>Ga0187803_10000755_pt1 | contig 12709 bp, 7 predicted proteins | sample NC_wetland_sal_i_2_FD_132425 | JGI IMG/M metagenome (GOLD analysis project Ga0187803, IMG submission 132425) | Wetland sediment microbial communities from Neuse River Estuary, North Carolina, USA - Control_3 | ecosystem: Environmental > Aquatic > Freshwater > Wetlands > Sediment | place: USA...
CACGCCGAGCGCGGCGGTGAAGTTTCCATCTGAGCCCCCGCCGGAGAAAGACTCCGCGAGCTTCCATCCAACCTGGCGCACAAGACTTTGCGCGTGATGAAAGAGTTCTTCACTGGCGCGGCGCTCTAGGGGCGGGCGGTCCACGCCGCCGCGCACTTCGACCCTGGCTCCGGACAAGACGGGCCGCAAGCGGCGAAACTTTTTTTCGAGGGCGCGGCCGTCAGACATGCGCGCGACGCGGACGTCCACCAAGGCGCGGGCATGCGCGGCGATGACGTTGGTGCGCGTGCCACCTTCGACGACGTCGGCGTTCACCGTAATTCCGCGCCGGGGATCATTGAATTTGGCAATGCGGGCAATTTGCAGGGCCAGTTCGTGAACGGCGTTGACGCCCTCTTCCGGCTTGACGCCCGCGTGCGCGGCGCGGCCGGTGACAATCAACTCGAAGGCGCCCACGCCTTTGCGCGCAGTTTTGAGACGGCCTTGCGGGCCGGTAGAAGGTTCGACGACGAGCACCGCATCGCTGCGCCGCGCTTCGGCCTCGATGAATTTGCGCGAGGACGCGCTGCCGACTTCCTCATCGGATGTCCAAAGAAAGATGAAACGCTTCGAGGGGTTCACCGCGCAGCGGCGAAGGGCGTCGACGGCAAACAGAGCCATCACCAGGCCGCACTTCATGTCCAGAGCGCCGGGCCCATAGGCGCGGCCATGGGCAATACGGAAGGGCATGTGGGTCAGGGCGCCGAGGTCGTAAACCGTATCCAGATGACCGAGGACGAGAACTTGTCTGCCGGGGCGGCCTGAACCAAGCCAGATTTCGGCTCGGAGGTGGTCGCCGCGGTGATCGCGCGCGGGGCCCTTGAATACGCCGGGCAAAAAACTCACACGCGCGCCGCAACGGCGCCATTCCGCGGCCACCATGTGGCCAAAGCGATTGACGGCGGCGCGGTCAAAGCTGGGCGACTCGGCGCGCACGAAGCGACCGAGCAAGCGGGTCATTTCCGTTTCACGGCGACGCAGGTTGGCGGCAAGTCGAGAGAGCAGATCGGTTTGAGCGCCCATGGGCGGGACATCGTAGCAGCAAGCGGTCTGTGGAGGAAGCACATGGCGGAAGTTCAAGCTCTACGGGGCTGAAGCGCAGGCGTCCGCGGCGGTGTCAACGACGGGCGTCGGGTAGTAGGTAAAATGCGGTAGAATGCGCGCATGATTCACCGCTACGTTTTCCATAACGACCGGATGTTGCCGATTGAAGAGGTGCGGCTCTCGCCCGGTCAGGCGGGGCTGCTTTCGGGTTGGGGCCTGTTCACCACCCTGCACGTGGTCGAAGGGGAAGCGTTCGCCTTCGAGCGGCATTGGAAGCGCCTGCAGAAGGATGCGGCGCGCACGCATCTTCCCTTCCCGTTCGACGCGGCGCGAGTGCGCTTGCAACTTCACGAACTGTTCCGCGCCAATTCTGTCCGCGAAGGCACGGCGCGCATTTACGCCGTGTACAACAAGGTGGGCTTCTGGCAGAGCGCGGAAGATTTTCCCAAGGTGGACTTGATCCTGTACACCGCGGGGCTACCCGCGTATCACGAACCTGCACGGCTCGGCCTGCGCGAACAAGGCCGGCACGCCGCTTCTCCGCTGGCGGGAGTGAAGGTCACTTCATGGCTGAATAATGTGTGGAACCTGGCCGAAGCGCAGCAGCGCGGCTACGACGAGGTCGTTTTGCTCAACGAACGCGGCGAAGTAGCCGAATGTACCGCAGCAAATATTTTCTGCTTGCGCGGTGGGAAAGTGCTCACCCCACCGCTCAATTCAGGGTGTCTGGAGGGCGTGACGCGCGCAGTGCTGCTGGAGATCGGGCCCGCGGCGGGGATTCCATTTGAGGAACATGCGCTGTGGCCCGAGGATTTGTATTCTGCAGACGAGGTGTTCATCTCTTCGACGAACCGCAACCTGCTGGGCATCGGAGAAATTGAAGGGTACAGGATCGCGGCGGCTCCCGGGCCGGTCACGCAGCAGTTGGAGAAAGCGTTTGCGGCTTACGTGGCGGAGTACGTGGCGCGGCGTGCAGCGCAAGTGAGAAGTTAGAGACTGGAAGTTGGAGACTGAGAACTGGAATTGCACTATCCCCTATGCCCGAATGGACTGCGGGGAGCAGCAGTTTGCAGAATGAAACCGCGCTCCGCTAGCATACGTCCCTTAAAGAGCGCACGGCAGGAGGCACCGCGCACATCTTCGATCACCTGAATTTCCGGGGGCAGAGCGGGCAGATGTTCCTCCAGCGCGTCGCGAAACTTCAACTGAGGCGAGGTTAGAAAACATGAAACGAACCGCAATATGCTTGGCGGTGATTTTTGCGTTGGCCTTGGCAGGCGTGGTGACCAAGGCGGATGAGCCGGCCAAGGTGGCCGGGGCCTGGGAGATGACGTCTCAGGGCCGCAGCGGCAACACCATGACGTCGACCATCACCTTTGAGCAGGACGGGAACAAAATCAAGGGCACCATCAAACGGCAGGGCCCGCAAGGCAACACGATGGAGCAGCCGTTCACCGGCACGATAGACGGGAACAAGATCTCTTTCACTACAGAGTTCACCACCCCAAACGGTGACAAGCGCACGGCCGAGTACACAGGCATGGTGGATGGCGACACGATCAAGGGCACGGTGAAAACGGGTCAAGGCGAGCGCGAGTGGAGCGCGAAACGCACCAAGTAGCCGCAGGGTTTCTGTTCGTTTAACGCGCAAAGTTCATCTGCTTTGAATGGGGTGCAATCCTGTGCGGACGAATGTGCCGCGCGGTGCGCCCCGTTCCTCGTTCTTGCACAAGCAACCTGCTATCATTCACTGCGTGCAAACGACCAGCAAACGTGCTTACGCTTCTGGCCTTGACCCGCCGCGCGTTTTGCGTAGATGATTCACCACGTTCGACGAAACACCTATGCTGGCAAGAAGCAAATGGCTGGCCGCGGCAGCAGCGCTGTGCATCGCTCTGACGGCACACGGTGCGCAGAAACCCGCTCAAGCGTTCAAGAAACACCAGGCCACAGGCATCGTGGTGAGCCTGAGCGACACTTCGCTGACCATTGCTAGAGGCCGCGGAGAGAAGAAAACCAACTGGTTGTTCACGCGCACCGAGCGGACGCGCTGGCAAGGCATTATCAAGCGCGGCGCTAAAGTCGTGGTGTACTATCACGAAGAGAAAGGCAAGAGAATCGCCGACCGCATTAAAGTGACCGAGCCGGCTCCTCCGGCGGGTTCCACTACCAAGCCGCCGGGCAAAGCGAAATCCTGACGGCGCCAGGTATCCGGATGCCGCCTCCGTGTTAGAATCCGGAGCAATGCGCGGGTGACCATGCCGGAAATCCAAGCCATTCCCGATGCCGCACTGGAAGTGATCGGACCCGACGGGGCGCGCCGCGTCGTGCGCGTCTCGGATTCTCCGTTCATGATCGGCCGCGGCGGAGAAGCGGGCAATCACCTGCAGCTTCCCGACCGGCGCATCTCGCGAAATTGCGCCGCGCTGGTGTACGACGGCAGTTGCTTCTTCATCGAGGATCGCGGGCAGCGCAGCGGCGTATTCGTCGCGGACGAGAAGATCACGCGGCAGGCGTTAAAGGACGGCGACGTCATTCACTTCGGCCTGCCGGATGCCTACGAGATCGTGTTCCGCGCAGGAGACCAGTCGCTGCCGCAATTGCTCAACCGCCTGGAAAATATCTCCACAATGGAAGCTGGCACGGGGGGATTGGGGAAGTTGAACACGCTGCTGGCCGCGACGGCGCTGCTGCACTCGAACCTGCCGCTCGATGAAGTGCTGGGCACCATGCTGGACCACGCCATCGAGGTCACCGATGCCGACCGCGGCATCTTGCTCGAACCGCAACCTGGCGGCCCGATGCGCATCCGCCTGGCCCGGCAGAGGGGCGGGCGCATGCTGCCGATTGAGGGATTGACGCCGAGTCAGACGGCGATCCGCTTCGCGATCGACCAAAAGCGCGGGGTCATCACCGAGGACGTGGCCCAGGCCGACTTCGATCTGAAGGCGGCCCAGAGCATCATCGCCCAACGGCTGCGCGCCGTGGTGGTGATTCCGCTTTTCGCTTTGTCCCATCCCAGGTTGGGAGAATCCGGCGAAATCAATCCGCGGGGCGAGTTGCTGGGCGGTTTGTATCTGGACAGCCGGCGGCCGGCGGCCTTCTCCAAACTCGAGCGCGACATCCTGGATGCCTTAGCCGTGGAAGCCGCCAGCGTCATGGACAACGCGCGGTTGGTAGCGCGGGAACGCGAGCGGCAACGCCTGGAGCAGCAACTGGAGATCGCGCGGCAGATCCAAGAGGCTTTGCTGCCGCGAGAATTCAGCCACACATTTCTGCAAATTGCGGGGATGAATCAGACTTGCCAGACCGTTGGGGGCGATTATTACGACGTGCTGCCTATGGAAGAGAACCGCACAGCTTTGCTCATCGCCGACGTTTCCGGCAAAGGATTGGGCGCGGCATTGCTTACCACCATGCTGCAAGGGGCGCTCTCGGGAATGACCATCGGCCAGGAGCCGGCGCGCGTGATCGCACACATCAATCATTTCTTGTGCCTCCATTCGCAACTGGAGCGGTACGCCACAATGTTTTTTGCTACGATGGACCACGCGGGACAGCTCGAGTACATCAATGCCGGCCATCCCTCTCCCTTGCTCCTGCGCAACGACGAGGTAGGCGCCCCCTTCCCCGCAGAGTTCTTTCCCGTAGGGCTGATCCCCGATGCGCCGTATCGGAGCGCGCGCTTCCAGATGGAACCTGGCGATACGCTGGTCATGTTCAGCGACGGGGTGAGCGAAGCGATGAACTCGGCGGAAGAAGAGTTCACCGTGGAGCGCTTGAAGCAGGCCATAGCGGGCAAGAGTGATGTGCCGGTGGATGAATTGAAACGCGAGATCCTCGCGGCCGTCGAAGCCTTCACGCGCGGCGCGCGGCAGAACGACGACCTGACTCTGCTGCTAGTGCGTTACCCGCGGGCAAACTGACGCTGATCCAAACTCATTGGGCTAACTGCTTACGCAGTGATTCCACGTAGGACTGGAGAACTACAAGCTGGGTGTCCGCCATTTTGTTGGAACAACGCTAGCGTTCTCCTCTTCCCGCAAGGGCTCCCCTCTGCGTTGACTTGGCTGGAGTCGCGACCTAAGATGCCGGGGCAGTAGCGGTTCCCCTCCCTATGAGCAGCATGATCGGAGAGACGGTCACACACTACCGCATCCTGGAGAGGTTGGGAGGTGGCGGCATGGGCGTGATTTATAAAGCGGAAGACACCCGCCTGGGACGGGTGGTCGCGGTCAAGTTTCTCCCTGACGAGCTTTCCAGAAATAAGCGTGCGGTCGAGCGCTTCCGGCTCGAGTCTCGCGCGGCCTCGGCCTTGAATCATCCCCACATTTGTACGATTTACGACATCGGCGACCACGACGGCCAGCAATTCATGGTCATGGAATTCCTGGAAGGAAGCACTTTGGCGGACCGGATTGCAGGCAAGCCGATGGACTGCAAAGAATTGCTCGAGTATGGGGTGCAGGTGGCCGATGCTCTGGAGGCCGCCCATTCGAAGGGGATCGTCCATCGGGACATCAAGCCAGCCAACATCTTCATTACCCAGCGTGGACAAGCCAAAGTCCTGGACTTCGGTCTGGCCAAGCTGATCCACCCCGTTTCCGATACGACGGTCACGGAAATCCTGACCCGAGAGCACGCCGTCGTCGGCACTTTGCCCTATATGGCGCCCGAGCAACTGCGCGGAGTGGAGGTGGATGCTCGGACCGACATTTATGCCCTGGGCACGGTGCTCTACCAAATGGCCACAGGCCGGCGGCCGTTCGAGGCAGCGTTGCCCACGGCGCTGATTGCGGATATTCAGCACGAACCCGTCTTACCGCCCGGGCGCATTAATCCGGATCTACCGCCGAGGCTCGAAGACATCATTCTCAAGTGTTTGGAGAAGGATCCGAACAACCGCTACCAATCGGCGAGAGAACTGACCGTGGATCTACGAAGATTGGCCGCGCCGTCCACGGTATCCTCGTCACGCTTCGCGCCAGCAAGGAGGCCGCAGCGGAGAGCGGCAAGGGCGGTCTCCTACGGCGCGGCGGCAGCACTCTTGCTTGCCGCAACGCTTCTCGCCTCCAACGTGGGCGGGTGGCGAACCCGACTGTTCGGGCATCCTTCCTCAGCGCCCATCCGTTCCCTGGCCGTGCTGCCGCTGGCGAATTTATCGGGCGACCCGGAGCAGGACTATTTCGCGGACGGCATGACGGAAGAATTGATCACCGATCTTTCTCAGATTGGCGCGCTGAAAGTCATCTCGCGCACTTCCGTGATGCAATACAAAGGGGCGAAAAAGTCACTGCGCCAGATTGCCAGGGAGTTAAACGTAGCAGGAGTGATGGAAGGCTCGGTGCTGCGGGACAAAGAATGGGTGCGGATTACCGTTCGCTTGACCGATGGCGCGACCGAGCAGAGCATCTGGGCCCACAGCTACGAGCGCGATCTGAAAGATGTGTTGACGCTGCAGGATGAAGTCGCTCGGGCGATCGCGGACGAGATCCAGATTCGCCTGAATCCGAAAGAAGCGACGCGTTTGGCCGGCGCGCCTTCGGTCATTCCCAGCGCTTATGAGGCTTATCTGAAGGGCCGCTACTTCTGGAACCAGCGAACCCAGGACGCAGTCACCAAAGGGTTGACGTATTTTCAGCAGTCCGTGCAACTGGACCCCAACTATGCTCTCGGCTATGCCGGCGTGGCCGATTCGTATGTGGTCCTTGGGGCCGACCAGTGGATGCCTTCCAACGAAGCCTATCCTCAAGCCAGAGCGGCGGCATTGAAGGCCCTGCAGCTCGATGATTCCCTGGCGGAAGCGCACGCCACTCTGGCCGAGATCGAATTGGGGAACTGGAACTGGGCAGAGGCCGAGGCACAGTATCAGCAGGCTTTGAAGCTCAGTCCCGGGTATGCAGTTGCTCACCAATGGTATTCGACTTTCCTTGCCAAGGTGGGGCGCTTTCCGGAGGCGGTGACGGAAGCAAAGGCCGCTACAGAACTCGATCCGCTGTCGCCCATCATCAATGTCAACGAGACGCAGATCCTTCTGGTGGCCCGACGCTTTGAAGAAGCCAGGGAAAAAGCCCTGAGGACCCTGGAAATGGCGCCGAGTTTTGTTGTCGCCCGCTTCTACGTGGGCGTTTTGGACTTGGAGACGGGGAGGCTCGAGGAAGGGATCGGGGAGCTGGAGAAAACAGTCAGTCTTTCATCGGGCGACGCCCGCGTCCTGGCTATGCTCGGGTATGCCTACGCCCTGGCGGGCAGAAAAGCCGAGGCCCATAAAGTACTCGAGGACATGGTCCAGCGATCCAAACACAGTTTCATTTCGCCCTATCAGATTGCCGTGGTTTGTGTCGGACTGGGTGAGAAAGACCAAGCCATCCAGTGGCTGGAGAAGGGATACAAGGACCACGACAACGAGGTTCCCGACGCCGGATCCTTTCCCATGTTCGATCCTTTGCGCTCGGACCCGCGTTTTCAGGCGCTTCTCCGGCGAATGAATTTGCCGCAAATACCTGCCGCGCATTGAAATGGTTTGCGACGGGATGCAGGCTTGCCCAACAAGAAGTTGCTCTTGGGAGCTGGGGATGGTGGCTTGAGAAGGTCAAGGGGGCTAGAAGCAATGCGCTCGAAAGAGAGCCTTGCGTCGAAGGCTCTGCGGGAAGTACTGCACGAAGCCGACGTGCTTCTCATCCATCCTCCTTTTTCCGAGCTGGTTTTTCCGTCCTTGGGACTGCACCTTCTGCAGGCCTGTGGCTCCCGCGCCGGGTTTCGCGTCCAGGTTCTCTACGCGAATCTCTTGCTGGCCTCCATCCTCGGAGAAGACAACTACGACCGGGTCTGCAACGCTCCCATGGGAGCGTTCGCAGGGGAGCGCTTTTTCGCTCGCTGCGCGTATGGCCTGCCTCGGTTGGGCCGCCGGGCGCGCGGCATGTTCGAGTCCACATGGGTGATCGACTGGAAGACGGAACTCAGATTCGACATCGGCTTCCGGCCGGAACGAGCGGTGACCCGCAACGCCTTGAGGCGGTTGGAGTCCAAGGCCGAGGATTTCACCGCTCTGGTGGCCGGCGCTATCTGTGAATGGTCTTATAAAATCATCGGTTGCAGCACAACTTTTGAACAGACCTCCGCCGGCGTTGCGCTCTTGAACGGGGTCAAACGTCTCCGTCCGGAGTTGGTTACGATTCTGGGGGGCGCGAATTGTGAAGGCGAAATGGCCCGCGGGATTGCGTCTTTGGGCGCCAGGATCGATTACATTTTTTCCGGAGAGAGTGAGGGCACCTTTCTCGAGTTCGTTCGAACCGTCCTGGCCGGATCACGTCCAAACGATGCGATCATCCAAGGCAAGCCGTGCAGGGATATGGACGCGTTGCCCACGCCGGATTATTCCGAGTACTACGAGCAGCGAAAACGCTTCTTGCCCAGGAGCCCGGCGCCGCCCGCAGAGACGGAAATCCTCTCGGAGACCAGCCGGGGCTGCTGGTGGGGAGAGAAGCAGCATTGCACCTTCTGCGGGCTCAACGGAGAGGGCATGGCTTTCCGCCAGAAATCTCCCAGCCGGGTCATCGAAGAATTACGCGTGCTGTCGGGCGCCAATCCTACGCGACGGATCCATTTCACGGACAACATCATGCCCTATCGCTATTTCCAAACGCTCCTCCCGCGCTTGTCTGCGGAATTGCCCGGGCTGAATCTTTTCTACGAACAAAAAGCCAACTTGTCCCTCGCCAACGTGCTGGCCCTGAAGAATGCGGGGATCACCGCGATTCAGCCGGGAATCGAAGCCTTGTCGTCTTCTTTACTGAAACTAATGAAAAAGGGCGTGCAGGCGCGTCAGAATCTGATGCTCCTGCGTTACGGCCGAGTGGCGGGAGTCCAGATGGTCTGGAACCTCCTCTGGGGTTTCCCAGGAGACGAGCTGAAGACTTACGAGGAGACGCTTGCGCTCATCCCATTGCTCCATCATTTGGAACCGCCCGCCAGCATGTGTCACCTCAGCATTGACCGCTTCAGCCCCTATTTTTCCCGGCCTGCAGAATTTGGAATCCGTAGAACACGGCCGGTGGCAGGCTACTTTGATATTTTCCCGAAGGCGGCGGATATCCATAGTCTCGCCTACCATTTCACCGGGTTGTTCGACTGCGCTTCGCATGAACACCTCGACGTAATCCTCGAACTGTGGCGCGCAGTGAAACGTTGGCAATCCGCATGGGGGCCGAGGGGGCTCGAGCCGAAGGAAGATCTACGCCTCTTCCGAGAGAGGGGGAGTTACATGCTGGAAGACACTCGCCGGCTGGCACGCAATCCAAGGATTCGCGTGTTAGAGCGCCGCCAAGCATCGGCCCTGATCGCCCCGCGGCTCTATTCTGCTAGTGATCTCCAAGCCTGGGCGCTGGGCGAAAAGCTCGCCGTGCTGGCGGACGGATGGTTTGTCCCCTTGCCCGTTGCCGTTCCGGAGGTGTTCCTGAAGTTGATGGAAAACGAGGCGGAAGAAGCGGATAAGTTCAACTCCGTCGAAAGACCCCGCGCAGAGTTATATCAGATTGCTGGCCAGGCGGGGTCCTCCGCCTGACATGTTTAAAAGCTTGCCTTAAAAGTCAGTGGCGCGTCTAGTCTTTGTCTTTTGTGGTCTTCTTCTTTTTCTTGGCCGCCTTCTTGCCTTTCTTTGATTTCTTTTTTCCAGACACCGTTCCGCCAGGTGTGATGTAGTACTTTCCCACGGTTCACCTCCGCGCTTGAAATTCCTCTCGAATGTGTCCCTTTCGCTTTACCGAGGGGGCCTGCCTGATGCTGTATAGGAGTGAGAATCATGCTTGTCAAGAAGAAAGCCAAAAGGGAACAGAAGCGCGTTCCGCTGGTTGCACCCTCAGTCATCGCCGGAGAGGTGCGGCGTTTTAAACGCCGGAACGTGCAGGCTGGCCCAGAGGCAAGGAGTTTTTTCCCCGGCTTTCGCGACAGTAGATTCGTCGCTGGCCAAAGAGTTCGGCCTATTAAAAACTCAACGATTGCACGGTCGAGAGGGTTGGTGCTTTTCGACCTTCTCCAGATCGATCACGTTCTTGCCGTCGAAAAAAGTGAGCCTCCTGGCACCGGCTTCCATACCCGAACGGAAGTCTCGGGGCGTCCCAAGCCACGTACGCCTTTTTTCTCGCGTGACTTTTTGGCTCGGTGCAGACAGAATTCGCAACGATTCAAGTACAGAAGTGAACTCGCGGCGGAGGGAGACATGCGGAGAATTGTTTCAACGGGGATGTGCGCGGCGCTGCTGTTGGTGGCAGTCGTGCTGGGCAACGCGCAAACGAAGGAAAAAATCATTGCGATTCGCGCAGGAAAGCTGCTGGACGGCAAGAGCGACCAGGCGCGCGCCAACCAAGTGATCATCATCCGCAACAACCACATCGCCAGCGTGGGCGACGCGTCTACAGCCAGAATTCCCGCGGGCGCAGAAGTGATCGACCTTTCCCGCGCTACCGTGCTCCCCGGCCTCATCGAGTCGCACACCCACATTTTTCTGCAAGGCGAAGATCCTCAAGAAGGCGGCTACGACACGAATATTCTGAAGTATGGAATCGCGTATCGCGCCGCAAGAGCCACGGTAGCGGCCCGCCGCGCACTGGAACAGGGCTTCACTACGATTCGCGACGTGGAGACCGAAGGCGCGGGCTACGGCGACGTAGAGATCAAGCAGGCCATCAACGACGGATGGATTCCCGGGCCGCGCATGTTTGTTGTCACCCGCGCGATTTCGACGACGGGCGGTTATCCGTTGGAAGATTACGCGCCGGAACTGGACATGCCCAAGGGCGCGCAAATCGTGGACGGCCCGGTCGAGGCGCGCAAAGCCGCTCGCGAGCAGCTCGATCACGGTGCAGACTGGATCAAGGTGTATATGACTCATCGGTCATGGGTGGACGACAAAGGAAATCTGGTGTCCCAGCCCACCCTGACCGTCGAAGAACTCAAAGCCATCGTGGACGAAGCGCACGGCTGGCGGAAAAAAGTAGCTTGCCATGCCTATAACGGAATCGGACTGCACCGCGCGCTGGATGGCGGCTGCGATTCCATCGAGCATGGCTTGGAACTGGATGATGCCGCCGTGGCTCAGATGGTCAAGCAGGGCACCTGGTATTGTCCCACCCTGATGCCCTACTACGAGTGGTGGGCGCCGGAGAATACTCCGGAAGGCCAGCGCGACCGCAAGCGCGCGGAAGTGCACGGGCCGTCGTTTCAGCGAGCGATGCGCGCGGGCGTGAAAATCGTATTTGGCACCGACGCCGGCAGTTTCAAATGGACCGACCCGGAAAAGCCTATCGCCAAGGAATTCAGCTTGATGGTGGGATTCGGCATGCCGCCCATCGAAGCGATTCGCTCGGCGACCTCGCGGCCGGCGGAGATGCTGGACATGCAGGGCAAGATCGGCGTGGTTGCTCCGGGAGCCTATGCGGACATCATCGCTGTGGGCGGCGATCCGCTGGCGGACGTCAAAGAGCTGGAACACGTGGGCTTCGTGATGAAGGATGGAAAAGTCTACGTCGATTCGTTAGCCAAATCGATGCCCCGGTGATCAAAAGCAACTTTTGAGCCGCCGCGGGGTTCAGAATAATATCCGGCGCGCGAAAAGTGCGGGTGAGCTTGACTGCGATGTTCGGGCAATCCTCCGGAGTCATTCCCCTTGACTAGGAATCCAGTGTCTTCGCCTATCGCTCAGCGCTTGCTTATGCTGTTGGCGCTGGCCGGCACCGCAATCTTCATAGCCGCGTTCACCACGGTGCTTGTGTTGGGCGAAATGCCGTGCGCCGTGGCCGCTTCGCCGGGCAAAGACAACGACAGTTGGAAAGGCCGCCTGCCCATCAGCGAACTGAGCGAGGACGAAGCCATCGTCCACGCCATGAACCGCCTGGGCTTCGGGCCGCGCCCCGGAGACCTCCAGCGCGTGAAGATAATGGGCCTGGAGAAATGGATCAACCAGCAACTCCATCCCGAAACCATTGACGACTCCGCGTTGGCCGCGCGCCTGGAACGCTACCCAACGCTGACTCTTTCCGCTGCGGTCTTGTTCAATGAATATCCCCCCATTGATGTAGCCGCCAAGCGCATGGGCCTGACTCCGGCCGAGTACCAAAAGCGCATGCAGGAAATGGCCCGGCCGCCGCAGGGTGATCGCCCGCCGGAAAACCGCACGCCCCAGCGCGTCGTGGATGAGTTGGCCATGGCCAAAATGCTGCGCGCCATCTACAGCGAGCGCCAACTCAATGAGCAGCTCGTCGATTTCTGGTTCAACCATTTCAACGTGGTGGCCAGCAAAGACCTCGAGCGCTGGTATCTGGTTCCCTACGAGCGCGATGTCATCCGCTTGCACGTGCTGGGAAAATTCCGCGACCTCTTAGAAGCCACGGCGCACAGCCCAGCCATGCTTTTTTATCTGGATAACTGGCTCAGCGCCGATCCGCGCGCCTTTGAGCGCATGCCGCGCCGGCCGGGACGCCCGGGCCGGCCCAATCCGGGCGCGCAGCGGGCTCCGGGACCCAAGCGCGGTCTGAATGAGAATTACGGCAGCGAATTGCTCGAGTTGCACACCGTAGGCGTGGACGGAGGATACAACCAGCACGACGTCATCGCCGCGGCGCGGTGCCTG
>Ga0187803_10000756_pt1 | contig 12695 bp, 15 predicted proteins | sample NC_wetland_sal_i_2_FD_132425 | JGI IMG/M metagenome (GOLD analysis project Ga0187803, IMG submission 132425) | Wetland sediment microbial communities from Neuse River Estuary, North Carolina, USA - Control_3 | ecosystem: Environmental > Aquatic > Freshwater > Wetlands > Sediment | place: USA...
GGGCCACGCGGCCCTGGCCGGTGGCCTGGCTTTGTGCAGTCACAGCGCCGCCTCCACGCGCGGGCTGCGGAGCGAGAAAGGCGGCCAGCTTTTCCGAGGAGATGAGCACCCGCCTTTCACCCGTCGCGGCGTCGATAACGGAGAAATCAGTCTGCGCGTCGGCGCCTTGGCCGCTGCGATGCAGAAATCCGAGCAGTTTGCCATCCGGACTCCACTCAAGACCCTGAATGGTCTGCCCGCTCAAACTGGGCTGACCCCAGATGCGCTCGACGCTCAGCTCCTTCGCCGCGGTTTGCGCTGCAAGCTGGGCGGAAGCACGCGGGGGGAGATGAAGGACCAGCATTGCGCAGAACAGAAGACAAGAGGTTGTGACACTGAGAGCAAGATACTTGCCTTTCCGCCGAAACATCGAAGCCTCCTCTGTGAGTGAAGCGCCCCATTGTATCCTGCCGCAGGAGCGGCGGCGAGTGGGGAGCTCACCGGCGCTAGCGGGGAGCAAAGCATTGCGGAGATTTCTCAACGATGCAGGATGGAACAATGATCGGTATTGTCACCGTGGGGGAAAAACCCTACAGGAGTATCCCTAAAGCTTTCTTGAAAGCTTTCTAGGGTGCGAACCCGATTCACTCGCCTCCGACCTTGTGTTTTTATGAGGTTGGATAGCGAAATCCCTAGACTCCGCCTCACCGGTCCTCAGGATTCAGAGGAGCAGAAACCTTAAATACAGAAAAAGCGAGGTGACACGAATGGCTCACGCAGCCAGGCGCGCAAAGAAAGAAGCCCCAAAGCCAGAAAAGCACCACTGCAACGAATGTGGAGCGGACTACCAGACCGAAGAGCAACTTCGCCAACACCAGCAGAGCAGCGGCCACCGCTCGCAGACTCCTTCGCAGAAACAGCCGCAACCCGTGCAAGGCCGCAACCCCCGCCAGGAAGAGATAGAAACCGGCCGGATGGAAGGAGAAGGGGGGCACGACCCAGGTGCAGGAACAAATCCTGCGAAAGATTAAGGAGGAACTCATGTCCAAGACTGCTTTCACGCCCATGCCCAAGGAGGCAAGGAGCCAGGAAATCGAGCGGAGAGAAGCAATGAGACTGCAACCGATCGAGAAGCCCAAGGGACTGCTGATGCGCTTGGCCTACTGGATGACGCGACGGCAATTCGGCAAGGTCATAACCCCGATGAAGGTTCTGTACCCACGCATGCCGGGGGTGATGAAACTCTCCTACGAGTTGCAGAAGTTCGAAATGAAGGGGATCCGGCTTGAGCCGGGGCTCCATCTGATGATCGCGGCGCTGGCCTCGGAGATCAACGGGTGCAGCTTCTGCATGGACATCGCCCGGGCCATGGCCATTCGCGAACGCCTGGGGATGGAGAAGTTCGACGCGCTCGCGGAGTACCGGACGAGCCCGCTTTTTTCCGAGCGGGAGCGCGCGGCGCTGGCCTACGTGGAGGAAGCTACCCGCCATAAGCGCGTCTCCGACGCCACGTTCGAAGAACTGCGCAAACACTTCAGCGAACGGGAGATTGTCGAGATCACGTGGGTGAACGCAGTGGAGAACTACTACAACCTGATCAACCTGCCGCTGGAGATCGGATCGGACGGATTGTGTGCGATCGCGCAGGCGCGGACGGCCTAACGGGGGAGCGGCGAACGCGCCGCAGCAGGTGGAGCGTCAGCGCTCCGGCCAGAGGAGGTTGCGGTCGATTTTGGCCAGTGACGGCGTCCCGCACAGGGCCATGGCGGCGAGAAATTCGGTGCGCAGGATTTTGATCACTTGTTCGACGCCCGCCGCGCCATTGGCTGCCAGACCCCAGAGATAGGATCGCCCAATGAGCACGGCTTTGGCGCCCAAGGCCAAGGCTTTCACCACGTCAGTACCGCGACGTACCCCGCCATCCACAAGAACGGGGATGCGACCGTCCACGGCTTCGACCACCCCGGGCAGGGCCTCAATTGTTGCCGGGACAGTATCGAGGTTGCGCGCGCCGTGGTTGGAAACCAGCACACCGGCGACGCCGTGCTGGACGGCCAAGCGCGCGTCCTCGGGGGAAAGGATGCCTTTGAGTAACACAGGAACTTTGGCAATGGAACGCACCCAGTCCACGCCTTCCCAAGTCAGTTTGGGGTCGAGGATCGGCGAATAGATTCCTGCATCGCCGAGGCCGGGGTGCTGCGCCTGGCTCAAAAAGGATTTGAAGTTCTCGATGTGCAAGCCGGGCGGCAACTGAAAATGGTCGCGCTGCTCGCGATTGCGCACGCCGATGACCGGGGTATCCACGGTGACGGCGATGGCTTGGCAACCCGCCGACTCCGCGCGCTGCACCAGTTCGCGGGTGAAGCCGCGGTCAGTCTGGACGTAAAGCTGGAACCAAAGCGGCCGGGTGGCGGCCTTGCCGATGTCTTCGATCGCTGTGGTCGAAAACGAACTGGCCACCAGTATGGCTCCGGCCGCTCCTGCGCCCCGTGCGGTGGCGGTTTCCCCTTCGGGATGCATCAGTTTGTGATAGGCCGTGGGAGCCAATAGGATGGGGAAGTCCATGCGTTGGCCAAGGAGTTCGAGACGGGTGTCGAGCTGGCTGACGTCACGAAGCACGCGAGGCTTCAAGCGGATGGCATCGTAGGCCGCGCGGTTGCGCCGCAGAGACAGTTCGTCGCCCGCCGCTCCGGCAACGAAGTCGTAGGCCATCTGAGAGAGGCGCTGGCGGGCGGCGTCTTCATAGTCAAACAGATTCACCAGCGTCGAGGGGGCGGGGCCCATTCCATCGGCGGGGGATTTCAGGGAGACACTCCCGGATTGCTGAGTCGAAGGGCCGGCTGTGGCGTCTTTCGTTACCGCCAGCGATCCCAACAAGGCGCTGAGCGACTGAAGAATCTCGCGGCGATTCATGGCGCCAAGCTATTACGCTATCACCTGGATGGTGTCAAGCGCCGGGGCCAACGCCGCCCGTGCCGATTTGTCATGGCGCACGGCCTTTCTTGACGCTGTCATCGAATGGGGGTAGTGTTTCTCCCACTAGCCCGAAACCAAGCCCGGCGAACGACCCAGCCGTAAAGTGAAACGAACCCTCCAGGAGGCGACCATGTATTCGCGCATCATCAGTTGCACCATCGATCCAGCCAAAGTGAAGGATTTCCGGACCGCGCTGAACAATCAGTTCCTTCCCCGCATCCAGGCTTTGCCCGGATTTCTGGAGAACATTGAGTCGCTTGATCCGGCGACGGGCAAGTTCAATTGCGTGACGCTGTGGAAATCGGCCCGCGACGTCGAAAACTATGACCAAGGCTTGTTCAAAGAAGTAGCCACAGCCATCACTCCGCTGCTCAAAGGAGAACCGAGCGTGGAAACGCTGCCGGTGGAGAATTCCTCCGTGCACCGCGTCAAAGCGGGGGCGGCCACAGCGTAGGTCCTTCCCTTCGCTTCGATATTTTGCCCACACAACGGGCGAGCCCCGGCAGGCTCGTCCGTTTGTTTATTGCTTCCGCGGCCACTTCAATTCCATGCCTTTGACTTATGCCCCGGGCAAACATAAAATCCGCGCGCGAGTTGGTCGCGATCCTGAGTGATTTGGGTTGGGATCAATCCAGAGATAGATCGAGGGAGCGAAGATGAAAACGTTTTTGCTACGTAGTTTGTTCAGTATGGGGCTGGTGGTCTTGCTGGCGGGGTCCAGCAGCGCCTGGCACGCGCTGGCGCAGATGCAGGAGCCGCAGCAGCCTCAACCACAAACCGGCGGGAGGGGCGCGGCGCCGGAACCGCCGCCCAAGGAAGAGTGGTCGGTGACCGAACACAGCATCCAAGTCCGCGGCCAAACGATTCCCTACAAAGCGAGCGCGGGCACTACGCTGCTCAAGAACGAGCGCAGCGAGCCCACGGGCCTGCTTTATACGGTGGCCTACACACGCTCGGACGTGAAGGACTTGAGCACGCGGCCCATTTCGTTCCTGTACAACGGGGGGCCGGGTTCGGCCTCCCTGTGGCTGCACATGGGCGCCTTTGGCCCCCGGCGGGTGTGGACGGTGAACGGCCAGTTTACTCCGCCCGCGCCGTACAAACTGGTGGACAACGCGGAAACCTTACTGGACAAGACGGACATCGTTTTTATCGACATGATGGGCTCGGGTTACAGCCATGCCGCAGGCAAGGCGCAAGAGCATGATTTCTTCGGCGTGGACGAAGACGCCGAGGAGTTCGCGCAGTTCATCACCACGTACCTGAGCCGCAACAACCGCTGGAATTCGCCGAAATTCCTGATCGGCGAAAGCTACGGCACTTTCCGTTCGGCGGTGCTGGGCAACCTGCTGCAGCAGCGCTATTCGGTGCACTTGAACGGCATCGTGCTGATTTCTTCGGTGCTGGATCTTTCGACCATCACCTTCGCGCCGGGCGACGACCGGCCGTACATTTATTATTTGCCGAGCTATGCGGCGGTGGCCTGGTATCACAAAGTGCTGAAGAACCGGCCGGCCAACCTGACCGAATTCCTGGAAGAAGCGCGGCAGTACGCGCAAGGGGACTACGCTTCGGCGCTGTTCAAAGGAGCAAAGCTCAGCGACAACGAACGGGACGCGGTGGCCAAGAAGCTTTCCTACTTCACCGGCCTCAGCGAGGAGTACTGGAGAAACGCGAAACTGCGGGTGAACCTGGGGCAATTCAATGTCGAGCTGATGCGCAGCCAAGGCTTGACCACCGGACGCATTGACGCGCGTTTCACCGGGCACACCTTTGATCTGCACGCGGAATATGCGCAGGGCGATCCGGAAGGGCCGGCGGTGGCCGGGGCGTTTACCGCGCTCATCAATCAGTATAACCACGACGAGCTGAAGTTCGGGCAGGACAAGGTCTATCACGACACCGCCAACACCGCGGGCGGTTGGAACTGGCGGCGCACAGGAGGCGGGGGGCGTGGCGGCGGGGGAGGATTCCCCAGCGCGCCGATTGTGAATAACGACCTGGCCCAGGCCATGATCACCAATCCCCGGCTGCTGGTGGAGGTGGAAAACGGGTATTTCGACATGGCCACACCATTTTTTGAAACCGAATTCACGATGACGCACCTGGGTTTGCCGGCGGACCTGCAGAAAAATATCACCCTGGACTACTACAACGCGGGCCACATGATGTATTTGCAGGATGAGGACCGGGTGAGCTTGCACGAACACATTGCGCGGTTTATCGATCGGGCCACGCATCCATAAACGCGACGACGCGGCTGCCCCAGCGCCGCAGTCCGGCCTTGCGCATCAAGGGTCTGGCCCCTGCAGGGTCGTCGTTTGGACTCACGGTGCCGTGAAGTCTTGCAAAAATGGCGAGCGGAGACTCCCGCGATGACAGCTGTACTGAAGGTGATTTATTGGCTGGAGATTGTTCTCTGGCCCATCTTCGCAGCCCTCGTCGCGTGGCACGTTCAGCATAATTTCCGATTTTGGATGGGGATGGGGATAGCGGTAGCCGGTTATCCATTATGGATACGGGCACGGGCAGAGCTGGGGCAATCGTTTACCCTCTCTGCGCAAGCCAGATCGCTGGTGACCACAGGCCTCCATTCCAAGATTCGTCATCCCGTTTACGTTTTTGGCGGGGTGTCGCTGGGCGGAATCCTCATCGCCTGGGGCAATCCGATTGTCCTGGTGCTCTTTTTCGTGCTCTATTCTACACAGCAATGGTTGCGCCTTCGAAAAGAGGAGGCCGTTCTCGAGAAGGCGTTCGGAGAGGAATACCGGAGATATAAGGCGCAAACCTGGTTTTAGCCCCTGTCTTAAGCTTTTCTGCGTGCCGATTCTGCAATTCCAGGCTGCGTGTGATTCGCCGAGGCCCGCCGATCGATTGCCTCGCGTATTTGGACTTCACCAACTGCCAATGAGCACGCCAGTGGCAAACACGATGATGCCGCCGAGGGCGACTTGGATAGCGGCGGAGAGCGGCGGCGTTTCCATGTAGCGATGACGCACCCAGGTGATCGCGCCGAGTTCGACCAAAACCACGGCGATAGCGATGCCTGTGGCCAAGTTAAAGCTGGAAATCAGGTACGGCAGGGTGTGCCCGATGCCGCCGAGCATGGTCATGAACCCGCAGACCAAACCGCGCAACCAGGGATGTCCGCGCCCGGTCAAGCTGCCGTCGTCGGACAGCGCTTCGGCAAAACCCATGCTGATCCCCGCGCCCACCGATGCGGCCAGCCCTACGACGAAGGCGTCGCGGGTATTGCGTGTGGCGAATGCGGCTGCAAATACGGGAGCCAGCGTGGAAACGGAACCGTCCATCAAGCCGGCCAGGCCGGGCTGAATGATCTGGAGCACAAAGAGTTTTCGTTGCGCCTCTTCCTCTTCCTGCCGCGAGCCGGGAGCGATCCCTTTTTCGAGCTGATTGGCGCGGTATTCGTGGGAGCGCTCCTCCTGGGCCAGGTCGTCGAGGAGTTGGCGGATGCCGGCATCGTGGGAACTGGCTGCGGCGCGCTCGTAGAAACGCCGCGTTTCCATTTCCATGGCGCTGGCTTCGTTGCGGATTCGGTCCACCCGCAGCGGCTGCGCCAGCCAGATGGGGCTGCGCTGCACAAAGCCCCTCACGTCCTGACGGCGAATGAGGGGAATGTGCTCGCCGTATTTCTGGCGATACAGCTCAATCAGACGGCGGCGGTGCTCCGATTCTTCCAGCCGCATGCCGTCGAAGATCGCGGCCGTGGCGGGATAGGTCTGCCGGAATCCTTCGGCGTAATCCGCATACACGCGCTCGTCTTCCTCTTCCAGGGAAATGGCCAGAGCGAGAATCTCCTGCTCGGTGAGTTCGTTGAACTTTTTCATGATGATCTCCCGCGACGGTGCGTCATGGGGGCCCGCGCGGTATTATAAAGAATTCGAGGGAGCGCAACCTTTGTTCACGCAGGAAAACTGGCCGAGGCGGAGTCCCGGCCCAACTCAGGATCCAAGCGAGCGGCAAAGGTCGAAACTGCGCACGATTTCGATGTACCTGTGGATTGTCATCGCGGCGGTCGCCGCAGTCCAGGGGGCAAGGTTTTATTTGCAATGGGAAGCCGGCCGCGAGACGCGGCAGAAAGCTGTAGAGAAAAAGCGCGCGGAAGATCAGCGCGCCGTGGAATTGCTGGGCGGAAACCGCTTCGAGATTCTGGAGTTCTACGCCAGTCCCGGAGTGATCGCGCGCGGCGCGAGCGTGACACTATGCTACGGCGTCTCCAATGCAAAAAGCGTGCGGTTGGATCCTCCGGCTGGAGACATCTGGCCTGCGCTGAATCATTGCCTCGAGGCCTCGCCCACGAAGGACACAACCTATACACTGACGGCGCAAGACGCCCAAGGCAACACGAAAACGGCGACAGTGAAGGTGCTGGTGCGATAGAGCGGCCGCCTTGCGGCCATGCCTTGGTGGCGAATGCCGAGGTGGCTGGTTACAGATCGGGCCCCTGCTTGTCCATCATTTTCGTCAGATCGAAGTGAAACTTCAGCGGCTGCAGCGCAACGCGGTTCTGTTCGAGCGCGTGCATCTAGATGTTGCTCGGCCCATTTGATTCGTGCTACGTTCTTAGTTGCCCACCCCGGGAGGCTTTCCCCATGCGTTATCTCACTTACGTCTCGCATTCTCCCAAGGGTGTCTTCATCGCCGCCGCCGTATTGGCAGGTTTGTTTGTGATTTGGCTGATCGCGCGGCTGACCCGGCGGCAGACCATTGCGCTCGTCCCATCTGAGGCTACCGATATGATCGCGATGCAATTGGGGCGCATCGCCGATGCTCTTGAACGCTCGTCCGCGCCACTGCAGAACAGCCGGCCGCTGATCTCCGCGCCGCCTGAAGATGGCGAGCAGCGCCACGTGAACATGTCCATGCTCGGCCGATGATGTCAACGCAGGTCTTACAATCTTAGAACTGCCGGAAGTCAAGCGGTCAAACGCGTGCGCTGAAGCCACGAAAGGTATGGCCGCTAAGGAGATTCTCCGGCCACGAAAATCATCTCCGGCGAATCGTCGGCCAGGGGCGAGCGATCGAAATTGCCGAAAAGCGCGGCGACACGCAAGCCGCAGCGCGCCAGCAGGTGCTCGACTTCATAGCGATAGAAATACCGGATGGTGAACGCGAACCTGTGTCGTTCGATGCGGCCGTCAGGGTGCGTGACGCCGTAATACATTTCCACGTCGTTGCGCTGCTCGGCGCGATGGAAGGCCACCGTGCGTTCGCTGAGCTGGAGGCGGCGCCCATCGGGCAGCACAGTCTCCGGCCCGGCAGCCCTCTCATGAAGGAATTCCGCGTCGTGCATGCGCCGGGGATCGGTCTGGAAAAAATCGAGAATCAATCGGCCGCCGGGCGCGAGATGGCGCGCAACCGAGCGGAGGCAGCTCAACTGCTGTTCGACTTCGAGCAGGTGTTGGAAGGGGCGAAAAGGAATAATCGCCAGGGCGAATCGTTGGCCGAGATCGAAATGAGTCATGTCCGCATGGACCAGTTTCGCGCGCGCCCGCACGTTGGCGGGCTCGGCGTTTAGTTTGACACTGCATTTCTCGAGCATGCGCCCAGAGAGATCGAGGCCGGTGACGCCATGGCCTGCGCGCGCCAGGGGCAAGAGAATGCGTCCTGTGCCGCATCCGATATCGAGAACCGCGCCGCCTTGCGCGCGCGCTTCGCTCAAATAGAAATCCACATCCCCGCGCCCGGCAACCACGGGCAGGTCATCGTAGAAGTCGGCTACAACGTCGTCGTACAGCGCCTTTTGTCCCATGGTCATCGCCTCGACGTTTTCTTTCCCGGTCTATCCCGCCGCGCACCGCGGCCGCGGGTGACAATCGCTTCCGCTTCGATTTCCACCAGCATCTCCGGATCAATCAGTCGGCTCACTTCCACCATGGACGTGGCCGGGCGAATTTTTCCGAAAAACTCGCCGTGGGCCCGGCCCACCTTTTCCCAATCCGAAATATTGGTAACGAACATGCGCGTACGCACCACGTCTTCGAGCCGCGTTCCCGCGCGCTCCAGCGCCGACTGAATATTGCGCAATGTCTGCACCGCTTGGGCATGGGCGTCGCCGGCGCCGATGAGCTTGCCGTCCGCTCCTGTGGCTGTCGTGCCCGACACGTGCACAACATGGCCCACGCGCACGGCACGCGAATAACCCACGATGGGTTCCCACGGCGTTGCGGTGGAAATGTTCATTCGTCCGCGGCCCGAGCGTGCTTGCGCCATCGTTTGCCTCCTCGCCTGAGATAGAGCCTTCAAATTCTACACCGCCACCCCCTGGGAACGTGCAAGCCGCGGCACGCCCCCAGCCCCGCCGTGTGGACAATCCGCAACGAAGGACTTAAGCTCAACATTCATCCGGCTGGGCCCGCGCCCCGCGAACGGCAGGAGAAGAAATCGATGAGGTGCCAGAACATCCTCGAAGCCGTGGGGAACACCCCGCTGATCCGCTTGAACCGCATGACGCGCGACATCGCCGCCGAAGTGTGGGTCAAAGCCGATTACATCAACCCAGGTGGATCGGTGAAAGACCGCATCGGCATCACCATGATTGACGCCGCCGAAAAAAAAGGCCTGCTCAAGCCCGGCGGAACAATCATCGAGGGCACCTCCGGCAACACCGGCATGGGCCTGGCCTTGGTGGCCGCCGTGCGCGGCTACAAGATGGTCTTCACTATTACCGACAAACAATCCAAAGAGAAGATCGACCTGCTCAAGGCTCTCGGCGCGGAAGTGATTGTGTGCCCCACCGCCGTCGAGCCCGAAGATCCGCGCAGCTACTACTCGGTGGCCAAAAAACTGGCGCGCGAGATTCCCAATTCGTTTTATCCTAACCAGTACGAAAATCCCATGAACCCAGAAGCGCACTATGCAACCACCGGGCCGGAAATCTGGGCCGATTGCGAAGGGAAGATCACCCATTTTGTCTGCGGCATGGGCACCGGCGGGACCATCAGCGGGGTGGGCCGCTATTTGAAAGAGCAGAATCCGAAGATCAAAGTCATCGGCGTGGATCCCATCGGCTCGCTCTACTTCCAGTACTTCAAGGAAGGCAAAGTGGGCAAAGCCAAAACCTACGTGGTGGAAGGCATTGGCGAGGACATTTTTCCCGCCACCATGGATTTCAAGGTGCTCGACGATGTCGTGCAGGTCACCGACCAGGAATGTTTCGTGGCCGCGCGGCAACTGGTGAAGCAAGAAGGCGTGTTTACCGGCGGCTCGGGCGGCGGCTGCGTTTCCGCGGCCCTGCGCGTGGCTCGCGAATGCCAAGCCGGCCAAATGGTCGTGGCTTTCCTACCCGACACGGGGATGCGTTACCTCAGCAAGGTGTACAGCGACGAATGGATGCGCGAGCGTGGCTACGCCGAAGCCGAGCTGGCGCTGACCGCCGCCGACGTCGTCAATACCAAGCGGCGCGCTGGCAAAGTGCGCGAGTTGATCATCGCGCGCCCCTACCAGACCGTTTATCACGCCCTGCATACCATGCAGACGCAGGACATCTCCCAGCTTCCCGTTTCGAGGACTCCAACCCGATCGGCGCGGTTTACGAAGACCAAATCCTCAACCTGGCCCTCCAAGGCAAAGACCTGCGCAAGCTGGTCATTCGCGAGATGATGGACAAGCCTTTGCCCGTCGTGCCGCGCGAGGCCCCCGTCGAGCGCCTCACTCATCTGCTCAGCCACGAAGGCCCCGCGGTTTTCGTGGACATGGGCAACGCCCACTTCGAGATTCTCACCAAGTACGACTTGATGGGCACCATCGCCCGCCTGGTCGAGCAAAAGCGCTAACCAAATTCTTGGCGGTCATTCCGGCGTCCGGGAGCGTTTGCCAACGCTGGGAATCGCAGGCAGGAACACGCGGCCCGGGTTAAGCCATCTTTAATGTTTGTCCAGCTAGTTTAATCGCGCACAAAAAACTGTGGCCGGAGACTGGCTTCGAGGAAGCGTTTCCCCAATCACGATGTCCGGCAAACTCGCGCCGGGTTTGTTAGGATAGCTGCTCGAAGAGTTGGCGATGACTCAAAAAGCAAATGCAGGACGGCTTTCCTGGCTGCTGCCGGTCCTGGCGATTCTGTTGGTTGCCATGCTTTCGTTTTCGGCTGCCGCGCGCAGCGTGGGGAAGCGGTTTTTTGATTCCTTGCGGCTTCCCGCGCCGGCACGGGTGAATGTCGGCATTTCCGTGGCAGCCGGCGCATACGGAAACCGTTCGCTGCAGCAACTGGTTAGCGACATGCTGGCCGCCAAGGCGGACATCACCTTGGACGAAAGCGATCAGCCCGTGCCAAGCGTTGAGGCAGCCAGCCGCATGGCGGGCTTTGTTCCCCAGTTGGCGCGCAGCCGGACGGACCTGCCCAAGCTGCTGGTGCTCGGGGCCCACGCCATGAGCATGAATGTAGACCGTGACCGCTTGCGGACCATTCTCGATGAAGCAGGGCGCTCGGCTGTGCCTGTGCCACCGGCCGTAGACGGCGCGCGGGTGGGCATGCAGGATGCCAGGGCGGTTCACGCCCAGTATGGCAACTGTCCTGTGCCGGACAACAGCCTGCAAGGACAGATCACCGGCCCTCCTCCAGCCTCGACGGACAATAGCGATTGCGTGGTGCTGGTGGAGGGTCCCAGCGTCGCCATAAGCGCGCCCGCGGATCTTCCCCTGGAGACGCTGGTGGAAGTTGGGCTGGAACTTTCTGGAATGAATCCCCAACAGACGCGGGACTTCCTCCAAACATTTGACTGGAAATCCACTTTGGGTTTGGCCATGCCGCGCTTCATCCGCTCCTATGCCTTGGTGGAAGTGAACGGAGCAAGGGGGATGCTGCTGGGCACCGCGGGAAGGCGAGGCCCCACGTACGATTTGATTTGGGCCAAAAATGGAATGTTCTTTTCGCTGACCGGCTATGGCAACTCGGCAGACGCTGTTTCCATAGCCAATTCAGTTCAATAGGATTCGATCCGCAAGGATAAAACGCTGCTTTCCTCCAACGATTTCGCTATTGAGACTCGCAACCTGGAGAAGACGTTCGGTTCGAAGGTAGCTGTGCGCAATCTGTCGCTGGCCGTGCGCCGCGGCGAAATTTTTGGCTTTCTGGGACCGAACGGGGCGGGAAAGAGCACCGCAATCAAAATGCTTCTGGGTTTGGTGACCCCCACAGGAGGCCAGGCTTTCGTACTCGGCGCGCCGGCAAATAATGTGGAGGTTCGCCGCCACGTTGGCTTTCTGCCCGAGGATTTCCGCTTTTACGATTGGCTCACCGGAACGGAATTGCTGGAGTTTCATGGCCGGCTGTGCGGGATGACCGCGGCCTGGCTGCGCCAACGGGTTCCCGCCGTGCTCGAGCTTGTCGGCTTGACGGCCCATGGCCATCGGCGGCTGCGCGAATTCTCCAAGGGCATGTTGCAGAGAATCGGCCTGGCCCAGGCCCTGGTTCATGAACCCCAGGTAATTTTTCTCGATGAACCCACTTCCGGGCTCGATCCCTTGGGCCGCCGGATGGTGCGCGATATTCTGCGCGCCCAGCGCGAGCGCGGGGCCACTGTTTTCCTCAACTCTCATTTCCTCAGCGAGATTGAGATCACCTGCGACCGCGTGGTGTTTCTCAAAGACGGCGAGGTCGTAGCCAGCCGCGAGTTGCAAGGTTCGCAGGAAGCGGAGTTGCGCGTCCGGGCGCGGGCGCGGAATGTTTCGCCCGCAGCCCTCGCCGGGCTGGCCCAATGGAGCGCCTCCATTCAAGCCCA
>Ga0187803_10000757_pt1 | contig 12695 bp, 9 predicted proteins | sample NC_wetland_sal_i_2_FD_132425 | JGI IMG/M metagenome (GOLD analysis project Ga0187803, IMG submission 132425) | Wetland sediment microbial communities from Neuse River Estuary, North Carolina, USA - Control_3 | ecosystem: Environmental > Aquatic > Freshwater > Wetlands > Sediment | place: USA...
ATGGGCTGGGAGGACTATCACATGCACGTCTTCGCGGACGGCGCTCGCAGGTATGGGCTTTCGGATCGCGAGTTGGGCCACCAGGATGAGCGCAAGGTGACGCTCGGCCAGCTGCTCAAGCGGGCGAGGCAGCAGATTCGCTACACCTACGACTTCGGCGATGACTGGGAGCACGAGATCCTCCTCGAAGGAGTGCTCACCGCCGAGCCGGGCGTGCGCTATCCGTTCTGCGTCGCCGGCAAGGGCGCCTGCCCGCCCGAGGATTGCGGGGGCGTGTGGGGGTATCGGGATCTGCGTGACGCGCTCGCCGACCCTGCCCACGAACAGCACGAGGAAATGCTGGAATGGCTGGGCCTTCAGAGCGCCGCGGAGTTCGACCCGGCTCGCTTCGACCCGGAGGAGGTCAACGGGGCGCTCGGTGCCGGCGAGGATGTCCAGGGATGGTCGGTGCACAGCTCCGGGGAGGACCAGCGAGCAATGGCCGTCAGCCGGGCGGCGTAGACGAGCGAGCGTGAGGGGCGGCCTGCCGGTGAGTGAGCGGAGATCAGCGGCGGGGTCGGGCAAGAAGCGCTCGGCCCTGGCTGAGCTCGACTCAGCTGAGAAGGGCGCCGTCCTGGAGGAGCTGCTGCGATCACAGCCGGCGCTGCGCGCGGCGGCTGAGCGGATCGCGCGGGAGCAGCTCGCGGACGCAGAGCACGAGACGGTCGCGGAGGAGGTCGAGTCGGAGCTGCGCTCTCTCTCCAGCGACGAGCTGAGCGGACGCGCGGGCCGCCAGCGGTGGGGATATGTTGAGCCGACCGAGGCGGCATGGGAGCTGCTCGAGGAGACGGTCGGCTCCTACGAACGTGACGTCGAGCGGCTGCTCGCGCTCGGCATGATCGGGTCAGCGGTCGAGACGGCACTCGGTCTCATCGCCGGCCTGTATCGCTGCCAGGGATGCGAGGATGTCGATCTGCTCCTCTCATGGGCGCCCGACTTTCCGCTTGAACAAGCCGGCGGCGTGGTCGATAAGCTCGCCGAAGCCAGGATTGAGATACCGCCCGAGCTGCTTGCCGACATCGCACCTGAGTGGGAGGCTTCGCTCACCAACCGCAGGAAGAAGTTGAGCGCATGATCGGCGGACGCCAACGAGGCCGTGTCGAGGCGCCCACGAACGACAGCCTGCGTGCACGACTAAGACGCACGACGACCGCGGACAATGTGCTGGCCGCCTTCGCTCGCCGCGTCAGAGCGGCGTCGCCGGCAGCAAGGAAGACGAGGTGATCCATCTCCGCGCAGGCCAGGCACAGCGGCCCCGCTCCTTCCATGATCAAGAGCCCGTGCGCAGGCGCGCCTGCACCAGCTTCTCGATGATCCGCTCGCGGTGTCTCTGCGGAGGGATTGTACCCGGGATGACGAAGGGATTGCACCTTACGTAACGGAGGTGTTGTACTCGCGCCGGCTCTGAAAGCGCCTCGGGCGGGCTCTGGGAGCATCGCGGGATGCTCTTCTCATTCGTCTATCTCGTCTTCGTCTCCCTGCTGAAGCTGCTGGGAGAGCAAAGATGCGCCAGCCATGGCGCATGCTGCACCGGATCTGGCGTATACTGGTGGAATGCCGAGACAGCGCAGCGGTGACTTGTTTCCTACGGATCAGCCGATCCCCGCCAGCCAGATGATCGGCCGACAGGTCGACGTCCGCGAGATCACGGCGACACTTGCCGGCGGCTCGAGCGTCGTAGTCGCCGGGCCTCGTCGAACTGGCAAGACCAGCGTGTGCGACGCGGCCCTTGGTCGCCTGGCGAAACGGGGCTTCTACACGGTGGCAGTCGACCTGTTCCGGATAGCCACGGCGGCTGAGCTTGCCGAGGCGCTCGTGACCAAGACGATCTCGAACCGGTCGCCGTTGCACCGGGCTGTGCATCAGACTCGACGGGCAGGCCGCTTCGTCGCTGACGCGGTGCACACCTCCGCGGTTGTCAAGTCCAAGGCGCAGCTCGGCGAGGAGCTCGAGATCGCGTTTGCACCTGGCCTGGCGGCACGTGATCCCGATCGCTACCTCGACTACGCGCTTGAGCTGCCCGGTCGAATCGCCACCGCCGACCAGAAGGAGGTCATCGTCTTCCTGGACGAGTTCCAGGAGATCGCCAGCCCGCAGCAGCCCTACGGTGACGCTGATCGGCTCACAAAGAGGATGAGGTCGATTTTTCAACGCCAGACAGGGGTCAGCTACCTCTTTGCTGGCAGCCTCGAGCACCTGATGCGCGATCTGTTCACGCCGTCACAGCGGGCCCTGCATCAATTCGGCGGCTTTCACGATCTGCGGATGATCGATGAGGAGGCCTGGATCAGCGGGCTCAGCGAGCGCTTTGTGGGAGACGACTGCGAGGTGCAGCAGGCTGCGCTCGCGCGAATCGTCGAGTACGGCGAGTCGCACCCTCGCACCACGATGCTGATCGCGCAGAAGAGCCACCTAGCGACCGTTGAACTCGACACGCGGCTGGTGGACCTCTCCATCGTCGAGCAGGGATTGCTTGGAGCCTTACAAGCCGACCGCGTCGCCCACGAGCAGGCAGTCGAGCGTATCCGGAGGCTGCACAAGCTCGGTCTCGTCGTGGCCGAGCGGCTTGCGCGTGGTCAGTCCGTCTACCACCAGCTGCCGCGTGGCGCGGTCCGGCGGGCTCTTGAATCGTTGCGCGATGCAGCGATCATCGAGAGCCGCGGGCGCGGAGACTGGCGGTTCACGAGTCCTCTGTTGCGCCGATTCCTCGTCGGCATCGGACCGTTCGCAGCCCCGTAGATCATCCCCATGGCGCAACATGCGCCAGGCTCGGCGCAAGCGCACCGACGCCCACCAGGAAGCTTCCGGGTTGACAGCCGACCTCGCTCAACTGGTGCCGGCCGTCCGTCCGTCGCTGTGGGACGGTCCCACAAGCTCCATGAGACGGCTGATCCAGCCGACAGTGTGTCGTTTCAGCACCTCGCAGCTTTCCTTCACCCACGGGGTCACACGATCGGGGGCGCAGCGGACGCGGGCGATGTCAACGCCCAGCGGCTGGCGCTGCGTGAAACTCACTGGTCGCTCTTTACGCCTCCGAGCTCGGCTGGCTTTGCGGTGGGCACGGCGTCGAATCGCGAAAGGTACGTGGGAAGAGCGTGGGAAGGGCGCAGAAATCCCAGTATCTATGCGGCTATGCGCATGGCCCGCGTCTCTACCAGACGGGGGTTACTGCTGCCTTCCGCGACGACCTCGACGGTCGCCGCGATGAGCCTGGCGCGCAGGGCTTCGGTCTGCTCGCTGGCATCCGCGCCGTCGTAGCGCGGGCATAAACGCTGGGCGTCGCGAAAGGCGCCGACCGCAACTGCGCGCTCGATTTGGGTCTCACCGTCCATGGTGCCCTGTTCGCTTCCCTCCATCATCCCCTGTCCCCTCCAACGCTGCACGTCTTCCGCTTTGTGGGGAGAACTAAAACAGATCGCGAGGGCTTTGTCAAGATACCATCGGCGATCACGGCGCAAGCTCCAAGGGTTGGGCATTTGTGCACCTCGTGGGCACGATGGTGGGGCTGCGATGAGCCAGTAACCCCCGTCTGGTAGAGACGGTGGCGACCCGCACGGGGGTCCCCACCAGTGCGTTCTGTGAGATTCTTGAAACCTCGCAGGATGGAATTCCCGCGACGCTGCAGGATGACGCGGAGCGTCTTTCCCAGGAGCTGCTGGAGGCAGCCTGCGAGGAGCGCCTTGAACAGCTCTTGCGCGTGGTGTGGGAGGCAGCGGAGGACGAGGAGCGCTGGCTTCAGAGGATCCGTGCCGGGCTTCTGGCGCTCCTCGGGTTCCTGGATGCCGACCCGCAGTGGGCCGGTCTGCTGATCCTCGAGCGGCCCTTCGACGAAACAGCCACAGCCGCTTGCACACGGCGTGTGCAGGCCGCTCTGGCCGAGGTTCTGGATGAAACACGCGGGGAGGTGATCGTGGGAGCGGAGCTCGCACCTTCCACCGAGCTGATAGCCGAACTGGTCCTAACCGGGGTCTTCTCGGTGATCCGAGCGCACATGCTCAAGGGGGAGAGCAGGCCGCTTGTGACGCTCACACCGTGGCTGATGTCCTCCATCGTGGAGCCGTATCTCGGCCGCGGCGCGGCGAAGGCTGATATCGCACGAGCTCCGGCCGCCGCCGCTGTGACGCAGACGCGGGCGGAAATCGTCCCGATCCGCCCCCACCGCAACAACATGGCGGCGCTCCGCGCGATCGCCTCGGTGCCACGGTCGAGCAACCCTCAGATCGCGCGCGCCACGGGCCTCAGCTCCAAACAGACCTCAGAAGCCGTGAGACTGCTGGAGGAGCGTGGACTGATCGAAAACGCCAGCCGCGCCCTGGCACCGCGCGAACCGAACGCGTGGCTCCTGACCGCCTACGGCAATCGTCTCCTAGCGGTGATCACCGACAGCTTCGCCGCGGCCAGCCTCCGCGAACAGGAGGAAGCGCTGCCGAAGCGAGCATCGCGTCGTTCAAAAACGCGACCTGGCGTCCAGCCCGGCCGCGCAGCCAGGAGGGCGGCATGAGCACCGCCGTGTCATACAAGTTTTGCGCTCCGTCCGCAATGAGACGAGCCATATCAAAGCGTGCATCGCTGCCGGCGTCATTCCGAGCCGCACCGGTGACGAAAGGTGCATCCGCGGGGGGCCATTGCTCCAAAGAGGGTGCCCTGTTGCACGACCGGAATCCGGACCCCGCTCAAGCGGAGCCCGAGCGCCGGTCGCCTAACAACGGAAACACAATCAAGGAGTGATGGAACAAATGAGACACCTAAGAATGCTGGGACTCTGTGTCGCGGCGGTGCTGGCGGTCACAGCCGTCACCGCGTCAAGCGCGTTGGCGGCCGTGAAAAACCCGACCAAAGGTCTCACCATATTCAAAAATTGTCCTGTCCACGTCACAGAAGTAGAAGGTAAACCAGTAGAAACCGTGCAGTGCGTCTTCGGGGCCACGGAAAGCGGCGCAGGCGGCCAGTTTACGGTGGGCGGTATCACTGTGCCGCTCTCAAAACAGATAGTGCTGCAGTACGGCATCGCGATCGTAAACAACGGCTATGGCGAAGCCTATGCGCCGCCTACCCATGGTGTGGAAGCGATCGCGCCGACTCCGGAGAACGTGCCGGGTGAACCGATTGCCCATATCACGGCGGCGGAACAGGAAGAATTGGGTTGGCCCGAAACTCTGAAGTACAGCTACGCCCAAGCGCAGAAACACGGGCTCGTCAAAAAAGCGACCGAGACGATCGAACTGGCTGGCATTCCGGTGACGAACAAAGGCAACATCGTGTTCGAAGAAGGCGTTGGTCTCGAAGCCCCAGTGAAGATCAAAGCCGGGAACGCGTGGCTCAGCGCCCTCGGGACCGTCTGCTACATCGGCTCGGACGCTGAACCGATCGTGCAGCACCTAACCTCGGGCGAAACCACCTCGCCGCTGACGTCGGAAAAACTGCACGGGTTCTCCGGCGAACTCGACATTTTCCACGCAGGCGAAGAGGCCTGGCTGACGCATTCCGTCCTTCTCGATAACACTTACGCGGTTCCGGGGGCCTCGTGCACTGGACCATACTCTGCGCAGATCGCGGCGACGATCGACAAGGAGTTCCACATCCCTCAGCCTGCGGGCGCGAGCGTTACGGAAGTCAAGAGCACGTTGTATGTCGGCGGCAAACAACTCGTTGAACACAGACTGGGCTTGTGAGCGGCTGGGCGTGAGCGCTAGTTATTGACACGATCACGGTAGACCCCCCGCCATCCCGGTGACGGGGGTCTACCGCTTTATGCACTACAACCTCGAACCAAACCGTTATCTACAAAGTCGACGCGAAGAAGAGGAAACGTGATCGGTATGAGCCGAAACAAGCGAGGAATCGCGGGCGTCCTTGGCGTTCTGGCGCTATTTGCGCTCGGAACATCGAGTGCACTCGCGGCAGCTCCGGAATACGGCAGGTGTGTGAAAGGCGCAGGAAAAGAAGGCCATAAAGTCTTCACAGACTCCAAATGCACGAAAGAATCCGGCCTGACGGAAGTCGACCCAGATTTTGAATGGATCCCCGGGCTAGCGAAAGCCAAATTCACAAGCTCTGGCGGCGCCGGGCTGCTGGAAACGACGAAAGGCTCGGCGGTGACCTGCGAAGCGGAGTCGAGCGGCGGCGAATTCAAGCCCGGCAACAATAAAGAAGAGGTCGGCGTCATCGTGAAGTTCACTGGGTGTAAAGCGATCGGGCTGCCGTGTATAAGCCCAGGGGCGAAATCCGGTGAACTCATAACGAACGAACTGGAAGGCGTCATCGGCTGGGAAAACAAAGCCTTGAAAAAAACAGATCTCGAGCTGTTCCCGGCGAAAAGCGTCGCATCTGGGCTATTCATCGAATTCGAATGTTCAGGTCTCGTGGTCAAGGTACGCGGGAAGATTCTCGTCCCCATCAAAAACGACACGATGAAATCGACGGAAATCCTCAAATTCGTTGCTAAAAAAGGCAAACAGAAACCCGAAAAATGGGAAGAAAGCGCTGAAAAGGCTGTTCTGGAAAGCTCGTTCAGCAACTTCCACGAAGCGGAATTCGTGCAGGCCGGGCAGACGATCACCTCGACTGTGAAAGGCGAAGAACTAGCTGAGCTTAACGCGGTCGTCTGAAGTATAGGAGCGATCGCGACGTGCGGGTGGCCGCGATGATGGCCCCCCGCGCGGTCGCGATATACGGCGGTGACCAAGCTGGAGAGGGCGACGTGGCGAGACGCCGAAGGATGGGGACGAGAGTGCGGGCGCAACGCCGAGTAGCGTTGTCGGGCGCGCCTGTCGTGTATCGCAGGCACGGGAGCGGCAGACGCAGGCGGACGGTGGCGGTCTTGTGTCTTGCGGTGGCCGGCGTATTGGCGTGGGCGCCAGCGCCGGCGGCGTTGATCATGCGCGGCCACGTCTTCGGATCCAGCTTCGAAGGGACCGGGGAACACGAGCTGCGAGACCCGGCTGGGGTGGCGGTTGCCGAAGCGACTGGGGAAGTCTTCGTCTCCGATCGTATGCCAGGACATGAAGGTGTGGAGCGCTTCAAGCCAAACGGCGCTGGCGGTTACGAATTTGTTTCTGCGTTCAAGGTGAAGTCGCCGGAAGAGCTGGCAGTGGATAACTCCGCGAGCGAAGGCGATCCGTCGCGAGGCGACGTTTACGTTGTGGGCGCAGAAGAAGAAGGGGCGGGACCGACCGAACACAACGTGCTGTATAAGTACGATCCGGCGACGGGGAAAGTGGTGTTCAAGAAGACCATCTTCCACGCTGGGAAAGCGGAACTGGAACTTGCCGAAGTCTATGGAGTTGCGGTCGACGCGGCGGGGACAGTGTGGGTGTACTCGGGCGAAGAAGGGTTGGTCAGCGGCTTCAACAACCTCGAAGTCAATCGGTGGCAGCCGTCCCTGGCGAAAGAACTGAATATTGTCGAACGGTTCGGATGCAGGGCGCGACCGGGTTTTGCGGTGTCCGGGGATCATGAAGCGTTCTATGTGGCGCACGAACAGGAGAACGGGCTCGAAGAATGCCGGGAAGAAGAAGCAACACCGACGCTCGTCGCGAAGTTCGCCGGCAGCGGGGAACCCGTGGCGCGTGGGCTCGACGGCGAACCCACCACCGGTGTCGCCGTCGACCCCGTGAGCGGCAGCGTCTACGCAGATAACGTAGGCAGCATCGCCGCATTCAGCTCGGGCGGATCGCTCATTCAGCGCTTCGGTTCGGGGTCGCTGAGCGGCGGCGGCGCGACTGCGGTCGATGCGAAGACCGACGAGGTCTATGTGGCCGAACCCGATGCGGGCAAAGTGGAGGTCTTCGCTCCTGAAGGCTCCGGGCCCCCGAGCGTTGACAGCGTCTATACGCAGAGCCTCACCCCCGCCTCCGAGCGAGTGGTCGCCCAGATCGACCCGCACGGCTCCGAAACTAGCTACTACGTGCAGTACGGCACGGTGAGCTGTGTGGTCGAACCGTCGTCCTGTGCGGACGTCCCTGCGCTTCCCGGCGCGGTCATCGGCTCGGGCTTCGGGGATGCGACCGCAACGGTGGAACTACAGGGGCTTGTGCCGAACACGAGCTACTTCTACCGTGTGCTCGCCCGCAACGCCGACGGCACCGCCGAAAGCCCGCAGAGCACAAAGACGTTCTTCACGACGCTCCCGAGCGCCGAAGGCGTGCTTGCCGATCATCGCGCGTGGGAGCTCGTCTCACCGCCGGAAAAGCACGGCGCGGCCATCGAATCGATCAGCAAGGAAGGCGCGCTGATCCAAGCATCTGCCGGTGGGAACGCGATCACGTGGACGGCGAGCTCACCGGTCGCCAGCGAACCGGAAGGCAACCGCAGGCCAGAACCGGGGCAGGTCCTCTCGACCCGAGACGAAAGCAAAGGATGGTCCTCAAAGGACATCACCACGCCCCACAACAAAGGCGAAGGTTACCTGCCGTTCGCCGAGACGGAGTACCGCTACCTCTCGCCGGATCTTTCGCTCGCGCTCGTGGAGCCGCAGGTTCAGGCCGATCCGCTCGAAAGCCCGCCGCTGGCTCCGGGAGCCACGGAAAAGACCATGTATCGCCGGGACTCAGCCGGGGAATTCGAACCGCTCGTAACGGCTGCCAACGCCCCAACGGGCGAAAAGTTCGGCGGAAAGCTCGAATTCCGCGGCGCGAGCGCGGATCTCAGCTACGTCGTCTTCGAATCGCAGGTGCCGCTGATCACGGGTGCCGCGGAAACTGGTCTGTACGAGTGGGAATCAGGGGCCGCGCTCAAGTTGGTCAGCGTCCTCCCGGGAGCGGGGAATGTGACCGCTAGCGAACCTGCGCTCGGTGATCAAGGCCGCGATGTCCGGGGAGCGATCTCGAGCGACGGGGGGCGGGTCTTCTGGACGCAGGGCGGATCGGATGAAGGCCCGCTGTATATGCGCAATACGGTCGCCGGCAACACGGTGCAGGTCAACGCGGCCCAGGGCGAAGGGGTCAAGGAACCCAGTGAAGCAGAACGAGGAGAAGGCTTGGATGAAGTCCACTTCCAAGCCGCGGCCCACGACGGCTCAAGGGTCTTCTTCACCGACGCGTGGCCCTTGACGAGCGAATCGACGCTCGAACCGCGACCGGAAGAAACGGTGATCGAAGGCGAAACAGCCAGAAATGCTGGCCGGCCGGCCGATCTCTATGAATTTGACGTCGAAACGGGAAAGCTCCTCGACCTGACGGTCGATAATCGGGTCGGCGAAAACGCGGACGTGCTGGGCACGCTACCCGGCATCAGCGAAGACGGCTCCTACGTCTACTTCGTCGCCAACGGTGCGCTCGCTCCCGGCGCCGAACCGGGCAATTGCCCGCGGACCGAACCCAAGCTTCCCCATCCGCAGGCGGCTTGCAACCTCTACGTGTCCGAACCCGATCCCGAACACCCGGGTAAGCGCGAGACTCGATTCATCGCGCGACTCTCCTATCAAGACGCGGGTGACTGGGGACAGAGACGCCCCGCAGGCGGACTCTTCGGCTCCCTTGGGGGCGTCACCTCCGAGGTATCGGAAAACGGGCGCTACCTCGCGTTCATGTCGCAGATGGAACTCACCGGCTACCACAACATCGACGCAAACCCCGAAGCGAAGGGAGCCCACGATCAGGAGGTCTTCATCTACGACAGGAGCTCCGGCCGTCTGTCGTGTGCCTCGTGCAACCCAAGTGGGGCACCGCCCCGCGGAGTGTTTGACACAGAAGAAGCCGGCGAAGGCCTGGGACTGGTCGTTGATCGCCCCGAAACCTGGAAGGGCGAGTGGCTCGCCGGATCCATCCCCGGGTGGACCTCGATCGGGCTGACGGAGGCCGAGCGCCAGGCGCGCTACCTATCGAACGGCGGCCGGCTGTTCTTCAACGCCGCGGATGCGCTCGTGTCGCAGGTCGCGACTCCCACCAGGGAAGAGGAAGTGAACGGCAGCAGGCAGAAGGTTGGCGTCGAGAACGTCTATGAGTACGAGCCAGAAGGCCTAGGCAGCTGCACCCGATCCGGTGGCTGCGTCGCCCTGGTCTCCTCAGGAACCTCAGCTCATGAATCGGCGTTCCTCGATGCGAGCCAAAACGGAAACGACGTGTTCTTCCTCACCTCCGCGCAGCTCGTGGCTCAGGACACCGACAACGCCTTTGACGTCTACGACGCCCGCGTGTGCGGCACACCGGAAACACAGGCCTGCCTCCCCGCGCAGCCGTCCCCGCCGCTTGCTTGCACAGGCGAAGAATGCAGACCGCAGCCCTCTCCCCAACCGGGCTTCACGCCACCGGCCACCTCGACGTTCTCGGGCCCAGGCAACACGAGCCATCAAGGAGTCCTCGCGGTTACGACCAAGCTCGTGCCCAAGCCAAAGCCGTTGACGCGTGCACAGAAGCTCGCAAGGGCACTCAAGTTGTGCAGGAAGATCAGGCAGAAGCACAGACGCTCCGCATGCGAAGCGCACGCGCGAAAGACCTACAGGCCAAAGGCGAGCAGGACCCATGCAAAGAGATCGAGCTCGCGCCGCAGGACGGGGCCGTGATGATGCGCAAGCGCGCGCGCAGAGACGCCCGGGCGAAGCTGCTGACAGCAGGAATGGGGCTGCTGGCCATCTCGCTCACATTGGCGGTCGGCGCAAGCCCTGCGTATGCCGGGGCGTGGTGGCGAGTGTCGTCCCGCCCGGCGCCGACGCTCCTGACCCCCGGCGCGAAGGTCCGCATCACGGTGGCCGCGGTCAACGTCGGAGACAGCGCCGTCGATGCGACGACGAGCGCAGTGACCATCAAGGATCAGCTGCCGTCCGGCCTAGAAGCAACCGAAATACGCGGTTACCCGGCCTTTCATCGAGAAGCCTCGCACCTGATGACTTGCTCGCTGGAATCCCTCACCTGCATCTCGAAGGCAGAAACGTTCCCACCCTATGAACGGCTGGAAGTCGAAATCGCGGCGAAGGTGAAGAATAGCGCGCTCTCGGGAGAAGCCAACAAGATGAGCGTTGAAGGCGGCAGGGAGAAACGCGGCGAAGGTGAACCAGAAGTCGAAGTGCCAGGAACCGGGGTGACAGAGCCCCTCACCGTCAATGGGCAACCGACCCCATTCGGGGTCGAAGAAAACGGATACACGCTCACCCCCGAAACAGAGGGCGGCGCAGTCGAGGACCAAGCGGGCTCCCACCCGTTCCAGCTGACGACCACGCTCAACCTCAACCAGACGCTTGAACCGCCCAAGGAACTCCAGTCAGCGCCAGTACTACCAAGACACCTCGCCTTCAACCTTCCTCCCGGACTGATCGGCGATCCGCGCGCGGTGCCCGAGTGCTCCGCGGCGGACTTCGACGCATACTCCTTCCGCGGGACGAACGCCTGCAAGCCCGAAGCCGCGATCGGGGTGGCTGAGGTGACGATCGACGAACCCGTCCAATTCGGGGTGATCACCCGCGCGGTGCCGCTATGGAACCTGGAACCCGCGAAGGGCGAGCCGGCCCGCCTCGGCTTCGAGATCTACGACAACCCGATCGTGCTGGACACCACTGTTCGCACGAGCGGCGACTATGGCGTGACGGTCAGCGTCAACAACGCCCCAGAGTCTGCTCAGCTTCTTGGCAGCGAAGTCACCATCTGGGGAGTACCCGGAGATCCAATCCACGACCAGTCCCGCGGATGGCGCTGCCTGGACGGCGGAGTCTGGAGCCCCGAAGATCCATGCGTGCCACAGCGCCAGTCAGGCCCGCAAGCTTTCCTCACCCTCCCGACGTCGTGCACCGGTCCGATCACCACGACGGTCGAAGGGCAATCCTGGCCCATAAAGAGCCTAGGCAGCGAACCTGGAGTAACCTTCTCGCTGGAAGGCCCGGCCACCGAAGACGTGCTGCCGGGCTTGGAAGGCTGCGAACACCTGCCGTTCGACCCGTCGATGACCCTCGAACCGGAATCTCGGGCGACGAGCACACCGACCGGTCTGAAGGTCGACGTCCACGTGCCTCAGCAGACCACGCTTGAAGCCGGAACGCTGGCTGAGGCGGATGTGCGCTTTACGACCGTGACGCTGCCCGAGGGCATGCAACTGAGTCCGTCAGCGGCGAATGGCCTACAGGCCTGCTCAGAGCAGCAGGCGGGCTTTGAAGGACCGGCTGGCGTCGATCCGTGGTCTGCCGGTGCGCCGTCGCCGCTTCGCTTCTCCAGCGAACCGGCTAGCTGTCCGGAAGCGTCAAAGGTCGGGACGGTACGAGTGAGCACGCCACTGTTGGAACACGAACTGACTGGTGCTGTGTACCTGGCGACACAGACAGCAAACCCGTTCGGGTCGCTTCTCGCCCTCTACATCGTTGCCGAAGACCCCTTCTCCGGGGTGCGCGTCAAGCTCGCCGGAGAAGTCAAACTCAACGAAGAAACCGGCCAGATCACTTCGACCTTCCTGAACACCCCACAAGTCCCCTTCGAAGACTTCACGCTCGAATTCTCCGGCGGTCCCAGGGCATCGGTCTCCACTCCCGCATTGTGCGCCAGCTACAGGACCGACGCGTCGTTTACGCCGTGGTCGGGGTCCGCTGCGGTCGAAACGCTCACGAGTTCCAACAGCGAATTCCAGATCACCTCGGGCCCTGGGGGCTTGCCCTGCCCCCCGGACCCGCAGCCGTTCGCACCGTCCTTCCAGGCCGGCTCGACGAACAACCAGGCCGGCGCCTTCACGCCGTTCAC
>Ga0187803_10000758_pt1 | contig 12694 bp, 10 predicted proteins | sample NC_wetland_sal_i_2_FD_132425 | JGI IMG/M metagenome (GOLD analysis project Ga0187803, IMG submission 132425) | Wetland sediment microbial communities from Neuse River Estuary, North Carolina, USA - Control_3 | ecosystem: Environmental > Aquatic > Freshwater > Wetlands > Sediment | place: USA...
ATCGCCGAGGTTATCTTCTGCGTCGAGCGGACGGAGCGGATGCGGACGCGGAGTTCCTTGAGGCTCGCCATGGACTCAGGCGAAGCTCTTGGCGAAATTGTCGAGGAAGGCGGACAATTCCTTGTCGGTGTCGGCGGTCAATTCGCGTCTTTCGCGGATGGCCTGGAGAATTTTCGGCGCCTTGGCCTTGATCTCGCCCAGCATCTGGGATTCGAAACGCGTGATATTGGCGATCTCGACCTTGTCGAGATATCCCCGCGTGCCGGCGAAGATCGAGACGACCTGTTCCTCGACCGGCATGGGCTTGAATTGCGGCTGCTTGAGCAACTCGGTCAGGCGCGCGCCTCTCGCCAAAAGCCGCTGGGTCGCGGGATCGAGGTCCGAGGCGAATTGGGCGAAGGCCGCCATTTCGCGATACTGGGCCAATTCGAGCTTGATCTTGCCGGCGACCTGCTTCATCGCCTTGATCTGCGCCGCCGAGCCGACGCGGCTGACGCTGAGACCGACGTTAATCGCCGGCCTGATGCCGCGGTAGAACAGTTCGGTTTCGAGGAAAATCTGGCCGTCGGTGATGGAGATGACGTTGGTCGGGATATAGGCCGAGACGTCGCCGGCCTGGGTTTCGATCACCGGCAGCGCGGTGAGCGAGCCCGAACCGTGCTCTGGATTCATCTTGGCGGCGCGTTCCAGAAGGCGCGAATGGAGATAGAACACGTCGCCGGGATAAGCCTCGCGCCCCGGCGGGCGGCGCAGCAGAAGCGACATCTGGCGATAGGCCACCGCCTGCTTGGAGAGATCGTCATAGATGATGACGGCGTGCATGCCATTGTCGCGGAAATACTCGCCCATGGCGCAGCCGGCGTAAGGCGCCAGGAACTGCAGCGGCGCGGGCTCGGACGCGGTGGCGGCGACGATGATGGAATATTCGAGCGCACCGTAATCGGCGAGCGTCTTGACGATCTGCGCCACGGTCGAGCGCTTCTGGCCCACCGCGACATAGATGCAATAGAGCTTCTTGCTCTCGTCGCTGCCGGCGTTGATTCCCTTCTGATTGATGAACGTGTCGATCGCGACCGCGGTCTTGCCGGTTTGGCGGTCGCCGATGATCAACTCGCGCTGGCCGCGGCCGATCGGCACCAGCGCATCGATGGCCTTGAGGCCGGTCTGCACCGGCTCGTGCACCGAGCGGCGCGGAATGATGCCCGGCGCCTTGACCTCGACGCGGGTGCGCTTCACGTCCTTGAGCGGTCCCTTGCCGTCGATCGGGTTGCCCAGCGCATCGACCACGCGGCCCAGAAGACCCTTGCCCACCGGCACGTCGACGATGGCGCCGGTGCGCTTGACCGTGTCGCCTTCGCCGATGCCCGTGTCGTCGCCGAAGATGACGACGCCGACATTGTCGGTCTCGAGGTTGAGGGCCATGCCCTTGACGCCGTTCGGGAACTCGACCAGTTCTCCCGCCTGCACCTTGTCGAGGCCGTAAACGCGGGCGATGCCGTCGCCCACCGACAGCACCTGACCGACTTCGGCCACGTCGGCTTCGGTGCCGAACTGGGATATCTGCTTCTTCAGGATGGCGGAGATTTCCGCCGCGCGGATTTCCATATCAACCAACCCCTTTCATCGCCAGCTCCAGCCGCCGGAGCTTGCTCTTGAGCGACGCATCGACCATGCGCGAGCCCACCTTGATCACCAGGCCGCCCAACAGGCCGGGATCGATCTTGAGATCGATCGCAACCTTGCCGCCGACCGCCTTCCTGAGGCGCTCGTCGATCGCCTTGCACTGCGTCTCGGACAATTCCTGCGCCGAGATCACCTGCGCCGTCACCTCGCCGCGCCGCGCCGCCAGGATGCCGAGAAAGCCTTCGATCATTCCGGGCAGCGCGAACAGGCGGCGGTTGCGCGCGAGCAAACCCAGAAAATTGCGCGTCAATTCCTTGAACCCGGCGCGCTCCGCAAGCGCCGCCACAGCCTTGGCCTGCTCGCTACGCGCCAGCACCGGGCTGCGGATCATGCGCCGCAAATCCGCGCTCTCGGCGATGAGCCCGCGCAGCGCCTTGAGATCACCCGCCACCTCGTCGAGCGCCTTGCGCTCGTCGGCGAGATCGAACAGCGCCGCCGCGTAACGCTCCGCCAGTCCGGAAACGCCTGCCGATTCGGATGCCACTTGAACTTAGTTCCCTATTGGCCAGGAGCGAGACCGCCCTGGACAGCCTCACCCGCGATGCGCTTCCCGGCGCATGATCGCCGCCCGAAACCCCCGCGGACGGCCCCGCCTGGAAAGCGGGCCGGTTCTAACATAGGGATATGACCCGCGCAACCCGGCCTGCCCGGGCAAAATGCCGCAACAATACAGCCGCTTAGGTCACACGAAGCTGTAGGGATCGACGTCCACCTGGACGCGGATGGCGGAGGGCGGCTTGGCCCGCGCCAGCCAGTCGCGCAACACCGTCTGGAGATTGGCGTTGCGCGGCGCCTTGACCAGAAAGCGCCGCCGGTGCCGGCCGCGCAGCCGCTCCAGGGGCGCGGGCGCCGGTCCCAGCACCTCGACGCCCTCGAGGTGCGGCGCGGCCTTCGCGAAATCGCGCGCGGCGCGGTCGGCGGCAGGGCCATCGGGACCCGACAGGATGATCGCAGCCAAGCGGCCGAAGGGCGGCCAGCCGCCCGCGCGGCGCGATTGGGCCTCGGCGGCGAGAAAACGGTCGCGGTCGTCGCTCACCAGCGCCTTCATCACCGGATGCTCGGGCATGAAGGTCTGGAGATAGACCAGGCCCGGCCGTTCGGCGCGGCCCGCCCGCCCCGCCACTTGGTGGAGAAGCTGATAGGTTCGCTCGGTCGCGCGCAGATCGCCGCCGGCGAGGCCCAGATCGGCATCCACCACGCCGACCAGTGTGAGCATCGGGAAATGATGGCCTTTGGCCATCACCTGCGTGCCGATCAGCACGTCGATGTCGCGGCGCTCGACGCGTTCGAGCAATTCTTCCATGGCGCGCGGGCCGGCAAGCGTGTCGCTCGCCATCACCTGCAACCGGGCGGCGGGGAAACGCAAAGCCACTTCCTCGGCCAGGCGCTCGACCCCCGGACCGCAGGGGGCGAAGCTGCCGGAGGCGTTGCATTGCGGACATTGCGGCGGCGGCGGCGCGGTATAGCCGCAGTGATGGCACAGCAGCCTTCCGTGCAAGCGGTGCTCGATCAGCCAGGCGGTGCAATTGGGACATTGCAAACGAAAGCCGCATTCGCGGCAGAGCGTCAGCGGCGCATAGCCGCGCCGGTTCAGGAACAGCATCGCCTGCTCGCCCGCCTTGAGCGTGTCCTCGAGCGCGCGCACCAGCGGCGGCGACAGGAAGCGCTGGCGCTCGGGCTTGTCCCGGCGCAAATCGATCACGCGAATCTCGGGCAATTGCGCCGTGCCGTGCCGCGCCGGCAAATGAAGCCGCGCATAGCGCCCCTGTTCGACATTGACCGTGGTTTCGAGCGAGGGCGTGGCCGAGACCAAGACGATCGGAATCCGGGCGAGCGAGGCGCGCACCACCGCCATGTCGCGGGCGTGATAGATCACGCCCTCCTCCTGCTTGAAGGAGGTTTCGTGCTCCTCGTCCACCACGATCAAGCCCAACTCGCGGAAGGGCAGGAACAGCGCCGAGCGTGCGCCCACCACCACTCGGGCCTTGCCCTCGGCGACTTGGCGCCAGGTCGCGCGGCGCGAGGCCTCGCCCAGATCGGAGTGCCATTCGGCCGGCGGCGCGCCGAAGCGCTTGGCAAAGCGCGCCAGCAGCTGCGCCGAAAGCGAAATCTCGGGCAGCAGCACCAGCGCCTGCTTGCCCGCCGCCAGCGCCGCGGATATCGCGTCGAAATAGACCTCGGTCTTGCCCGAGCCGGTGACGCCGTCCAGCAGCGTCACGGAAAATCCGCCTTGTTCCGCCTTGGCGGACAGATCCTTGGCCGCCAGCGCCTGCGCCGCGGACAGGGCCGGGCCGGGCAGATTCCAATCGGGCTGGGGCGGGAGAAACGGCGGCAGATCGACGGTGTCGAGCAATCCCAGCTTGGCCAAACCCTTCACCACGCTGGCGCCGCAGGCAGCGCGCCGGGATAGATCGGCCGCCGTCGCCGCAGGACCGCCTTCCAACGCTTCCAGCACCCGGCGCCGCGCCGGGGTCAGCGACTCGTCTGCTTCGGCCAGGGCGCGCGCGCCCGTCCGGCTCAGGGCATAGGCGGAAATGGCGCTCGGCGGACGCAACGCCTTGGGCACGCTCATCGCCATCTTGAGCACGGCGCCTTGCGGGGCAAGATTGTATTGCGCCACCCAATCGACGAATCGGCGCAGCTCCGGGCGCAAAGGCGGTGCGGGCAGACGCTCGGCCACCGCTTTGAGCTTGGCCTCGGCGACCTCGCCCGAATCCCTGCCCCAGACCACGCCGGCAAGCATGCGCCGCCCCAATGGCACGCGCACGAAATCGCCGGGCGCGAGAGCAACGCCATCGGGTGTGCGGTAATCATAGGCTCCGGCGAGCGGCAACGGCAACAGCACGCTCACGCGCCCCAAGGACAGGGCTTCGGAACTGGAATCACGGTCGGGCATGGGCTACACTCTGGACCAAAGGGTGACGGGCATGAAGTTCTTCATCGACACCGCCGATATTGCCGAGATTCGCGACCTGGCCGCGACCGGGCTGGTCGACGGCGTCACCACCAACCCGTCGTTGATCGCCAAATCGGGGCGCAATTTCCTCGACGTGGTGCGCGAGATCTGCGCGGTGGTGCCCGGCCCGGTGAGCGCCGAGGTGGCCGCGACCGATCACCCCACCATGCTGGCCGAGGGCCGCAAGCTGGCCAAGCTCGCCAAGAACGTAACCGTGAAAGTGCCGTTGACCAAGGACGGACTCAAAACCTGCAAGGCGCTCTCCACCGAGGGCACCATGGTCAACGTCACGCTGTGCTTCTCGGCGGCGCAGGCGATTCTCGCCGCCAAGGCCGGGGCGACATTCGTCTCGCCCTTCGTCGGCCGGCTCGACGATATCGGCGAGGACGGCATGGCGTTGATCGCCGACATCGTCCAGATCTACCGCAACTATCCCGAATTCAAGACCCAGGTGCTGGTGGCTTCGATCCGCCAGCCGATGCACGTGGTCCAGGCGGCGAAGCTCGGCGCGCATGTCGGCACCATTCCGCCCGCGGTGCTGCGCCAGCTTTTCCTCCACCCGCTGACCGACAAGGGGCTGGCGGCTTTCCTCGCCGATTGGGCCAAGACCGGCCAGTCGATCCTGGGCGAGAATAAAAAGCCCGCCGCGGCGGCCGAATAGGCAAGGGCCGGACATTGGATCGCACCAAGGACAAGGTCACCGCCGCATCGCCGCCGCCGGCAGTGACGGTCGAGCGTTCCGCCGCCGCCGCCGAGGTGATCGCCTTCCTGCGCCGCAATCCGGATTTCTTCGTCCAGCATCCCGAGATACTCGATCTGCTGACGCCGCCGGCGGCGACGCGCGGCGAGGGCGTGGTCGACATGCAGCAATTCATGCTGAAGCGCCAGCGCGACGACATCGCCAAGCTCAAGGGCCAGCAGCGCTCGCTGATCGGCACGACGCGGGCCAATCTCGCCAGCCAGACCCGCGTGCACACCGCGGTCTTGACCCTGCTTTCGGCATCGAGCTTCGAACAGTTGATCCAGATCGTCACCACCGACCTCGCCATGCTGTTGGATGCGGACGTCGTCACGATCGGCGTCGAGGGCAACGGCGCCAAGCACCGCCTGTCGCATCAAGGCGTGCAGATCCTGGCCAGCGGCACGGTCGACCGGGTGCTGGGGCCGGAGCGCGACGTGGTGCTGTTTTCCGACGCGCCGGGCGACCCCGCGCTGTTCGGCGGCGGCGCCGATCTGGTGCGCTCGGCGGCCTTGCTGCGCCTCTCGGTCAGCCGCGCCGCCCCGGCGGGGCTGTTGTGCATCGGCACGCGAAAGCCGGGCCGCTTCCACCCCGGCCAGGGTACCGAACTCCTGGGCTTCCTCGCCCGCTCGCTCGGCATCACCATCGCCGCATGGCTCGACCTGCCGGCGTGAAGCCCGGCCGCAAACCCGCCCAGGCCTTCCGTCCCGATCCGACGCCGCTCCACCGTTTCGCGGCGGCGCAGGAACTGGTCGAAGCGATCGCTTCCTGGCAAGCCTGGCTCGCGCACGAAAAACGCGCCTCGCCCCATACCGTCGCCGCTTATGGCCGCGATCTCGCCGGTTTCCTCGAATTCCTCACCGGTCATCTGGGCGGCGTGGCGAGTTTGGAAAAACTGGAAGAGCTGGCGCCGGCCGATTTCAGGGCCTATCTCGCGCAAGGCGCGCGCGCGGGCCGCAAGCACAGTACATCCGCGCGCAAGCTGTCGGTGCTGCGGGGATTCTTCCGCTTCCTCGCCAAGCGCAAGATTTTATCCAACGCGGCGTTAGCATCGGTCAGAAGCCCCAAGCTCGACAAGCCGGTGCCCAAGGCCTTGACCGAGCGCGAAGCCGAGGAGGCGCTGGCGCACGTCGCCGCGCTCGAAGCCAAGCCGTGGATGGGCAAGCGCGATCTCGCCATCATGATGCTGCTTTACGGTTGCGGGCTGCGGCTTGCCGAGGCGCTGTCGCTGACGCGCACCGAAGCGCCGGAGCCGGGCGGCATGCTGCGCATCACCGGCAAGGGAGCCAAGACGCGCCTCGTGCCGGTGCTGCCGGTGGTGGCTGAGGCGGTGAAGGATTATCTCGCCGCCTGCCCGCTCGAGCTCGGGCCGGACGATCCGCTGTTCGTCGGAGCCAGGGGCGCGACGCTCAACCCGCGTTTGGTGCAGGGAGCCATGGCAAAGCTCCGCGCCGGGCTGGGTTTGCCCGAGCATGCCTCGCCCCATGCCCTGCGCCACAGTTTCGCCACCCATCTCTTGGCGGGCGGCGGCGATCTGCGCGCCATCCAGGAATTGCTCGGCCATGCGAGTCTTTCGACCACGCAGCGCTACACCGCGCTCGACGCCAACCGTCTCCTGGCCGTGTACGACAAGGCGCATCCGCGCGCCAAGGGCTAGAGCTTGCGGATGGCGATCAGCGCCAGGCCTGAGCCCAGCCCCATGGTGATGAAGCCCAAGCCCCAGGCGAGATGACTGGCCCCGCCCCCGGCGGCGTCCAGCACCACGCCCACGGCCAAAGGCCCGGCCACGCCGCCGGCGAAACCGATCAGCGAATGGACCGCCAAGGTCACGCCGCGCTGGCCGGAAGGCGAGCTGACCACCGCGCCGTTGGTGAGCGCCGCCGAGTCGCCCATGATGAACATGTTGTAAAGGCAGCACAGCGCCGCCACCGCCCAGACCGGCAAGCCGGCGCTGAAGCCGGCGACAATCGAGGCCAGGAAGGAGAGCACCATCACCCGGCCGATCATCCGGCGCCGGTCAGCGCGCACCGCCACCTCGGCGCCGTAGATGCTGGCGAGGGTGCTGATCAGAGACGCGGCGGTGGCAACCCAGTTCGCCAGCGTGCCGCCACCCGAACCACCACTCAGGCGGTCGGCGTAGATCAGATAAGCCACCATCCAACCGCGCAAGGCGAACAGCTCGAAGGTGTGGCCAGCATAACCCAGGATGAAGGCCATGGCGGCGCGGTTCTTGAACACCGGACGGAAATCGAAGCGGCGTCCCCGCCCTTCCGCATGCACCGCGCCCGGCGCCAAGGGCGGCACCAGAAAATAAATCGCCGCGAAGGACACCGCCGAACCCGCCGCCGCACTCCAGAACACGGCGCCCCAGCCCAACATATCCGCTATCTCGCCGGTGAAGGCATAGGAGGCGGCGGTACCCAGGCTGAATCCGGAAGTGTAATAGGCGACGTAGCGGTTCAGGCGCGGCCCGTGCACGCGATCCGTCAGCAGCTTGAGGCCGGGCATGTAGGTGCCGGCAAGGCCGAGACCGGCGATGAAGCGGAAGACGGCCGCGGACCAGAAACCCTGCGCGAACAGCGCATAAGCGACCGAGGCGAGCCCGCCGATAATGAGCGAAAACAGATAGACCTTGCGCGGATCGGTGTGGTCGGTGGATCCCACCAGCACCGGCACCGCCACGACATATCCCGCCAGGTACAGGCTGCTGATCCAGCCGGCCTCGGTATTGTCGAGGCTCCAAAGCCTCTGGAACTCCGGCAGCAGCGCGGCAAAGCTCGAAATGCTGAGCATGCCCAGCACCGAGGTCGCGCTCAGTATGATGATGAGCGCGCCCGGCGACGGCTCGCGCCCGGTCCTGAACATGGGGCTCAATATGGATCGGGTGGCCTTCGACCGCCAGCGCCGCCTCGGCCCGTGATTTAAGGAATCCTAAGAAAAAACGGGGGCCCCGACCCCGAGGGCGGGCCTGACCCGTGCCGGAAGGGGCCCGCCGGGTCATCCGCCCGAGTAATCCCGAGTAATCCCGAGGTTCGGGGAATCCCTAGGCCTTGGCCCCGGCCAGGAGTTTCTTGGTGGCCTCGAGCAGCCCGCGCACCGCGACGACCGATTTGTCGAAGGCGGCTTTCTCGCTCGCATCGAGCGCGATCTCGACCACGCGCTCGACGCCCTTTTCGCCGATCACCACCGGCACGCCGACATAGAGATCCTTGACGCCGTATTGGCCGGTGAGCCAGGCGGCGCAGGGCAGCACGCGCTTCTTGTCGCGCAGATAAGCTTCCGCCATGGCGATCGCCGACGAGGCGGGCGCGTAGAAGGCCGAGCCGGTCTTGAGCAGATTGACGATCTCGCCGCCGCCGTCGCGGGTGCGCTGCACGATCTTGTCGAGCCGATCCTGGGTGGTCCAGCCCATCTTGACCAGATCGGGCAGCGGAATCCCGGCCACGGCCGAATAGCGGATCAGCGGCACCATGCTGTCGCCGTGGCCGCCGAGGACGAAAGCGGTGACGTCCTCGACCGAGACCTTGAGTTCCTCGGCGAGGAAATAGCGGAAGCGCGCGCTGTCGAGCACGCCGGCCATGCCGACGACGCGGCTCTGCGGCAGGCCGCAGGCCTCGCGCAGCACCCACACCATCACGTCCAAGGGATTGGTGATGCAGATGACGAAGGCGTTGGGGGCGTTGGCCTTGATCGCGGCGCCCACCTGCGCCATCACCTTGGCGTTGATGCCGATCAGATCGTCGCGGCTCATGCCCGGCTTGCGCGGCACGCCGGCGGTGACGATCACCACGTCGGCCCCGGATATCGCGGCGTAATCGTTGCTGCCGGTGTAACGGGCGTCGAACCCCTCGACCGGCGTCGCCTCGGCCAGGTCGAGCGCCTTGCCCTGCGGCACGCCCTCGACGATGTCGCACATCACGATATCGCCCAATTGCTTCAAGCCGGCGAGCAGCGCGAGCGTGCCGCCGACTTGGCCGGCCCCCACCAGGGCGATTTTCTTGCGTGCCATTCGGAACCTCTTGTCTGGGATTTGTCTGGGATGTGGCGCGGGTCTTAGCGCGATTCCGCGCCGGCTTCAAGCCTTGGGGAGATGAGAATGAGTCTCGGTTTGAGCCGGATGTAGGGTCCGGCCGCGCGCATCCAGCAATGTCCGCCAGCGGGAGTGCAACCGCGTGAGGTGCTTGCGATTGTCGACCAGGCGCGGACGGCGTTGCGCCAGCGTCCTTCCGAAACCGAAGACGTATCGCAAGCCGCCATTTAAGCGGCTAAGCCGCCGGTCGCTGGGTCGGATCGAGCGCGGCTTGCCACGGCGTATCATGCGGCACGGGCTGCCGCGCCCGATATGCCAGCGCGAGCAGGCGCGCCTGGATCAAAACCGCGGGCAAGGCCATGAGAATCACCGCCTGGAGCGGCAACCCGGCGGCGCAGATCGCCGCGGCGACGAGGCTCGCGGCAACGCCGCCCAGATCCCAGCCGCCCTCGGCCGCGAACAGGAAGCGGAACGGACAGGGCGAGGATTTCGCGGCGTTGTAAAAGGCCGTCATCAGCGTCGGCGTATAGAGTCCGCCCGCCATCGTGGTCAGGACCGCGACGGCGACGATCACGGCCGGCGACGATCCGCACAAAGCCCGGGCGATGAGCGCCAAGGCCAGGACCGCGGCATTGAGCCTTATGGCGCGGCGCGCGTGGCCCAGATCGATGAACCGGCCGAGCAGGATGCCGCCGAGCGCCCCGGCGAGCGCCGCCAAGGCGAGGGTCCCGCCGAAGGCGTCGAAGCGCGATTGCAGCGCGCGGAAGACGATGATGTCCCAGGCCACCACCGCGCAGCAGATGATCCAGCCGTCCACGGCGAAGAGCAGCACGCCGGTCCGGGCCGCGGCATAGGCGCCGCGCGGCGAGAGACGCGGCACGGGCGGCGCGCGCACGCCCAGCAGCGGCAGGATCGCCACGACCTCGATCGCCGCCGCGGTACCGAAGGCGATCCACGGGCCGAACGACGTCAGCATCAGCCCGCCGAGCGCCGGACCCAGCACCGCGGCGAATCCCACGACGAGCTGCCGAATGCCGATCTGGCTGCCGCGGGAGCGCGCGTCGCCGACGGCGGCGAAAAACGCGTGATAGCAGGGCCAATAGAAAACCCCGGCGAGCGCGCCGATCGCCGCGAAGGCCCCCAGCGCGACACCCGTGCCGTGGACGAAACCGATCGCCGGGTATTGCAAGGCTGAAAACAGCGTGCCGATGACCAACGTCCCCCGCAGGCCGAGTCGCGGCACCACGACCAGGATCACCGGGCGGCTCAGGAATCGCAGCAGCAGGGTCGCGCCGCCAGTGAGAAAGATCATGGCCAGCGGCAGTCCGGCGCGCAGCAGGAAGACGCCGAAGAACACGCCCGATGCGCACCAGGCGAATTGATGCAGGCCGATGTGAAGCGTGAGACGGTTGATGCCGCGATTGGCGAAGAACGCCATAAGACCGATCCGATCAGCTGCCGCTACGCGACGCTATAGCACAATCGCCCCGCTCGTGGAGCGGCGTCATTATGCTGAATCAAATCCGTCTTCATTCTGCAACCAGACCGCGGCACAGTCTCGCCGTGCCTGATTCACCGGCTGTGTCAGTGACATCCGAACGGCTCGCGCCGGGCCGCGAAAAACGCATCCTCGTGCTCTACACCGACAGCGGGTACGGGCACATCGCCACCGCCCGCGCCCTCCAGGCTCATCTGACGCGCGAACGGCCCTGGCGCATCGACGCGGTCGACGTCTATCGCGAAGTCCTGACCACGCTCGACCCGTTCCGCGTGCTGACCGGCATGTCGGGACCCGACTTCTACAACGAATACACGCTGCGCCGCGGCCATACCCGCATGCTGTGGCCGATGATCGCCGCCGGCTCGTCGGTGGCGATTCGCTTGGGATCGCTCTTTGTCGTGCGCCAACTCGCGGCTTTCCTGCGCGAGCGCTCCTACGACATGGTCATCTCGGTCATGCCGCTCATCAACGCTACGGTTGCGGCGAGCCTGCGCCGCATCGGCGGCAGCACCCCGTTCGTCACCATCGTCACCGATTTCTGCGAGCCGATCCATGCCGCGTGGATCCAGAGCCGCGATCAATATGTCATCGCCGGCACGCGCAAATGCTGCGATCAGGCGCGCCGTTTCGGCTTGCCCGAAGCGCAGATTCTGCCGATCGGCGGTCTCGTGCTTTCGCCTAACTTCGCCGCGTTGAAGCGCACCATGACGCCTTCACTGCGGGCGGCTTCGCGCACGGCTCTTGGCCTGTCGCCGGACGGCCTCATCGGCCTCATGATGTTCGGCGGACGCGGCGCCGATCGCATGCTCGACTACGCGCGCGCCATAGAGACCAGCGCTCTTCCGGTGCAGATGATCTACGCTTGCGGCACCAACGAGACGATGCTGAGCAAGATCGGCGCGTTGCCCGCTTCGCGCCCGCGGCACGTCGTGGGCTTCACCGACGAGATCGAACGTTACATGGCGGCGAGCGATTTTTTCATCGGCAAGCCCGGACCGGGCGCGATCTCCGAGGCGATGGTCATGGACCTGCCGATGATCCTCGAGGTGGGCGCCCGGCTCCTTGCCCAGGAGCGCTACAACGCGACCTGGACGATGGCGATCGGCGCCGCGCTCTCGTTCCGCAAAGAGAGCGAACTGGTGGCATCCATCGCCCGGATTTCCGATCCGGCCTGCCGCGCGGCAATGCGCCAGGCGATCGCGGCCCATCCCAACACCGCGATCTTCGATCTACCGGCGCTACTCGACGGCGTCTTCAGCCGCAACCGCGCCGCGAAGTGCTCTTAATTCCGCCTGTGACCCGAAGGATTCCATCGCTCAATTTCTAATACTGCTGGAAATTCGCCGCTGGCCTGCGCGCTAATTATTTGCCGGCTTCAGGGGCGGCTTTCCAACGCTGGTTTTGGCAGCTTGATCGGTTCACGGCAGTGTCATTTCACGTTTTTCGTCACACCCACGGCTCGATGATAGTTGCCGTAAGATGCCGGCGGATCATACCGTCTTGCGCGGTTTCGACATCCGCCATGGCAGTTCCGCGAGCGCAAAGGCCGCGGCTGCGAGCGCCACGACGATGAGCGCGCGCGCGGGCCAGGTCCCGAGCGCGTCGATGAAGGGCGGTATTCTCACCGGGGGCGGCGGATTGCCGATGTAGCCGTAATTGGAACCGAGCCGGATATTCAGCGGAACAACCACCGCGAGATAGATCGCGCTCACGACATAGACGCGCCCGAGGTCGCGCCAATCGGGCCGAAAGCCGAGCACGGCCAGGTCATAAACCGCGCAGGCG
>Ga0187803_10000760_pt1 | contig 12686 bp, 9 predicted proteins | sample NC_wetland_sal_i_2_FD_132425 | JGI IMG/M metagenome (GOLD analysis project Ga0187803, IMG submission 132425) | Wetland sediment microbial communities from Neuse River Estuary, North Carolina, USA - Control_3 | ecosystem: Environmental > Aquatic > Freshwater > Wetlands > Sediment | place: USA...
CATCGACGGCATGCTTACAACGCTTGGCCCGGCCGGACTTGATTTGGGCGACGGAGGCATCCAGAAGACCGCTACAACTGGAGGCCTGGAGATTGTCTTCCCGGACACCACCGCCGCGTTTGTGACGCCGAGTTGGTGGGCCAACCAAAGCAAATGGTATCTCGACGTGGACATCTCCCATGCGCCAGCTTCGGATGGAACATCTGGCAACCCCGGCGATCTGGGCGAAGCTTTCCGCACTCGCCGTCTTAGCAGTCCTGGCGGCATCGCTGGCGCCATTGCGCCGGGAAGCTGGCTGCCTGCACTTCCGGATGGAACGTCAATGGGACCGATGCCGGCAACTTTGCCGCAACGTTATTCCGACCTCTATAGGAAATTTGGCGTGGCCTGGCAGGTGACGGACAAAGACAGCCTGTTTGATTACGCCCCAGGCACTTCAACTGAAACATTCACCACTCCGGACTGGCCGCTCGAGAAACCGCCGTGCGTGGTGCCGAACGAGAGGCCTGCAGAGCCAGCGACCCAAGCCGTGGCGGAACGGGCCTGCAAGCCTGTTGCGGGTGAGAACGCCCATGCCAACTGCGTTTTCGATGTGATGGTTACCGGTAACATCGGCTTTGCCACAACCTACGTTGAAGGGCAGCACATTCTGGCGGACTCGACCAGCACGACTCTCGCTGCCGACCTCGACCCGACGCAAATCGGAGAGTGGGTGAGCTTTACCGCAATCGTAGCCCCCGTCTCTCTAACTCAGTCGGGTGTCCCAGCTGGCGCCGTTCAGTTCGTTCTGGATGGTTCCAAGGTAGGAGCACCGGTGAAGCTTGACGATCACGGTAGGGCTAATTGGGAGACCGATCGACTCAAGGTAGGCAATCATCGCATCGTAGCGAGCTACCTCCCTGCCAGTGGCACGGCATTTTTGCCGAGTACGAGTCTCGTGAAGCAGCACACTGTAAAGAGGTGCCTCTGCACACGGGAAAAGAAGCCGGAGTGATTCATCCCGTTGCGGGACACATAGGCGGCAACTTGCTGTCCGGCTGTGCCGGATTTTGAAGGCGGGTCATGTGAATCTACGATCCTTGCGGATCTGATGCGGGCCCTGCAGAGACCGCGCAAGCAGCACGGATTGGCGACAAGGGTTTGTCCGCAATCATGCTTGACCGGCAGGCAGGCGTGAAGTTCTGGGATGGTGAATCATCTACCGGGCATCCGCCACGCGCTCGCAAGCATTCTTTGCAGTTGTGGTCTTGGTCTTCGCGGTTTTGACCAAAATGTACGAGCAATTCAGGAGCTGCCGTGGTCCCGCATTACAGCATCAATGGACGACTTGATGGAAGTCCTGCATCAGCTTGTGTTGAGAAATGTATGTGCCGGGAATGAAGTAGCGGAAATTGAAGAAAGGAAATTCTATTTGACATGAGATATAACCGAGTGCCTCGCGGTAGTGCCCTGGAATTGTGCAGGACTTTTCTGTTGGCCTGTCTTATGGTGTTTTGTCTCGCCGGGGCAGTGGCGGCACAATCAGCAAACGGCCCCAGCCCGCTGTTGGATCCGAAAACAAAAGTGGATTGGTGGTTTGTCTTCAAATTCAACGCTGAAGCCTTTCCGAATTCTTGCGCAGTCTCCCAAAGAGGCTGCCCTTTTGGCGGTGTTGTGCAATCGTATCGGCAGTTCAGCCAGCAGTTCGCGTATGCAAGCAGTGCCAATCATAGCTTGCAACAAGGAGGCAGCTGTCTCGGCGGCACAACGGCCGATCCGCTGGGGGCTACGTTTAACCAGATTTACAGCGGTAAATTCTTCTACGTGATCTGGAACGATCAGTTCTATGGGGATCCGATGCTAACGGAGGCTGCGCCCTGGGGCCATTCCAAAGGCATGCTAGCGTGGGATCAAAGTGGGGACGGACTGGTGTTGCAGGTCTCCACGCCGGATTGGCCTGCATCGGGCAGTTCGACCAACCCCCGCAAGACCGATGGAAATACCCTCGGATGCATTGTGAAGGACAACGATATTATGGTCAGTCAGCATTTTTTCGCGCTGAAGCTTAACAAGAACGATGTTGTCGCGGTTCTCAAGGCTCTAGGGAATGCGAGCGTGGTGACGGACCCTTCGAACGTACAGATTGTGAACAACGGCGGACCAACCGACATTCAGGCGCTGGTCAAGGCGCTAGGAAAAGAATCCCCCAGCAAAGAGCCTACCAAGGACAAATTATCGAGCGGTGTAGTGTTGATCTCCAAGCCCTCGAACCTGAATGTTCCTCCCTGGCAGATGGTTTCAGCGATGTTGGGCGGTGAACCGCTGCGGGCAGCGACATGGTGGACCAGACCCGAGATTCCGACGACGACAGCGACCACGGTAATCGGGTGCTGGGATGAATCGCTCGGCAAAGCGGGTCCAGTTGAAATCGCGACATCCGGAAGCTGGGGCGGAAAGACGATCGGCCTCGAAGGCCTGGCTGCCCCTGAGGGGAATCACGCCAAGATCGGAGTCTCGACGGGCGCTCACAGTTATGCGATTTTCGGTGATATGAACCAGCAGGGGGCGCTCGCGCCGCCAAAATGCAAGAGCAGCCAAAACGGTCGAGGCGGGCTGTTCTATGTGATCGAGGATCCTGTTCTCTTCGGCAGCGTGCGGGACTTGATCAAAGGTGACACGGCACCTTTACAATAACCGGAGACCGGACTCCGGGTCGTACACTCGGGGAGGCTGTGAATCTGCGTGGCAAGAAGACCGCGGCCAAGGAGTCCTATGAGCCTGCGTAGAGTTGAAAGGGCGCCCAATAAAACGGTTTCGCGAAGACGGTGCGGGAGTTCGATTTCAGTAGGGAGAGCTTGGCATTGCGCAAGGCGGTCGCGGGGTCTTCTCCCTGATCCAAGCCCTTGTACATAGAGTCCATGAGTTGCGGGGTTGAGGAAGCATCGCTCACCTCCCAGAGCGAAGCGATCACGTTGCGGGCGCCCGCGCGCAAGAAGGCCCAAGAAAGACCGATGAGACCCTCACCGGCATAGGCGCGCGTCCCCGCCCCATTGCAGGCGGAAATGGTGACCAGCTGCGCTCTCAAGGGATGCATCAGGATTTCCCGGGCATAGAGTTTGTAGGAATCGGCGTCCTTGCTGAGAATGACGGCGGACTCCAGAGGACGCGTGTGGCTCGCCGTGCCATGGGTAACAAAGTGCAGATAGGCAAAGCGCCCTGGGTTGCTCGCCAGGTAAGCGGCTGGCGTTGCGTTACGCCCTTCGAGCACCTCTCGGTTCGTTTGAGGAAAGTGACCAGAGATTTTCTGCATCTCTGCGGGCGCTTGCACGAGACGCGGGAAATCCGGGTTGGCTGGCTCGGGGTTACCCACGAGGAGAAGGGTCTTCTCTCCGTTGAACGGCTTCTGATTTGCAGAGGACAGGATAGTTAGAGAACTCGCTGTCGAGAGGGTCACGTCTTCGATCCAGAAGTGAGGGTGAGGACCGGGGACGATGAGCGTCTCAAAGTTCAGGCCGTAGAGGCTTTCCGCGGGGAGCAGAATCACGCGGGAATCTCTTGGAATGAGCTTGTGTGCGGGGGCGAGCAGCATGGCATAAAGTTGCTCGCCGCCGGAACTGTCGGCGGCTAAGACATCCTGGCCATCCAGAATGGCCCGACGATAAGCCTTCACCACTGGATCGATCTGTGATTTTTGGGGAAGGAGGAAGGAGGACAGCATGCCAGGGGTAATGACCCACAGATAGGAGTGGTTCTGTCCGAGCCAATACAAAAGCAGGGTCGCATGAAGTTTCTGCGCGAGTTGGCGCGGTGGTAATCCGAGGGGAGACCTCACGGGAGCCTTGTTGGCGGCAGCATGTCCCTCCGCCAACGTCTGGGAGCGAGTGAGATCGGCCACTGTCAGGGCGTCTTCGGCCCTGCCATGTCGAATCAGGAAATCAATATAGTCGTCATAGAAGTCGATCGCGCTGGAGAGAAAGGTCAGGCGCAGTTCATCCTGTTCCACGGAGTAGCGTGCGGCTTGAATGGTTCGAATCGAATGCTTATATTCATTCTCGGCTTTTACGGTCTGTCCTTCTTCATCGTATACCTTGCCAAGGCGGGCCTCTGCTTCCCAGCGGAGCGCGGTCAGGGCCGAGTGGTTTCCGATGACGGTCTTTAAAGCTCGTTCTGCCTCTCTGTAGTGTTTCCTTGCTTCCTCAATGCGTCCGGAGATCAGAATCGCAGAAATTTGTCCGTCATCGTCCTTTGCGGCCAGGGCCGTCCTGCCAGCCTCGAGGTTATACGCTCCCGCCAGGTCAAGACGACCGTCGCCTACGGCAACCAAGGAGAGGTTGTTCAGACACTGCGTGACAGCAATCGGGTTGCCGTGGGTCCGTGCCAATTCAAGGGCTCTGAGAGATTCTCTTTCGGCGGCTTCGTAATTGCGAAGATAGTAGTGGGTCACGCCAATATTGGTGAGCCATTCGATTTGCAGGCCCGGAGCTCCGGCTTGCGCAAACGCTTCTTCCGCCTGTCGGGAAAGAGCTAAGGAGTTTTCATAATCTCCCAGTTCGAAATAACTCCAGCCTAGATTTCCAAGAATGCGAGCAGTCGAAATCTTCGCACCCAAAGAATTGGACAATTGCAAAGCGGCCTTGTCCCAATCGATTGCCTCGTCAAAATGCTCCTGACGAGTTGCGACCAAACCCAGGCTACCGAGCGCAGAGGCTTCGAGGAATGAGTCCTTTCGCGACAACGAAAGTGCAAGAGCGTTGCGGTATTCGGATTCGGCCGTCCTCGAGTCGCCGCGAAGGAAAGCCAGAGTTCCTTTGCGCAGGGCAACTTCTCCCAGGAGAGCTGGACTATTGGTCTTGGCAAGGGTTTCCGCTTCTTCGAGAAATGTCTTGGCCCGGTCGAACTGGAGCAGACGAGAATTGGCAGTGCCCTGTATAAGTCTTTGCCAGACCGGCAAGTCTGTGCTTTTCAAAGAAGCTGGAAGTTCTGGCTCAAGGAGGGCCAACGACTCCTTGTTGGAGCGTTGGCGCATCATAATTTCGGCTTTCAGAACCGTGAATCGCCAGTGCCATTCGGAGTCGGTGGATGGGAACTGCCGGAGGGCAGCATCCGTGTCGTTAAGCGCCGAAGACAGATCACCGCGATTTACTTTAAGCCAGGTGTCCCCGTAAATCCGCTGTGGTGAGAATTTGGATGTGGATTTGCATCCCACAGCGCACAGCAAGACTGCTGCAAGCAGTACATAAGCTATGGCCAGGTTTGGCCGTTGATGCTGGCCTGAGTCACCACCCCATTGCCTTCGACGGGAGAGCCCAATTCGAGGCGCACCATCGTCAGGGTGCGTTTGCAAAACCCCAGAAGGGCTTCGGCGAGATAAACTCTTCCAAAATTGGGCACCACCAGCGCGTGGCCTTCGGCCGTAACTCCTGGAGCGTCCGTCTTGATCTTTTTGACGAGGGAGCAAAGAATCTCTCCGTGACCTTCCGACAGCTTTGTCGGTGTTCCCGATTGGAAGGGATCCTCCGCCATTTTCTTGAATTCCTTGTCCGTTTCCAACTCTTTCTTTACCTTTGCAAAGGTATCCAGGTGGGTGAAGAGCCGGTCATTCAATTCGATTTCCACCGGATACCCACAGACCTTAAGATTCTCGAACGTGCTGCCAAGAAAGGAAAAATGCGACTCGTCATCGGGGAAAACGTAATAGCCGGCGAGGCGCAGCACAACACGATCCGCCGTCAAGACATCGAGGAAATTCAAGCCTTCCACGGCCGCCGTGGCGAGCGTCGTGTGGAATTCCTTGCCTTCCTTTTGCTGCTTACTGCCAGCAACGTGCGAATAGCCCGCCTTGAAGTGAACATGCTGATCCAGCCGGAACTCTTCGACCCTGGCGTTCCCGTACCCTCCGATCGTGGGTAAGACCGTGGGTGCCTGGACCTCAATGAACCTGGGAACCGGCCTCGTGAATGAACCACTCAGTGCGAGTCCGTGGGCGTGATGGTGGAATACCCTCTTGACCTTGTCAGCCATAGATTACTCCTTGGTGGCAGGACGTTCGCCGGAATGAATCACTTCTTGTTCTAATACGACTACAAAGGGGAGACGCAGAACTTCGCTGTTCTTGGGGTTTGGATTCAACGTTCCGTTGTCACCAACAACAACAAGCTCATAACTTCCAGCGTGGACTTTTCCTCCGGGAATCACGAGGTGCACTTCCTTATTGCTCTCCTCGCCCCTGAGGCTGAATTTCAGAACAGCCTCACCGGACATATCAACCAAATTTCCCGTGTAACTGGGAAAAACCTCGGTGGGGGTGAAATCGAAGTCCAATGCGAAACTCTCATTGGGCTGAACCGTTAGTTTTGTCAGTTCTGAACCTCTGGTCGTCCCCTGCAGGCGGTAAGAAGACACGTAGACTTCAGCGATACCTTGAAGGGAAACTTGTTTCTTCGCGGAAGGGATGGTCACGGTATATTGAAAGACGACCAGCGCTGCCAGCGCGACGATGGCCGGGAGAGCAATCACCGGGCGCAGCCAGTGGAACCATCCCGATTGTTCCGACCGCTCCCCGCTCGAAGGAAGCTTGGAAGAAACCTGCTGTTCTTCGAAGACCAAACGGCCAGCAGTCACCAAGGTAGTCAGAGCTTGCAAATCCTTGGCGCATTCGGAGCAGTCAAAGTAGTGCTCTTCAAACTGTTCACGCAGATTCAAAGGAAGTTCTCCCAGAACGTATTTCTCCGCTGCCAGGAGGCGTACAGCTTCTTGATGGTCCATGTCCCTGTCCTAAAGATAGTGCAGAAAGAAGCGATTTCGTTTCATTAGGTTCCGCCGGCCGTCGTGCGGCCCAGAGGGTTCTCCGGTTTCTGCCGGAAACTGGACCGGAAACGTCCTTTTGCCCTATGGAGCAAGACACGCAGGTATTCCCGGTCCACTTTAAACTGCCGGCAAATCTCGTCCTTGTCCCGTTCTTCCATGAAGAGAGCGCGGAGCAGGTCGCGATCACGCCGCTTGAGCTCGGCCAGAATTCCCCGCACTTTCTCCTTGGTTTCCAGGGAGATAAGCGCGCGCTCGAGATCCACAATCTTATCGGGACCGGGCGATTCCAGCTGATCCGGCTGAAGGGCCTGAGTCCGATACGTATCCCGCGTGTTCTCGCGCAACACGTTCTTGCAAATGGAGTTCACGAAAGCTCCAAAGCGTTCCGGCTGGCGAATACCGCCATCACGCCGGAGGGTCGCGATCACTCGAGTGAATGTTTCCTGGCGGATGTCATCCACGCGTTCGGGGGAAAGGTATCGGGCGCGTAGCATGATGCCGAGAATCTGTCCAAAGTAAGACGCAAAATGCTGCTCGGTTGACGGTTCCCCGTCCCTCAGTCGATCGACGTACGATTTATCAAATGCAAAAAGCTCCAAATGGCCCTCGGCTGGTCGTGGGTGGAGTATAACTTCGTCTCTACGTGAGTGGCAATGGACCCTTCCTGCGCCTTGAAACGAAATGGAGTGTTGCGACACTACTTCAAAAGTAAAGCCCTGCATATCCGTAGTCTCCCAACCCGCGGGGGCTGATCGCCGCGTCACCTGACCCTGAGGGCGCGTCTTGTGCTCCTGACCCAGCCAAGACGGGCCCTCCCTTCCTGTTGGGGAGGGTCAGACGCATGGAGGGTTCGTGGCAAGTCAAGTACACACCGCAAATTATTCAGCAAGCAGTGTGGCGGGGGTGTCCATCAGACAGGAGGGCAATTTCGGGTACGCGGCGGAAGTTGAGCGGAAACCGCTTGAAAACGATGTGCTTGCCCCTTGCCATTTTACGGCCGAAGGCTCGACACCCAGGGTTATTGCTTACGCCGTGGAGTTCGTTGCATTGCCCGGAAAGGCAGAGAAAATCCAGACCGTACTCCCCGAAGCCATACGCAAGACACTCGGCGACTCCAGGTGTTTCTCCGGCTGCATGGTTCTCGTTTCGGAGCATGAAACACGCTTGGTAACGGTAATCACACTCTGGACAGGCGAGGACCGCGCCAGACAATGTGGTGAAAACTCAAAACGAGTCGAGCGATTGCTCCTGCCCTACGTTGATCATTGGCTGCGAGCGCGAAGGCTGGCAGCATTCCTGCCCATCTGATGCTTGATGACAGGACCAGGCCGGCCAGAGATGTTAGCGAGCGGCGGAAGCAGGCGCATGCGATGGTACAGGAAAGAATGTGAACGCCACCAGACGACTACTTTGAGTTTCTCGTAAGAGCAGCAGCGCGAGGAGGCCTCCGTCTTAACCCGAGGTAGCCCTGGCCTTTGGTTGTCCGAATGTCCTCACCCCGCTGAAACGTTTCCCTCTTCTGGGACACTACTCTATGGGTTTTCCTTTTAGTTCGGAGCCCAGGGCTCGAAGCGCGCCCCACTGTCAGCGCACTTCCCGGAGGTGCAGATGCCAGCCTGCAAGCGTTCCTACGTTTTCTTCGGCCTGCCATTGATTATTGCGACATGGTTCCTTGGCGCTGCTGCGTTGGGCGGTTCCCAGACCGCGCGGGTGCAAACCCAAATGCAGCAAATGGCCAGCCGCGCGGCTGCCAGCCCCATCAAGCTCGATTTGCAGACAGACAGTGGCTCCGCCACGCTCGGTTCGAAGGTGTCCCTCAGGGTCTCCATGCTGAATGCAGACAATCAACCAGCGACCTGGGACCATCCGTGCACCGTGAACTTCGAAATCACGTTTGCATCCAAAAAAGTCGAACGGGATGCCGTCATCATACCCAAGGGTCAAAGTTCCGCCGCCACCACGTTCGTCGCTTCAGAGTACGGCCTGGCGCACTTGCGTGTCGCGGAATCGACGGATTCTCTCTCCCCTGCGGGTAATACGGTCTTCATCGTCAATCCAGTCTCGAAACAGGGGAAGACCAGGACAAAGAAGCAGACGTCTAAGGGTACTTCGTTGCACGAATTCCGCGCGGTGCCGCGCGCTCGTGCGCGCCTGATTTTCGCTTCCTATCCTGCTTCCGTTTCTTCCGAGGCGCACCTCGCTGAGCAACAGGTGCCAGATGTAGCTCCTGCGGCTGCGGTGCTCCCTACTGCGCCACCTGAGACGCCCCAACTGCTTCTTGTGAACTCGACCGGCAAGGACGAAATCCTCGCAGACGGCAAAGACTTCGCCCGGGTCAGGGTCTATTACATGTCCCCCAACGGGAAGGGGGCACCGAATGACATTCGCCTGTGGATGACGTGGTCGAACGGCAAATTCTATCCTCAGCCGATGATCATTCATCAAGGTGAATTCGACGCGGAGGGCAAGCTTATTTCGTCGTCTCCGGTTGAAGCCAGCGTATCCCTCATCAGTTCTGCTCCCCATATCCCCGTTCAGGGGAGTTCCACTCTCAAGATATCTTTCGCTCCGCCAATTTACGGTTTCGGCCCCGCCACTTCGGAGACCGTTCTAAAGCTGTGTTTGATCGATCGTGAACCGTTGGTCGGCTGCTTCTTCGACGATCAAGGTCGCTGCATTCAAACCGATCGCAAACGCCACGTGAACGTCTCCAGCACCAATCCGAGTCTTCACGTGGCACCTGATTCCTTTGATGTACTCGCGAACGACGGCACTGCGACGATCTTTCTCCAACCGACCTGGCGCGGTACGGCCAGCCTGGAGATGTGGACGCCCGGCCACGCAAAGCAGCGCATCGCGGTCGAAGTATCCATCTGGCTCGTTGTGACTCTCTGTCTGATAGGGGGAGCAATCGGAGGCATCGCCGCAAAGGACAAGTTGAAGGGCTCCATTTGGTGGAGAATCTTCATCGGCATCGTCGCCGCGATCGTTCTCGTCTGGTTGTGTGTCTATGCCGTCATCCCTCAATCAAGTTCTGTGATCGCCCACAGCTTGATCAGTGTGCTCGTTGTCGGGATCGTCGGCGGCTACGCGGGAACACACGTTTTAGACTTCGCGGCAAAAAAACTCGGGGTCCTTACGTGACGCCAGGTGCAAGAGGGGCAAAGGAAATAATTGAGGGACGCACGATCGTATGGCAGCCGGACTCGACAATCTGAAGCACATAGTCGTCTTAATGATGGAAAACCGGTCGTTTGATCACATGCTGGGCGGGCTGAGCCTGGTGACGGAAAAGGGCCAGAAGAAATATCCAAGGATCAACGGCCTCACCGGAAACGAGTCGAATCCCGATACCAAAGGCGCCATTGTAAAGGTCCTGCCCAACGCGCAATTCCAAGGCCAGCTTGACCCCGATCCGGACCACCACTTTCCCGGCGTCGATCTGCAAATTTACGGCGGGCAGCAGGGTGAAGGGCGCATCGCCAACATGCAGGGTTTTGTTAAGGATTATTTCACGCAGACCAACAACGTTGATCGCTCGCACAACATAATGTCTTACTTCACGCCGGATAAACTCCCGGTGCTGACCGCCCTGGCCACAGAGTTTGCCGTTTTCAACGGCTGGTTTTCTTCCATTCCCGGACCCACGATCTGCAACCGCGCTTTCGCTCACTATGGAACCTCGTTCGGGCAGGTCGGCATGGACATCTTCTACATACTCGATCCTATCCCGAGTATCTACGAACGCATGATCCAGGCCGGACATACCGCCAAGATCTATTATTACGATCAACAGAGTTCGACGATGGAGATCGTCAACCTCCTCAAGAACCAACCGCAGATTTTTGCCACCTACGATCAATTCATCAGCGACTGCAATGCCGGAATTCTCCCCGAATACAGTTTTATCGAGCCGTGCTACAACGATCATCCCGGTGCCGACGGAGGCCAGGTTCTCGCCTCCGACCAGCACCCGGACCACAACGTGAGAGAAGGTGAGCGGTTCATCGCCAACAGTTTCAATGCCATCCGGACCAATGCGGATCTTTGGAAGAGCACAGCCCTGCTCATCGTCTACGACGAACACGGAGGGATTTACGACCACGTTGTCCCTCCCGCGTGCACACCTGATGGGTATTCTGCCAAAGCTTCTGATACGGGCACAGGGGCTCCGTTCAATTTCGACCGCCTTGGTATCCGTGTTCCGGCCATTCTCGTGTCTCCCTGGATTCCGCGGGGAACCGTCGTGCCCGGCACGGAGGATCCTGCCAACGGCCAGATATTCGAGCACGCGTCCATCCCGGGGACTGTCACAAATTTCTTTCTTCAGGACGACGCAAAACGCACCGTCCGCGAACAGCAAGCCAAAACGTTTCTCGGCTCGTTGACCGACACGATGCGACAAGACGATGACTGTATTGTTTTTGGCAATCTTTCGTAATTGCGAGGACACGCATGGCTGCTTCTCAAGTGATCTCCGTCCCCAAGACGGACCCCAGCGCTTACAACCCGAATCGTCCGGCTGGCAAGCTCCTGCTCTCGCAGACCGCGCATCTTCGGGAAGGACTGATCCGGCATCTGCACGAATTGGTTGGCATCCTGGCCATCGACATCCGATCCCTGAAGACCGAGGGCGATGTCAGTGCGTACATCCAGATGGTCACAGCGATCCTTCACCCGCACGGTGCCAAGAGCCCGCGGAGGTAAGGAGGCTTCGTGCGACGAATTTTCTTAACTCTCTTGCTGCTTGCGGCCGGCAGAGCCCAGGCCCAACAGAGTTCTACGCCGGCGAACACCGAGCGCATTGACAATCCGTCCGAGCTTTCGAAGCTGCAGACCAGCTGTTTCGATCTGAAGAAGATTGCTGACTGCGGCGAGGAGCTGTTCACGGGCCAGCCCGTGCACATTGCCGTTGGGAGCATCGCGCCGCAAAACGGTTTTGGTGCGGGATTGGCTTACGTGGGCCACAAAACCACGGAGAACTGGCGCGTGAGCTGGAATTCAGACGCGGTTGCGTCGGGCAATGCGTCCTGGCGCGCGGGAATCTATCTGAAGTTTGTGGACACGCACGAAAGCGCGCCCGTGGTTGAGTTCGGAACCAGAGGGCGCAACATGAAACAGAACTTGACCGCGATTCCTGAACGTCCGGTCATCAATCTATACGCCCAGGCGATTTCGCTCAACAAACTCACATACTTTGGCCTGGGCCCTGCGACGACCGAAGCAGGCCGCTCCTTCTACGGGATGACGGAGATCGTCGCCGGCGCCAACGCGGTTAAGCCGTTCTACGCCAGGTTGAGTGCTGCGGTGTTCGGCGAGATCAATGGCCGGTTCGTCGATATCCGGCCCAGTCCCGGCCAGCCCAGTCCGTCCATTGGCTTGCTGTATTCAGAAGCGACGGCTCCGGGTCTCACTCATCAGCCTGGCACGGTCCAGCTCGGCGAGGGCATCCGCATGCGCCCTGTTCTCTTGAGCGATTTCCTCCACCTGGACTACAGCCTGACCTATCAGCAGTACGTCGCCTCTGGAAACTCATTTTCCTTCCAGCGGCTGACGACTGATTTGTCTCACCAATTCGCGATTTATCGAAAAACCACCCGCATTCTCATTCCCAGGGATACCAACGGACCTGACGAGTGTTCCGTGGACAGGGATTCGGAGAATCCCGAGTGCGGTGTGGATAAATTCGCAAAGAATCCCGAGTGCATCGGCAATCCGAGCAAGCCTGAGTGCAAAGCAATCAGTCGAGATTTGCAGGGCAGTTTCGGAGTTCGCGTTTTCTTTGCAGCGTCAATGACGCCCGGCAGCAACATCGTGCCTTTTTATTTTCAGCCTACCCTCGGCGGCATGGACATCAATGGCAACGCCTCGCTGCCGAGCTACCAGGACTACCGCTTTCG
>Ga0187803_10000761_pt1 | contig 12682 bp, 10 predicted proteins | sample NC_wetland_sal_i_2_FD_132425 | JGI IMG/M metagenome (GOLD analysis project Ga0187803, IMG submission 132425) | Wetland sediment microbial communities from Neuse River Estuary, North Carolina, USA - Control_3 | ecosystem: Environmental > Aquatic > Freshwater > Wetlands > Sediment | place: USA...
CGCAGTACGTGCAAATGGGGAGCGCGGCGCTGCTGACGGTGCTCGTGGCCGCCGGGGTTGTGCACGTGTGGCACATCCTCTGTCTCTCGTTCGTCTCGGGTTTAGCCCAGTCGGTTGGCGGGCCGGCGTACCAGGCGCTGATTCCTACCTTGGTCGATCGGGAGGACATGCCGAACGCCATTGCGCTGAATTCGATCCAGTTCAATACAGCTGTAACGATTGGACCAGCTCTTGCCGGTCAGGCTTTGGCGAAGTTGGGTGAGAAATGGTGCTTTGGGCTGAATGCGATTTCTTTCCTGGCACCGATCATTTCGCTCTCCATTATCTCGGCGCGATTTCTGCCCGAGAAATCCACGGAGTCGATCTTTGGCAGCCTGAAGCAGGGCATTAAGTTCGTTCGCAAGCAGAACTCCATGGAGGCGCTTGTCATTTTGGCATTCTGCATGACCGCTTTGAGCATGCCCATGCGGACCTACATTCCCGTGTTCGTCAAAGACATCTTTCATCGCGGCCCGGAGACCTACGGCAATCTTCTTTCTCTTATGGGGCTCGGCTCGATCTGCGGGTCATTGATTGTCGCGGAAAGAGGCAACATGTCAAACAAGGGTCGGTTCGCGCTGACGATGCTAATATGCCTGGGCGGCGGGATTTCAGCGTTCGCCCTTTCGAAGTCGTTGCCACTGAGCTATGCCATGCTGGTGCTGGTGGGCGCTTCGATGATGGCTGTTTTTGCCACGGTGACTTCGCTGGTGCAGCTAATCACCACCAACGAAATGCGCGGGCGTGTGATGAGCGTATACAACTGTGCGTTCCGCGGGGGCATGCCCATGGGAAACCTATTGTCGGGATGGCTGGTTCCAATATTTACAGCGCCGGTCGTGCTGGGCGTGAACGGATTGCTACTGATTCTTGTGGCTCTGTACTTTCTAATGGTGCAACGTCGAGTAGCAACGCTTTGATCGTCGAGCGAATGACATCTCTCCACTCGCGACAGATCATTGATCGTGGGACGGGCAGTCACTTCCGAATCGCCCGTCCTTCGACCCAATCGGTAAGAACTGAGGCTTCCTAAATGGCTGGAGTGCAGGTGAGTTTTGCATTCCGAGTCCCGTCACGACTGGACCTTAACTACCGAAGATCATTAAATCCGTATTGTCGAAGTGCGTGCCATCAGCGGCAGCTGCTTAAAGGGAAATTGCCGTTTGCCGATCTCTTAAAGGGCAAATGTTCACAGAGCAGCCTTCCTCTCGGCATTCGCGTTCTGCTTGCATTCAAAGTGCCAAGGAACTTTGCCCGATTCTGGGCAAAAGCGGTCGGATTGGATAGAAGCTATGCCTGAAAAGATCCTTCTCGTAGACGATGAACCGAACGTCCTCCGGGCCTGTGAACGCTTATTGCACAACAGGTTCGAGATGGAAGCGGCCGTCGGCGGCGTGGCGGCCCTGGCCAACATAAAAACCAGAGGGCCCTATGCGGTAGTGCTCTCCGACATGCGGATGCCAGAAATGGATGGCATCGAGCTTTTGACTAGAGTCAAGAACCTGGCCCCGGATACGATTCGAATCATGCTGACCGGCTACGCCGATGTGAAAACAGCGCTCACCGCCGTAAACGAAGGCAACATCTTTCGTTTTCTCACGAAGCCCTGCGACAAGCACACTTTGGTCACTGCCCTCACCGCTGGCCTGACGCAATACCGACTGGTAACCTCGGAGAAGGACCTTCTGGAAAAGACCCTGGCTGGCAGTCTCACCGTACTGACGGAAGTACTCAGCATGGCCAGCCCCGCAGCCTTCAGCCGTGCTATGCGGTTGCGACGCTACATGGGTCATATCGTGACCAAGTTGTCGCTGGCAAACCGATGGAGATTTGAACTGGCGGCCATGCTGTCGCAACTCGGCTGCGTGACTATGGCGCCGGAGACCATCGATGCCGTATATGCCGGCAAGCCTCTGTCCCCGAAGGAACAGGCGCTTTACGACACGCATCCGAAAATTGCATGGGATCTGCTTAAGAACATTCCACGAATGGAATCCGTTGCGTGGATGGTCGCCCACCAAAATCAGCCTGACACCGTAGATGGCGACATTAGCAATCCCGAACTTGTAGAAAGGCAATTGGGAGCCCAACTGCTTGCGGTCACGCTCGCTTTCGACACGCGCGTACGCCAGGGTAGTTCCCGGACCGAGGCCGCTTATGCGCTAGGGCGAAAATACAGTAATTTAGATTCGCGCGTTATGCTGGCCTTGGTAGAGGTAGAACCCGAAGATCGCGAGAAAAAAGTGCGCACGTGCCGCATTGAAGAAATCGCCCCCGGCATGGTCATCGACCAGGACATGCGTACCGAAGCCGGTCTGCTGATCATCGCCCGGAACCAGGAAGTCACCCCATCCGTCATTCTAAAGCTCAAGAACTATTACCAGATGGGCGTTATTATCGGTGACATCCGAGTGTCGATGCCGCAAACTTTGGCTGCGTCCAACCAGAAGTGATCAGGGGGCCTGAGACAACGGAGTCAATTCGCTTTGGCCTTCCGCCGCTCCGCTGGAACTGAATTCCTGGCCACGAGCACTGCCACCTTATCCTTGATCAGTCGCCGGCGATGGAAGTTTTTCAACCGCACCACCAGCGGATAGGTCACTTCCTGTCCCTTACCAGCCAGCAGCAGGCCAATCGTCGACCGAATCTCCTCGTCCACGATCATGCCCGGCTCCAGGCTGGAAATTTCGACCAGCCGCGTTTCCGTCTGGGGTGTTACGGGTTGCAGAGTCTCCAGCGCCTGAACGATCTTTGCATCAAACTTATGGCTCGCTTGTAATTCTGCAATCGCCTGAAGATCGCCGCGGCCTCGCCCTTTTAACTTGTCGAACGCGATGGCGATTTGCAGTATCACTGCTCCAGTCTTGATGCTGTCACTTACGTTTTTGTCGACACAAGCAGCCCCCAGTTGCTGCCCAACGATCCAGGCGATACCCTCCAATCTGGGGATATTTGCCAGAAGGTCGCGGCCAACCGCGGGATGCATATTAAAGTGGACCTGGTCCTCGGTTGTCATTGTCTCGGCACAATACGCCGCCTCGAGAAGTTCGGGCTCGAGAGTAATACAGCCCAACTGCGAAAGCATCGCGGCGGCCTCGTACCTCCACGGCATCTCTAGTTGCAGCTCCCGAACCATGTGCTGGACGTAGCGGTTGATTCGAAGAGAACGGCCGAACGCGGCCGGACTGGCAAGGCTGAGCACGTCGGTCAATACCTTGATCGCGCCCATGAGGGTATTTTCCAGCAACTCTTTTTCCGCGGTAACCAAGTGGTATTGCAATAAGCAAGCGGTGAGTGTCTTCCTTAATACGTCGGCGGGGCACGGTTTGGTTAGAAAACGAAAAACCGCGCCTTCATTGACGGCATTCATCGCAGTTTCAATGTCCGCATGCCCGGTAAGCACAACCCTGATCGTTTGTGGTGCGATTTCCCTCACCCGGGACAGTAACTGGATCCCATTCATCCCTGGCATTTGCATATCGGAGACCACGACTTCGTAGGGGCCATTCTTTCCAATCACAGCAATGGCATCTTCGCCGCTGACGGCAGTACTCAACTGAAAGTCTCCGCGAAGAATCCGTTTACAGCCTTCCAACACCGCAGGTTCATCGTCGACAAAGAGTATTTTGCCGTTCATTGAGAGCCTTTCGAGGCGTTCATTTTCGCTTGCTGGATCTGTTCGCCGTAGAGTTCGCGCCAAACCAGCTCGCGTCCGCCCAAGCCCAATTCCTGCAGATACTTCTCGTCCAACTGCACGTCCTGAAGGATTAGTGAGCCGTTCGTCGAGCTCACGACCGCATCCGCGCCATGGACCGCGGTGAGCGAGGAGAAACGCTTCTCGACGCTTTCTGCAGGACGATCGTGAAAAGCAACGGCGTGAATGAGCGGGTGCGGCAGGCCCCAAAGGCTCATCAGATACGCTCCCAGGTCGGCATGGGTGCAGCCGAATTGCTCACGTTCCGCCGCGGCCAGCGTGGCGGATTTCTCCTTCACGTTCTCGAGAATCACACCGTATTCTTTCGGCATTTGCGCCAGCAGCACCAGTTTGCCAATCTCGTGCAATAGCCCCGCCGTGAAGCTTTCATCCACCAACCCTTTGGCACACTTTTCGCCCGCGGCTATGCGCTGTGCCAGGCAGCCGACGGCGATACTGTGCTCCCACAAAGCCGTCAAATGAGGCACTGCTCCCTGTTGATCTTCGAATTGCGAGAAGACGTGAACCGACAAGACCAGCGCGCGCACCATTTCTGTTCCAATCAGCGTCACTGCCTGAGTGGGGTTGGATACCTCGTAACGCACGCCCATAAGGGCCGAGTTCGCCAGTTGCAGAACCTTGGCGGTCATTCCCGCATCCTTCGAGACAATTCTGGCGATTCTCTCGAGCGATGCATCTTCCGAGCGGAGTTCAGCCATTATTTCGTGATACATTCCTGGCAAGCTGGGAATGGATTTCAGTCCCGCCACCACCGCCCGCACCCTCGCGTTGCGCAACAGATCGCGCATGACAAACGCTTGGGCCAGCCTCAGTTTTAACTCTTGGGGATCGCAGGGTTTCGAAAGGTATTGATGGGCCGTGCCGACGGAACGAAGGACTGCCTCCTGGCTGGACTGGCCGGAAAGCACCATGCGCACCATTGCCGGATAACGCTTTTTCACCTCTTCCAAGAGTTGGCCCCCGTCCATGCGCGGCATCTTCATGTCGGTGATGATGGCGTCGTAGGGCTCGCGAGCCAGGGCCTCCAGGGCTTGTTCCGCAGTATCTACAAAAGTCATATCCCACTCTTCCCGCATGGAGTGGAGAGTGCGCCGCAGTCCTTGTAAGATCAAAGACTCGTCGTCCACGAACAGCAGCCGGCTGTGAATCGGCGCGGATTTTTCGGAATCAGAATTCATTGCTCAGATAGAAGTTGCGTCTTATCGATATATTTCGGCGTAACTGCGCGCAAACTTGAGCGTTCTACCAGCAGTTTGGCGATCACAGTAACCGCAGTGAACTTTTCGGGGAGCCGACCGTTCTCGAACTACGATTCCGTGGCTGATGGCGTAATTGGCAGGCGGATGAAGAACGTCGTACCCTTCCCTTCCACGGTCTCAAACCATAGCCGGCCACCGTGTCTCCTCACAATGGTGGTGTGGGCTAATGCTAGACCTTGGCCGGTTCCTTGGCCCACAGGCTTGGTCGTAAAAAACGGCTCAAAAATTCGCGATTGAATGGCTTCCGGAATGCCGCAACCCGTATCCTGAATTGAGATCTCCACCCCATCTCGATCATTGTTCGTGGTGACCCGTATCTTCCCTTTACCATCCGAACCATCGCCCACCACCTGGCGGATGGCATGCGCCGCGTTAATCAGCAGATTGAGAATCACTTGATTAAACTCGCCGGCATGGCAGTGCACCAGCGGCAACTCTGGGTCAAAGCAGGTCTCCACTTCAGACACATACTTCCATTCGTTTCGCGCCACTGTAATAGTCGTCTCAATCGCGCGATTGAGGTCGAGCGCGGTCTTTTCTTCCGCGCCAGGGTGGGAGAACTCCTTCATGGCATGCACGATCTTGGCCACGCGCTGCACTCCCTCCAGCGACTGATCAATGGCTCGTGGCATTTCGTCCAGCAGGTACTCGAGATCTGCCTCTTTTATGCACTGACGGAGCCGGGCTGTAGCCTCAGGAGAAATGGCGCCAGTGCTGGATTCCTCATCGATTCGCTGCGCCGCGCGAACCAGATCGCTGATTACCGACCAGGATTGCTTGATGAATGTGGTGTTGTCCCCCACGTACTGCGTCGGAGTATTGATCTCATGCGCGATGCCCGCGGCCAGTTGTCCAATCGCCTCCAACTTCTGCGCCTGCCGAAGCTGTTGTTCAAGCGTCATTCGTTCGGTTATGTCGGCGCCGACGACGAGACTCCCAGATTCGGTACCGTCGTTGGTCTTGAGTCGGATGGCATTGAGACCGAGGACGCGGGTTGTTCCGTTCCTATCTAACCTGATATTGTCCAGATTGCAGCCAGAGGGGTCTCGGACACGGGCTACGACTCGGGCACTTATGTCAGCCGTGAGCCACTTGACCCCGCACTCGTCAAGACTCTTGCCCGGTATGGTGGCTTCGTGCCAACCCAGAATCATTGATGCAGCTTTGTTCCATTGTCGAATGCGACCATTCGTATCCAATCCAATCAACAGCGAAGGAACCGAATTGAGCAGGATTTCGGTATCCCTATGGGCTTGGCGCAAGGCCGCGTCTTCCCGCTTTCGAGCTGTGGCGTCAATCAACGCGCGAGTGCTAAAGAAAAGAGCAGTAATCACGACGATAAGGAGCGTCGACTCCAGTATTCCCTGAATTCTTAGCAGCCTGTCAATCAATCCTAGTTCCGTCCTGAAGTCGCTCGCCAAGTCGTTCTGCAAAGCTTCCAATGCGACCCGAACTGCCTCATTTTCATGCGCTAAGTCCGCAAAGTCAGCTTGTATCTCTTGCAGTAGAATGCCGTTGATGTTTGCTCCTGCCGCGTAGTACACCTTTGACCGCATCTGCAGGTCGCTGACCCGACGCATCAAAGAGACAATCTGTATATGCCGCCCGGAGTTGAACCTCATAGACCTGCCGGCGCGGTCCAGCGACGACACAACCGTGGCAGCCTCCCGAGCGGCACTTGCCAGTGATGCTTTTTCCTGCATCACCACGGCATCTTTGTAATCCAGGTTCATGCGCTGAAAAGCGGTGCTGGCTTGCTGGCTCTCGAGCGCTGCGGGAAAGAGAGACTGGGATGCAATCCTGGCATGTTTACGCACTGTGTTCGCGGTCCACAGCATGATGGTCAGTAGCCCGATCACCCCAAACGCAACCACCATGGTGCTGCCCTTGATCGACGCGAAATGCGACGCTCGGGATATTGGGGTGCCAGATTGCATTTCTTGCCGCCGACCGCGCCTTTGGTCTTGGCTGCGAGAATTATCGGCACAAGACTGGGTTACTTGAGACTGTAGGCAGGATCCACTCGTTGGCCACCAGGGTTCCGCAAACTGCAGATTGAATGAGTCCTGAAGGGCACAGCGAGGACCCTAGCGCAGCTAAAGGAGGGGAAAAGAAGGGCCGATCTATCTCTCATCGGTAGTTGGAGGAGGCTCCAATGTTTCGGAGAGCCAGAATACTTATTGTGGCACTTCTGTGTATCTTCGCCGACGCCTTGCTGGCGCAAGACTTTAAGCTCTTCGGCCGCGACATTCAGGTCCACGGCTTCGCCTGCCAAGGATTCGTTTACACCAACGACAACAACTGGCTCACCACGAACAGCAGCGCCGGCAGCGCCAGTTTTACCGACTTCGGGGCCAACATTTCCGTACCCATCACCGACAAGTTTCGCGCCGGGGCACAAATCTACGACCGCAATCTCGGGCAGTTGGGCCAGTGGCATCCGGAGCTCGACTGGGCTTATGCTTCGTACAAATTCAAGCCTTGGTTGACCATTCGCGGGGGCAAGGTCAAAACCACGTTGGGACTCTACAACGACACCCAGGACCTGGATTTTCTCCACACCTTCGCCCTTCTCCCGCAAAGTATCTATCCCATCGACCTCCGCGACTCCACCCTCGCGCACACGGGGGGAGATATCTATGGCGACATACGGCTGCTGAACCACCTCGGTACGCTTTCCTATACGGGCTACGCGGGGCATCGCAGCGACGGTATGTACAGTGGATACCCTTATCTCGCGACCCACTACGGCATCTTTGTCAGGAGCATGGGTGGACTGCAATATGGCGCGGACCTTCGCTGGCAGACACCGTTGAAGGGCCTGCTCGCAGGGATCTCACGGCTGAATCAGGATATCGACGCCACCGGCTCCATGATGAACCCGAGGAACCCGGCAAACGGATTGGTACCCCTCAGGATTGTCGCCAAGCAGGAATGGACTAATCAGTTCTACGGCGAATATGCGGTTGGCAAATTGCGGGTCGATTCAGAATACCGCCGCTATTTCCGCGACTATCTCGTCCCGAGTCTGCCCTCGGGGAACGTCTCGGACGTACGAGGCTGGTACGTGAGCGGCGCTTACAGGATTGTCAAGAAATTGGAGGTCGGCTCGTACTATTCTCGCTATACCATAACCAGCCTTTTCTACGGCTTGATGGCGCTTCCTAATCAGACCGACACCAGCCTGCCAGCCAACCATATCTACGACAAAGTAGTCACAGCGCGCGTAGATCTAAACAGATTCTGGAATGTGAAGGTAGAGGGTCACTTTATGGATGGATACGGGGTTAGCACGTACCCAGACGGGTTCTACCCCCAAGTCAATTCACAGGGCTTCAAGCCCAATACCAACGCGTTGGTCGTTAAGACGAGTTTCAATTTTTAGGCCTGGGAGACACGAGCCAATGAAAACCGCACTGAAAAATACAACAATGCTCCTCGTGGCCGCCGTCGTGATGTTCGGTTCTATGCAGGCCCTTGCGGGCAAAGTCAAGATAATTGCCAACTCTAGTGTGAAGGCGGACACGATCTCCGCCGGCGAGCTCAAAAGCGTCTTCTTGGAAGAGACGAGTTCGCTGAGCGACGGATCGCATGTGGAACCGGTTCTCGCGAGAGGTGGACCAGCCCACGAAGCGTTTGTTGAGGAATATCTCGGAAAGTCCGACGCTGCGCTGCAAGTTTACTATCGCAGCCTGGTGTTCACGGGTAAAGGCTCGATGCCGAAGTCGGTCGGCTCCGACGCGGAAGTGGTGGCATACGTAGCCAAGACCAAAGGTGCAATTGCGTATATCGGCAGTGCCACCAGCGCGGAGGGAGTCAAGACGCTGGAGGTGAAGTGATTGTCGATTTTCGCAGGTAATCGTGACAGTTGATACAGAGCGACCCCAGCTCGCCCGGAGCACCTCAGATTGTTCGATATGTGCGCAAGCAATGGCGCAGAAATCCCGTGCCGCCGCTGGGCGGCCATTTAGCCCTACCCTAAGCCACTGAGTAACCGGTGCAAAGACTCTCAACAAACACTATCCCATCTCGCTGGTCATGATAAAGAGCGGCTTCATCTCGAAGCTCTTGTAGTGCGGACGCAGGCGTTCGGTGTTGTAGTGTTCCTTCGCGTTCACGACCTTTTTTGAGGCGGTGACCGCATCGATCGGCATGTTGTCGTAGCGGCCATTCTTAAGGACAACCAGCCGGCCATGGATCTTGTTTAGAAGCATGTCCAAGGCAAGATTGCCGTACGCCATGGGGACGATCGAATCAATTGCATCAGGATCGCCGCATCGGACCAGGTAGCCCAGTTTTTGATTGATCACGTCGATGGCCTTGCCGTCGTTGTATTTGGGCGAGAGTTCCTTCAGCTTCTCGGAAACCAGATCGCCGATCCCACCCAGCTTCTTGTGGCCGAAAGCATCTGTGGTATCCCGTTCGAACATCACTTGCCCGCCCTGGAACATCGCTCCTTCCGAGACCAGCACAACCGCATACCGGCTCGGGTTCTTACGCCGATCCGAAACCAGCAGTTCGGTTAGGCGCTCGATGTCGAATTCGTGCTCTGGAATGACGCAGCGGTTCGCCGCTCCTGCCATGGTGGGCAACATTGCCGTAAAGCCGGCATAGCGGCCGAACACCTCCAGCACCAGAAAGCGCTCGTGAGAACCGGCTGAGGTGCGCAGGCTGTTGGTCATCTGAATCGTTCTCGTAATGCAGGTGCTGAAACCGATGCAATAATCGGTCCCTGGCACGTCATTGTCCATTGTCTTCGGAATGGCCACCACCTTCACGCCTTCCTGATACAACCGCACGCCATAGCTCAGAGTATCGTCGCCCCCAATCGGTATCAGATAATCGATGCCGAGCCAGTCGAGATTCTTCAACACTTCCGGTGTCAGATCATTTTTGTCCGCCTTGTATGTCTCCTGCAAGTGAGGAGGAACGGTTGACCTGCTCACTAGGCTTGGATTGGTGCGCGAAGTATGAAGAAAGGTTCCTCCGGTGCGGCCGGCACGATTGACAAGCTGTTCGGAAAGCATCTGAAAGTTGTCGCTGTTATCGTGATCCTTTTCGCGAACCAGATCGACTAGGCCGGCCCATCCGCGTCGAAGGCCGATGACCTCGTAGCCCTCGCGAACCGCTCTGATCGTGACGGCGCGGATCGCGGGGTTCAAGCCCGGCACGTCGCCGCCGCCCGTGAGGATTCCAATAACACCCTTCTTGGTTTTGATATTAGCCATGACGCCGTCCCTTTCTGAACCTTGAAGACGCAACTAGCCACACGACCCGGCGACCAAGATTCTCCCCCATCCGCATGTTGTGGCCGTGTTTAGGCGGTGAGGCGCACAGGGCCTTCGCTAGGAGCAATGCACTACCCCCATGCTCGAATCACGGACTCTCTGCCAGGACGATCAACGACGCACGATGGAGTTTCTCTACACCGACAGGGACAATTTCACTTTCATGCGTCCGGACACGTTCGATCAATCACTGCTTCTCAGCCGTCCAAATCCCCGACATTTGGCACAGCATGGCCATCGGATTGGCGGGGCCGTAACCTTTCCCGAGGGCGAGGCTAGCACGGATAGCCGCCGTGATGAAATCCTTCGCTGCAGTCACGCTTTCCCGAACCGTTCTGTTGTGGGCCAAATTGGCCGCGATAGCTGAGGCGAAGATACAACCAGTGCCGTGTGTGTTTTTGGTGTCGATGCGCTCGCCGCGAACCTCGGTGAATTCCCGGCCGTCGTAAAGGACATCCGCTGCTACCCCCTCCAGGTGGCCGCCCTTGACGACGACATTTGCCGGTCCAAAGTCGAGTATCGCCCGGGCGGCCTCTTTCATCTGCGCCAGAGTCTTGATTTCTCGTCCTGTGAGCGCTCCCGCTTCATGCAGGTTGGGTGTGACCACGGTGGCCAGCGGCAGCAACTTGGCCTTCAAGGCCGCGATAGAGTCAGGATTCAGCAGAGGTGCGCCGCTCTTGGCAATCATCACCGGATCGACGACCAGCGGTTTTAGCTTCCGCTCGGAGATTACAGCTGCGACCACTTCGATGATTGCACTGCTGGCGAGCATTCCTGTCTTTACTGCATCCCAGCCAATGTCGCTGACGCACGCTTCGATCTGCCTCGCTACGAACTTTGGGTCAATCTCCAAAACCCCGTAGACGCCGGTCGTATTTTGTGCCGTGAGCGCGGTAATGGCGGTCATGCCAAAGGCACCAAGCGCCGAGACCGTTTTCAGATCGGCCTGAATGCCTGCGCCACCGCCGGAATCGGATCCTGCGATGATCAGGACGCGAGGAATCTTCATGGTGCACCTACCTTCCTGGCGCGAGTGCGTCAGTCATACGGGCCAGCGTTCCATCTTCCAAGCCGCCTCCCAGAACTGCCACTCATAGCGGCTGCTGGTGAGAAACGCGGCCTGCAGTTTCTGCAAGTCGCGCTCGGGCAGACCTGCAGCAAGACGGTCAAGCAGGTCGCGGCACCATTGAGCCAGTTCGGCAAATTCGGGGGAGCTGTACATGGCAATCCACTTGGCATAGCGTTTGTCACTGGGTGCGGGTTGTGAGGCCAGGCGTTGGCCGATTTCGCTGTAAGCCCACATGCAAGGTAATAGCGCTGCAGCCAACTCTGCAAAATCGCCCGTAGTTGCTACACGCAACAAGAAATCAGCGTAGGCCCGAGTGGTGGGCGCAGGAAGCTCCCGCTCGAGTTCCTCGTGGCTGATGTCGAACTCTGCCGCGTAGGCCCGGTGAAGGTTCATCTCGGTTTCCACAGTTTCCTTGAGCAGCGTGGCGAAACGGATCATTGTCTCCAGGTCTGGGCTGCGTGCGGCGGCCAGGCCCAAGAGACGCGCATATTCGATAAGGAACAAGTAGTCCTGTCGCAGCCAGAACTTGAATCTCTCCAGACTCAGCGTCCCGTCGCCAATCCCTCGTACGAACGGGTGTTGGCTTTGCGCCTCCCATATTCGGGTCGCCTCCTGGCGCAGGCGCTCGGTAAATCGCTCCGGCATTGTCTCTTGCCTCCCAATTCATACTACTCGCCGCCCTGAGGCGGATCAGAGCGTCTCTAGCCCGTCTTGACCACAATCACACGCATCCGTGCGGTTCGTCACACCCCCACGTGCTCGATCGCACGTATCGTTGAGTTTGGGGGGGTCATGTTCTCTGATCAATACGAAATCGTGTGGGAAGAGGTTTCTGAGCTTTCGGGCACGCGCCCGGAACCTCTGGACTTACTTCGGCCTCAGGTGGCTTCCGACTTCGTTCCTTTGCTATGGAGCGAAGGATTCGGGCTAGGCGGTGAATTGGATCGGGCAATCATCGACCGTTCTGCCGAGGTCAAAACGGCGCTTTACGGCGGTCGAGTTTTTGTGATCGCCCCCATCTATGTGACCAGCATCTGCCAGGAGCAATGTCTCTATTGCAATTTTCGGGCAGGAAATAAGGGTGTTGGGGTTGAGCGCAGGCGATTGACAGATGACGAACTGGAACAAGAAGCGCTTTATCTTATTGAGCAAAAGGGGCTCCGGGTTCTGGAACTGGTCTACTCAACCGATCCGCGAATGCGAGTCGATGCCATGTGTCGTCATGTCGAGCTGCTGCGACGACTGTTGGAGAAGCATGGCGGTGGCCTCGTCGGAATAAGCGCCGAGGCGTTCGAAGAAAGGGATTACCGAC
>Ga0187803_10000762_pt1 | contig 12674 bp, 17 predicted proteins | sample NC_wetland_sal_i_2_FD_132425 | JGI IMG/M metagenome (GOLD analysis project Ga0187803, IMG submission 132425) | Wetland sediment microbial communities from Neuse River Estuary, North Carolina, USA - Control_3 | ecosystem: Environmental > Aquatic > Freshwater > Wetlands > Sediment | place: USA...
CGCTGGATGAATTGAGAATGCAGGTGGTGGCAGCCAAAAAATAAGCCTACCGCGCAAGACTTGGTTTGCCATGAGTTCGCCAACGGGACTGCACGCCCGGTCGTGCAGTCCCTGCGGCATCGGGATCATTCAAGATGAGCGGATCCGTCGCGTCGGGTGCCGATCCGAGGCCGCGCAACGCTAAGCGAAATGAAAGCCCGTTCCAGGTGCCATTAGTTTGTGCGCTACAATCTGAGCTGATGAAGCGCAAACTTCTCCGCTACGTTGTTTTGCCGCTCGCCGCTCTTCTTCTGATCGGTCAGTTCATCCGCCCGGCGCGCACCAACCCGCCCGTGGATCCAAAGCGCACGGTCGATGCCTATACCAGCGTCCCGCCGGAAGTGCGCGCAATTTTCCAGCGCTCGTGCTTCGATTGTCATTCCAACCAAACCCGCTGGCCGTGGTACAGCAACGTTGCTCCGGCTTCCTGGCTGGTGGTCAGCGATGTTAACGAGGCGCGCGGCCTGATGAATTTTTCCGAATGGGACAAACGCGCCGGCCGCCGCTCCGGGCCGGAATTCGGCCAGATCTGTGAGCGACTGCAGGAGCGCGATATGCCCCTCTTTTACTACCTTTGGCTGCATCCCCGTGCGCGGCCTTCTTCCACTGACGTCGAGGCCATCTGCTCGTGGACCGACGCCGCGCAGAAGAATTGGACCCAAGGTCACCAATAGCTCGGCGCAAAAGCCTTGGACACAAAAGCACACGGGTAAAATCCAGGAGCAAATCGAAGCCCGCAAAGATGGAAAGATCTGATCGGAAGGATTGGCGAATTGCCGGTCAGGAAGCGGGAGGCGTTTCGCCGCGGATGATGTCGTAACGTTCGATCACTACGGCGACGCCCATTTGCGAGCCGTCGTTACGGATCCTTTCCTCGACACGCACCACGCGTCCCTGTGCGCGCACCAGAACTTCCGTTCCCCGCGTGATTTCCGCAGGAAGCGTCAGGGTAATATCAATTTCCGCGCCGGAAGCAATGTCCTTGTCAATCATAAAGTAAATTCCGCGCGTGGAAATGTCCCGCGTCCTGCCGTTGCGCGCATTCGGTTCCTTTGCGGGTTGTTGTGAACGAATGATGATGGGAAGGGATAAATCGTACCGCCTGGCCGCTCGACGCTCGGTCATACCCTAGCTTCCTTCCCCCCGTAGAAGCGCACCATCCCCCTGTTCAGAACGGTGCAATCAGGGTTCCAAAGAATGGGCTCCCCAGTACCAATTCATCGCCGCATTTCTGGCGCCGTTTTTCTTGAACGGTGCCTCATTGCCCACATAAGCTAAGTTACTACAAACAGGAGGGAAATCGTTCCCCTTATCTGCTGCCGCATTTCCTTCCTCGCACTCTCTTCGCCCAAACATGTTGTGCGCCTCTGGGCTTACTAGAACTCGAAAGGACCATCTTTTAGCACTTTCCAGCGGCCGGATATGCCCTGAATATGCAAGAGTTTAACACTTGTGCCGCTTCGGCTCAGCGGGTTCCCGCAGGCGCCAGCGGGGCTCCCGGAGCCGTTGTCGTCGCTTTTTGGCCCCTGCCGGTGTCCAAGTTGAATTGCCGCATTTTATAGAGTAGAGCCTTATAACTGATGCCCAGCATCTTTGCGGCATCCTTGCGGCACCAGTGCGTTTTCTCCAACGCGTCGGCGATGGCTTCCATCTCCGCTTCGTCTTTCAACCCCCGCACCAGCGCCTTCAGGCCTTGCTCGCGCGGCGGGGCGTGCTCTTCGCGGGGAGCGTTGCGCTGCCGCATGGCGGACATTTCCAGCAGCTCGTGGAAGCTTCCTTCGTCATCCTCAAGAATGACGTAGCGCTTCACGAAATTCTCCAGTTCGCGCAGATTGCCGGGCCAGGGATAACGGATCGCCGCGTCCATCAGGTGCTTGGAGGGCGTGGGCATTTCCTTATTGAATTTCTCGCTGTACATCTGCAGGAAATGCCGGAAGAGCAGGGGGATTTCCGTGGTGCGCTCGCGAAGCGGAGGCACGTTGATGGACAGCACGTTCAGACGGTAATAGAGATCTTCGCGGAAACGTCCCGTCTTCATAGCTTCCTGCACGTCGATGTTGGTGGCGGCCAGGACGCGCACGTCCACTTCAAGCAAGTGCCGGCCCCCCAGGCGCGAGAACTGATGGTCCTGCAAGACGTGCAACAGCTTGGCCTGCAGGTGCGGGCTCATTTCCGCGATTTCGTCCAGAAAAATCGTGCCCTTGGCCGCCTGCTCAAATTTTCCCGGCTTGGCGCGAACCGCTCCGGTGAAGGCGCCCTGCTCGAAACCGAACAGCTCCGATTCCAGCAGCTCCCCGGGCAAAGCCGCGCAGTTCACTTTCACGAAGGGCTGGTTGCGGCGCGGCGAACGCAAATGGATCATGCGCGCCACCACCTCCTTGCCCACCCCGCTTTCCCCACAAATGAACACCGGCACGTCCACCGGTGCGATCTGCAAAATCTGCTGGCGGATACGCACCATCTGCGGGCTGGCGGCCAGGAAGCTCAGGTCCTCGCTGATTTGGTCGCAGTATTCGCGTAGGGCCTTGTTTTCCTCACGCAGTTGTTTTTTCTGCCGGCACTTCAGCATGGCTGCATCGAGTTCGCCCTTTTCAAACGGCTTGGTCAGATAATCGTGAGCCCCCAGGCGGATCGCTTCCACCACCGTGGCTACTTCATTCGAGCAGGACAGCATGACCACATTGAGCGAGTGGTCGATCTGCATCAATTCACGCAGAGTTTCCAGGCCATTGAGCTCGGGCATGAGCACGTCCAGAATGACGAAATCCGGCCTCGCCCCTTTGCTGATCTCCTCCACGGCCGCTTGGCCGGAAGCCAGAGTGGACACTTCATAGCCGTCTACTTCCAGCAAGGTCTGCAAGTATTTGCGGATGCTCGGCTCATCGTCCACCACCAGGATCTTTTCTTTGTCTGCCATCGCTCCCACCTGTCCTTTTTCGTTTTTGAATTATTCCCGGTCCGTTGGTAACAAGAACGTGAATGTGCTGCCCCGCGCCGGTTCGCTGTCCACCCAGATCTTTCCGTGATGGGCCTGCACCAGCCGTTTGGCGATGGCCAGTCCCAAGCCCATGCCCGAAGAGGTGCGATCCACGCGCACAAAATCCTCGAAGATTTCCTGGTGGTGCTCGGCGGCGATGCCCGGGCCTGTGTCGGAAACCGAAACCAACACGCTGTTCGGCCGCTGCACGCGCTCGCGCCGGCGGTCGGACGCGGGGGGCTCCTGAGCGATGCGCCGCTCCCAGAAATGAGGTTCGGCCATCAGCGTGACGGCGCCGTTCTTCGGCGTGTGCTTCAAGGCGTTGTCCAGCAGATTGCCCACCGTCTGTTGCACTTTCTGGTAGTCGAACTTGAACAGGGGCAGGGTTTCCGCGAAATGCGTTTCCAGCCGCACCTGCTTGCGCCCAAAAGCTTCCCGCCAGCGATGCGCAACTTAACTCACGCAGTCGCGCAAATCGTTTTCCCGCAGATGCAGAACCAGCTTGCCGCTCTCCAGGGCCGAATAGTTCAGGAACATCGAAACCAGCCGCACCAGCCGTTCACAGCTCTCTTTGGATTCCTGCAGAATGTCGCGCTGCTTGTCGGACAGTTTCCCCAGTGAGCTGGACAGCAAGAGATCGTAGTAGCCCTTGATCACCGCCAAAGGCGTCTTTAATTCGTGCGCGGCAGAGGCCAGGAAAACTGTTTTCTGCCGGTTTACTTCTTGCAAACCCAGATAGGCAGCCAGCAAGTTCCGGTAGGTAATCTCTCTTTCCTGCAGCAGCTCCTGCACCGTGGGTTGCACTTCGCCTTGATTTGTTGGAGCCGCGCCGCCGCCGTCGATTTGCACTACCAACCAGTCCGGCTCGGGCATCCACTGAATGCGCGCGCGCAACCTGCCGGTGGGACTTTCCACCTGGAGATCCACTTCCTGCTCGCCGCGCTCCAGTTGGCCGAAAACCACCTTGGGATCGACCTTCAAAAAATCCGCGAACAAATTCGGCGAATCTGCGGCCACGGTTCCGGAGAAGCCAAGGCTCTGCTGGGCGCGATGATTGGCGAATACGACCCGGCCCCAGCGTTCCGCGACCATCACCGCAGAATTCAGCGTATCCAACAGACCGGCCACCAGACGCAAGGGTAGTTGGCTGTACTCGCGACGATCTAAGATGGTTCCGATTGCCAATTCCACTCCAGGGCTAGGCACCTTGCTTACTAAACACACGGCGGAAAATTTTTTCTCGTGCTTCTGGGAAAATCTTTTCTCGCTCAGGATACTCGCAAAGCCTTAACGCTCTGTCAATGAGAAATGAGTTCCAATTTGCACACTCTGAGAAAACAAAAGGAAGTATAGTGCAGAATCCTGTCGAGAAACGTTTTTTCCACAGTCGGGGTTTATATTAAGTATTTTATTTTCAATACAGTACTGCGGATGTTGGGTCATCAGGCCTATGGCACCCAACCTGCACCTTATAAAGGGGTACTAGACCTCTAGTACTAGCAGCCCACGATGGATGAATTTCAAGTCAAAGTCAAAGATGATACGGCCGTCTCGGAAAGGCGCGGGTCTCCGCGGCTGAAGCTCCAAATTCCGCTCTTTATTCGCGGTACAGATGCATCTGGCGCGGAGTTTCTTGACCTTGCGAAGACGCTGGACATCAGCGCCACAGGTGCCTTGCTTGCAAGTCCTCGCCCTTTGCACAAAAACCATCATATTCTGCTCACTATCCCCGCCCCGCCCTCGGTCGCTTCCGCTTCCACGCCAGCTTACACGCCCCCCATTCAGGCTCGCGTGCGGCGGCAGCAAACTATCGGCAAAACTCACTTCGTTGGCGTAGAATTCCTGCGGCCCCTCGAATAGTGGACGGTCTCTGGCCCCGGGGATGAGCTTGTTGAAAGAGGCGAAGTGCGCCACACTGGAAGAGCTCTACCCTTTTAGTGTGTCGGGACAGGGAGATTTGTGAAAAGGAATTCCTCAAAATCCCAAAGTCGCATGGTCGGCTGCAAGTTTCTCTGAGCTTTATGCGCCGATTTTGCTGTGTCCAGATTGGCCCACGGGTTGCACGCAATATGTATGGACTAAACTCTGATCCCCATACCCCGGTGGGGTGAGTGCAAGTAGAAGCCTTTGCCCATGCCCAGCTCCGGCGATCCCACTCCGCCGCTGCCCCCCGAGGACGCGTTCCTTGAGTTGTTGATTGAGACGCTCGAGGGCCTCGATCGTCCGGCGCGTGCCCAGTTCCTCCAGCGCTATCTGAAATCCATCGCTCAGCTCGAATTCAGCGAGGAAGAGAGCATCGAGTGTTGGGAACGCATCCTTGCGCGGCGCGCCGAACTGACCCAGCTCCTCGGGCGCCCTGTTCCGCTCAAGACCGCTATGGTGGATGTTCTGGCGTCTTCCCGGCACCTGCGTATGCCGGTTCTGATGGAGTACGAAGAGCTGAAGCGCCTGCAAATCAGCGCGGGCACCGATCCGCTTACGGGACTCTATAACCGCCGCGTGTTTGAAGAGTACTTCGATAGGGAACTCAACCGCGCGCGCCGCTATGGCCACAAAATGGTTGTGGTCATTCAGGACTTGCATTTGTTCAAGGAAGTCAACGACCGCTACGGCCATCCGCGGGGCGATCAAGTGCTCCAGGCCACGGCCGCGACGCTGCGGAAATCATTGCGCACTTCAGACTATGCGTTCCGAATCGGCGGCGATGAATTTGCCTTGCTGCTGCCCGAATCCGACCTCGATCAGGCCCTTACCCTCAGCCGCCGCGTTAGCTCGAATCTCCAGGCCGAACTCGCGGCCATGAACCTGGGCATATCTCTCTCCCTGGATTTTGGCGTCGCTGTTTATCCCGACGATGGCGATCAGAAAGAGATCCTGGTCCGCACCGCCGACAAGCGGCTTTATCAAATGAAACATGCCGCGCATGGCCAGCCTCCGGGGCCGGAAACAAAACCTGCTGCGCACGCCCCCGCGGTAGAACCGCCGCCGCGCAGGCTCCGCGAGCAGGTTCTGGATCGCATGATTCGCGCCACCACGCCCGAACATGACGTCGAAAGGACGGAGAAAGCGCCACCGCCCAGAGCTCCCGCAGCAGAACATGCGCCCGGCGAGCACCGCCGCTGGGAACGTGTTTCACTTTCCGCCACGCGGGCCTACGCAGCCATCGGCGAAGCGCCCAAAAATACGCGCATCCTCGACCTCGGTTATGGCGGAGTAGCTCTGGAAACTCCCGCTGGCGACGAGCTCGCGAATTACTTCCAGGCCATTCTCCACGTTCCCATTCTTCCGCCCGTGCGGGTGACCTTGAAACGCATTTACGTGCGGAATTATCCGGCGGGGACCAACCGCATCGGATGCTCCTTTGCCACAGAGGCTCCCGCGAGCCATCCGGCTTAACCGCGACGAAAGCCATCGCACGGCGCTTAGCCCGCGCGGGTCTGAAGCGCGCAGCCTCTAACGGGACGCCCACCGCATAGGGTCAACTCCCCGCGCCGGGTTCACCTCCACCTAACTTTTGCCGCAGCGTGCGCGAAGTGAACAGCAGGGCCTGCTGCACGCGAGCCAGCCCCAGGCCGCAGCGCAGTTCGGCTTGTTCTGAGGTTGCTCCACTGGCGCGCAGTTCGATGCGCAGCAAAAAACCCTGGTGGCCGGCCGCAGTGTAACGGCAATTGCGCAAAGAAATCTGGGCGGCCAGCGAATCCGCGCCCGCTTCGCGCGCGAGCAGTTCGCTCAATTGTCTGGCCACCTCCGCGAAATGCTCCGGCGTGCGGTTCAGCGCCTCCAAAGCAAAGGCCAGTTCCACCTGCGTCGCGAAGGTATGGCCCTGAGATTGGGCGCCGCTTTCGCTCGCCCGGCGCTGCTCTTGCTCCGGCGAAGCATCGTCCTCGCTGCGCGTCTTGCACCATGCAGTGAAGAAGAGCGAATCCGGCTCGTTCACCGCGACCAGAAAATTTCGTAGCGGGGCGTGTTGCCGCGCCGGCTCGATCTTGGCAATCAGCCGCGGGTCGTCGCGCAAATCGAAAAACTCGCTGGTGCCGTCCGCGCTCCTCCAGGGAATTTCCGCGGCAGGTTGGGCCGAGTCCGGCTGAAGATAAAGTTCGACGCGCATGCAGCAGACTATACACGATTGGCGATTCGTGACCGGCGGTTGGTGATTCGTGGCCGGTCGTGCAGCGAAACTCGCGCGCCGTTTGGAATCCACTTGGCAATGTGGAAAAAACAGAAGCGCGGTTTTCTGCAGTTTGGTACATTCCGGCGAAGTACCAGAACCATACGCGAAAGTGACATACCTTTTATAATCAGTAGTTTAGTGCACACTTGGGACACCCACCCCCCCTCCCCCGGTGTGACGTAAGTGCGCATTCTAAAGGACTTAAGGTCAAATTTGGTGGCAAAGTGTGACGTAAGTGCGGATTCTAAAAGACTTAGAGAGGCTGTGGCTAGTGGCCCTCGTCCAGACTCCCTTCGACTACGCTCAGGGCAAGCGGGGCAGGCAGGGGAAGCGAGTGGCTAATGCCTAGCGGGATGCGAAGCTTGGAAAGTAAAATCGAAGGGGCAGTGATTAGTGATTCCTGGGACCACCAGAAGGCCGAGCTGGGGTGCGGACTCATGGTTTATGTTAGCGCAGGGGGCAAGGGGTGTGAAGGGGATGGGCTGTGGAAAACAAGGCGAGCTGTGGAAAAGTGTCAAGTTTGCCGTGCGGCGCCGCTTTGGTGATCCGTGGTTGGACTATTGACGCCAGGGCTCATCACCTCTTGATGCCGGGCCATAGAGCCTCGATGTTGTCGCAGGCGGCTTGGATTTCCTTGTTGAGCCGCGTGCGAACGCGCGCCCCTTTATGTACCCGGCCCCGCGGAACGTCCAGGTAAATCACGTCTTTCGGGGTAACTGGGAGACCCTCTGAAGATGCGGCCTGATAAATCACCTGGATGATGATGTTAACAAGCTTGGTATCGGGCTCTTTTGACCCGAAATCGAGTTTGATTAGCTTTTTCCGGCCGTCTTGCTGTACGCAAAGATCAGGGATGGCGCTGACCACAACTGCACCCCGGCTATACTTCAACTCGGGCATAGCGAGAACCTTGAAATTCTTATCGCCAAAATTGTCCAGATAGCTCTCAAGGGCTCTGATGTTGTGCTCTAGCCTTGTGCGCTTACGTTCCGTCTCGCGGTGTGCCTTGCCTTTGAGGTCGTCAACGGCATAAGCAATCACTGCGGCGTCGTTCTCGGAATCGTGATACTCCTTGATGGCTCGCCGAGCGTCGGCGTAGTAGGCGGCTTGGACTCCTCCCTCTGGGTCTGGGAATTTGAAGTCGTGCAGGATTTTCCTTTGGCCGGCGAAACCGCTGGTCATGAATTTTGCCAGGCCCTTGACAGTTATCCGAATCATTTGAGCCTCAGTTCTGCTCGGCGCCGTTATTTCTTATTCGCTTTGAACTTCACCCGCGTCAAGACTTTCTGTTTCTTGCTAGCGATAAAGTCCACCTTCTTGCCGCCGCTGGTGGTGAACTGAACCTCAGTTGGTTTCCTTACGGTCTTGTGCGCAACGAACTTTACGGTCTCTTTCATCGTTCATCTCCTATTCAGGTTTAATTTGATTGCCCGCTAAGGCTCCAAAAATCCCGCCAAGAACAGCACCCATGGGGCCGGCGATCGCTCCTCCCGTCACAGCGCCGACTGCTCCGAGTCCCCACCGATTTTTCTCGCGAATGCCTTCTTTCCTCTCTCGGGAGAGTGGGGCTTTGGTCTTGTTGTGCCATGATCGTGCGGTCCGAGACGTCTTTGTGCCTTTATCGAGGTTGCAGGCGGCATGCGCAGGGTAAAGGTTTGAGAGTCGGTCGCTCCCACCGTTCGTCCGCGGATTGGAATGCTCCACTTGCCATCCGTTAGGCTTGCCGTACGTGAAAAATGAAAGCCGCTTCCAGCATATATGGCAGCGCCCGTCAGTCTTCTTGAAGATCTGCCTAAGACGTTCCTCACTGTACGCCACGTAGCACCCCCTCGGGTTTGGACTTCACTGCGCGTTCTTTTTCACGGAGCCGTATTGAACGTCTTCCTGTATGCGTAGACACACCTAGTTCGCGTGTCGCCACCGCCCGGCCCGCCGTCGCATCCAAGGGCCAGAAAATGGTCTTCGACAGCCCTTGCGCTATCGGTGGTGGTAGCCGTGCGGAAGATCCACCACCCATTCGTCTCGCTGACTTGGTGCTCGTCGAACAGACGAGCACGTGGATCTGACGTGATGCCAACGTACCAGTTGCGATAGCCGTTGCCTTCTTGCTTCATGTGTGAGTCGAAATCATGGATGATCTCTTGCGTGGTCATAGCCATTTCTTTCTCCTGCCGAAAACCGACTGGGCGTAGTTGCAAATAGCTCATCCGTCGGCGCGCGCAGAGCGCTGGCAATCGAGAACCCGACGAGTCGTACAATGATAAGCTTACATGGGCGGACGGTCAAGAAGATTTTCTTCAGAGGGCAAGCTGGGCTTCGTTATCCGCGGGGAACATCCCATCAATCCTTAGTTTTGCCACGACAGGGTTAGTATCGAATAGTTCGCTGACATGTCTTATGGCTTTGGGTCGGCGTGCATTGTCAATCATTCGATCTCCAAGCGACCCGCGCACGACAAGGAAGGTTTCAAGCGCCTTTTCCACGAGGGGGCGTGGGAGGAGAAGGCAGCCCATGATGCTATTTGCTTGGAATTCCCACCATCTTCCATCGTAGGCTGGTCTTGGATCGTAGCCCTGAATAGCGTCGTTCCTGCAGAGGATCTTCGGCCGATGTGGATCAGAGAAGTCCCCAAAAAGCGGTTGGGTCTTTTCTCGGGGCCCGAAGAGGTGGGCGTGCAATAGTCCATGACCAGCCTCATGGGCCATGGTAGAGCGAATTCGACGCTCTGCGACCTTAGTGCCTTCGTCGTCGAGAGCACGAGCAATGATGATAGTCTCTACGCCCTTTTCTCCAAATACTGTAACTCCCAGGAGCCCTTGCGCCAAATCTTCATATTGAGGCGTGACGCCGAATCGCTTTTCTAGGAAGCGGTCAACTCTGATGGGTTGGGGTACGCTCGGTAGGAGGCCGCTGGCGTGCAATTCATACAGAGAGATAGATTCGATTTCTTCATGTTTGTAAAAGGGCCGCTCGGTGAAAGGACCGTTGCTTGCACGCAGCGTTTTCACTTCTTTTTCTGCACCTTTTTGATTAGATCAATTAGCTCGTCTGGGCTTAAGTCGGCCACTCTGCGCAGTGCGATACCCACAAGGGGATTGGAAACTGCACGCCGCTTCAGTTCGTTCATCGGAGCTCGCGTATCGAAAGACTTCAGTTCGTGCTCCGATACGCCCAATACTGTCGCTATCTTGGAGAGGACCTCGTCGGACGGGAAGCGTCTGCCCAACTCGACATCAGATAGAAAAGCTGCGGAGAGGTCTAGTTTCTTGGCAAATTCACGAAGAGAGAGGTCCTTTTTTTCTCGCAATTCTCGTATGCGTTCGCCGAGAGTTTTCATTAATTCACTGTGTCAGCTTATGGCGTGTACACATAGCATGTCAAGTTCTCTGGCGGACGCGCGGTAACCGATCAGCCCAAACCCGCATTGTCGGCGGCGAGTTTGGCGATGGCGGACCAATCGAGTTCGCCATAGCCGCGCACTTCACAGGAAGGGATTGTCGATACGGATCCCCGCAATGGTCTGGCCTGCGTTCAGATCTTCGGAGACAATCCGCGCCGCCCCGCTTTTCGCCGCGGAAGCAATGATGAGAGCATCCCAAAACCCGATTTGTGCTTGGTCCTCGATGTGGAACGCGGTCGAAATTTCAGCCCCAGTCGTCTCAATGGACCAAACCACGTAGCTGGTCACCACAAGACGCGCGCTTTCTTTCGATAGGGGATTGGCAATCTTTCGCGTGACGTTGACATAGAATTCCTGGAGCACTTGGGGGCTGAGGACGCCGGTCCTCTCGCTCCAGAGTTCACGGAGAAGATTCCTTGCAATCTCGTGCTTCGCTCCGGCGTCGGAATCATGAGCGTAAATCAGCACATTGGTATCCACAAAGGTCTTACCGGTCATGGAGCTCATCCCGGCGAGCACGAATTACGCCTCCCAGGTGGAAGCCTTTTTCAAGGAGCGCCGCGGCTTGCCGTTCGGCACGCTCGTAGGCCTCTTCTTCACCCACAAGAATCTCAATTTGCTCGGCAAGGAGACCGCTGATGGAAGTATCGCGCCGAGCCGCGAGAATCTTGACTTTGCGCAGTGTTTGCCGAGTGAGGCTGATGGTGACATTCTGCTTGCTATTGTTCCCTGTGATGGCCATATAAGCTCCTGCACGTATTCTGCGTGCAACACGTATTTTACGTGTGGAGTCCTGGAATTACAAGACCATTCGGGAGATAACCGGGTGGCTCAGGTCATGACAATCCTGCATTGTCGGCGGCTAGTTTGGCGATGGCGGACCAATCGAGTTCGCCATAGCCGCGGGCGAGCGCGGTCAGAAAATGATCGCGCAGAAGGCTGGCCAGCGGCAATGGCGCGCCCGCAGCGTCGCCGGCGGCAAGCACCAGGCGAATGTCCTTCAATCCCAGCGGAAGGCGAAAACCCGGCGGGGAATATTTTTCCTCGGCGATGATCGAACCGTAGGTTTGCAGCAGCGGGGCGGTCATGGGCGTCCCGGTAAGAACTTCGAGGAATTTCTGCGAAGCGATGCCGGACTTGCGCGCCAGGGCAAAGGCTTCGCCGAGGCTTTCGATAACCGAAGCGAGGAAGAAATTGGAGCAGAGCTTGACGACGTTGGCGGCGGGCGGATCGGCGGAGATGAAAAACGTTTTCTGGCCCAGAGCGTCGAGGAGCGGGCGGCAACGGGCCACCGTTTCTTCGGGGCCGGCAGCAAGAATGAGCAATTTGGCGGCAGCAGCGGCTTCGGGGCGTCCGAGGACGGGCGCGGCGAGGTAGGATTGGCCGCGGGCGGCGTGGGCTTGGGCGAGGCGGCGGGAGAGGGCGGCGCTGATGGTGCTCATGGAGATGTGGACGGCGCCGCGAGAGAGGGCGTCGAGCAAGAAGCCATGGGCCTCAGGGGCTAAAGCCCCTTTTTTGCTGGCCTGATTTGGCGGGGCTGAAGCCCCGCCCCCCTGAACTGCGTCCTGCCGGGCCGCAGGCTCTCGAGCCGCGTCTTTGCTCTCGCCGAAGACGGCTTCTTCGAGCGCAGCATCGTCAGCCAGCATGGTGATGACGGCTTCGGCGTTGCGCGCGGCTTCGGCGGGCGTGGCGGCGATGCGCGCGCCGTCTTTGGCCAGGGATTCCGCGCGGCTGCGCGTGCGGTTGTAAACGGTGAGCGAATGTCCGGCGCGAAGAAGATTGCGGGCCATGCCTGAGCCCATGTTGCCGAGTCCAATGAAGCCGACGTTCATAAGGCCCTCCCTCCAAAGCAGTGATGAGTGGCTAGTGACGAGTGGCTGGCAATTCTACAGAATACGTGATTCCCAGGAGCGTGGGGACGAGAAATCCCTCTTCTACGGAGACCCCTTAGGAAGGATTCCTCGCTCCACTCCGAATGACGGATCTGTTAGTCGGAATCCGAGCTGTTCAATGCTCACGCGGCGCGCTTGGGCAGAGTACGCGCCCTTCGGCTTCGCTCAGGATAAACGGGTTCGCTGCGGCGGGCC
>Ga0187803_10000763_pt1 | contig 12673 bp, 16 predicted proteins | sample NC_wetland_sal_i_2_FD_132425 | JGI IMG/M metagenome (GOLD analysis project Ga0187803, IMG submission 132425) | Wetland sediment microbial communities from Neuse River Estuary, North Carolina, USA - Control_3 | ecosystem: Environmental > Aquatic > Freshwater > Wetlands > Sediment | place: USA...
CGGCCTTCATGGCGCGCACCGTCATCGGGATATCACCGTGGCCGGTGATGAACACGATCGGAATGTGAATGTTCGCCTTTGCAAGTTCAGCTTGAAAGTCGAGTCCACTTACCCCAGGCAACCGGATATCGAGCACGAGGCACGCCTCGACATCCGGAATTTTGTTCCTCAAGAAGTCGGCTGCCGTGCCGAACGCCTCAACTTGCAGGCCCACCGATCGCAACAGGCTCTTGATAGCTTCGCGCAAAGACGCGTCGTCGTCGACAACGAAAACGATCGGTTGTGTCTCCGCCTGCCCCTTCATGGCACGCCCCCGAGGTCGTCGGCCGTCGGAACGGCCCGAAGTGCCGCTATCTTTGCAAAAAATGCCTTCACTGACGAGCCAAAAACCAAGACGGCGCCCTCCTTGTCGCAACATCCAGCACCGGCTCCTTGCGAAATGCGACCGCGCCGAGGTCTTGGTTGCGGCTATCGCGAAGCAATGAAACCGGGAGGTCGCCGTTAGCCCGGTCACTCAAGTGTTTCGGTTGCCAGGTTCGCCCTTCCGAAAAAACGAATCTCGTCGCGCACTTCGGCCGAGCTTTCAGACCTTAGCCGCAGGCTCTCAGAACGCCTGCTGTTGTAACCGACATTTTGCGGCGCCGAGCCCTCCACAGAGGCAGGCGCTGAGCCTGGGGAGCGAGGGCCCTGTATACCAATGTATAGGATTCACCGTCTTTTCGATAACCAAACATTAACCAACGTGCAATGGAGCGGCGTATCCCAACCATCTTAGTCTCCTAACGACAAGAAAAGCACACGACGGGGATGCGGAGATGGATAGGAGCCTTACGAGCTGTCTAGTGCGCTGCGCCGGAATGGCGCTGCTGCTGGTTGGCGCTGCGCTGTCGACTGCTGCAGCACAGGCGCAAGTTCTGGCCATGACGTTCCAGCACAGGGCTGACGCAATCGTTCAGGGCGCCGCGCCTGATGACGACTCGGCGGTCCCGACCGACGTGGCGACCGACATTCCGGCGCGTCTGCGCCGCCAACAGGTCAATTACCCGACCACGGAAGCGCCCGGCACCATCGTCATCGATACTCCAAACACCTATCTTTATTTTGTGCTCGGCGGCGCTAGCGCGATCCGGTACGGAATCGGCGTCGGCCGCGATGGTTTTACCTGGTCCGGCGTCAAGACCATCGAGCGCAAGACGGAATGGCCGGATTGGCTGCCGCCGGCGGATATGCTGCAGCGACAGCCCTATCTCCCGCGCTTCATGGCCGGCGGCCCGGGCAATCCGCTTGGCGCCCGCGCGATGTACCTGAGCGGCACAGTGTACCGCATTCACGGCACCAACAAGCCCTCCAGCATCGGCACGCATGTGTCGAGTGGCTGCATCCGCTTGCTGAACGAGGACGTGATCGATCTCTACGGCCGCACCCACATCGGTACCAAGGTTGTGGTGCTGCCAATGGATCATCATCACGTCGCGCTGGCCGACCTGGCATCGAAACCGGTCGCGCGGACACGGCAAGCGATCTTCGCACCGAGCCTTCACTAAATCCGCTCGGCGCAAGACTTGAAAGCGACATTTCGGGGGAGAAGTCGATATGATCAAGAGTATCCTTGCCGTCGTCGCGGCCGCGGTCTGCGCCGGAGCGATTGCAGAGTTCATTCCAGAACCTCCGCCCGCCATTGCGGCCGGAACGGCGCCGGCCGCTCAGTCCCAAGGGACGAGCATCTCCGATAGCAACAAGCCTTGGGTCGTGGCTACAGCGCGCCTTCCCAACATCCTCGGGGCAGTCTGTACGCGGAGGTGGCCGTATTACGAACCGGCCTGCCTGCACGATGGCCGACAGTCGGACGGCAAGGTGCGCGTTGTGCGCGTCATCATCACCGACCGTTCGGTTACGGACCGCACCTTGGAAACACAACGTTAGCACCTCGGAGCAGATTGATGCGTGTTGTATTTGCCCACTTCAAAGAAATCACTTTGGCCGCTGGCTTAGTCTTTTTGACCACCAGCATCCTCGCCGCAGTGACGGTCCCTAGCGGCACCGGGGCCCAACAGGCGGTTTCGGTCTCCGTCGATCGGGCCAACAAAGGCGATCGATTGCCGTATGCCTCGAGATCGAAAACGCGCGCCAATAGCCCGTTCTTGGCCACGACACCTCAAGTGTTGCCGAAACGGCCTCCACTCGGTTGTGACGCGGCTTTCAGCTCGGTTGCTGGCCCAGCGGAGGCTCGCATTTACCGGCGCTGCCTGGCTTGAGCGGCAACCACAATGTCAGGACGCAATTGCCAGATGCTAGCCGAACCCAAACGAGGAAACAGCCGGAGCACCCCATGAGTCATTTGATATACAGCGCCAACCAAAGAACCCATTTGAAGATTGTGGTCCTTGGTCTCTTGGGTGCGATCCTAGTCACGGTCGTCGGCACCTTCGCGCATGTCAGCGACATCGATCTCGGTACTGCCCCGTTGGTCAAGGCCAGCCACTCTACAACCGTGAGCGGGCGCTTACCGGCCATTCGATAGCGGCAGCAATCGCCAGAAATCTGCCACTCGGAACATGCGATCAGTGAAGATGCAGAAGGAAGAAACACCACCGTTTGTTGCAAATAGAAAGCACCAGTCATGCGTAGGCAAATCATACAGCGACTCAGCGATTCCGTTCCACACTTTGACGCCATCGAAATCCTGACGCTTGCAGCCGGCGTCCTATTCGTCGTCGCCGTCGCCTTCGTGCTCTGACGCCGGCGTAATTGCGATGCGCCTTTCCGTGATTGGAAGGTAGCGAGCCGAGCTGCGTGCTTCGCCGTCATGACCCAGCCTTGCGCCAACGAAGTGATCGAACAAGCGATGGTGGAAGTCAGCTTTGGATGAGATCGATATGATCAAGAAGATGATAGTTTTTATAGGAGCCGCCGCTTGCACGGGCCTCGTTCTCACCTTTGTTCCGGGATTCGCTCGTGAGATCGCCGCCGGCGTTATGCCCTTGAGCAAAATACAATTAGGGATCGAAGATGGCGGTTTGGTTATGAGCCCGCCGGACGCAGCCTGCCCGCACGATCCGTGGCCGTATGGATGCGACTGGCGGGCTCCAATTGGGCGAAAGCAAATTGTAAAGAGGGTTCGGACGCGCCATCACCGCTATGCGCTGATTACGGTGCGCTGATCCTGAGGCGAAACGCCGGGCGCGGGTTGGTGAGTGGAGCTGGCCGAGGGTGGAGCGAGACCTGATCGTCCAAATCGTCGATCAATGGATCAGCAATCCAGGGCGGCATTTTGCGTTTGGAAGGCGGCGGCAATAAAGTAATTTTCCGATATACCAATTGCTCTGTAACAAAGCCTTTCCTCTGCGTCCCAATCCTCCGAACACACCTCTACCTTTTCTGTAGAAAACCTGATCACCTCCCATGCAATGGCTGTGTATCAAAAAAGCCACACTCACGCACTATGCAATAGACCCTGAAAAAAGCTGACAATTTTGCCACAAAGGAAGCCCAACCAGATATTCTGCTCGGGGTTGAGTGGCTGCCTCAACTTAGGCTTATGGCCGGGCAGCCAGGTGTCGGGGGGATGGCAGATGCAATGGAGATCACGCGTTAGCGTTGAGTTGTCCGCTGCGGCTCGGTCGTTCACGGCTACGGAACGCGCCAAGGTAGTGGCTGCCGGTGCAGGATTGGCCACTTTGGTGCGAAGTCGCCGACTGAGGCGGCCACGGGAGGAAGAGACCTCGGCCCCGTGGAGTGACCGGGGCCTGCCGCTTTGGCGGGCCTTAGACTCGACCCTGCAATGTTATGGGTCGCTGTCTGCGCGTTTATGAAACCGGCCAACAGCTGGCCTCGCGCTTGTTTCCCTCTCCAGGTCGCCGAAGGGGGAACCGAGGCTATTCGAGCGTCGGAGCCAAGCATAAATCGAACTTGCGTTGCCGCCCTTGGTCGCCGCGCCAACGCGCGTGCCGCCGGTCAGAAACGGCTAACGCGGCCGCGCCGGCGTGCCGTGGTCTGGTTGCTCGCTTTGGCCGTGGCCGCGCTCGGCACAGCTGACGCGTTGGCCGCTCCGCGTCACAAGCGGGTGCAGGCGCACCCCAGCAAAGCGGCCGAGGCGGAGCGCCACAACCACGGCTCGGCGTTGGACGCGAAGCGCAGCGCGGCCGTGCGGAAGAGCGTGCGGAATCGCACGGCGCGTGCGGTCGTACCGAGCATCCCCCTGCCGATTGCCCGACCAACCGCGGCTTCGCTGCCGCCGGATCTCGCCACGACGAAGCAGGCGATCGAGTTGGTGCGTCAGGGCAAGCCGAGCAAAGCAACCCTAATCGCGACAACGATCGGCGATCCGGTGGCGCAGAAGCTGGTCGAATGGACGCTGCTGCGCAACCGTGAAAGCGAAGTCCGACTCGAGCGCTACGCAGCGTTCATCCGTGCCAATCCCAACTGGCCGAGCATTCCGCTGCTGCGCCGGCGCGCGGAGGCGAAGCTGTGGCAGGACCGGCGCGACGCCGCCACTGTCCGCCGCTTCTTCGGCGAGGAACACCTAACCAGCCCGTTAGGCCTGCTTGCGTTTGCGCGCATGCTGAAGGCCGAGGGTGACGAGGCCGGCGCTGCGCGCGAGGTTCGTGCGGTGTGGCGATCGGCCGAACTGTCGGCCGAGCTGGAGGCGGCTCTGCTAGACGAGTTCCGCGACGAGCTGACCCGCGCCGACCACACGGCACGGATGGACTGGCGCATCACCGCCAAAGACTTCGGCGCGGCGATGCGCGCTGCAAAGCGTCTCGGGGTTGACGAAGTGGCGATTGTTAAAGCTTGCACAGCCGCCGAGGCAGACACCCCCAAGGCTGGGGCGCTGCTCGATGCGGTTCCCAGCGAGGCACATGGCGATATGGGCTTCACGCTGTGCCGCCTTCACTGGCTGGTGCGACACAACGAATTCGCGGCCGCGGCTACGTTGGTGCTCGCGGCTTCGGCCGAGGATCTGCGACGTCAGGACACCGATGAATGGTGGCGTGAGCGGCGGCGGCTGGCCCGCGGGCTGATCGACCTCGGCGACTCGAAGACCGCATATCGGGTGGTTTGCGAGGGGGCGCTTCCATCCAATCCCTATTACCGTGCCGAATTCCACTTCATGGCTGGCTGGATTGCGCTGCGGTTTCTCACCGATCCGGCTACCGCGCTGAAGCATTTCGCGCAGGTCGATGAAGGCTCGGGCGATCCAATAGTCCGTGCCCGTGCCGCCTACTGGCGCGGCCGCGCCGCCGAGGCGATCGGGCAATTCGAGGAGATGCGTGCTCAGTACGAGGCTGCTGCCCGCTATCCCACCGCTTATTACGGCCAACTGGCGCGCGCCCGGCTTGGCCTCGGTGAGCGCCCGTTGCGCGACCCGCCGCCGGCACGGGCGCACGGCATCGCGCGCGAGCTGCTGCGCGCTGCGGACATTCTGTATGAGATTGGCGAGCGCGATCTCGTCGCGTCGTTCGTGACCGACCTCGCCAACGAGAGCAGCGATGCTGCCACGATCGGGGCGCTCGGCCAGCTCACCGCGCATTACAACGATGCTCGGGCGATGCTGCTCATCGGCAAGACGGCGCTGGCGCGCGGCTTGGCTATGGACCAGTACGCTTTTCCCGATATCGGCGTGCCACCCTACAGTCCGATCGGTCCCCCGCTCGATCTCAGCGTCGTCTATTCCATCGTGCGTACCGAGAGCGCCTTCGACCAGCGCGACAAGTCGCCGGCCCAAGCCGTCGGGCTGATGCAGGTAACTCCGGAAGCCGGGCGCGATACCGCGAAGCGTTTCGGCGTCGCCTACGACTGGAAGGGGCTTGTGTTCGATCCGGTCTACAACACTCAGATGGGCGCCGCCGAGGTTGCCGCCTTGCTCAAGGAGTACCGTGGCTCCTACATCATGACGTTTGCCGGCTACAACGCTGGCCGCGGGCGGGTCAGGCAATGGGTAGCGCAGCACGGAGATCCGCGCGATCCCAAGGTCGACGCGGTCGACTGGGTGGAGCGCATCCCGCTGGCCGAGACGCGCAATTACGTGCAGCGCGTAATGGAGAACCTGCAGGTCTACCGCACGCGCTTCGGTGCCGGCACCGCGATGGGCGAGCCTAGCCCGCACCGCGCCGAAACGATCGAGTCGCGCGCCGAGCCGGCTTTGGTGGAGCAAATTCCCCAGTGACCAACTAATTCCAAAACTCGGAGGTTGCCGAACTCATCTGGCGTGACGGCCGAGCTCGTGGCGCACGCGCAAAGTCTGAAATTAAACAATGATTTCCCCTGGACCCGGGCGGTATCCAGGCTCCAGCCCTAATGCTTTGCGCGGATCGGGTCCCAATCGAAGGTAACCCGCAGGTTATGTGACCTATGAATTACCTGCACTAACTGCGGCGCTCTGCCGTCCACGAGCCGGCGCACGAAACGCCGCTCCACGAGCCCCTACCAACCGTACCAGAAAGGCGGCCGGAGCCGGCCGCGCTCGTGTCGCCATGGCTCACGGTGACGGTGACAGCACCGTTCGGCGCGACCTTGCCGCTAACGCTGATCAAGAGATCGCCAGCGTTAACCAGGACACCGTTGGAGATCCGGATCGGATAACGGTAGCTCGCTATGCAATCGCCCTTTTTGGTGACGATCGCCACGCTCCATATGCCGTCATAGCGCGGCACGGCAATGCCCGGCGTCGCGGCAAAAATGACGAATACGGCCAGCAAGGCGACTGCCCCCCACCCGAAGCGGTTTCGCAAGGGATTGATTCCACTCCCCTTCGCATCTTTCCGTTCGTCTAGCGTGTATGCGTTTTGCATCTTTTGCTCCCCGTCCTTCCAAACCTTCAAAGGATTAGGAAAACAGAAACAGCTGCTCTATTGCACTTTGGTAAGAGGGCTATGTCGCAAAAGGTCGGGAAACCAATACGAAGGTTTAGCGCCGTCGCGGCCCGCTGGGCGGCCTGGCTCAGGCCGAGCCCCGCTAGGCCAATGGCGGCAATGACCGGTCTCTTGCACTGCAAAAAAAATAGCGAGACCTTTGGCTAGGCAAATTGATTTTCAACGGTTTGTGGGCCACGCTGCCATCCGCGATAACCGCAGACCCTCTGTGGCCATCAGGCGGCGCTATTGCGAACCAAGTTGTACTTTCCCATAGCTCTGTCGAGACACGCGATCAGACTTTCTTCACGGAACGGCTTGCTTAGGAAGCCTAGCGCTCCGGCGCCTAGCGCGCGCGCTCGAATCCTCTCATCAGAACAGGCGGTCATGAAGATCACCGGCGTACGATAGCCGTTCGCCATCAAATGGTTTTGCAGATCGACCCCGCTCATACCCGGCATGTGCACATCGGTAATCAGGCATGCGGTGTTACGCAAGCGACCGGATCCCAGAAACTCCTCCGCGGATGCGAAGGTCGCGGTCGCGTACCCAAGGGATTTGATAAGCATGTTCGCCGCTTCGCGAACGGATTTATCGTCGTCAACAATTGAAATCATCGGATATTCTGCCACGGGCCTAACCCCGATCGACGAAGCCTCTCCCCGGTAACGATATTGATACATCCAGGAAGTGGCGAACTTACATGCCGGTATGGTGATCCCAAGTTCTTTCGGGATCCCTACCAAATCCGCCATTCTCACTACCGCGCTTTGGCCGACGCCTAAAAACTTCAGCGATGCTTTGTTGGCTGGCCCCCGCTTTGCTTAGCGCATAAATCTGGCAGCGATCCTCATATCTTATTCGCATTGAATCCCCGTTGTGAGATGGGTGCCGGCCCAATCTTCCTGCCGCTGGTGACAGGTCCGACGCGTAATCAACGATCTCGCATTTCGAGAGTCCCCCATTCCAACTGGTTGCAGGCTGGAAAGAGCGATATTGTAACTTTTGAAGATCGACAGCTGGGAGACCACCGCAGCGGAATTCCGATGGCTTCATCGAACGCTCACGACCCGCCTGGAGCCGGATCATCGGATGATCTGACGGGCTTGAAAATCCTCGTGGTCGAGGATTCCTGGAATGTCGGAAAAGCGATCAGGGACCTTCTTGAGCTTTTGGGAGCGGACGTCGCCGGCCCAGCCGCGACTATGGGTGAGGCCGAGCACTTGCTCTCCGAATGCGCTCCGGACGTCGCCCTCGTCGACTTCCATCTCCGAGGGGGTGAACCGTCCTACGCCTTGATCGCTCGGCTGCATGAGCAAGGCGTGCCCGTTATCATACTCTCCGGATCATTCGAGTTTCCTCCGCTGCCATCGGTAGAGGGCGCGACCTTTCTGGTGAAACCGGTCAGCGAAGCAGAGCTTCTCGCGAACTTGCGCCCGCTCGTTGCAAAGAGGGCGACTCGGTGAGGGGTGTCTTTTTGATCGTCGCTGCGCCCCGCTCGAAGCTATCATCTAATTTCACGGCGGAATGTCCGGTTAGCGTCATCAGCGTTATTTTCGAGCGAGCGCAAGCTCCGTCCGCTTATCCCCCGACACCGGTCGAATCGATGCACCGCTGCGAACGGTAGAAAAGCGCCACTCACGTCGTTTTGCGCTGCAGAAAAACAGCGAGGTTTATCGCCGCCAGAGCACAGAAAAGTCGGTCACAGACCTGCCGATTGGGCGTGAGCCGCGATCTTATCTCGCCAGCGATCAGAACTTCTTAACCAGCCGCAACACCGTTTTGAAGTTGTAGACCGGGTAATCGTTGACAATGGGCGCACTGGCCTCCAGGGAGATGGTCAAGGTGTCGGTGACATTCCGACCGACTGCGACGTCAAGCGGGAGGAACAAACGGCCGGTTTGGCCGGAAATTGGGGCTCCAAAGTTGATACGGATGTCGTTGCTTGGATAGAAGGTCAGGAACCAATGATCTCGCAGACCAATGTTGAATGTTGGCGCAATCTGCGGTTCGCTGATATTCCGTCTCGAAGGATCGCCGGCAAAGCTGGTCGCGTACCGGATCACAGGTACAATGTAAGTGTCGGGCCCAAAGTCGAGGAATGAATAGCGCACCCCAAACCCTGCCATGATCTGTCATTTGCCGCTTCTCAACGAGTCTTCGGCCGTAGGAGCGACTAGGCGAGCGCCGAAGCCGAAAGCCCAGTGTCGGTTGATATCGTGGATGAGGGCCGCCTGGAATGTTGTATCGCCGATCCCGAATTCCTGGAAGGAACCGTTCGGATCGAATGTTGTCTTGTTGACGACTGGAACCTGAGCCAGTAGTCCGACCTTCCACCCATTATTAAGGTCTGTCTTCCAATTGCCCCTTAGCAACCAGGTCTCTCGGTCCGTTTGGCTGGTCGTTCCTGAGGATATGTACGTGAACCGCGTGTCGAAGCTCCTCTGCGGGCGGGTAAAATCTTCACCGTTATAATCGGGGTCTTGCTGTTCTGGACTAGATTGCTGCGTCTGCTGCCCCTGAACGTAAGACGGTGTCGGGGTCTCGCCGATGGCCGGAAGGGAGCAGCAGATAACGGTCGCCCATGCGATGAAAAACGCAAGGACCGAATGCGCATTGCGATCTTGTAGCTCGGCACTCACCCGGAATGAAACTACCACGAAATTGAACGCGTTTGTAATCGACGCTACTTCGTGACGATCGGCGGCGGCGCGGTTGGCGGAGCGGCGGCGGCCGGTGAGATCACGAAAGTGATCCACGCATTCCAACCGGAGGGTCGATCATACCCATCAAATTCGGCATAGGCCTTGAAATTAAGGTAGCCCTGCATTCCAAAGACCGGAAAAAGGAAACCGATCTGCGGCCCAATACCCAAAACCTGGGACTGGAAGCAGCCGACGCAATCGCCGGAGCCGCTGTCACAGCCGATATCCTTGTAAGCGTAACCCACCAGCCCCAACTGAATCTGCTTAGTCAAGAATTGTGACGCGCCCCAATCGAAGTGCATGTCGACGCCGTTCTGATATTGAGTCGACGGATTGATGAAATTGGAGGTGAAACGGAGCACCCCCGAAAGCTCATGTCCGGTTTGCGGATTGAAATAGGTATAACCGGCGCCGGCGTCGATCGCCCCGTGGCCAATGCCCATGTTCGCCAGGTTGGAGGAGCTATAGGCGCCGATCGGCACATCTCCCGTGATGTAGGTCATGTAGTTGTTGACACCGCTGTTCCAACGCAGTGCAAATTGTGGGATAAAGTCGGAGAAACCCCACGCCGTATCGCTGATGCTAACGCTCCGCGGACCGAACGGGGGGCCTCCCAGCGTGCCTGACAATGTCCCATTCAAAGAGGCGCTCGAGGTGCCGTATGCTTCCGCTACGGCTGACCGAAGCTTGGCCGCCCAGCACGGGCGTCGCGAACACATAAGTGAGGATTACAAAGCCAAACGCTGGCATTAAGATTTGCCATCAGACCTACGGGACCTTGCCAATCTCGAAATCTTTCGCAAGGGCTACGCTGCTGCCCCCGGATACATTGGTTAGACGACATCGAATGGTTGCCAATCGACGTTGAATTTTGCATCAATTTTGTCCACCGGCTTCTGCCCAATTACCATTTGCCATTACTCGAACTAGAGAGCCTCAATGCTCAAAGTCGGTAAGGCGCAGCGTGGGGTAATTGGGGTAATGTTGTCATGCGGGCTTTTCGGCTGCATGTATAACAACTGATCTTCGCGCAAGACCGGAGGAATGAGCGGTGAGTCCCCTCTTGATGTCAGTGATGGTATTTGCATGTGTCTTGAGCGGAGCGCTTCTCGGCATGTTTCTCCGCAACAGGTTGCCGCAGCGCCATCTGAGCGAGGCTACGAAGGATGTCGTAAAGCTAGGAACAGGTCTGATTGGGACAATCGCCGCTCTCGTGCTTGGGTTGCTGATCTCTTCGGCAAACAGCACTTTTGAAACCCAGAGCGGTCAAGTCCAACAGTTAGCTGCCAATATCGTCGTCCTCGACCAAACCCTAGCGCAGTACGGGCCGGAGGCGGATTCGGCCCGCAATCTGATGCGCCGCGTGGTCGCCTCTATGGCCGATCGGATTTGGCGCGAGAACTCTTCCCCTTCTGGGCAGGTGGCGCCGTTCGAGGCGAGTGCTGCAGCATTGTCACTATTCGACGAGATCCTGAAACTGTCGCCGCAAAACGACATTCAACGTTCTCTCCAAGCCAGGGCAATAAGTATTCTGCAGGAATTAGGAAAGACCCGCCTACTCTTGTTCGCCGAGGCGGGGCCCGCAATCCCTATGCCTTTCCTTGTGGTACTAATTTTCTGGCTCGCCATCATATTCGCTAGCTTCAGCCTCTTCGCCGACAACAACGCAACCACCGTTGTCGCCCTTTGCATTTTTGCGCTCTCGGCGTCTGCTGCGATCTTCCTGATCCTCGAGCTAGGTCAGCCATTTTCCGGGCTTATGAGGATCTCCAGCGAGCCATTACGCAACGCGCTTGCGCCTCTGAGCATTTAAACGAGTGGTTTGCTTCATGTCGCTTATATGTCAATCGCGCCATTTCGAGCGTGCGACGCCGACCGACCGCGCGGCACGCACTAACGCGTGATGTGTATTGCTGCAGTAGAGCCCGGTACGTATCTGGAGTTAACGCCCCAAACCGGGCGGCTCCCCATCCCCCGACACCCCAGCGCTTGGTTCAGAAGCCTAGTTGAGGCAAAACCTCAGGAGCCCCAAGCGTGTAGACTGCTTGGGGTTCTTTTTTATGGCAAGGCCGCATTTCACTGATAGCGGCATTTGTGATTGCGCTATTTTGGTCACACTATAGCGGTGGATCTCTGCGGGCTCAGAATGTATCTGGTGTGACCGGTGCGTATTCGCGAAACAACCGCCGACATAATTTCGTCTTTCGTTCCGTCCAAACTACTTTTCGTGGGATGTCGGGCAACGGGAGGGTTGCCCATACTGTTGGCTACACGATATGACGCCGCGGAGCTTCTAATGTTGGCAGCTAGCGTTCTGTTTGTCATTACCGTCGCATTTTTGCTCTGACTTGGCGCATTGCGGCCGCGAATTCGTGGCATCAGCCGTTTCAGATTCCCAGGATGCCGTGCGCATCGCCAACACGTGTATCCCTATTTGAGAGCTGCCAGCGGGACATGCAGCCTAAAACTGCACAATATTGACGCAGATGGCGCGTAGGCCACGCGCTCACGCGGCAAACCGTGCCACCTTGTCACGGGCGCGTTCCAGGACTCCCGCAATACCGCGGAAGCGGACATAAGCTTGCATCGGGGCGTCTGTCGAAAAGGGCCAACAGGGACATGCCGACGAATTTGCATGCGACTTGCGAGCCACGTATCACCGACGAAGCCCCGGAAATTTTTCCGGGCTGATCCGCTCCATTCCTTCACCCGCGGCTACTTAGCGTCGGCCGCACTTGCAGCTGCTTCTTGGAGTTTCTTTACATCCGCGGGCGTGAGCACTGGAGGCGCCACCGCGATCGTCAGCTTATTGATCTTGCCGGTGAACTTGAACGGCACCTGGTAGTCCCGGTCATCCACCGGCGTGCCGGTATCGGACCCGATGTCGAAGGTCTCATCCCACGGCAATACCAACGGCACGGTGCGCTCCAGCGTCTGGGTCGAGACCACTTTCCCGTCCACCTTCAGCGTTCCGGCGCCGGGACGACCAATGCCGCTCAGGTTGTTGAACGCTAGCGTCGCAAAGCCGAGCCCGTCGTACTTGAAGTCGTACTCGATCGTGTGCTTGCCCGGCGCCAGCGACTCGGTGCCTTCCCAACGTATGCGCTTCAGGTCCAG
>Ga0187803_10000764_pt1 | contig 12656 bp, 10 predicted proteins | sample NC_wetland_sal_i_2_FD_132425 | JGI IMG/M metagenome (GOLD analysis project Ga0187803, IMG submission 132425) | Wetland sediment microbial communities from Neuse River Estuary, North Carolina, USA - Control_3 | ecosystem: Environmental > Aquatic > Freshwater > Wetlands > Sediment | place: USA...
ATTAACAAATATAAGAATCGTTTTCAGCTCACGATTCACAAACTGCGGCGGCTTGCTGAGACCGAGATTGACTTCGCCGACTACCTGCCCAAGACCACCAAAGACATCGGCGAGCTCTGGAGAACGCTCGCGGACTTTGTGGCCACGTTTCAGAATCCGCACTTGAAAGCGCTGCTGGAACTGTTCATGGCCGATTCGGAGATCGCCGAGCGCTACCGCAATGCGCCCGCTGCCAAAGCGCTGCATCATGCCTATATCGGCGGATTGTTGGATCATGTGGTTTCGCTGTTCCGCCTCTGCGACGTTGTGGGCCGCAACTATCCGCAGATCAACCGCGACCTTTTGCTGACTGGGGCATTTCTCCATGACATCGGCAAGATTCATGAGCTGACCTACAACCGTTCATTTTCTTACACGACGCGCGGTCAACTGCTCGGGCACATGATCATCGAACTGGAGATGCTGCAGGCAAAACTAGCCAAGCTGCCGGATTTCCCGCCGGAGTTGAAGACACTGGTCGAACACCTGATCATCAGCCATCACGGACAATACGAATTCGGCTCGCCCAAGCTGCCGATGTTTCCCGAAGCGCTCATGCTGCACTACCTCGACGATCTGGATTCGAAGATGGAGGCAATGCGCGCCCACTTTGCGCGCGAGAGCGAACTCGAAGGTCCCTGGACCAGTTATAACGCGTCCCTCGGACGCCCGCTGCTCGATTCAAGCAAACTGTTCAGGGGCGAGAAAGAAGCGGCCGCAAAAGCCGGCGTCGATGATTCAGCGGCGCAGCCATCCGCTCCCGCCGCTCCGGCCGCGGAGAACGCTGGCGCTCCTATTGTTGATCTCTTCAGCGAGCAGAAAGTATAGACCGGCGGCTGCGATCTTTGCGTCGCGCCCGGCCTACTGTATTTGCAGGCTGAGCCAACTTCCGATAGAGTTTTGCCCTCAAACATTTCAATTCAGGAGGAAGCCGACTATGCGTTCTCGTCCAGTCTATGCACTTTGCATTCTCTTGCTGCTTGCGCTCGCCGCCTGTTCGAGCAAGCCCGCTGAAACGGGTTCAACTGCGGCGCCTGCTGGCTCGGCACCATCGAACCCTGCGGGCGGGGCCATGAGCTCTTCGACCGCGCCCACGAAACCTGCGGAAGCTCCCGCACCGCCTATGGTGGTGCCTGCCGGCACGGTTCTGACGGTGCGTCTCGGCGAAGCGCTGGGGTCGAAACTGAGCACGGCGGGCCAGTCATTCTCTGCCACGCTGGCTGACCCGGTTGAGGTGGATGGAAAGACCGTGATCCCCGCCGGAGCCGCGGCCAAAGGCACCGTGGTTGACGCGAAGCCGCTGGGCAGGTTCAAGGGCGGCGCATCGCTGGAAGTTCGGTTAACTTCGATCACGATCAACGGCGCGGATCAGGCCGTTGAAACCTCCGCTGTCAGCCGCGTCGAGAAAGGCAAGGGCAAACGCACTGCCGTGTTGGCGGGCGGCGGCACCGCACTCGGCGCCATTGTGGGTGGCATTGCTGGCGGAGGCAAAGGCGCGGCGATCGGCGCTCTGGCTGGCGGCGGCGCGGGCGGCGCGGGAGCGGCATTTACCGGCAATAAGGAAATCGTGCTTCCGGCTGAGGCTGCCCTCAGCTTCAAGCTTAAGGCTCCGCTGGAAGTGAAAGCGGCAAAGTAGAGTTGTCCGTCGTCAGTCGTTAGTCGTTGACGTCAGTCGTCGGTCGTCAGTCGTTGGTCGTTAGAGCGTGTTTCATAAATAGGTTTTGGGTAGGGCACGGCTTTAGAGGCTGCGGAAAAAGCCCTGAACGCTTGCATCGCCGTGGAAGAGCGGCCCTTTAGGGCCGCGTAGGCCGCGTTGAATCAGTATGGGCTTTAGCCCCGGTGGTCGTTTTGGCCATAGCAGCGGACTTTTTCCGCAGCCTCTTTAGCCGTGCCGTTTAGGCCCAGAAAGAATGCGGGCTTTAGCCCCTGAGGGAAAAGCTGTCCGGTCGGAAAGGCATTTATGAAACACACTCTAGTCGTCGGTTGTTGGTCGTCAGTTGTTGTCGCCAGATCGTTAGTCGGTGGTCGTTAGTGGTCAGCCACTGAACCACGGAGCGACCGCAGGCGACTGCCGACAGGCGACCGGCGACTAACGGCCCGATCTTATGGATTTCTCTCGCTTCACCACCATCAGCTTCGACTGCTATGGCACGCTTGTAAACTGGGAGGCGGGCCTGCTGCCCGTGCTGCGCGGAGTGCTCGACCGCCACGGGCGCAATCTTGCCGATGCCACAATCCTTGAACTCTACGGAGAGTTCGAGGCCGAGGCCGAGCGAGGTCCGTACCAGAGTTATCGCGACGTGCTCCAAGCCGTGGTGCGCGGGTTTGGCAGACGTCTCGGCTTCGATCCCACTGCTTCGGACGTTCGTTCGCTGCCCGAGTCGGTGCCGGAATGGGCGCCTTTCCCCGATACGGTTGCTGCGCTGCGCAAACTCAAGTCACGCTATCAGCTCGCGGTGATTTCAAATATTGACGACGATCTATTTGCCGAGACGCGAAAATTTCTGGGCGTGGAATTCGAGGCCGTCATTACGGCCGAGCAAGCGGGAAGCTACAAGCCGTCCCTTGGCAATTTCAAGTTGGCGCTACGCAGGCTCGCCATCGCGCCCGAGAGTCTGCTGCATGCGGCGCAGAGCATTTACCATGACGTGGTTCCGGCGCGATCCCTGGGAATCGCAACGGTGTGGGTAAATCGAAAATCTGCGCGCCCCGGGATCGGCGCGGTGCGAGCGGCTCAGGGCAGGCCCGATCTTGAAGTCCCGGACCTGGCGACCCTCGCCGCACTGGCAGTGCCCGACGCGTAGCATTTGTGCAACTGGTCTCATACATAGGTTTTGGGCAGGACACGCTGCGCCACTTGCGTTGCTACATCGGGATTGGCAGCGGGAGAATCTTTTTCCTGATTGCGACCGTTACCAGTTGCGCCTTGTTGTGGATATCGAGTTTGCGCATCAGGTTGAACTTATGCGCTTCTACCGTCTTGACGCTGATTCCGAGCGCCGAAGCCGTCTGCCGCACCGTAAGCCCTTCGGCGAGCAGCTTCATCACTTCGCGTTCGCGCCCGGTCAGCGTGCTTCTCCGCAGCGGCACCTTGGCCACGCCATTCCGGGGCAACGCTTCGCCTTTTAGTTGGGCCAGAATCTGCGGACTCCAGAAACGCTGGCCGCGGCGCACCTCCCTCAGCGCCCGCAACAAAAGTGGCGTAGCAGTATCTTTCAGCAGGTAGCCGCTGGCGCCCGAGCGCATGGCCTCCTGCACATACTCCTTGTCCTCGTGCATGGTCAGGTACACGATGCGCGAGCCGGGGCAGTGCTCCTCGATCAGCCTTGCGGCTTCGAACGACGACATGCCGGGCATGCCGATATCGAGCAACACCAGGTCGGGACGGTGCTCTAGAGTCAGTTTCAAGGCCTCGGCTGCATCGGCCGCCTCGGCCACCACTACAAAATCGGGAGCGTCTTCGAGCAGGCGGCGCACGCCATAGCGCACCAGTTCGTGGTCGTCGGCGATGAGACACCGAATGCGCTCCGACTTCTCGAGAGGGGACAGCGTCTTCGCGGTTAGCAACTCTGGACACCTCGGGTTTCTGGACGGAGTAGCGCGAGGAACCTGGGACGCCCATCCTACGGTCGCAGAAACGGGACGTTAGAATGAGGCGCCCGCCCCGGAAATTTCCAGCTTGAACGCTCCATTGTACGCGACTCTGCGCTTTTCTCAGCCAAAATGAGGCTAACCTGATCTTTTCCTCTTCCTTATTTGCTCTTCATTTACAATGCCTGTTTCACATGCTGCGCTACTTCACGGCCGGAGAATCGCACGGCGAAGCGCTGGTGGCATTTCTGTCCGGACTGCCCGCCGGACTGGCGGTGGACCAGGCGTTCGTGGACCGCGAGCTCTGGCGCCGTCAGCAGGGCTATGGCCGCGGCGGGCGGATGAAGATCGAAAGCGACAAGGCGCGCTTCGTTGCCGGCGTGCATCATGGCAAAACCATCGGCTCGCCGATTGCGGTGGTGATCGAAAATCGCGACTGGCAGAATTGGAAAGAGTCGCTGCCGGTTGAGCCTGGCGACCCGGAAAAACACAAGCGCGTGGCCTCGCCGCGTCCGGGTCACGCCGATTTGGCTGGGGCTTTGAAGTACGATTTCAGCGAAGCGCGCTACGTTTTGGAGCGGGCTTCGGCGCGGGAGTCGGCGGCACGGGTTGCGATCGGAGCGCTCGCTAAGCTGCTGTTGCGCGAACTGGGTATGGAGGTTCTGAGTCATGTGATCGCGGTCGGCTCGGTTTCGATTGCGGATCGCGAAATCGCGTGGGAGCAAATCGAGCCGCTGGCGCGCAAAGACGAAGTGCTGCTTTCTTGCGCCGACCCGAGCGCCGAGCAACGCATGAAAGAAGAGGTTGACAAGGTTCTGCGCACGGGCGACTCGGTGGGCGGCGTATTCGAGGTGGTGGCGCGCAATGTTCCGCCCGGCCTCGGCAGTTACGCGCAATGGGATGAGCGGCTGGACGCGCTGTTGGCTGCCGCCGTCATGTCGGTGCAAGCCGTGAAGGCGGTGGAAATCGGCAGCGGAATTCTGGCCGCGCATTCGCCCGGCTCGGCTGTGCATGATGAAATCGGCTATCGGCGCGACGCTGGATTTGCCGGCTTCACGCGCACGCGTAACAACGCCGGAGGCATTGAGGGCGGCGTTTCGAATGGACAGGAAATTCGTGTCCGAGGCTATCTCAAGCCGATTTCAACGCTGCGGCGTCCGTTGCAGTCGGTGGACTTCGCCACTCGCGAGCTGGTAAAGGCGGCGTATGAGCGCTCGGATGTATGCGTGGTGCCGGCCGCCGGTGTGGCCGGCGAGGCAATGGTCGCTTTGACGCTGGCACGCTGCGCCCTGGAGAAGTTCGGCGGAGATTCGCTGCGGGAAACGAAACGAAATTTTCAGGGTTACTTGGAGCAACTGAAAAACTACTGACGCGAAGATGATTTACCCAATTGTGAAATTCGGCGACCCCGTACTGGAGAAACCTGCAGCTACGGTCACGGCGTTCGACGATGAGATTAAGAAGCTCGTCGAGGACATGTTCGAATCCATGTACGCCGCGCGCGGTGTCGGGCTGGCCGCGCCGCAGATCGGGATTTCGAAGCGCATCGCGGTTGTGGACGTGACGTTTAAGGAAAACCCGGATGGCAAGCTTGTTCTGATCAATCCCGAGATCATCACCAAGGAAGGCCGCCAGCGCGGCAGCGAAGGCTGCCTGAGCATCCCGGAATTTCGCGAGGATGTGACGCGCGCCAAAACCGTGACTGTGCGCGCACAGGATGTGCACGGCAAGTTTTTCGAGCACACGGGGGAGGAGTTGCTGGCCCGCGCTTTTCTGCACGAGACGGATCACTTGAACGGCAAGCTCTACATCTCGCACATCAGCGCGCTGAAAAGGGACCTCATTAAGCGCAAGATCAGGAAGATGGTGAAGGCCGGAGAGTGGTAGGAGTGAGTTCCCAGTTCTCTGTCCCCAGTTCTCAGTGGTGGGAATCTTCCTGAGGACGCACCCAACGGTGTATCGCGGCTGATTGAACAATTCATCAAGAAAGAGCACACAGTCCGTAAAATCCCCGGGGCCGACACTGGGAACTGAGAACCGGGAACTGAGAACTGAATCATGATTCTGGTTTTCTGCGGCACGCCTCGTTTCGCGGTCCCGACCTGGGAAGCATTGGTCGCGGCTGGGCATTCCGTGCCGCTGGCCGTGACGCAGCCGGATCGACCTAGCGGCCGCGGAATGGAGATGGTCTTTTCTCCTGTGAAGGAGGCTGCGACGCGCCTCGGCATACCGGTCGTGCAGCCGGCCGCGATCAAGAACAACGACGAATTCCGCGCGCAGCTTGGAGCTGTCCATCCGGACGCGATCATCGTCGTCGGCTATGGCCGCATCATTCCGCAGTGGATGATTGATCTCCCGCGCTTTGGAAACCTGAACCTGCATGCGTCCTTACTTCCCAAGTATCGCGGCGCCGCGCCCATCCAGTGGGCGATCGCCTTGGGCGAGTCCGTCACTGGCGTCACGACCATGCGCATTGACGCCGGCCTCGACACTGGCGACATACTCATGCAGCGCGAGCTCCCGATTTTGCGGGAAGACACGGCCGAAACGCTCGCTCCTCGGCTGGCAACCATTGGAGCGGCCCTCATGGTCGAAACGCTGCGCGGTCTAGAAAACGGGCAAGTGCACCCGAGGCCTCAGGATCATTCGCAAGCCACGCTGGCGCCGATTCTGAAGAAAGAAGACGGCCGCATGGATTTCGCTCGCCCGGCCAGCGAGTTGTTCAATCGTCTGCGCGGCTTCCGACCCTGGCCGGGAGCATTTACAACTTTCCGGACGAAGACGCTGCAAGTGCACACGGCTGAACCATGGCAGGCCGTTGGACCATCGCAGACTCCACTCCAACTCGCTCCGGGAGCTATCGCAGTCCAGGGCCCGCGACTTCTGGTTGGCTGCGGCCAGGGTACGGCGCTCGAATTAGATGAAGTTCAAATCGAAGGCAAGCGCCGCATGACCGCCCAGCAATTCATCAACGGCTATCACCCCAAGCCCGGCGAGCCGCTGGGAAGGTCTGACTGAAACCCCTTACCGCTCACGCACGCAGGTGTATCCCAGGTGCAAGTCCTTCTTCCCGGATGCTGCTGCACTCTCAGGATCAAAAGCGGCAGCGTCATCTGGGCTTCGTTGTTCCGTAAAGTGACGCGGATTCGCCTGCGGCGTCCCAAAAACCTTCTCGACGACAAAGCCCTCGCCACAGTATCCGTAGAGGACAAAACCTCCCGTCAACATGTAACTAGCGTAAGCCTGCCACGGCTGCAGATCCTTGCCCCCGCTCGACACGCGGAAGATGATCGGGTGATCTCCACGCTCATAGTTGACGAACATGTCGACCCGATACTCGCGGATTGTCTTGTCGGGCTTTGCCTTCGAATAGTCAGGGAACGGCAATTGCCGCGCGCAGGCACCGATAGGCTCGATCTGGTCCACAGCCTGAAACGTATCAAGTGAGTAGTATCCAGTAGGCGAGAAATCAATGGCGCCCTTTGATCTGACTTGACAGCCTCTGAGAACCTCCAGAGGGGTCCATTCGCCCTCTACCCGCACCAGTTCGATGGAGGCCTGCCCGCATTGCCCTTGGTCCAGCTTCAGTTCAAACCATTGTCGGATGCCATCGTGGTAGACGAGCCTGCCTTCCAACGTCCGGACCTCCGATGCAACACTGGGCCCTGTCGCGCTGGCTTGCGGGCACTGCTGTGCGAGCGCAGGCACTGCCCTGCAAACGACAAGAGCTAGCGTCAATACACAAGCTCTGGGAATGCTCATCGTGCTTGACTATATCTGCTTCTCGAAAACCGGGAAAGATCTCAGCCAAAGTGCCTTTCCTCCGAGACTCCAAGCCCACCAACCAGCGAGGGAGCAGGACTCACTAGAGCCGCCGACATAGGCAAGAGGCAGATCATGAGCAGACCCGCTGTCGACCGATCCCTAGAGGGTTCCTTCTTTGCTAACTCCTTATTCCTCAAAGACCTGGCGAAAACCCTGCAGATTCTTCACGCCTGATGCCTCCATTTTGCTGCGAGTCACGAGAGTAAGTAATTTAGTATCAGCAACTTGCATGCAATTCGCCCACTCCGGCCCAGACAAAGCCGATTTGTCACTATATTATTCAACGGACACTGTAAGTTATTGAAAACTCCTGTAACTCATTGATGTATAAATAACTTAACTTTAAACCCTTATTCCTCAAAGACCTGGCGGAAAGCTCCCCCTAAGTCTTTGATTCCAAAAGACCGGTCTCGGGGGGTAAAGTTAACTGTCTGGTTACTACTACTGTTTGTTCGTCAAGCCTTCTCGCCGTGTTAACGCCGAATCCGGACACAGCAATCTGGGAATCGTTCGAGCCATGGGACAATAGTCGCGATGCCCGTTTCCCCCGCTCGCGCCGCGGCTTTCGACATTCTGCTGAGGGTGGAACGCCAACGGTCCTACGCCAGCGACCTTCTTCATTCCGCGCGCTTCGCCAAGCTCTCCTCCGTCGATCACGGCCTCGTCACTGAGTTGGTGATGGGCGTTCTTCGCTGGCGGTCGCTTCTGGATGAACGTCTGTCCGGCGCCTCGTCGCAGAAACTTGACCGGCTGGACGACGAAGTTCTTGTGGCATTGCGACTGGGCGCGTATCAGTTGCAATTTCTATCTCGCGTTCCGGCACGAGCGGCAATATTCGAAAGCGTGGAACTGGTAAAAGCGGCGCGCAAGCGCTCAGCGGCCTCGTTTGTGAATGCGGTTTTGCGAAAGCTAACGGCCACCGCTCGACCTGGCGCAGGTGGATGCAAGGACGCCTTCGCCGACATTCAGAAAGCTTCAAATCCGATCTCGCTGGCACAAAATGCAGCTCATCCCGAATGGCTGGTGGCACGATGGACGCAGCGTTACGGATTCGAGACGACCCGCCGAATCTGCATCTACAACCAGAGCCAGCCGGTCACGACGATTCATATTCGTGACAATCAATCTCTCGAAGACCTTAATCGGGGTGGAGTTGAACTTGGACCCGGGCATTTGCTGTCGGCTGCGCGGGCTGTCGTCGCCGGCGACGTCACGCGAACTCGCGCTTACCAGCAGGGCGGCGTCGCAATCCAGGATGAAGCGTCGCAACTGGTCGCGTTGCTTGTCGGCCGCGGGCAGAGAATCCTGGATTGCTGCGCCGCCCCCGGCGGCAAAACGGCACTGATTGCGAGACGTAACCCAAGCGCTACGATTGTTGCTTCCGAGCTGCATCCTTATCGGGCGCGGCTGTTGTCCGCACTTGCGCGCTCGCCGAACGTGCGCATTGTCGCCGCCGATGCTCGTCAACCGCCGTTCACCGTCACCTTCGACCGCATCCTTGCCGACGTTCCCTGCTCTGGAACCGGCACCTTAGCGCACAATCCTGAGATCAAGTGGCGGCTCACAGTTCAGGACTTGGCAGATTTGCAATCGCGGCAAATTGCCATCTTGAAATCGGCGCTCGGCCGCCTGACGGCGGGTGGACAGCTCGTTTATTCCACTTGTTCACTGGAGATTGAGGAGAACGAAGCAGTGGTTGAAGCCGCGCTTGATGGAGCGCCGGAATTCTCGATTGCCGATTGCCGCGGTGAGATGGAAAAGCTGCGCCAATCCGGCGAGTTGTGCACCGACGACATGGAATCGCTGCTTGACGGCCCTTTTTTGCGCACTATTCCCGGCGCGCATGCTTGCGATGGCTTTTTTGCCGCGATCGTTGAGAAGAACAAATAGACATGAAGACAAGAGCGAGGACAGAGCAGGTTCTCCTGATGCTGTCCAGTGCCTGCCCACCAGCGGCTGAAGCCGTGCCGTCCGCGGTCGCAATTGACGCGGGGCTTTAGCCCCTGGGGACCTGGCTCCCATTCGCGTAAGAGCATTTATGAAACCAGCTCTAGTCAGACGCCTGGATTTGCATGCTCTCGTTAATCCAGAGCTGCGCCGGAGCGCCTTTGGTCGTACGCGTGGCAGTGGCCCGGAAGCCGCTGGCAGACACCTCAACATCGTACACGTAGGGTGGGCGGCCATCTTTGATGGTGATGTAGTTTCCCGCGATCAACTCGCTGAGCGACGCATACTTGCCTTCGCTCGCCATGCAACCGCGCTCGGCATTGGCAATGCCGATCAAATCGCCCTTTACTCCTGTGATGAGAGCTGCTTCTTCGCCGTTACCGGCGCCGGCCGAAGGGCTGATTGCCTTCACCTGCAACGAATAGATGTACATGCCAACAGCGAGAGTAATCACGAGTCCGAGAAAACCGAATAAGCGCATAGTTCGCTCCAGAGTTATTGCACCGCGAACCGGTAGGACCCGGCAAGGTAACCAGAGTGTAGGGTTGGGAGGGTCGCATTTTCAAAGGCTTCCGACACCTCAGAACATGCTGGACTTCTGCGAGAACCGGAACTTATTTTGCTGGCAACTGACAACTGGCCGCTGGCAACTGGCGTTCGTTGTACCATCAGAGCGCATGACCTTTGTGCCCAATCCTGTAGAACATTCGAGCCAGCGGCTGCTCGAGTTTGAAGCCTTGCGCGAGCTGCTTGCGGGCTACGCTGCGTCTCCATTGGGGCGGCGCCGGATTGCTGAGCTGCGGGCCTCGCTGGATCGCGTCTGGATCGAAAACCAGCACAAGCTGACCACGGAGATTCGCGAGTTTCGGCGAGTCGGGGGTCGCTTTGAGTTTACCGGGCTGCCGGAAGTGGATCGGTTGATCGAAAAATCGCGCATCGCAGGCGCTGCGCTCGAAACGGGAGAGATTCGCGACGTGGTGATGGTGGCCGATCGAGCGGCGGAATGGCGCGAGATCGTTCGCCAGCCCCCAGCGGCAATGCGCTCGGAATGGTTCGCTGTGACGGAGCTCTCGGAAGGGGTTGCCGATTTCACTGCCTTTCTGCGGGCCTTTCGCAACAAGATTCTGCCCGACGGAACGCTCGACGACCGTGCTTCGCCGGAGTTGGCGCGGATTCGGCGCGAAGTGGAGAAACAGAAGCGGGCGATTCAGGAATCGCTACGAGGGCAATTGCGCCGGCTGGCTGAGGGCGGAACGGTGCAGGATGAGCTGATCACCATTCGCGGTGAGCGTTTTGTGATTCCGGTGAAAGTCGAGCAGAAGCGGCGCGTGCAGGGGGTAGTGCACGGCGCGAGTTCGAGCGGGCAGACCGTCTTTGTCGAGCCGCTGGAAACCATCGAGCAGAATAATGAGCTCGTGCGCCTGATCGACGAGGAACTGGCCGAGGTGCATCGCATTCTGCTCGAAATGACGCGCCAGATCGGCGAGAACGCCGATGCGATCCTCGCCGCTGCCGATGTGCTGGCCGAACTGGAACTCCAGTTCGCCAAAGCCCGCTTCGCCGAAGACTACAACTGCGTCGCCGTAGCATTCTCCTCGACCGTAGCGCCGGGGCCCTCGCCGGCGGTTGGGAAAGCCTGCCCTGAGCTTGTCGAAGAGCCTGCCCTGAGCTTGTCGAAGGGGGCGCCCCGCCGTCCCCCCTCGAATTCCACCGATGTGCCGGATAGTAGAGACAAGGCGTGCCCCGCCTCCCCCCTAATCCTCCACCGCGCCCGTCATCCCCTCCTTGAACGCAACCTCAAACTGAAAAACGCCGCCATCGTTCCTGTGACGGTCGAACTAGAAGGCGACCGCTGCCAGCTTGTCATCACGGGCCCGAACACCGGCGGCAAGACCGTCGCGCTGAAAACCATCGGCCTGCTCGCCTTGATGGCGCAATCGGGAATCCCGGTTCCAGCGGATCGCGCCGATCTGCCCGTCTTCGACGCGATTCTCGCCGACATCGGCGACTATCAGTCCATCGAGCAGAACCTCTCCACCTTTTCGGCGCACGTCACCAACATTGATTTCATTTCGCGCAAGGCCACGGCCAATTCGCTCGTGTTGCTGGATGAGCTGGGATCCTCCACTGATCCCGAGGAGGGCGCAGCTTTGGCAGTCGCGATCGCCGAGCACTTCCGCAAAATCGGATGCATGACGGTGATCTCAACCCATCACACTTCGCTAAAAGTTTATGGCGCGAATACAGCAGGCGTGGTCAACGCCGCCGTGGGCTTCGACGAGGCGACGCTCGCGCCGACCTACGAATTGAAGACGGGCGTGCCGGGCGCTTCGGCGGGGATCAACATTGCTCGGCGGCTGGGGCTGAATCCGGCGATTATCTCGTCAGCGCAGGGACGGCTGGGCTCGCAAACTCAGGATGTGGCGCGGTTTCTGGACCGCCTGCACTCGGATTTGCGGGCGCTGGAGGAAGAGCGGGCGCGAACCAAGGCGCGCGAACAGGAACTGGAACGCGAGAAGGCAAACCTTGCCGCCGAAGGCCGCAAGGAGCAGCAGGCCAAGGTTCGCGAGCTGGAGAAGAAGCTGGAGGCGCTGTTTCGCGACTTCGAGTATCACGCGCGCGAAGCCGTGAATGCGGTGCAGGAGCGGGCGGCGGCACAGAAGCTCTCGAAAGAGGCTGAGCGGCGGATTGCGCGGGCGCGGCGGGAGTTTCGCGAGCAGTTCGACTCGGCGGTGGTGGCACACGCCACGGGCGCGGATCGCGGCGACCCGCACGCGCAGCCCGCTCTGGTGAAGCATGTCTCCGAGGGCGACACGGTGAAGCTCAAGTCCATGGGCCGCGCTGCCATGGTGAAGAAGAAGATCGACGAAAATCACTTCGACGTGGAGATCGGCTCGATGAAAATGCGCATTGCCCGCGACGACATCGCCGAGGTGCTGGCGCGAGCAGCGACGTCTCCGGTGGAAGCGGCGCGGGCGCGCGGGATTAGCGTGTCGCTGGAGAAAGAAGTGAGCGGTCTGAATATGCCAACGGAGATCAACGTAATCGGCCAGACAGTGGACGACGCGACACGCGAGGTGGAGAGATTCGTGGACCGGGCATTTCTAGCCGGCATGCCGCGCGTCCGCATAGTCCACGGCAGCGGCATGGGAATTCTGCGCAAGGCGCTGCGGGAGTATTTGCGGAAACATCCGCACGTGGAGACGGTGACAGAGCCTCCGCAGAATGAGGGCGGCGGCGGAGCCACGGTGGTA
>Ga0187803_10000765_pt1 | contig 12641 bp, 11 predicted proteins | sample NC_wetland_sal_i_2_FD_132425 | JGI IMG/M metagenome (GOLD analysis project Ga0187803, IMG submission 132425) | Wetland sediment microbial communities from Neuse River Estuary, North Carolina, USA - Control_3 | ecosystem: Environmental > Aquatic > Freshwater > Wetlands > Sediment | place: USA...
TCTGCGCAAACACATGCTCGCCGTCGAGGCTTGCGTGCGCGCCTACGCTCGCAAGCTCGGTGCCGACGAAAACACCTGGGGCATCGCCGCTCTTCTCCACGATTTCGACTACGAGCGTTGGCCCAACAATGACCACTCCGCCGACCGCGAGCATCCCGCCGAAGGCGCCAAAATCCTGCGGGAGCATGGCTACTCCGAGGAACTGATCCGCGCGATTCTTTCTCACGCTGATTATTGCGGTGTGCCGCGCCAGACTCCCCTTGAGCACACACTCTTCGCCTGCGATGAGCTAGCTGGATTTCTTACCGCTTGCACGTACGTCCGCCCCTCGAAAAGCATCCTCGATCTCGAAGTCAGCTCGGTGAAGAAACGCATGAAGGACAAGGCCTTCGCGCGTGGGGTCAGCCGTGAAGATGTCATTAAGGGTGCTCGAGAACTAGGGGTCCCGCTCGACGAGCATATCGCCTTCTGCATCGCCGCGCTGCGCGAACACGCTGACGCTCTCGGCCTCCGCGGCTCCCTCTGATCAGCGTTACACGGCTCGCGCCGTGGTGCTCATTGCTCGCTCCTCCTTAGGCGCCCGCGGCCTGGCTGCGGAAGCTGTCCTTAAATTCAAGAAGAAACTGCTCCAGCGTGTTCGGCGCGCGCCCCAGTAACCGTGCCAAAACGTCATTCACTTCCCCGCCCTTGCCCAACACGCTGTAATACTGCTGCAAGTCCAGCAGCGCGGTGACCTGCCACTCCGGCAATCCCATTTCAAGCATCGCTTTCCGCTGAGCTTCCTCCGGAATGTTCAGGTAGCGCACCGACCGCCCAGTCACGCGCGAGATTCTCTCTGCAACTTCTGCATAGTCGACGGCTTCCGGCCCATCCAGCTCGTAGGTCTTCCCGGCATGCGCGTCCGGCGACGTCAACGTTTTAGCCGCCGCTGCGCCCACATCGCGCACATCGATGAAGCTCAACTTGGCGGTGCCCATGGCCGCATAAAACACTCCTTGCGCTCGAATACTGGGCGCGTTGAACGCCACGATGTTCTGCATGAAGCTATTCGGCCGAAGAATCGTGTAACCCAGCCCGGATGCCTTGAGCTTGTCCTCCACTGCGCGATGCCAACTGGGAAACGACTTGGGATAATCTTCGGCGCCCGTCGCGGAATTCAGCACCACGTGCTTCACGCGCGATTCCTTGCAAGCTTCGATCGCGTTGCTTTCCAGTTCCACCAGTTGCGGCACAGGCGAGCACACCAGGAATATCGTTTCGACGCCTTCCAACGCTCTTCGCATGCTGGCTTTGTCGGCAAAATCCGCAATCACGCTCGGAACTCCTTCGGGCGCTTTCTTCGCGTCGTCCGCGCTACGGTACATCGCCTTCGCCGGAGACTTTGTCTTGCGCACTTCGTCCAAAACGGCGCGGCCCACGGTTCCCGTGGCTCCAGCAATCAGAATCATAAGTTTCTCCTTCTTGGGCACGGCATAGGCGGGGCGTGGGCGGGTGTGAGGTCAGGTGCTGCGGGCCCAATTCGTACCGCGACATGGTACAACAGCAGGGCGCTCTGCGGAAGCACCACTAAAACGTAAGCAGCGTCTAGGGATTGATCGTTTACTTTTTCCTTGCCGCGGCCTTTTTGATGAGGGCCGTGGCTTTATCCGCGTCGGCTTCGTTCTCGAAGCCGATCACTGCCGCATACTTTCTGCCAATCACCTGCGCCACAAGAAAATCTAAATTGATGCCCGCCTCGGCAATAGCTTGCGAGATTCGATTTCCGACGCCAGCCCGGTTATCGCCTTCCACAAGAAGCGCGGCAATCCCTGAAGGCATCAGCCCCGCGCCCTGCGCCGCCGCTGTCGCTTTCTTGCTCCCGATCGGATACAGCTCCACCGCCGCCTTTGCGCCTTCGCCCGGATATCGGTAGCCCATAACAATCTGCAAGTCCGCTCCAGCCTTGGCTAGCGGTTCCAGCGTTCCGGCCAATGTTCCTGCCCTGTTCTCGAGTTCTTTCCGCCACAACGTGATGCGTTTCACTTTCACAGCCATGGTGCGCCTCCCATCTGTCCGCAATGAGCCCAATGACAGCCATCGTAACTCCGCGCATGGCCTTGTTCAATGTCCGCGGTCACGCTAAGGCTCCGACCCCTGAAGAAAAAGAGCCAGTCTGAAGACCGGCCACTACACAAGCAGAACCAGTGGTGTTTTGGGCTCCGGAACACTATAGTGCGAGGAGACAACCAGGGCAGGAAGCCTGGAGCTAGGGCGTAACTAGGAGTTTGCCAATGGATATGACAACGAGCAGAAGACAAACGGGCGACGTGACGATTGTGGACATCAGCGGGCGGATTGCGCTGGGGGAAGAGAGCGCGGCGTTGCGCGACCTGATCATGAACCTGCTGAGCGAGGGCCATCCGAGGATTCTGCTGAACCTTGCGGGGGTGAATTACATCGACAGTTCGGGGTTAGGAGCGTTAGTGAGTGCGTTTACGAGCGTGCGGAAGCAAGGCGGCGAACTGAAGCTGGTGAACCTGACGGACAAGGTCGACAACCTCATGCAAATCACCAAGTTGTATACGGTGTTCGACATCGAGGACGATGAGGCCACGGCGGTGAAGTTGTTCGGCCGGTCCACCGCGGCACGCGCGTGAGCGCGGGAGACGAGCCAGAGTCCTCAGGGGCTAAAGCCCAATTTGTGCTGGGATGAATTGTCGGAGCTGAAGCTCCGACCCCCTAAAGAAAAAGAACCGGTCTGAAGACCAGCCACTACGACACCATGGGCATACCCAAGAGGGCGGGGTAAACCTGCCCCTACGCGAGCGGGATTAGATCATACAGTTGTGCGGACATGGGGCGCAGCATTGCTGTGCCCCTACGAAGAGAAACCCAAGAGGGGACCGGCGGGCAAGGCGCCATGGAGCCTGCCAACGCAGGAAGGCCGCCCCTACAGGGGACACAAAAGCGCAAGGGCTGCTAAAATGTAAAGATATGCTGAACCAGATTTCGGGGTTTGACGCGAACGCGCTGCGCCACCCGCGCAAGAAAACTTATGGCGTAAAGGTGGGCCACATCCAGGTGGGCGGGGCCGCGCCGATCGTGGTGCAGTCCATGACCAACACGGACACGGCGGACGTGGCGACCACGCTGAAGCAGACGCTGGAGCTGGCCGAAGCGGGTAGCGAGATCGTGCGCTGGACAGTGAATGTGCCGGAAGCGGCGGCGGCCGTGCCGGTCATCAAAAAGCGGCTGTTGGATGCCGCGTGCAACGTGCCGATCATTGGCGACTTCCACTACAACGGCCACGTGCTGCTCACCAAATATCCGGAATGCGCCAAAGCGCTGGACAAGTATCGCATCAATCCTGGAAATGTCGGCGCGGGCCAGCGCCGCGACGAACAATTCTCCACCATCTGCAAGGTCGCCGTGGACAACGGCAAGCCGGTGCGCATCGGCGTGAATGGCGGCTCCCTGAATCAGGAGCTGGTGATGCGCAAGATGCAGGAAAACACCGATCAAAACCTGGGCAAAGAGAGCGAAGAGATCATTAACGATTGCATGGTGATTTCGGCGCTGGAATCGACCGAGTTGGCGTTGGAGAGCGGGCTGCGCAACGACCAGATCATTATTTCCTGCAAGACTTCGCGGCCGCGCGACCTGATTACCGTGTATCGCGATTTGTCCAGCAAGACGCAGCAGCCTTTGCACCTCGGCTTGACCGAGGCGGGCATGGGCATGAAGGGCATGGTGTGGTCGTCAGCGTCGTTGGGCGTGCTGCTTTACGAAGGCATCGGGGATACCATTCGGATTTCGCTGACTCCTCGGCCGGGCGGCGACCGCCGCGAGGAAGTGTACGCCTGCTGCGAGTTGCTGCAGGCCCTTGGACTGAGGTCGTTTGCTCCTAGCGTGACCGCGTGCCCCGGATGCGGCCGCACGACCAGCACCACGTTCCAGGAATTGGCGGAGAGCGTTCAGGGTTACATTCGCGACATGATGCCGACGTGGAAGACGCAGTACGAAGGCGTGGAGACCATGACGCTGGCAGTGATGGGCTGCATCGTAAATGGCCCCGGCGAATCGAAAGCTGCCAATATCGGGATCAGCCTGCCGGGGACGGGTGAAGCACCGCGCTGCCCGGTGTACATCGATGGCCAGAAAAGCGTGACCCTAGAAGGGACTTACGACGAGCTGGCAGTGGCGTTCCAGAAGCTGGTGGATGACTACGTCTCCACAAAGTATCCGAAAAAGACAGCCGAAGCGATCTCGCGCTAGGTGCAGCCATGCGAATCAGAGATTTAATGAAACGAGTCGCGATCGACCTGGGCATAGTCCTGGCCGTTGTCCTTTTGGTTGGTGGATCGATAGTAGGTTATGTTTGGGTCAAGGAAGGGCCGCAGAGGGCGGAAGCAAGACGGCAAGCGGAGGCATTTCTTGCTGAAGAGGTTGCTCAGAGGAACAGCATGGAGAACCTGGGTGATCTCGACGTTGAACCTTCGGACCTAAACCTTGAAAAGTTAGAACAAAACCTTCACCAGCCGACTCTTAGACAACCCGAGGCGAGACAAAAGGCAACGAAGCTCGGATGGGCATGTGGGAAGGAACGCTGCGCAATTTGGGTCTCTTTCCTGGTTCCTTTCGGGCAGGAGATTCCCGCGACTGAGCCGCCCGCAGCCCTGATGGTGAGCGCTCCTCTTTTCAAATACCCCCGTCATCTGGCCATTGGGGGAGTTTATCTTGGAGAGACCGGCGAGGAAATGAAGGAGTCTTGCCGGAAGCGCGGGTTCGGCCTCGAGACTGGATACCACCGAATCAGTTGGAACAAAGATTGGAAACTTGTCTGGGGAGAATCGAACGGCAAGGTATCTCTCCTGATGTTCATTAATGAAAGAATGATCAAAGACGCCGAGGCCCGCGGGGATTTGAACCCCTCAGCACCTGTTGGCGCGACAAAGAGGGATGCCAAGTGAAGATTTCGCGTGAAGATGTGTTGCGTGTTGCAGAGCTGGCTTATCTGGACTTGAGTGAGGACGAGCTGGAGCGGTACCGCGCGCAGGTGGACGAAATCCTGGAATACATCGGCAAGCTGAACGAGCTGGACACGACGAACGTGCAGCCGATGGCGCAGGTGTTGACGGACGACCAGACCGCCGATGCCACATTGCGCGAGGACCTGGCGGTGCCGTGCGCGGTGGCGGACGATGTTCTACATCACGCCCCGGACCCGGAGCCCCCGTACTTCCGGGTGCCAAAGGTAATTGAGAGATGAGGCGCGCTGGGCTCATCGATCGAAGAGGGATTCCTCACTCCGCGGACTCCGTTCGGAATGACGGAGCTATTTGATGGCGACGATGAACACAATTGGTGAGGTCAGGGACGCGATTGCGGCGAAGAAGGTATCGGCGCGGGAAGTGGCGGCGGACTACTTCAAGCGCATCGTGGCGCGGAATGGGGAGCTGAACGCGTTCCTGACGCTCTGCGAAGAGCGCGCCTATAAGCAAGCTGACCGAGTGGACGCGCAAGTGGCGTCCGGTAAGCCGCTGCCGCCGCTGGCGGGTGTGCCCATCGCGGTGAAGGACGTGATCAGCACGCGCGGTATTCGCACCACGTGCAGCTCGAAAATCCTGACGAATTATGTCCCTCCCTACGACGCTACAGCCGTGACGCGTTTGGAAGCGGCGGGCGCGGTGATTCTGGGCAAGACCAATTGCGACGAGTTCGCCATGGGCAGCTCGAATGAGAATTCGGCATACGGACCGGTGCAGAACCCAGCAGCACCTGGGTGCGTGCCGGGAGGGTCGAGCGGCGGTTCTGCGGCCGCTGTTGCGGCAAACCTGGCGGTCGCTGCGCTGGGAACGGACACCGGAGGTTCGATTCGGCAACCGGGATCGTTCTGCGGCATCCCGGCGATGATGGGCAGTTATGGGCGTGTTTCGCGGTACGGGCTGATCGCGTTTGCATCGTCGCTGGACCGAATAGGCCCCTTCGCGCACAACGTGGCCGACCTTGCTGCGGTTTTGAAAATTGTCGCTGGACGCGACCCAAACGACTCCACGTCGACGACTGCGCCGGTGGAGGATTACGCAGCGACGTTGGACAAGCCGGTTCGGGGGATGAAGATTGGCATTCCAAAAGAGTACTTCGGTGCCGGAATGGATTCCGGCGTCCGCGAAAAGGTGACGGCCGGGATGGAATTGTTGCGTAAGCTCGGCTGCGACGTGCGCGAAATTCAGTTGCCGCACACGGATTACGCGATCGCAACGTATTACATCATCGCGACGGCGGAGGCGAGCTCGAACCTGGCGCGATACGACGGCGTGCGTTACGGGCCACGCGTGGATGGCGACTCGCTGATTGCGATGTACCGCAAAACGCGCGGCGCCGGCTTTGGGGCCGAGGTGAAGCGGCGCATTGTGCTCGGCACATACGTGCTTTCCGCCGGCTACTATGACGCCTACTACCTGAAGGGCCAGAAGGTGCGCGCGCTGATCGCCCAGGATTTCCGGAATGCGTTTGCGCAGGTCGACGCGATTGTCGCGCCTACTTCGCCTGTGCCGCCGTTCAAGCTAGGAGAGCGCGTAGACGATCCCCTGCAGATGTATCTTGCTGATATTTATACAGTTACGGCATCGCTGGCGGGCCTTCCGGGCATTTCCGTCCCTTGTGGGCGAATCGGCGGCAACCTGCCCGTTGGGCTGCAAATCATCGGCCCGGCCTTCGGCGAAGCGTGCGTGCTGCAAGTGGCCCACGCGTTCGAACAAGCCGGCGGCACCACGCTGTAAAGATTTTCAACTGTGCGTTCCCTCCCCTCGATCGTCGAAGAACTCGCGGAAGCACAAACGGAATTCTTCCGGGCTGCGAATACCTTTCCATCCAACCAGTGGAGCCAGAAACCCAGCGCAGAAGCTTGGTCGGCTGCGGAAGTGGTCGCTCATCTGGTCATGGTGGAACGAAGGATTGTCAGCGACGCCGAGCGCATCACGAAGAAAGTGCCGAAGCCCATCCCCTTTCTGAAGCGCGCACACTTCCCACCTTGGTTGGTGAAATCACGCGTTATTCGCCTTAAATCTCCGATTCCACTGGATCCGCAGATGGTAGGCGGCAAGGAAGAGATGCTGGGAGAACTGCGAGCAACCCGCGAACGAGCCCTGGCCTTTCTTGAAGCAACCAGAAGCCGCGACTTGAGCTCGTATCGCTGGCGGCATCCGTTCCTCGGGATGCTAAACACATATGAATGGTTTGCAATGATCGCCGCGCACCAAGTGCGGCACACAAAACAGTTGAACGAGATCCAAACTCGGCTACCAAAAGTGGTAGAAATTTCGCAAAATCGGTAGTTTTTTGCACACCCACCTCTGCCACTCTGAAATGTCTCTCCGCCTGAAGCTGGACAGACAAAAGTTGTGAAATTCCCGCCAAAAACGCCCCAAAAAGAGGTCTGAGCGAAAAGTACTAGAGAAATGGTTTGGGTGGAAATCAAACGGAACGACTATTGCAGGGAAGATTTGCAACTCTTAACCTGCTCAGAACATCGAACAGGGTAGGAGACGAAAGCGGCGGAGACTGAGAGAGGCTCCCTTGGTTAAAGTCAAATCCAGTCAGAAGATCTTCACGGACACGGAAGTTGCCAGCTTGACGGGCATCTGCGTGGAGCATCTGCACAATTTCGCGCGGAGCCGTCACCTGGGCATGATCGCCAGAGCGGCGGAAGCGGCCGGCGCGCAAGCGGAACAGTGGTTGTTCACGCTGTCTGACCTGATGGTGCTGGCGACGCTTTTCCCTCGCTGCACGCACTAATACTTTCCTTTCGGCCGCCGCAGGTCGCCCCCCCTTAGACACTCCCAAAAGGCACAGTCCGGCAGAGAATGCGGGGCATCCTTGCGAGCACCGCCTCGGCAAGCTATGCTTGAGTTTCGGGCGGCGCGATGGAAGGCAATTTGCCGGGGTCGCCGGCCGAAGAGCCCATGGTTGGTTCGCGCATTTCCGGCCGTCTTCCCACCCGCGTTTCCGGCTTATCCCTGTTTTGTATGCTTGCCTTGGTGCTTGGAACTGCTCCTGCCAAGGCTCAGACCCAAGGGTCGACCCAGCCGCAAACTACCCCACAGGCTGCGCAGGAGAGTACTCCTCACGACATGCCACGGGGCAAGAAACTCATCCTGAAGGATGGCACCTACCAGATCGTGCGGGAGTACCGGCGGGACGGCGAGCGGGTGCGCTATTTCAGTGAGGAGCGAGGCGACTGGGAGGAGTTGCCGGCATCCATGGTGGATTGGGATGCTACGGCCAAGGACGCAGCAGAAAGTGAAAAGTCTTTCGCGGCCCTGGCAGAAAAAGTCCACAAACAAGAAGAGGCAAAGCGCATGGACAATGTGATGGACATTGATGCCAGTCTGAAGGTGGGAGAGGGAGTTTTTCTCCCCTCTGGGGACGGCATGTTTGTGGTGGAAGGCAAATCGGTCCGTTTGCTGCTGCAGGCAGGCTCACAGACCAAGGTAGACAGGATGCGGACGATCGAGCAGATCCTGTCGCCGGTGCCGATTGTCCCGGGAAAGCAGACGGTGGTGATCCCGGGGATACATGCTACGCTCCGGCTGCGCTCCAAAACTCCGGAATTCTATTTGCGCGAGGCGCCGCCTGACCCGGATCGCGTGTCACCGATCCAAAAGAGCAGCCGCCTAGGGGAAACCGGGCCGGATGTGGTCTTGATTCGCGCCAAGATCGTGCGCAACGGGCGGCAGTTGGAATCGATCAAAACGCTCTTTGGCGAGGAAATCTCCAAGAACCGAAACGAAGTATTGATGCAACGCTGGGACGTTGCGCCGACAGTTTACCGCTTCACCCTCGGTGAGGCACTCACCCCCGGCGAGTACGTGCTGGCAGAAATCCTGCCGGATGGGTTGAACTACTATGTTTGGGATTTTGGCGTAGACGCGGGCAGTAACTCAGGCGCGAAGAAGTAGGTGATTTGCTCAGCGACGGCTGGAACCCGACGGAACCCGGCTGAAGACGACCATCAGGGTGTTCAATACGTCGGAAATGCGGAAGGGTTTTTGGAGCCGGCGGTAGCTGGCCAAAGCGCTTGAGCCATGGTGGTCTCCCCCCACGTCCCCTGAAATGTAAATCAATTCCGGCTTGTTCACGCCGGCGGCGATTTTGAGGCGCTGGGCAACGCTATAGCCATCGGCATTCGCGCCGGTTCCGGAGAGACACAAGTCACAGAGAATTGCGTCATACTTACCGCGGAGAACGAGACCCAAGGCCTCCTCGGCGGTGGCTGCACAATCCACACGAAGGCCCTGAGCCGAAAGTCCTTCCGCGAGCAGCATCCGGATGCTCTCTTCATCATCGAGTACCAGAAGGGAGCGATTCTTCAGCAAATCCAGACTAGGGGCCATCGTCTCGCCGGATCCGGAAGAATCGGACTCGCGTACCGGGTATGCGGAGTCGTCCTCCACGGCCACGGGAAGAAAAACGGTGAAGGCAGCGCCACCAGCGGGGAGAGTCTCGGCTTCAATGTCGCCACCATGCTCGCGGATGATGGACATGCAGATGCTCAGGCCCAGGCCGGTGCCCCCACCAGGCCGTTTGGTGGTAAAGAACGGATCAAAAATCTTGGGAAGCACTTCGGATTTGATTCCAGGGCCATCATCCTGAACCGTGGCGCAGATCCTAGAGTCACGGTTGCCAAGACGAATCTGGATGAGTCCGGAAGGACGCACTTCCCGGATGGCTTGCTCCGCGTTGCTGACCAGATTCAAGAACACCTGGATCAATTGGTTGGCATCTCCCACGGTGGAGGGCAACCCGGCGGAGGGCCGGAAGTCGACCTGAATGGCGTTGCGACGGAGGGAATGTTCGTGGAGTTGCAACGTACGTTCGATGATGGCGTTGAGGTCCACGGCTTTTTTCTGAGGCGAAGCCGGGCGCGAAAATTCCAGCAGGTTTTGCACGATGCGAGCGGCGCGACGTGCCTGGCGATGAGTCATGTCCAGCTGGCGCTTGGTGCTTTCATCGACGCCTGCGCGATCGCGCAAAAGTTCACTGGCACCGAGGATAGCGGTGAGCGGGTTGTTCAATTCGTGGGCCACGCCAGCCAGCATCTGGCCCATGGCGGCAAGTTTTTCCGCCTGGATGAGTTGTTCTTCCAAGCGCTTCAATTCTGTGATGTCCCGGCCGGAAATGACCACACCGTCGATCTTGCCGTTTTCATTGGACAGGGGGCTGAAGTGGAAGCGCAGGCGGCGCCATTCACCGTTTTTGTGTCGAACGCGGACTTCGATGGAGGCAAATTTGCGCTTGCCCTGGATCAAGTCGTCGAAGATGGCGAGTACGGCGCCGCGCTCTTCGAGATGGGTTTGTTCCCCGAAAGTCATGCCAATGGCTTCTTGGGGATCGTAGCCGAGGATTTCCTTAACCTTGGGGCTAACGAAGGTGTAGCGCCTTTCGGCATCAACAACAAGAATGAGGTCGGGGAAGCTGTCCACCAGGCGGCGCGCGAATTCCTGCTGCTGATAGAGGCGCTTCTCGATGGCGCGACGCTCGGTGATATCCGCCACAGCACCCTGGTAGCGGACAATCTTCCCGCCAGTATCGCGAACCGCGGACGTGGTATTGAGACAAACGATGGGTTGGCCATCCTTGCGGCGAAGGGTAATTTCCCTTCCTTGCGGAGACGGCTGGTGGTCTATCTCGCGGACCAGAGAGGAACGCTGCTCTTCATCGACAAAGATCTCGCTCACCTTTTGGGCAAGTAACTCTTCCCTGGAGGCGTAGCCGAGCATGCGGACAAGAGCGGGATTCACCTCCACGATTTTGTCGTTGGGAGTGGCGATATAGATTCCTTCCTGAAGAGTTTCAAACAGCTCGGTGAAGCGCGCTTCGCTGCGGCGTTGGGAAGTGATATCGCGAGCCAGGATGGTAAGGCCGTGAACTTTGTCATCGCGCAACATGGCGTGCGCCACGCAATCAAAGAAGTACACCGCACCCGTCTTTTTCAAGCGAAACTGGACGACGCCCGACCAAACGCGCCGCTCCAAGAAGCGTTGCATCCCTCGCTTGAGTTCGCCGTCGGAGATGCCGCTCTCATCGGAAAGAAATTGAGTAAGGGGATGACCGATGATTTCCTGGAAGGACTGGCCAACGAAGTCCACAAAACTGCGGTTGACGGCGCGAATTTCGCCGTCCAGGCTCAGGGCAAGCAGGATGTCGTCAAAGGAATCGATCAGATCGCGAAAACCCTGCTGGGACTTGGAAATCATCTGGAACAGATGTTCCATCTGGCGATCGCTGGGGGGAGCCGAATCCTTCTGGGCAAGGCCCTGCACCATGCCCTTCAGTTCAGCAATCTGCTGGGTCTTTTTCCAAACGTAAACTCCCAGGAGGATGACGAGAATAACCAGACCGATAGGAAGCGCTTCAAGATGGAAATTTGTGGAGCGCAAGGTGTCCCAGGAGTACCACGCGAATACGGTGGAAACGATGAAGAGCAGAAAGAAGGTGAGGCGCCACAGCTCAGCCTGGCGCTTTTGGTACTCGTCTAGGCCGGCGCTCACGGGAGTAGAAGAATCTCCCGGCGGAGAAGACTGGGGCTCAGGGCCGGGTTGTGGATCGGCGTTCATTTCAGAAATGAAGGCGACAAAAGCAGACAGCAGAGCTCAATCGCTATACCCATGATAGAAAAGGAGAAAGAGGCGCAGCAAGTGTAACGGGGTTGCTGCGTTCCTGAGACGTACCTGTACGAATGGACAGTTGGCCAAAAAACGAGCGTCCCGGGTTACCCGGGACGCTGGAGTGGAACTTCGGGATTGACGCCCGAAGATTGAGTTTAGTCTTGGCCTTCGGTGGCGGCGTCGGCTTCTGTCTCTTCGTCCTTGCCTCCGAGGAACTCCAGACCCGCTGCATCATCAGCCGCGAATTCCGCGGCTTCCGGAAGCTCTTCAACCGGAGCAGGAGGCGGCATTTCGGTAAGGAGCTGGATACTGCGGTAGTGCTCCAAGCCGGTGCCCGCGGGGATAAGACGGCCCATGATGACGTTTTCCTTGAGGCCGCGCAGGTAGTCCACCTTCCCGGCAACCGCGGCTTCGGTAAGAACACGCGTGGTTTCCTGGAAGCTGGCCGCCGAGATGAAGGAATCGGTCGAGAGCGAGGCCTTGGTGATACCGAGGAGCAATGGACGCCCAGTAGCGGGACGGCCACCCTCGGCGATGATGCGGTCATTCTCTTCGCGGAAGCGGAACTTATCGACTTGCTCCTCGAGGAGGAAGGTGGTGTCGCCGACGTCTTCGACCTTGACCCAGCGCATCATTTGGCGGGAGATGGTCTCGATGTGCTTGTCGTTGATGTTGACGCCCTGGAGGCGGTAGACCTCTTGAATGGCGTTGACGAGGTAGGCCTGGGTGTATTTTTCGCCCAGAACCGCGAGCAGGTCGTGTAGGTTGAGCGGGCCGTCGATGAGCGCCTCGCCAGCGCGGACGTGCTCGCCCTCTTGAACGTTGATGTGGACACCGCGCGGGATGGCGTATTCCTTGGAAGTCTTGCCATCTTCGCTTTCGACGTAGATCTTGCGCATACCCTTGCTGATTTCGCCGTAGCGAACGGTGCCGTCGATTTCGCTGATGACCGCGGGGTCCTTAGGCTTGCGGGTTTCGAAGAGTTCGACAACA
>Ga0187803_10000766_pt1 | contig 12639 bp, 6 predicted proteins | sample NC_wetland_sal_i_2_FD_132425 | JGI IMG/M metagenome (GOLD analysis project Ga0187803, IMG submission 132425) | Wetland sediment microbial communities from Neuse River Estuary, North Carolina, USA - Control_3 | ecosystem: Environmental > Aquatic > Freshwater > Wetlands > Sediment | place: USA...
CCGATAAAGCGTGTCGGAAACGAGCAGGTTGTTGCCGCAAGTCGTAATCCCATAAGGATTAATCAGCCGGTGGAGATCGCCTGGCCCGACGCTCGTGCTTCCCAGGACCGTGGTGATGATCCCGCTGAGTGCATCCACCCGGCGAATGAGGTTGTGCGACGTGTCGGCAATGAAGAGGGTTCCAAGACTGTCAACGATCGCGTCGCGCGGGAAGAACAGGGTGCTGCTGGTGGCCACAACGTTGTCTACTGGAGGAGTGGTGGTGAATCCGTTTCCGGCTACGGTGGCAATGTCGCCGGCCGGGATCGTCACGCCGGCAACGGTAATGGCGCTAGTTTGAGTGTTGACAACTCGCACTCGATTGTCGCCGGTATCCGCAATGTAAATGTTCCCGCTCGAGTCCAGGAAGACGCCTGAGGGAGAGTTGAAGGTCGCTGTCCCTGCCGCGCCGCCATCACCGCACGCTGCGGTGGCGGGCGTACATGCAGTCCCGGTACCGAGCACTGTCGCGATGTCATTTGGCGGAATGGTCACGCCCAGGACGGTGATCGAGCTGGCCTGCGTGTTGACCAGGCGAATTTTATTATTTCCAGTGTCCGCAATGTAGACGTTTCCTGCCGAGTCGAGACCGATTCCCAGTGGACCATTGAGTTTGGCCGCGGTAGCAAGCCCGCCATCGCCGCTGGATCCGGACGCGCCGGTGCCGGCGAGAGTGCTGATGGTGCCGCCCGCGTTGACTACTCGAATGCGATTATCCACGGTGTCCGCAATGTAGACACCACCCGCGCCGATAGCGACATCGGAGGGCTCATTCAATTGCGCTGAAGTCGCCGGACCACCATCACCGCAGGCGGCGGTGGTGGGAGAGCACTTCACCCCCGGGGTTCCAGCGATTGTGATAATCACTCCACTCGTGTCAACCTTCCGTATGACCTGATTGTCGGTGTCTGCGATATATGTATTTCCTGTCCCCGTACAGTCGATTGCAATTTCATGATTATCGAGTAGGCGCGCCGAGGTAGCCGGGCCTCCGTCGCCGAGGAAGCTCCTGAAGCCATCGCCGGCGATCACCGTGAGCTCGGAAGTCGCAACGTGCAGGTTATAAATGAAGTTCCCTGTGGGGTCAGCGATTAAGATATCGCCGCGGGAAACCCATAGTATGCCATAAGGAGTGCCCGTAGATGGGAGAGTGGTCACGCTGAAGAGCTTGCCCGTTGTGGCGATGGCCACCTCATCGACCCGTCTGGCGGCTGGTTTGTTCTCCGAGATGAACAGATTTCCTGCCGCGTCCATCGTCAGGCCGTAGGGCACGTTTAGAAAAACGCTGGTCGGGGACACTGGCGTTGATTTGGCGGTCCCTGCGCCTCCACCCGCAAAGGTCGAAATCGTCCCGAGAGTATGATCGACTCTGCGGACTTTCGAATCGTTCGTGTCTGCGATGTAAATATTGCCGGCTGGGTCGACGACTACGGTCGAGGGGGCGTTCAACTCTGCGGAGGTGGCTGGTCCGCCATCACCGCAGGCTGCCCCGGCGGGGCTGCACGCAGTTCCGTTTCCAGCCACAGCGATGATGCTTGTGAATGCGGAGTTAACTTTATAAACGACGTTGGTGAAAGCATCGGCGATAAACAGGTTTCCGCTGCCATCAAAGGTGATTCCCATCGGGCGAGTCAGCAGCCCACTGCCCAGGCTCGATCCAGTGCCCACCACGGTAGCGATATCGCCTGGCGGAACCGTCACGCTGCCAAGCGTGATCGGACTCGTTTGGGTATTCACCATCCGGATTGCAGAGCCGTCCGCGATGGAGACATTTCCCGCCGAATCGACCGCCAGGGCGTTCGGCGTGTTGAGGAAAGCGCTGGTGGCCGGTCCTCCATCGCCATTGGGGAACCCGGCAATCAACTGGTAGCCTGTGCCGGCAAACGGAGTGACGTTGCCGCTGGGATCGATCTTAATGACCAGGGCGAAATCTGGAATGTCACGCAGGGCGACGTATGTGTTGCCGAGGGAGTCCACAGCCACCGAGTAGGGCGTGGGAATGTTCGTCGACAATTCCGGCCCGCTTGGAAATGCGCCTCCTGCGAAGCTCGTAGGAGTTTGGGCGCGAAGCCCCGTCGTAACCAGGAGGGTGGCAAAGACCAGGATCTGAATGCGGCGAGTCGTCATGAGTTTTCTCCTGCGGCCGCCTGCACCTCAGGCTGGGCCGCTGCTACTTTGCCTGCGTTGGCCGTCCATTAACGAGGGAGCGCCTCCCCGAGGGCACGCAGAAATCTAATCAGTTTGTACTGGCGCTTGTGTGAGAGCGACGCTGTCCGTTTGAGGAAGGCCATCAGCGTCTGTATACCCAACCAGGATATTCGGCGTTACACCGCCCGATCCCCACCGGGCGTACTCCGTACTTGGGACAATGAATTCTGCCGTCAGCACGACATCGCAGCCGCTGCTAATCGTCTGCGACCCGAAGGGGCCGTAGCTGGCGAGAGGGTCCACCGAGTCACCCAGCGAGACCGCCGCGTTGACAGCGTCAGCCGGGAGGTAGCTCACAATGTCGATACTCACCGTTACTTGAGTGGTCCCGTCTCCCATGTCGGTGGCATTGGTTACCTGGTAAAAGCCTGCGAAATTCTGGGCTGCCGCCGGCCGCGCCGACATGCCAAGCAAAATGATGGAGCATGCGAACCAAATACCTGTCGATTTCAACGCTTTCATGCGGTCCTCCTCTGGAGCTCCTGCGGGGCAGGAGCTGCGAGCAGATGTGCAACTGAATAATGAACTTTGTCAGAGAGCGCGCACGCCAAGCTGCTGCGAGGCGCAATCTGTGCGGTGCGATTGGGAGCTCTTGCGCTCACCGCTGAGACAGGCATTGTTGACACTGCCTTACTTCTTTTCCACGAAAGCCCCCGGAAAGGGGGGCTCGGCTGAACCTTCACCGGTCTCAAAACTCGGGCAAGGTGCAGCCGGGAACACGCCAAGCCGGCGCGCCACATCAGGGCGCGCCGGCCATATCTCCAGGGGCCTAAGCCTTCCAAATCCTCTTTCGCAGGACCCCACTGAGCCCGCTCAGTGCCGTCCCTAAAAGCAAAAACGACGCTGGCTCGGGAATAGCACTTCCGGGATTGCCACCGGTTGGGGCATCCTGCAAGCTGAAGTAAGCGCTCGCGCCAGGCGCCAAGCCACCGGTGAAGTTGACTACGCCCACATTCCCCAACGAGTCGTACCCGGAGAAGGACGTCCCCGGGCCCGCATATAAGGTCAGATCAAAGGGGCAACCGGTAGGTGTACCCGTCCACGAGCCGCTGCACAGGCCATCGCCGTCGAAAGCAAAAATCCCAGGCCCGGTCAGGGTGATTGCGTCCACAGTTGAGGAAGTGTCATTGGTGACCCCGATCAGGGGATCATCGCCGACCGGGTCGATGAACCCGCCAGGGAAAGTGTAAAAAAACAAACCGGCGGGGATGCTTGGCGAGGTCGCCACGGAGGGGCTTCCCAGCGCGAGAGGACTGATGTCTATTACCACTGCGCATCCGGTCGCGTCCCCGACCGCCGGGCAGGTTGCAATACTGATTGCTGCGGTGTTTCGGTTGGCTGCTAGAATCACCGCAGCCGCAATTCCAAGTAAAATCGTCAATCTTCTCACAGTCACACTCCTTCTGCGTCCACTTTGGACTATAGTAGGCGGCTCGTTATTCCCGGGGATAAACCAGGCGGCGGGTTATTTCCCTTGGCGCGATGTCTGTGACAAGCGACTGCACATCGATTGCCAAAAAACATGAATTCGACATGCCTTGTGATTTGTGCTACATACTGGGTACCGGAGTTCTAGGTGCGGCACCGTTCTGGGAACGGAACTTCTCTTTTTGTGCAATCAATTTGCGCATCTTAGTGGCGTCTTGCTGCCCACGACGATCTTTATAATGTGAAACATAAACACTTCCGCAAAATCTTCGATGGTCGGATCTCGATCTCGCGGAGATCGGCGAGAACTTCGAGCTGCGCCCTGTCGCCATCAGGTGTTCTTCCCCACTTCATTAAGGTAAATACCTGATTGAACGGGAGCGCAAGCCAAGCGAACATAAGCGCACCAAAAAGCATCCACCCGAGGGGTCTCGGGCGGCTTAGGCGGGAGTTGAGCATCCCAAAAATCTCAGCTACAGCCTACTCGTTGCGCCTGAGACCCCCCACCCTTTTTTTGGGGACCTTTCCGCGGATATTGTCGAGAATTCATTTGGTAGAGAATGGAACGCAGAACTTAGCTCGAGGGGGATTTCGAAACAGTGAAGTTCAGAACCGCGGATAGGATTCACAGTGGTTCGTGTCTCAACTGGGCTGGCGCGGGATGGTAGGTTCACGGGCGCAAGTGCCCCGGTTATAATTCCAGCCGCGCCAACGGGCACTACTAATTCCATCACTGGAGACACTTCATGGAAACAGGAAATAACCGCAATCGAGCCGGCTTCATATTCGTGCTTCTGTGCGCTCCGCTTGTGGCGCGAGCGCAGAACGTCCTGACCTATCACAACGACAGCGGGCGGACCGGACAGAACCTCAATGAGACGACCCTTACTCTGAGCAACGTGAATTCAGCGACCTTCGGCAAGCTCTTCGTCTTGTCAGTGGACGGCAAAGTGGATGCCCAACCCCTTTACATGGCGGGCGTAAACACTCCGGGCAAGGGCACTCACAACCTGCTGTTCGTGGCTACGGAGCACGACAGCCTTTATGCTTTTGACGCAGACACTGGGAGCGTGATTTGGCACGTCAGGACGCTGGGCTCTGCCGAATCTCCTTCCGACGACCGCGGCTGCAGCCAAGTGACGCCGGAGATTGGAATCACCGCGACACCGGCCATTGATACGGCGAGCGGGCCGAACGGCACGATCTACGTCGTGGCCATGAGCAAGGACAGGCACGGGAAATACCACCAGCGTCTTCACGCCTTCGATCTCACCACCGGCCAGGCAGAATTTCCCAAGCCCACCGAGATCCAGGCTCAGTACCCGGGAACGGGCGACAATAGCACGGAAGGTTTTGTGATATTCGATCCCGCGCAGTACAAGGCGCGGCCCGGGCTGCTGGTGCTGAACGGCGCGGTTTACATCGCTTGGTCATCGCATTGCGACAATCGCCCTTACACGGGCTGGGTGATGAGCTATAGCCAGAGCACTCTGCAGCAACAGAGCGTTCTGAACCTGACGCCCAACGGCAACGAGGGCGCTATCTGGCAGGCGGGCGCAGGCGTGGCGGCGGATGCCGGCGGCAATCTATATTTTCTGATGGGCAATGGCACATTCGAGACCAAGCTCGATGCCAACGGATTCCCTATCAACGGCGACTATGGCAACGCCATGATGAAGCTTTCGACTTCAGGCGGCACGCTGGCCGTGGCGGACTACTTCAATATGCACAACACCGTGAGCGAATCGAATGCGGATCAGGATCTGGGCTCAGGTGGCGCTTTGGTGCTGCCGGACATGACGGATTCGAACGGCAAGGTACGTCACCTTGTAGTCGGCGCCGGCAAAGACTCGAATATGTACCTCGCCGACCGAGACAACATGGGCAAGTTCAACCCCAACAACAACAGCAATCTATACCAGGAACTGGCGGGCGCCTTGCCGGGCGGTGTGTTCGCCATGCCCGCCTATTTCAACGGCACTCTCTACTACGGATCGGTAGGCTCCGTCCTGCAGGCGTTTCAGTTTACGCAGGCCCGCCTCCAAACGCCCGCGTCCTCGAGCACCGACACTTCTTTCACCTATCCAGGCACCACGCCCAGCATCTCTGCCAACGGGACTCTGAACGGCATTGTGTGGGCGACGGAGAATACCGACCCGGCGGTGCTCCATGCTTACGATGCCACCAACCTGGAGACCGAGCTATATAACAGCAACCAAGCCGGGTCGCGCGACCAGTTCGGGAGTGGCAATAAATTCATCACGCCCACCATCGCCAACGGAGAAGTGTTTGTCGGCACCACAAACGGTGTGGGCGTGTTTGGGCTTTTGCCCGTCGTCAGTTTTTCCCCTGCGAGTCTTAATTTCGGCAACCAGGCGGTGAATCACATCAGCGCGCCACAATATGTGACCCTCACCAATTCCGGCGGAAGCCCTCTGTTGATCGGCAGCATCGCCTCGACCGAAAGTGAATTCTCCCTGACCAATAACTGCCCGCTCAGTCCGCACGCCCTGGGGGCTGGCGCGAGTTGCACGCTCACCATCCGCTTTAAGCCCAACGCCAGCGGCACAAGGACGGGGAGCATCGCGGTCACTGACAGCGGCGCGAACAGCCCGCAAACCGTCGGCGTGCAGGGGAACGGTGTGGTCACCAGTGTGACCTTGTCAAACACTGATGTGGTCTTCCCCACTCAACTGGTGGGCACCACGAGTGCGACGAAGAGCGTCGCCTTGAATAACGGCGGCTCTTCCTCCGTCACGATCAGCAGCATTGCCATTAGCGGCGATTTCGTTCTTCAAACTGCGGGAACAAAGCCCTGCCCCGCCAGCGGCTCGCTGCCCGCTCACAGCATGTGCAACATCGGGTTCGCATTTGCGCCGGCTTCGGCGGGAATGAGGTACGGCGCGGTCACCATCACCGACAGCGATCCTTCCAGCCCGCAAATCGTAGGCCTGAGCGGCACAGGGACCAGCGTCAGCCTCTCGCCGCCCAGCCTGACTTTTTCGAGTCAGGCTGTCGGCACCACCAGCGCGGCGCAAACCGTGACGCTGAGCAATGTCAGTGGCAGCGCTACGCTGCATGTCAGTAAGATCTCCATCGTGGGAATGAACGCCGCGGACTTTGCATTCACTTCGCCTACCACTTGCCCGCTGAACGGAGGCACGGTCCCGCCTGGTGGCAGTTGCACCTTCAGCGTTGACTTCACACCGAAGGCTACAGGCAGTCGAAAAGCATCCGTCTCGACTTCTGATGACGGCGGGGCCAGCCCGCAAAAGGTGGCACTGGCCGGCACGGGATCTTGACACGCGAAGGCCGGCGAGAAGGCTTTTGTCTATCTGGCCGCATCGTTTCGCGAGCCTGACACATCATCAATACCCTGGAGGAAATATGCCAAAGATGCGAGCGGTGCAAGTTTTAAAACCGGGAAGTCCATTCGAACTGGTGGAGCGTGAAATCCCGGAGCCCGGCCCGGGATCGGTGCGAATCAAGGTTCAGGCGTGCGGCATTTGCCACAGCGATTCCCTGGTGAAGGAGGGCCACTGGCCGGGCATTCAATATCCGCGCGTGCCGGGTCACGAGGTCGCTGGCGTGATCGATGCGGTGGGTGCGGGCGTCGCAGAGTGGAAAGCAGGCCAGCGCGTGGGCGTCGGCTGGTACGGTGGCCACTGCGGGCACTGTGAGTCCTGCCGGCGCGGCGATTTCATCACCTGCCGCAATGGCAAGATTACGGGTATTTCCCATGATGGCGGATATGCCGAATTCATGATTGCGCCTGCGCAAGCATTGGCGCGCATTCCCGAAGAATTGCCTGCTGCGGATGCCGGGCCCCTGCTCTGCGCGGGCATCACCACTTACAACTCACTGCGCAACAGCGGCGCGCGCGGAGGCGACTTGGTGGGCGTGCTGGGCATCGGCGGGCTCGGGCATCTCGGCATTCAGTATGCCGCGAAGATGGGCTTCCGAACCGTGGCCATCGCGCGTGGGAAGGACAAGGAAGCGCTGGCGCTCCAACTCGGCGCGCGCCACTATATTGATACGACCTCCCAGGATCCCGCCGAAGAACTCACGAAGCTGGGAGGCGCGAAGGTCATCCTCGCGACCGTGACCAATGGCAAAGCGATGAGCGCCGTGGTGCCCGGCCTCGGCATCGGCGGCAAATTGATTGTGGTGGGCGCCGCAATGGAGCCGCTGGAAATTCCGGCATTGCTGCTTCTCGGAGGTCGCAGGACGATCACCGGCTGGCCTTCGGGCACGGCGATCGATTCCGAGGACACGATGAACTTCAGCGTCATGACGGGTGTGCGCTCCATGAACGAGGTCTTCCCTCTGGACCGCGCCTCCGAAGCCTACGAGCGCATGATGAGCGGCCAAGCGCGATTCCGCGTGGTTCTCACCACAGGATAAAAAAGTCGCATGTGGCGCGCGGCATGCGACAAGCAATCGAAATCAGAGTATAGAAGTAGGAAATAGCGTCTCGGGAGTCGGGAAGGATTCTACCTTTCCGATTCTCCCATTCCCGACGGCATCACCGAGACCTGTGATCGGCGTCGCTGCATCTCGGTTAGCATCTGTGTAACGTCAACTGGGCGAATGCCCCGTATACTCCCGAAAGCAGTGTGTCCCAAAGCTCAGTTCGTAGCGGCGGTCTGTGACCGCCGGCCTTGATTCTCGAGTTTTCAAGGATTGCTGAGCTCCCTTCCGAGGCAGGCTCCGACCGCCGCTACCGCACAAAACTCCCAGTTTTGAGACAGACCTTGAGGCGAATTACGGTGCGAATTTACCCGAGCTGAAGAGGGATTGCCGCCCAGGGTCCAGCCGTGACAAAGCACGGAGAAAGAGCGCGACGAGCAAAGGAGAAAACCATGAAGCCCATTTACTCTTCGACAGCAGCGGTGTTGACCATCCTTGCGGGGGTGGCGCTCTTTCAGCCGCACATGATGAATGCCGGGCAAGGCTCTGCGGCGACGGCGAATTCGACCGCCACACAGGAAGCGGCCCCGGCGCGGAAAGTGCATTTGGCGGCAAACTACGGCAAGCTGCCGCTCAGCTTTGAGGCGAATCAAGGCCAAACAGATTCACGGGTGAAATTCCTTTCGCGCGGGAGGGGATATTCGCTGTTCCTCACCGGTGATGAAGCGGTGCTCTCCTTTCAGGGAAAAGTAGCGCAGCACCCGCTCTCCGGTCCCTTCGACGCGCTTAGGGCAGGCTCTGCGGCAATTCCAAATCCTCCGTTCGGCCCTGCGGCAATTCCAGAGCATGCCCAAAAAGAAGTCGAAAAGCCGCGAGGCTGGGGCGCGAGCCTGCCGCTACGGTCTCCGCGACCGGTAGCGGGTAAAGCGCCGTGCTCAGTTCTGCGGCCCGACGCATAAAATCCTCCTAGAGTCGGCTTGTTATGGCGATCGGAACGACGCTCTCTCGGAGCTTGGCAAAAGCTGACTGACTCGTGATCTGCGAAGCGATCGATCGGCTGTCATCAGGAACAAGGTCCGTCGGGTACGGACTGATAGGCCCGGTGGTGGCACAGAGTCGGGCGGTAACTGCTCCTCCTATCCCGACCTCGGTTGACTGGGGCAGGACAAAGGACGGGTGCTTACTGGCGCGTTTCTGCCAGGAGTTTCTGGTAGCGCGGGTCGGCATGAAGCTCGTCGAAGGCATGCCACTGGTTTAGAGCTTTAAGTGCGGAACCAAAACTCAGACTCTGTTTGACTGCGGCCAACGCGTCGCCTCGCTGTCCAAGACCCAAATCAACCAGTCCCGCGAATGCGGGGAAAGCCGAGCCGTGCTTTATCATCTCGTTCAACTTCGCCAGCAGTTGCTTTGCTTCTTCATTGTGCCCGGTGACGGCCAACACATAACCCGCCTCGCCCATCGTGCGCGGATTGCTTGGATCAAGTGCTAGGCCGGTGCGAGCTTCACTCAGCGCATTGGACGCGTTTCCGGTTTCAAGCTCGATGAACGCCAAAGTCTCATGCGGCTGGCCTAAATCGGGAGCGAGCTCGATTGCACGCCGCAAGCGAGCCTTCGCCTCTTCATATCGGCGAGCGACGTACAGGAGATGCCCCTCGTCAGCGTTGATGATGGCCGAGAGGGGATCGAGCTGGCGGGCGGCCTCCATTTCCGCAAGGGCCATGTGGATCTGGTTGGAGAACACAAAGTAAAAGGAGATCCAATGATGGGCGGTGGCGTAGCTCGGGTTTAATTCGATGGCCCGTCGAAACTCGTGTTCGCTCTGTTTCCAATTTGGCCCGACTAGCTCGACGAAACCGGCGGTGGCGTGGGCCTCGGCCAAAGTGTCGTCCAGCTCAAGGGCACGGCGGGCGGCAGCGGCGGACTTCGTGTAACATTCCTGGTTTCCGATGCTCGTGTATTGGGGCAACAGCGCGTAGGAGGCTGCCAAGCCCGCATAGGCGGGAGCGTATTTTGAATCGCGGTCTATAGCTTGTTGATAGTAGTCCGCGGCTTTTGTCAGATCGGCCGCGGTCCGTTTGTTCCAATGGTAAAGACCTAGCAAGCAGAGTTCGTGGACCTGGGGATCAACCGGACGAGCATTCGCCGCGCTCACCATGCGCTGGCCAGCCAGCGTTCCCCCAACCTGACTCGCAATCTCCTGCGAAAGCTCGGCTTCCACGCTCAGCAGATCTTTCGCGTCGCGATCGTATTTTCGCGCCCACAGGTGTCGGTCTTCGGTCGCGTCAATCAGTTGGACGGTGACTGTCACGCGATTCCCGAACCGCGCCACAGCTCCCTCGACGATGGCTTCTACCCCGAGTTCTCGCGCGATTTGGGTGATGGGCTCGTTGGTTTGTCTGTAGCGCATCGCGGAGGTGCGCGAGATGACCCGCAGCGGAAGCGATTGCGCCAGGTCTGTGATCACCTCTTCGGTGACACCATCCGCGAAGTAGTCCTGGCCTGGGTCGGGAGATAGGTTCCGCAGCGGCAGAACTGCGAGCGAGTGAATCTGCGTAGGCTTCGGAGGCTTTTTGGCCTGCACTTGAACGTACCAGAGTCCGAGCGTGAGCAAGATCCCACCCGCAAGCCCCGCGAGAATCCAACTGCCGAGCGACCAGTGAATGGCCTCGGGCAGAATCGGAGCCTGCCCTGAAATCGCCGGGGACTCTGAGACTGATGGAACAGCGGGGTGGGGCTCTGTGACGTCAACCGGCAGAAGAAAGCGGTATCCCTTCTTAGCTACTGTCTCAATGAAAGTCGGGTGTTCCGCCGAGTCGCCCAGCGCATCTCTCACCTTCTTAATCGCAACATTGATGCCCTGCTCGTAGTCAACGAACGTCTGGCTGTCCCACATGCGCTCGCGCAGTTGCTCACGGGTGACCAACTTTTGTGGGTTGTCCAGCAAGGCGGTCAGCAGGAGCAGTGGTTTTTCCTGGAGTCGCACGGCGGAATTGCCGGTGCGCAATTCGCCCTCGGCGGCGACCAATTCGAACGTACCAAACCGATAAATCCGGTCTTTCATGGGCGCAAAGCCAAGCTCAGAGTGGGGAAACGGCATTATCCCGCCTAAATCGCAGATTTGCAAGCGCCGGAAGACCGCCGCGTCGGTCCCGGCGCTTGGCTTGCATCTGCTTGATCTCAAGCCGGATTTTCGATTCACTCACGATTTAGAAGAAATTTAGGTGCAGGAAATTGACAGCGTGAAACAAAAACGGCAGCTTTCGGAGTGCGGCGGCTTGCCGCCGCTTTTTCAGCCGCGAGCTTGCTCACGGAAAATTGAGCCAGCGACGATGGCGAGGCCAGCAAGCTGGCCGAAACGAAAGCGGGAGCAAGCTCCCGCATTCCAAAGCGATACAGGGAGCATTTCACATGACAATCCACCGCGCATTCGCATTCACGCTTATTCTCGCCGGTTTCGGGGCTCTCGCGGCTCGGCCTGTTGAGGCCCAGCAGTTGACCACGCTCTACAGCTTCTGTCAGCAAACCAACTGCGCGGATGGCGCTTTCCCTTACGCCGGCCTCGTGAAGGGATCCGATGGGAATTTCTACGGCACAACCTTCCAGGGCGGCACTGGGGTTAATTGCGACGTGGGCGGCGGTTGCGGCACGGTTTTCAACATCACGCCGGCTGGGGCGCTCACCACGCTCTACAACTTTTGCTCGCAGAGCGGCTGCACGGACGGCAAGCTCCCATATGGGGGCCTAATCCTTGCGAGCGACGGTAACTTCTATGGGACCACGAACATAGGCGGGAATACCAGCAACTCCGGGAAGGGCAGCGGCACGATTTTCAGGATCACGCCTGGCGGGGCGCTGACCACGCTCTACGCATTCTGCTCGCTTCAGTACTGCGCCGACGGCTCGGGACCCTATGACAGTCTCGTACAAGGAAGCGATGGAAACCTCTACGGAACGACAGTTGGGGGCGGAGGACCCTATGGGCTGGGGACGGTGTTCAAAATTACTCCCGACGGTGGATTCACATCGCTTTATAGCTTTTGCGACCATTTCGAGTGCGCCGAGATCGGAAATCCCACAGGGGGACTGGTCGAAGCCGGTGACGGGAATTTGTATGGCACAACCGGAGGCCTCCCCAACGGAACCGCGTATTCCACGGTCTTCCAGATTACTCCCAGCGGAGCACTGACCTATATTTATTCCTTCTGCTCTCTCGGAACTCCTTGCGCAGACGGAAACAAGCCTGCCGACACGCTGATCCAGGCCAGTGATGGCAAGCTCTACGGCACAACACTGTATGGCGGCGCTTATCAGCAGTCCGGCTTCGAGTACCCCGGAGGGACAGTCTTCAGCATGACCACGGGCGGCGCGCACACGCTGCTGTATAGCTTCTGCGGCGTGGGGACTTATCCCGCTTGCGCCGACGGCGCGGACCCGGAGGCTGGCGTAGTCCAGGCCAGCGACGGTAATTTGTACGGCACGACCTTGTACGGCGGCGCTTATCATAGTGCGGCCAACGGCGTTGGTGGCACACTCTTCAAGATCACGCCCGGTGGC
>Ga0187803_10000767_pt1 | contig 12631 bp, 9 predicted proteins | sample NC_wetland_sal_i_2_FD_132425 | JGI IMG/M metagenome (GOLD analysis project Ga0187803, IMG submission 132425) | Wetland sediment microbial communities from Neuse River Estuary, North Carolina, USA - Control_3 | ecosystem: Environmental > Aquatic > Freshwater > Wetlands > Sediment | place: USA...
ATCCTCTTCCCTCCCTACGACGCGCTCCAGCTCCAGGACATCCTGAAGGACCGGGCCCGGGAGGCGTTCAAGGACGGCGTGACCGATCCCGGGGTCGTCGAGCGGTGCGCCGCCTACGCGGCGCTCGAGAACGGGGACGCGCGGCGGGCGCTCGCCCTCCTGAGGCTCGCGGCCGAGATGGCCGAGCGGGACCACGCGAAGCGGATCACGCCGGACCACGTCGTCAAGGCGAAGAACCGGCTCGAGCAGGACATCATCGTCGAGTGCTGTCGCACGCTCCCTCCGCACTGTAAGGTCCTCCTGTACGCGATCCTCCAGTCGTACGAGCGGCGCCGGACCGGGGTTCTGACGGGCGAGGTGTACGAGAGCTACCGTCGCCTCGCGGAGCGGCTCGGCCTCCAGCCGCTGCACGCCCGATCGATCTCCAACTACGTCTCCGAGCTCGAGACCCTCGGCCTCATCCGGGCGACGATCGTATCGCGCGGGCGGGGCGGTCGGACCCGCGAGATCATCGTCGACGTGCCGCTCTCGGAGACGATCCCGGCGCTCGAGGAGGACCCGCTCATCGCGCCGGTCGGCCGGCCCCGCAGCCGGGGCCAAACGCTCCTCACGAACTTCGATAACCCGAACCGGACCGGCCCGTTCTGAACCGGGTCCGCCGCCGACCGACGACGCCCCGCTCCGGGGCCCTCAGGCCGACGCGGTGTCCGCGCTCGCCTCGGCGGGGACCTCCTCTGCGTTCTCCCCCGCGCTCGCCGCGCGCCGGCGGGCGCGCTCCCGGGCGAGCTCTTTGAGGTCCCGGTCGAGCTCGGCGAACTCCCGCACGGTGCGACGCAGCCGGATCCGGACGATCCCCTTCAACGTCGCGATCTCGCGATCGAGCTCCTCGTCCGATCCGCGGAAGCCGCTCATGCTGCCGATTCGGAATCGATCTGTGCCTTCTGGAGCTTCGCGGAGAAGTCGACGAAGACCGTCTTGATCTCGGTGAACTCCCCGATGGCGGCGCTCCCGGCCTCCCGTCCGCCATTGCCGGTATTCTTGACCCCACCGAACGGCAGTTGCACCTCCGCGCCGATGGTGGGGGCGTTCACGTAGGTGATTCCCGCTTCGAGCTCCCGGATCGCTCGGAAGGCGCGGTTGACGTCCTTCGTGTAGATCGACGAAGAGAGCCCGTACTCCACGTCGTTCGCCACGCGCACGGCCTCCTCGTAGCTCCCAACGCGGATCACCGAGAGCACCGGGCCGAAGATCTCCTCCTTCGAGATCCGGGTACCGTGCTTCGTCTCGAAGATCGTCGGCTGGAGGAAGAACCCCTGGTCGTAGGCGCCCCCGGTGAGCTTCGCGCCGCCGTAGCGGAGCGTAGCCTCCTTCCGGCCGATCTCGATGTAGCCGAGGATCTTCTTCTCCTGGTCGGCGGAGGCGACCGGTCCCATTCCGGTCTTCGGGTCGAGCGGATCGCCGACCGAGAACCGGTCGAGCCGGTCGGTGAGCATCTTCAAGAACGACTCGTGGACCTTCTCGTGGACGATGAGCCGGCTCGTCGCCGTGCACCGCTGGCCCGAGGTGCCGAACGCGCCGAAGAGAACCCCTTCGAGGGCGAGGGGGAGGTCGGCGTCCTCCATCAGGAGCACGGGGTTCTTCCCCCCGAGCTCTAGGTGGACCATCTTGAGCCCCTGGGCCCCCCGAACGTAGACGTCACGTCCCGCGTCGGTCCCCCCCGTGAACGAGACGGCCCGGACCCGCGGGTCGACGACCATCGCGTTCCCGACGACCGCGCCGGAGCCCGTGACGAGGTTGAGGACGCCCGGGGGGACCCCGGCGGCTTCGTAGACCTTCACGACCTCGGCGCCGCAGGCGGCGGTGTTGGAGGCGGGCTTGAACACGACCGTGTTCCCGGTGATGAGCGCCGCGGCGATCTTCCAGTTCGGGATCGCCGTCGGGAAGTTCCAGGGGGTGATGCATGCGACCACTCCCTTCGGCTGGAGGACCGTGAGACAGAACTTCGACCGAAGCTCGGAGGGGACGGTCTCGCCGAACAGGCGGCGGCCCTCCCCGGACATGTACTCGATGAAGTCGATCGACTCCTGGACGTCGCCGAGCCCCTCGCCGATCACCTTGCCCATCTCGCGGGTGACGAGGCGACCCAGCTCCGCCTTCCGCTGCTTCATGACGCGGGCGGCCTCGAGCAGGATCTCGCCGCGCTTCGGCGCGGGAGTCTCCTTCCACGCCGGGAACGCTTTCGCCGCCGCCCCGATGGCGCGGTCCACGTCCCCGGTCGTGCCTGCGACGAACGAGCCGACCGGCTCGCGCGTCGCCGGATTGATCGTCCGGAACCGGTTCGCCCCGGGGGGGGCGGTCCATTTCCCGTCGATAAAGAGCCCGTACTCCTGTTCCATCGGTAGCCCTCCGGGCGACCACCGGCGGATTCCCCCGCCGGATACATAGGCGTTTGCCGCGCCCGTTCGCCTCCCCGGCCCCGAAGGGACAAAGATTTTCGGCGGGGGGGCTTCCCGGGCTCGTGCTCGACGTCGAGCGGCTCCGCAACGAACCGGAGAAGACGGAGGAGAACCTGCGCCGGCGCCAGCACCCCCCATACCTCAAGATGTTCGCCGAGGCCCGGGCTCGCGACGTCGAGTGGCGGGCGTCCTTGGCGGAGGCCGACCGCCTTCGTCGGCGGCGCAACGAGCTCAGCCGCCTGATCGCGGAGTCCCGGAGGACGGGCACGCCCTCCCCCGCCGTCGAGGCGGAGGCGAAGGCGATTCCGGAACAGATGCGGGAGGTGGAGAGCCGCGAGGGGGCGCTGCTCGCCGCCCGGGACGCTCTCCTCCGGCGTCTCCCGAACCTTCTCGACGATTCCGTTCCCTTCGGGAAGGGCGACTCCGAGAACGTCGTCGTCGCGTCATGGGGGAATCCGGGACCCGCACGGCCGGGCCTCAAGCCGCACGGCGAGGCCCTGGAAGCTCTGGGGATGGCCGAGTTCGCCCGCGCCCAGCGCACGAGCGGCGCGGGGTTCTACTACCTGCGAGGCCCGGTCGTCCTCCTGGATCTCGCCCTGCAGCGGTTCGCGCTCGAATTGCTCGTCTCCCGTGGGTTCACGCCGGTCGAGCCGCCCTACATGCTGCGACGGGCTCCGTACGAGGGGGTCACGGACCTTGCCGACTTCGAGAACGTGATGTACAAGATCGATGGGGAGGACCTCTACCTCATCGCGACGAGCGAGCACCCGCTCGCGGCGCTCCACATGGGAGAGATCCTGGACGAGGACGACCTTCCGATCCGCCTGGCGGGGGTCAGCCCCTGCTTCCGCCGGGAGATCGGGGGCCATGGGGTCGACCAGAAGGGGATCTTCCGTGTCCACCAGTTCCAGAAGGTGGAGCAGTTCGTCTTCTGCCGGCCGGACGACTCGGCCCGGATGCACGAGGAGATCCGGGAGAACGCGGAGGAGGTGTTCCGCCGGCTCGAGGTCCCGTACCGGGTGGTCAACGTCTGCACCGGAGATCTCGGGACGGTGGCGGCGAAGAAGTTCGACATCGAGGCCTGGTTCCCACGCCAAGGCCAGTACCGGGAGGTCGTGAGCTGCTCGAACTGCACGGACTACCAGGCGCGCCGACTCGGCATCCGGCTCGGAAAGGCCGGACGGCCGGGGAAGATCGTTCCCCACACGCTCAACTCGACGGCGGTCGCGACCTCCCGGGCGCTCGCGGTGATCGTCGAGCAGTACCAACGGCCCGACGGCTCCGTCGAGGTCCCGACCGCTCTGCGCCCCTATATGGCCGGCTTGAGCGCGCTCACCCGGACGGTCCCGCCCTCGTGAGGGCCGAGAGGTCGACCCGGATCGGGTCCCCGAGGTCCGCAGAGCGTTGTCCGGTGGCCGATGCGCCTAAGCACGACGCCCGCTCGTAGGCCGGCCGAGGTTTCGGTGGGCCGCCAGAGACTTCTCGACGACTTCTCCCCGGAGGGTCCGGTCGCGCCCCCCGAGCCGGTCCCGAAGGGCCGCCCCCACCCGCCGGCGCTCCCCGGGATCTGGAGCGTTGTCGACGGCACGGTCGAGCATCCGTACCTGCGTCCGGGGGAGATCCGCGCCCTCCCGTTCCAGATCGACCTCGCCCGGATCGGCCTCGAGGAGGATCTTCTGGTCGTCCTCCCGACCGGGCTCGGAAAGACGGTGATCGCGGCGCTCGCGGCGGCCGAGGTGCTGCGACGGTCGGAGGGGAAGGTCCTGTTCCTCGCCCCGACGCGTCCGCTCGTCCAGCAGCACGCAGACTCCTTGGGCCGCTGGCTTCGCCCGATCTCCGTCGCCCGATTCACGGGGACGGTGAAGCGGCCCGTTCGCGAGGGCGCGTGGGAGGGTGCGGATATCGTCTTCGCGACCCCGCAGATCGTCGCGAACGACCTCACCGCGGGCCGGTGCGCCCTCCGCGACGTCGCGCTCCTCGTCTTCGACGAGGCGCACCACGCGATCGGAAAGTACGCCTACGTCCCCATCGCCGAGCGGTACCGGGCCGAGCGCCCGCCCGACGGCCGGGTGCTCGGCCTCACCGCATCCCCCGGCGGACGGGACGAGCACATCGACGAGGTCGTCGCCGCGCTCGGGGTGGCCCGGATCGAGGCCCGGAGCCGCGAGGACGAGGGGGTGAGGGAGTACGTCCAGGCGGTGGAGATCTCGACGGTCTGGGTCGACCTCCCTCCGACCGCGGAGGCGATCCGGACGATGCTCACCGAGGCGTCCCGCGAGACCGCGCGTCGGCTCCAGAAGATGGGATACCTCCGCAAGAAGCCGATCTCCTCCCTGTCGGTCAAGGACCTGATCGCGCTCCGCGCGGAGATCTTCGCGCGTCCGGGCCCGATGGTCCGACGGTTCGGGCCGCTCTTCCACCAGCTCGTCCTGCTCCACCTGCACCATGCGCTCGAGCGCCTCGAGACCCAGGGGCTCGACCCGTTCGTCCAGTACGTCGATCGCGTCGCGGCGAAGGAGAAGCCGAGCCGGGGGGACCGAGCGTTCGGGCAGCTCCCGGCCGTCGTCGAGGCCCGCCGGGTCGCCGAAGAGTTCCGCCGCACGTCGAAGGCCCCCTCTCATCCCAAGCTCGACGCGCTCGCCGACCTCGTGCGCGAGACGCTCGCCCGGCCCCGGGACCACCCCCCCCGGATCCTCGTGTTCGCCCAGTACCGGGACACGATCCAGACGATCCAGTCGGTCCTCGAGAAGAACGGCTGGCGCGTGGGCCGGTTCGTCGGACAGTCGACCCGGGACGCCGACGACCGGGGGATGACCCAAAAGGAGCAGGCGCAGGTCCTGGGGGGGTTCCGGGACGGCCGGTTCCCGATCATGGTCGCCAGCAGCGTCGCCGAGGAGGGGCTGGACGTGCCGGACGTCGACCTCGTCGTCTTCTTCGAGTCGGTGCCGAGCGAGATCCGAGCGATCCAGCGGCGCGGACGGACCGGCAGGAGCTCGATCGGCCGGGTCGTCCTCCTGCTCACCCGGGAGACCCGCGACGTCCGCTACCAGGTCGCGGAGGTGCGTCGCGAGAAGGCGATGGGCCGGATCGTCCGCCGCCTTTCCGCGGAGGCGAGGTCGGCGAGCCGCGGGCGCGTCGGTCGCCGGCGGGGGGACCCGGAGGCGGGGGCCGTCCCCGAGAGAATCGAAGAGTAGCCGCTCCTCGCCGGGACGGCGGCGAGGCTAAATACGCACCTCCGGGTCAACGCCTCTCGACACGATGGGCGCTCTCGAGGCAGTCGCCCAGAACCTCGGGCTGGCCGCCCTGTGCGTCATTTCGACCGTCCTCACGGCCTACCTCGCTTACTCGATGGTCCACCCCGAGCGGTTCTGAGGCCGGCGCCGGTTCGTGTTCGATCTCCCCTCGCTGTGGGATGTCGTCGTCCTCATCGGCCTCGTCCTCGCGATCGCGCCGTGGTTCGGGGAATACCTGGGCAAGATCTACCTCAACCGCCCGCTCCCCGGCGACACGATCCTCAACCCCGTCGAGCGGGCGATCTACCGGCTTCTCGGCACTTCGCCCCGGCGGACGATGCGGACCGGGGAGTACTTTCTCTCGGTCGTCCTCCTCAACGGCGCCGTCGCCCTCTTCCTCTTCCTCTGGTTCTACTTCCAGGCGAGCCTCCCTCTCGACGCGACGGGCGCTCCGGGGATGAGCTGGAGCCTCGCGTTCCACTCCGCGACCAGCTTCACGACGAACACCGACTTCACCCACTTCACGAACGAGTCGCAGCTCACCCTGGGCTCGCTCGTGATCGCCTGGCCGCTCGCCCTGTTCACCTCCGCCGCGACCGGTCTCGCCGTCGCGGCGGCGATGATCCGCGGCTTCGTGCAGCGCGACGGGACGATCGGGAACTTCTACGTCGACATGGTTCGCACCATCACCCGCCTCCTCCTGCCCCTCTCGCTCGCCTTCGCGGTCGTCCTCGTGCTCCTGGGGGTTCCCCAGACGTTCGTGAACTACGTCACGGCGCATCCGATCACGGGCGGCACGCAGACGATCTACCTCGGCCCGGTCGCGTCGTACACCGCGATCACCCTGCTCGGGACGAACGGCGGGGGGTTCTACTCCGCGAACGCCGCATCCCCGTTCGCGAACCCGACGGCCGTGTCGAACCTGTTCGAGGTGTTCGTGATGATGCTGATCCCGTTCTCGACCCCGTTCGCGTTCGGCCAGATCGTCCGGAGGCGGGCGGAGGCATGGCCGTACATGGGGACGATCCTCATCGTCTTCGCGATCGCCCTCGGCCTCTTCATCGCCTATCAGGCCGCCTCCAACCCGGCGCTCGTCGGCGTCTCGGGGATCGGGCCGCAGGTCAACGGCTACCCCGTGGGCCAGGAGACCCGGTTCAGCCTCCCGGAGGCGTCGCTGTTCCAGGTCGTCAGCGTCTACTCGAACGTCGGGGCGAACAGCATGCAGATCGGCGCCCTCACCCCGGTCTCCCAGCTCGTGCTCCTCTTCGGGATGTTCACCCAGAGCACCCCGGGCGGCGAGGGGACCGGCTTCGGGACCCTCCTCCTGTTCGCGGTCCTTGGGATCTTCGTCGGGGGCCTCATGGTCGGCCGGACCCCCGAGTACCTCGGGAAGAAGGTGGGGACCGCCCAGGTGAAGTGGGCCGCGCTCGCCCTCCTGATCCACCCGGCCGCGATCCTCGTCCCGTTCGTGGTCGCCGTCGTCGGAGGGCAGGTCGAGATCGCCTCCGGGTCGATTCCCGCGTCGGCGCACGTCTTCACGTCGGTGCTCTACGAGTTCACGTCGGAGTCCGCGAACAACGGCAGCGCCCTCTCGGCGTTCAATACGAGCATCGGCACCCCGGCGTCGTTCAACGACACGACCGTCTTCTTCAACGTCGCCGGCGGGATCGTGATGCTCGTCGGCCGGTTCGTCCCGATCTGGGCGATGCTCAAGGTCGGGGGCCTCTTCTCCGAGCAGCCGATCCTGCCGGCCGGGCACGGAACGCTCCGCACCGCGAGCGCGACGTTCACGCTCTACATCACCCTCTTTCTCATCATCGTCTCGGTCCTCCTGTTCCTCCCGGTCATCGCGCTCGGTCCGCTCGGCCAGATCTTGGGGGGCGTCTGAGATGGCGGAGCCCGGCGCGCGCGTCTCCGTCCGGCGGGTCCCCCACACCTCGGTCGTCCGAGTCCTGGGCGACTCCGTTCGCCGGTTCGATCCCCGCGTCCAGGTCCGCTCCCCGGTGATGTTCTGCGTCTACGTCCTCTCGTTCTTCCTGCTCGCGATCACCCTCTACCCGCGGGCGTTCCCCGACATCGCCCGGACGTACCATGCCGGCTACTTCCTGTGGGTCACGATCATCCTGTTCCTTACCCTGTGGTTCTCGAATCTCTCGACGGCGATCGCCGAGGCCCAGGGGCGGGCCCGGGCGGACGCGCTCCGCGAGATCCGCAGCGGGATCCGGGCGCGACAGGTCCTGCCCGACGGGACCGTCCAGTGGGTGTTGACGGACATTCTCCACGTCGGCGACACCCTCGAGATCCAGCCCGGGGAACCGGTGCCGATGGACGGCGACGTCGTCGCGGGGGCGGTGCTGATCGACGAGTCGATGATGACCGGCGAGTCGTCGCCCGTCACCCGGGAGAGCGGCGGCGACCAGACGAGCGTGCTCGGCGGCACCCGGGTCCTCCAGGGGACGGCCCGGATCCGGGTGACGGCGGCCCGCGGCGAGTCGTTCCTCGACCGGTTGATCCACCTGGTCGAAGGTCAGGGACGCGAACCGACGCCGAACGAGCTCGCCCTCGTCGTCCTGCTCTCCGCCCTCACGATCGCCCTCTTCACGGTCGTGGTGACGTTCGTGCTCCTCGCGAACTTCACGAGCATCGTCGTGATCGACCTCGCGACGATCGTCGCCCTGTTCGTCTGCCTCATGCCGACGACGATCGGGGCCCTGCTCCCCGCGATCGGGATCTCGGGAATCAACCGGACGGCGAAGGCGAACGTGATCGCGAAGTCCGGCCGGGCCGTCGAGGCGGCCGGGGACCTGGACGTCCTCATCCTCGACAAGACCGGGACGATCACGATCGGGAATCGGCTCGCCGTTCAGTTCGTCGCCGGTCCGGGAGTTGCGCCCTCGGAGCTCCTGGAGGGTGCGCTCCTCTCCTCGAGCCTCGACGACACGCCCGAAGGTCGATCGATCGTCCGGCTCGCCGCCCGCCGCAACGCGCCGACCCGCCGCCTCCAACCGGGGCAGTTCAAGGTCCTCCCGTTCTCGGTCGATCGTCAGATGAGCGGAATCACGCTCCCCGACGGTACGGAGATCTTCAAGGGGTCGATCCGGGCGATGGAGACGTACGGGGCGGGCTTGCCCCCTGAGCTCGTCGAATCGTCCGAGGGGGCCTCCAAGGAGGGGATGACCCCCCTCGTGATCGCCGCCCAGCGGAGGGTGCTCGGGCTCGTCCTGCTGAAGGATGTCGTGAAGCCCGGGATCCGCGACCGTGTCCGAGAGCTCCGGACGATGGGGATCCGCACGATCATGTGCACGGGCGACAACCGGCTCACCGCGGCGGCGGTCGCTCGGGAGAGCGGCGTCGACGAGTTTGTCGCCGAGGCGAAGCCGGAGACGAAGCTCACGCTCGTCGACCGCGAGAAGTCCCAGGGGCGTCTCGTGGCGATGACCGGCGACGGGACCAACGACGCCCCGGCGCTCGCGCGCGCCGACGTCGGGCTCGCGATGAACAGCGGCACCGGCGCCGCCAAGGAGGCGGGGAACATGGTCGACCTCGACAACGACCCCACGAAGCTCATCGAGGTCGTCTCGATCGGCAAGCAGCTCCTCATCACGCGCGGAGCCCTCACGACGTTCTCGATCACGAACGACGTCGCGAAGTACTTCGCGATCATCCCGGCGATCTTCATCGCGTCGGGCGCCACCGGCCTTCCCGGCATCCAGGCGATGAACGTCCTCGATCTCGCGAACCCTCAGCTCGCGGTGCTCGCGGCCCTGCTCTTCAATGGCCTCATCATCCCGCTCCTGATCCCCCTCGCGCTGATCGGGGTCCCGTTCCGCCCCCGGAGCGCGATCGATCTCCTCCGGCGGAACCTGCTCTACTACGGCGTGGGGGGCCTCGTGAGCGCGTTCGTCGGTATCAAGCTCCTCTACCTCCTCATCGCCTGGCTGGCGGGCCTCCCCCTCGTGGCTCAGCTGGGGAGCGACGTCGGGCACCTCCTCCCCCTCGGAGGGAGCTGATGGCGTCCGGCCCCGCACCCGAGGCGTCGACCCCGCCAGGAGCTCGTCCCCCGAGGGCGCACTCGCTCTTGGGCCACGTCCGCGCCGCTCTGTTCTTCCTCCTCCTGCTCGGCTTGACGGCCGGGTTCGCCTACCCGGGGGTGGTCACCGGGATCGCCGAGCTGGTCGCGCCGGGGTCGGCCGCCGGATCTCTGCTCACCGAGAACGGCACGGTCGTCGGTTCGTCGCTCCTCGCCCAGAACACGAGCGTGCCGTACCTGTTCTGGGAGCGCCCGTCGTTGACGGACTACAACATGACGCTCGGGGCGGCCGTGCCACCCGGCCCGACCGAGCCCGCTCTGGGAGCGCTTCTCAACGAGACGATCGCCTACCTCCAGGCGAACGGATGGAACATCAGCGCGAACGCGACGGTCCCATTCTGGCTCGTCGCGCTCTCGGCCTCGTCGATCGACCCAGACATCGTGCCGGAGGCGGCCCTCATCCAGGTCCCGCGGGTCACGGCCGCCTCCGACCATGCGATCGGGACCGTCCGCGTCGGGAGCGGACCGAACGCCTCGGCGGTCGACGCCGCGGACAAGGAGGTCTTCGTCGCGAACGCGCTCAGCGGGTCGGTGAGCGTGATCTCCGAGGTCTCCCGCGCCGTCGTGGCGACGATCCCGGTCGGCACCGACCCGGTGGCGATCGCGGTCGACGCGACCGACCGAACGGTGTTCGTCGCCAACCGTGGGTCGAACAACGTGACCGTCCTCTCTGAGGCGAGCCGCACGGTCGTCGCGAACGTCTCCGTGGGGGTACACCCGGTCGCGCTCGCTGTCGACGCCGCGAGCGGGGCCGTGTACGTCGCGAACTCCGGGTCGAACAACGTGAGTGTCGTCTCCGGCTCGACGCCCTCCGTCGTGGCGAGCGTCTCGGTCGGGGCCGGCCCTTCGGCGCTCGCCTCCGACGACGTCGCACGCGTGGTGTACGTCGCGAACTCGGGGTCGAACAACGTCTCGGTCGTCTCGGAGACGACCCACACCGTCACGGCCACCGCGCCCGTGGGGACCGACCCGGCGGCCCTCGCGGTGGCCCCGGCGCTCGGCCGGGCGTACGTCGCGAACCTGCTCTCCGGGAACGTGACGGTGCTCGCCGGAGCGGGGAGCCGCATCGCGGCGAACGTCTCCGTCGGAGTGAGCCCCGGCGCGCTCGCCCTCGACAGCGCGAACGGCGAGATCTACGTCGCCAACACCGGCTCGTCCAACGTGAGCGCGATCTCGGCGACCACGAACCGGGTCGTCGCGACACTCTCCGTCGGCGGAGCCCCCGACCAGCTCGTCTTCGACCCGGTGAACGGCAACGTCTTTGTCTCGAACCGGGTCTCCTCGAACGTGTCCGTCATCTGGGGAGGGACCGACACGCTGGTCGCCTCCGTCCCCGTCGGGGCGAATTCGTCGACGGTCGCGGTCGACGGGGTCGGTGGGGAGGTCTACGTCGGCCACGGCGGCGGCTCGTCTGTGAGCGTCGTCGCGAACCTCACGACCGCGTTCGTCTTGAACCTCGTGAACCATCACATCACCCACCCGCCGCTCCCGTTCGTGGGCGAGGCGTACGTGAACGTGCTCGAACTCGACCTCGCCCTGCTCCCGTACCTGGGGAGGTGAGCGATGTACCGGGAGATCCTCGTCCCCGTCCAGGAACCGGCCGAGGTCGAGCCGTTGGTAAAGTTCGCCGCCTCGCTGCTGGACGCCGACGGGGTGATCCGGGTGCTCCACGTGATCCCCACGACGACGCTCCCGGAGGTCACGCGCGAGTGGCGTTCCTCCGTCCATCTCGTCGTCCCGGCCCACGAGGCGGGGGCCGCGCTCGATGTCCGGGTCGATCCCGAGGTGCGGGCGGCGACGGACGTTCCGGGGGAGATCCTCGAGAGCGCGGAGTCGCACAACGTCGACGCGATCCTACTCACTCTGCGGGGGAGCCGACGGAGCCGCAATCCGTTCGTCGGTCACACCGCCTCCGCGATCCTCCACCACGCCCGGGCGACGGTCCTCGTCCTCAACCGGCTCGCGCTCGCGAGTGGCCGGGTGACGCGGATCCTCGTTCCGACGTTCCGCGACCAGCCGTCGGGCTCGACACTCCGCCTCGCCGAGGAGATCTCGCTCAAGTCGGAGGGGGCCTCGGTCGTCACGCTCGCCCTCGGGCCCCGGGACCACGCCGGGGCTCCGCCGTCCGAGGAGGTGACCTCCCGGGGGATCTCAATCACCCGAAAGCACGCGTTCATCCCCGCGGGGATCCTCGGCCGCCGGCGCCGGCTCCCCGAGCTCATCCTTCAGGCCGCGGCCCGGGAGCGCTACGGGCTCCTCCTCGTCGGAGAGGAGTCGGAAGCGGTCGGCGGGCCGCTCCTGACGCGTCGGTTCCTGGAGGAGCTGTTCCGCACCGCCCCGTGCCCGGTCCTCGCGGTCCGGGACTAGCCCGGTCGGGAGAACGGCGTTGGGCGAGCTCTGGTTCGTCGGGCTCGGGCTCGACGACGAACGGGGGCTCTCCCGGCGGGCGCTCACGGTCCTCGCGACGTGCGAAGTGTTCGCGGAGGAGTACACCGCGGTCTTGGCCCCTGGGGCGCTCGACCGGCTCGCGACCGAGATCGACCGGCCGGTCGAGCGGCTCGGCCGACCGGCGCTCGAGTCCGAGGCCCCAATCCTCCGGGCGCTCGGCCGGTCGCCCCGCGTCGCCCTCGTGGTGGTCGGGGACCCGTTCGCGGCGACGACGCACGTCGCCCTTCGGCTCGCCGCGGAGCGCGCCGGTCACACGTGGAGGTATCTTCCGAACGCGAGCGTCCTCACCGCGGCTCCGGGATTCCTCGGGCTCATGCAGTACCGCTTCGGCCGGACCGTCTCGCTCCCGTTCCCGGCACCCGGCTTCGCTCCGACCTCCCCGCTCGAGCAGCTCGGCGCGAACC
>Ga0187803_10000768_pt1 | contig 12630 bp, 7 predicted proteins | sample NC_wetland_sal_i_2_FD_132425 | JGI IMG/M metagenome (GOLD analysis project Ga0187803, IMG submission 132425) | Wetland sediment microbial communities from Neuse River Estuary, North Carolina, USA - Control_3 | ecosystem: Environmental > Aquatic > Freshwater > Wetlands > Sediment | place: USA...
AAAATAGAAATTTGAAAATCGGAAGTTCTCCTCCGGGAAAAATCAAGGCGACACACACAAGCGAGTTGGCACACAAGCACACTGGGAGCGCGGGGCCGAGGACAACTGAGGCGGGGCCTCAGGCGAACGAGCAGACTATGGGCCGCGCCAGACGCACGAAATCGTCGTAGCGCATGCGCACCGCATCGTGGTGCGTCCCTGCATTAAAGACGACCTCCGGGTCCTTGGCCAGCGATTCATCCACATAAACCGGCAGGTTGTAGAGAGCACCGAACGGCGGCATGGCCCCGAGTTCGCAATCGGAGAACTGACTGGCGAATTCCGTCTCCGATGCCAAACGCACAGGCTTTCCGACGGCCGCTGCCAGCTTATCGAATTTGACGTGTTTCGATCCCGGCAGAACCGCAAGAATAGTCTCTTCCCCTTGAGCACCGGCGCGCAGCACCACGGTTTTGGCTATCTCCTTGCCGGAAATTTGCATGAGTGTAGCCGTGCCTTGCGCGGTATAGGTGGTGGCGTGCGCGAGCGACTCGTAGGGAATGCCGTTCGAATCCAGGAAGGATTTCAAATGTTGAGGAACGCTCATGGGCGTACTCCTTTCGCCCAGGTCTTTCAAGGGCAGTATAGACCTCTGTGGGGTAAAGCGAAAGTAGGTGCGGTGCGGGGTCGTAGGTCATTGACTCCGGGCCCGGGTCGACCTAGTATCGCGTTCAGGTGCGCTCCAACCTGAAGTACCCCTTCCTCAGACAGGAGAATCAACCATGCCGCACCGCCCGTGGCCATTCTTGGTAATGGCAATTTCCATTCTGCTTTTGGCGTGTTCCAGTGCGCCACCCTCCAAAGACAGTAACCCGCGCTACACCGATGCGCTAAACAGCCTGAAGTCTTCCGATTTCAGCGGGGCTTTGACCAATCTGGACAAAGCAGTAAAACAAGCTCCTAACGAGGCAGTCCGCCAGAAAGCGGTTGTGCTTCGCATTGCACTGGCGACCGCGCTCGCCGAAGCCAATAAACAGATGGCGGAAGCCTATGCAATCGGGGCAAAACAGCCCGCCGCCCAGTCGCACACCGGACCGTTCTACAATATGCGTTCCGACTACTACAACGCTGCGCATTCGTACCTGATGGATGCGATGCAAACGGCGATGAATCAGCGCGCGAAGCTGAGCGGCGACGCCATGCCCCTGGAGGTCAGCTTTCCAGGCTTCACGGGAACAAATCCCGGCTTGACAAAGATCAAAAGCGGTCAATTCGTCTCGGATTCGGAACGGATGAGCGCCGAACTCCAGGAGGACCGGAACGCTTTTGCGGTTGTCCTTTCAGAGATCGGGGGAGCCGGCCAAGACCCCGACAAGGGCCAACAGGTGTTTAGCAGCGGCAAGGTTGACGTGGACCCCCGGGTTTTCCTCATCGAACTCAGCAACAGTTTTCTGCAAACTGGCGCCATGTTTAATTTCCGCGGAGCGAATAAGCCCGATTGCCTGAGCACCGTGAATGAGGTCGTTCGCGGGAATCTGGATGTTGCACAGAAGCTGCTGGCGGCAAAGCCGGACAAGGACCTGGAAGCGCGCATCAAGAAAATGCAGACGGACTGCGAGAAGACCCTCAAAAAGACGACGACGTAGTGTGCGCTAGGATCTCGCCGAGAAGGGGTGCAGCGATGCTGCACCCCTACGGGGAAAGATCAGAAGCCGTACTTGGCGACGATTTGTTTGGTGTGTTTGTCGATGAGGGCGAGGGCGGCGCGCTGGGCTGGAAGGTGGAATTTTACCTGGGTGCCTGTTATCAGGTCACCAAAACTGATCTCTTGATCCTGCGGGGACTCTGACTCGACAACGTATAGAACTGAATCCTGCATCTCGATAGGAAAAATGAGTGTTCCTGAATAACCTATCAGAGGGACAAGAACCGGTTTGACCATTCCACCGTAGATCAATGCAGTGGCTTGTGACGCCTCCGCGAGTTCGACTGGGTAGGCAAACCACGACAGCTTTCCCTTGCCCAGAGCTACAGTCTTCCCAGAGGAACCGTCCTCGAATCTCAAATGCTCGAGTGCCTGCTGGCTTCGCTGATCAAAGGCGATAGGAACGGGTTCTCTCCATGACGCTATCAAGATCTCCCAACTGTGGAAGGTGAGGGGTGCTGTGATGGCTTTGATGCCGAGGGGGGTGTATCGGTCGACGAGATGCCAGTGCTCGTCGCGGGAAACGGGGCCGGTGACGAGGAGATTGCCGCCATTCTTTACGTAGGCGAGGAGGGCTTGCCAGGTAGATTCGCGAAGAGCTTGGGCGGAAGGGAGAATGACGAGTTTGGGCGAGCCGAGCTTATCGATTTGATTTTCGGCGATGATGTAGCACGGCTGGTGGAGGCCGTACGCAAGCGCGCGGACAGCGTTTTGTTGCGCGGCAATTTGAAGGTCGGCCTGGACGGAGTATTGCGCGGCTTGCGAAGTGACAATCGCGATGGCGGGCGGCTTGGGATTTTTAAGATAGGGAGAAGCAGCGGCGGCGAATTTGGCCATGTCGCGCATGACGGTGGCTTCGGGCTTTTCGGTGCCGTCGGCGTGGAGAGCGCCGATGGGAGTCTCGTTGCTTTCGGTCATGTAGGAGTTGGAGTTCCAGAGCCACTCGATGGCGCCGGAGCCGTAGACGAAGGACAGCGCAGTTTTGCGTTCAAAGAGCATGGCTTCCTGTTCGGGGGTGCGGCGAGCGATTTCGTCTGGAGTGAGCTCGCGCTGCAGACCGGTTTCTTGGATGAGCATGGCTTTGCCGGGCTGCTTGGCGACGAGGGAGTCCCAGAGGAGATAGTCGTTCTGCCACCAGGAGTGGTTGGTGGTGAAGTCGACTTGGGGAGCGAAGAAAGCGGGGTTGAGGCGGTCGAGGTAGCCGCCTTCGTCCTGGCCAACGGTGATGGGTTGTGGCGAACCGGAGGCGCGGATGGCTTCGCGCATGCCGCGGACCCAGTCGGTGAATTTATCCTGAGCGAAAAGAACGTAATCATAGACGCGAAGTGAATTTATGCCCACATACACGCCGCGGGGATCGAATTCCTGTTCAGAAGGAAGAGAAATGATGCCGGTGATGGAATCGGGCGGGACGTTCCAGGCGGCGGCTAGGGCGGCGCGGTCGGGATATTTCTGAGCGAGCCAGGCGTTCCACGCGGCGAGTTCGACGGGATCACCATTGGAACGCATGCGCCAAAGCTGCTTCGAAAAACTGGGCTCATTGATAAGGTCCCAGGCGAGGAACGGCACGTCGTGAAACCGCGCGGTCACTGAGCTGACGAGAGTCTGCTGGCGGCGAACGGCTTCGCCATCGAGATAAGGATTCACACCGCCGAGAATGTCCGGAAGGAAGGCGAAGAAATTGAATTGCACGGGCAGGTTGAATTTCCGCGCGGTCATTAAATAGGCCTCAAGCGTGCGTAGGGTGCGCTCGTAGGGGCGGCCGGTTTCGTCGCAGAATTTGTCCCAACCGGTCCACCAGCCGGTGCGGATCATGTTGAGGCCGGCGCCGCGAATCTGCGCGAGGTCGCTATTCCAGACGTAAACGTTGGGATGATCGAAGTAGAGGCGCTGAACCTCGCTGGACATGTAGGTGGTGCCGACAACGGCCAGCGGCTTGTCGTCGAGAGTGAAGTAGTCGGCATTGACGCCAAGGCGCGGGCCGGAGCGAAGGAAAGCCTCATCGCGAATCCAGAAGGCGGCGTGATAGATGGCGCGTAGCGTGGTGCCTTCGAGGAGGCGCGCTTCGATGATGTGGAGGCCATTGCGGGAGGGCGAAGGAAGAATTGTGGGGGCTGAGGTGGGTACGGAAATTGTGGCGGATTGCTTTTGCGTGGGCTGGTCTTCGGGATAGGAAGTAACCTGGACGGTGAATGGGCCGGAGGGCTTGCCGGCGGAGTAGAAAATGGTTTCCAGTTCAATGGGTTCGCCGGGGAGATAAAGAGGCAGCGTCGGGCGCACGGTAAATTGGAGCGCCCCTTGGAGCGCGCGATCGGTGAGAGTGCGGAGGAGCTTGGCGGAATCAGGAGAGGAATAAAAATCGGGCGCGAGATCGGCGGAGAGGAAAATCCAGCGGCCACCATCGAAGCCGGAAGAAAAATGATCGATTTGCAGGAGGGGAGCGGACATGCGGCGGCCGTTGGTGACGCCCCAAACTAGAGTATCGAGACGAATGTCGAGACCGCCGGCGGAGCCGCCGCGGTTGTAGAGGTCCGTGGTGCTGAGGCGAATGATGGGGCTGAAAGCTTGTTGCCAGGAAAAATGCGGCAGCTCGATGGGGATGTCGGGATTGGGAGTGTACTCAGCGCCCGAGGAACCGGGGGTGGACTGATATTGGTCGATTTGAAGAGGGCGCGAGAAGCGCGTGCTGTAATCGCGCAAGTGCCAGCCGGAAGCGTCGTGATAGGCGGCGCGAGTGAAAGGCCGGCCACCAAGTACGATAAGGTTGCCGCCGTGGTGGAGGAAGTCAGAGATGGCGGACCAAGCGGCCTCAGGAATCACAGAGCCCTGCGGGAGGATGAGGAGGCGGGTCTGCGGGTCGTTGAGCTGGGAGGCGAGTTGATCGGTAGAAGCGATACGCGCTTCGGGGAAAATCTGGGCGAGTTGCGCGGGAGAAGGAGCAGCGCTGTCGGCAGAGGGGAGCCCGGATTCGGACCAGACGACAGCGGTGGGGAATTTCTGAGCTTGGAGAGAGGCTGGGGCGAGTAGAACGGGAAGGAAGCCAAAAGCCAGAAGGATGGAAGTAGATTGGTTCATCGCTCATTCTCACAATCGTAGGCAGAATATCGTTTCAGCACACCCTTATACTATCTTTTCCACCGCGACCATGTGACAAGAAACCTTTGGGTTGGGGAAGAGGTGTGGCAGTATCTAGGGCAAGGCAATAGCCGCGAAGGTGCGGAGAAAAGGAATTTCACGATGCCCAATCTGAGCACATCGGGTGCGGCGACCGAGAATACTTCGTACGATCCGCAAAAAAGCTACGGAGGCGCGCTCGCTGTTGTCACCTCCCTATTCTTCATCTGGGGCTTTCTTACGTGCTTGAACGATATTTTAATTCCGCATTTCAAGGGCATGTTCGGCTTGAACTATCGTCAATCGATGATGATTCAAATGTTCTTCTTCGGGGCTTATGCGGTCTTTTCGGTGCCGTCGGCCAGACTTATCGATTGGATTGGATACCAGCGCTCAATGGTTGTTGGGCTACTGACAATGGGACTGGGCGCGTTTCTATTCCTTCCCGCAGCCGGCGTACCGTCGTACGGATTATTCCTTGTCGCGGTGACAGTGCTTGCGGCCGGGATTACCTGTCTGCAGGTGGCGGCGAATCCCTATGTAACGGTTCTGGGAAAGCCGGAAACCGCGTCGAGCAGATTGAACCTTACGCAGGCCTTTAATTCGTTAGGAACATTTTTGGCTCCGTTTTTTGGGGGTTTGCTCATTCTGAGTGCGGCACCAAAAACGGCCGAAGAGGTGCGCGGGCTAACAGCGGCTGCGCTACACGCCTACCAATTACAGGAAGCTGCAACGGTGAAAACGCCGTACGTGGGGCTGGGAATTGCGCTGGCTCTGCTAGCGATTGCCATTGGCAGTTTCAAACTGCCGAAAATCGAGCACGCGCAACATAAGGTTGGGGAGAAAGTCGAGGATTCGATCTGGAAGCATCCGAATTTGATATTTGGCGCCATAGCCATTTTTGTATACGTGGGTGCGGAGGTTTCGATCGGAAGCTTTCTGGTGAACTACTTCCATGAGGCGAATATCGGGGCGCTGACGGAGAAATTGGCTGCGAGTTTTGTGGCGTTTTACTGGGGCGGGGCGATGCTCGGGAGGTTTATCGGATCGAATTTTTTGAGCGGGGCAAAAACGAAATACATGAGCTTAGTGGTGGGCGTTGCGGTCGCATTAATACTGCTGTCCTACCCGATAGCAGGGCGGTTGCCTGCCGGATACCAACCGGGAGTGCCGGATCTGACGTTTCTCGCGTGGCTGGTTGTGGCGGGGCGACCGTTGTTCGTTTTGGTAGCGATAGCGGCGGCGATAATCGCTATCGCGGCAACCCTGCGTGGTGGACAAATCACCGCGCCAACGGGGATGTTGCTGGGAATTTGTGCGCTGGCGACAAGTGTACTAGTCACGGTTTCCATGCTGGGAACGGGACACATTGCCATGTGGAGCATCATCCTAGTAGGCTTCTTCAATTCGATCATGTTCCCCAGCATTTTCACCCTCGGCGTGGCGGAGCTTGGACCGCTCACCGGCGATGGTTCGGGGATCATGATCATGGCGATCGTCGGCGGGGCGATTATTCCGCTCGCGCAAGGCTGGATCGCCGACAAAATCGGCATCCACCATGCGTTCTTCCTACCCGTCATTTGTTATCTCTATATTCTGTTCTTCGCGCTAAGCGGCTCGAAGCCGAACAGCGAGCGCTACGCCAAAGCATAGAACCGGCAGCCAAGGACCGATCATTGAGGACGAGGAAGAGTTTCAGGATCCTGGAAGTGAGCCTGCTGTTTGTTTGCTGCGCAAAACTCACGCTTGGGCAGGAGGGGCACAACGTTCCAGCGCCGCCGAAACACTGAATTCTGATTTTGCGATAGTTGTGCGTCCTTCGTAAGCACCATAGAATGTGGGCAAGTGAGGAATCATGAGACTCATCGAAAAGATGTTGATCGTGTTGGTCTTGGTTGGGGGAATGACGGGAGCCGCAATGGGAAAAACTCAAGTTGGCACGCGGAGCGGTGGAAAATTGCCGGACGGATCGTCCGTGGAAATCTATACGCTCAAGAATGAGAAGATCGAAGTGCAGGTCATGACCTATGGCGGAGTCATTCTTTCTCTGAAGGTGCCGGACCGCACGGGCAAGATGCAGGATGTCGTTCTAGGTTTTGATGATCCCACGGGGTACTACGAGAATTTTAATTCAAAGGGCGCAGCCTTCTTCGGACCCCTTGTTGGCCGGTATGCGAACCGCATCGCGCACGCGAAATTTACCCTGGATGGTAAGGAATATACGCTGACGAAAAACAACGGGGACAATACCCTGCACGGCGGACCGGGCGGCTTCCATAACCACATCTGGACGGGCAAGGTCATCGCCGATGGCGTGGAGCTGAAGTATCTGAGCAAAGACGGCGAAGAAGGCTATCCCGGTAATTTGTCGGTTACGGTGCGGTACACCTTGAGCGGCGGCGATTTGAAGATTGAATATGCCGCGACGACCGACAAACCAACGGTACTGAATCTCACCAACCATTCGTATTTCAATCTTTCCGGGCAGGGACAAGGCACCATTCTCGCCGAACAGTTGAAGCTCAATGCCTCGCGGTTCACTCCGGTGGATTCGGGACTCATTCCCACGGGAGAATTGAAATCTGTGGTTGGCACGCCGTTTGATTTTCTGAAGCCGCATGCGATTGGCGAGCGCATCAACGCCGATGATGAGCAGCTTCGCCTTGGCCATAATGGCTACGACCACAATTTCGTGATTGATGGCGGAGGCAAGGGATTGACGGAAGCAGCCGAGGTTTACGATCCTGCAAGCGGCCGCGTGCTTCGGGTGCTGACGAGCGAACCGGGCGTGCAATTGTATACGAGCAATTTTTTGAACGCTTCGATCAAGGGCAAGGGAGGCGTTGCTTATCCTCGGAACGCCGCACTGTGCCTGGAAACACAGCACTTTCCGGATTCTCCCAATCACCCGGAATTTCCCACCACGGTGCTGAAGCCCGGCAACGAATTCCACTCCACGACCATTTTCCGATTTTCCGTTCGCTAAGGCGCGAGCAGATTCCGGGGAAAGCCATTCCAGGCGATGCACCTCTTAGGCATTGATGTCGGCACGGGCGGAACGCGCGCGGTCCTGCTCAATTCCGGCGGCCGAGTGATCAGCGCGGCCACGGCCGAGCACGCTCCAATGAGCTCGCCGCAGATTGGGTGGGCGGAACAATCGCCAGAGGACTGGTGGCGCGCAGCCTGCTTAGCGATCAAGCAATGCCTGGCGAAGAGCTCCACGGCCGCTGAGGAAATTTCCGGCATTGGGCTGACGGGCCAGATGCACGGACTTGTACTCCTGGACGGACACGATCAGGTGCTGCGGCCGGCGATAATCTGGTGCGATCAGCGCACCGAGGAAGAATGCCGGGAGATCACCACACAGGTGGGTGCGCGGCGGTTGATTGAATTGACCGCGAACCCCGCGCTCACCGGTTTCACGTTGCCGAAGATCCGGTGGGTGCAACGGCACGAGCCGCAAATCTGGGCGCGCGTCAGTTCGCTGATGCTGCCGAAAGACTACATCCGGTTCCGCCTGACCGGTGCGCGCGCGATTGATGTGGCAGACGCCTCCGGCACGCTCATGTTCGACGTGGTCCACCGCCGCTGGTCACAACCCATGCTGGAGATCTCACGGGTGGACGAAGCGTATCTGCCCAAAGTGTTTGAATCGCACGAAATCAGCGGCCGCTTAAATGAGGAAGGTGCCCGGCTCTCCGGTTTGCGAACCGGGATTCCCGTGGTGGCTGGCGCGGGCGACCAGGCCGCAGGCGCCGTGGGGATGGGAATCGTCAAGCCTGGCGCGGTGAGCGCCACAATCGGCACGTCCGGTGTGGTCTTTGCTGCAACAAGCAAGCCGGTGCTCGAGCCCAGAGGCCGCATCCACACTTTTTGTCATGCGCTTCCGGATCGCTGGCACGTGATGGGAGTGACGCAAGGCGCGGGACTTTCCTTGCGGTGGTTTCGCGATCAATTTGGATCGGGAAAAGACGATGGCCGCGATCCCTATGAGCGTTTGGCGGAGGAGGCAGCAAAAACGCGGCCGGGCGCAGATGGACTTTTGTGGACACCGTATCTGATGGGCGAGCGCACGCCGCATCTCGATCCGAATGCACGAGGAGCGCTGGTGGGAATCACGGCGCAACACACGCGAGCGCATATTATCCGTGCCATCCTGGAGGGAGTCGCGTTCAGTCTTCGTGACTCCCTCACCTTGTTCCAGGAAATCGGTGTCCCGATTGAATCAATTCGTTTGGGTGGGGGAGGCGCGCGCTCTCCGCTTTGGCAACAGATTCAGGCGGACATCTACGGCATGCCGGTGGAACTGATCGAAGCGGACGAAGGCGCCGCTTACGGGGCTGCGTTACTCGCGGGAGTGGGGATTGGAGCTTGGCCGTCTGTGGAAGTGGCCTGCGAAACCGCGGTTCGGGTTGCCAAGCGAGTTCAACCGAATCCGAAAACCGCCGCTCTGATGAATCTTCAATACCAGGAATATCGAAAGCTCTATCCCTCGCTTCAGGGAGTCAAACACAGATTTTGATCCGTGCTTGTTGCTGGATATTGGTTTCGCCCGGCTCGCCGCCATGCTGACAAGTATGGAATCAGCTGCATAGCTCGGTCAACCGCCTATAGCAAGGCCCCAAGAAAACAAAAGGGGCAGCCGAGTAGAGGCCGCCCCTGGTCGGAATAGATGTTGTCTTGGATTAAGGCAAGTAGTAGCGGAACGATGTCCAAACCATGTTATCGACCGCGTGGGGCGAAATACTCGTCCCGCTTGGCAGTCCACCACCGCTGCCCGACCAACCGGTCTTATAGAAGTAGGAGTATTGGATACCCCACTGCACCCTGCCCTTCTCACCCTGATAAAACCTATGCCAGAAGCCGAGAGTGCCTTCTGAAATGTAGCGGATGTCTCCCGCGCATGTTCCTCCGCCCGATGGCGCGCCTGTTCCCCCCGGTGCGCTCTCGGAGCTGCAGCCGGAGTTGTTGGCGAATGGCGAACCGTAGCCGCCGATACCGTTGGTAACGACCTTCCAACTCGTCTGCGTTTCTGGAAATAGGAGGGTGTTCGGTGGCGTCGGACCTGTTCCAGAAGGGGTCGTCAGAGTTAGAGTGACCGGTGTGGTCGAGCTGGTTCCAGCCACTGACATGTAACTGGCATAGGCCGCCCTTGCTGCATACTCGCCTCCAACGTAGGCATAGAGGTCAAATTTCGGCGTCACGTGCCATTCCAGCCTTCCTAGCCATTGACCGCCACGAAGCAGAGCAAGTGTGCCATTGGGGCGAATGGTTGCATCCGCAAGCTGCGCGGAACCGAAGCGGCCGGTGCCGTCGCCGTAGAAGACCTTCGCGCCGACATCGAGCTTTTTGGCGAAGATTGGCACGTCGAGGCTGGCGCCTGCCCCGCCGCCCGAACGGGAATCATTAGACGCGCTCGCTGCCGAAGGAGTGGTGTTGGTGCAGTTTGCGTTGGGTAAGGGGCTCGAGCCCGACGCAAACACGTTGGCGTTATAGCTGCCGGAATACACGTTCCCATTCGCGTCGGTAATAGCGGCGTTTGTGAGCTTGCTCGCCGTGGCTGCTGCGATACTCACGACCGCGCAAGGATACACGCGGTTTTGGAAGGTACTGACGAGGCCATATAATTCGTAGTGACCCCATCCCGGATCCAAGGCTGCCTTGAAGATGAAGTCCGGGGTCTTGTTGAGCGGATAGCCGGTGGTGTCAGAAAAGTTGAGGAGACCACCCCCCGCGCCAGGTGCGAACACAAAGGAATTCTGCGACACCGCGCCCGTCGCTGAGGTGTAGGTGCTGAAGCCGCGCCCGCCAACCGTGGCCTGCGGCCCTTCGGCGGAAATGGCCAGGGCGAATTTATCTCCGAAGTTCTTCGCAAGCCGGGCGCCATAGGCGCGTTGCCAATTAAAGCCGACTTGGTACTGTGGATCGATGGTCAAAGGAATCCATTCCTGAAGGTTGCGAATGCCCTTGCGGTTTTCTGTAGCCAGGCTCCACATCTGGCCCGCGGAGAACGACCAGCCACTGGCAAATTCGGCGCGTCCCCAGATCTGTCTTTGCCGGAGTACGTACGAGTTGCTCTGGCGGTTGTTGGAGGTAACGCCGGTGCCGAGCCAGTCCAATTCGTAGTAGCCGGTGAGTTTGGTGTCCGCGACCTTGCCATCGACCATCAAGGAGAGACGTGACTGGCGGCCAGTGAGATTCATCTCCGACAGCTTGCCGGTAGCGTTGGCGCCGTAGGGAATTCCGGTAAAAGGTGTGTTGATATCAGCGCTCTCCGCGCGCTGGCGGTTCACCGTTTCTGCCGCGACGAACCCACCCGGCGTGATGTTGACGCCCTTGTACCTGATGGTCATCGGGCCGTGCTCCGAGGACTTCTTTGCCTCTTCCTCGTGCTTTGCGATAGTAGTCTTGATCGCGTCATTGCTCGCTTTCAGGTCATTGACCGAAGAGTTTAGCGAAGCTTCAGAAGTTTTGGCCTCGGATGCGCCACTCGCTGCTTCCGCGGCCTTGGCACTGGCTTCGACCGCGCGCGCGTTCGCGTCCGCCGCAGCCTTACGCGCTTCTTCGACCTCTCGATCGCGCTTGGCCAGCGCGTCCTTCAATAACTGCAGTTGTTCTTGTTGCGTTTGCAGCGCCTGTCGCAATTCCTCGAGTTCCTTGGCGATCTGCGCGTTGGTCTTGACGGCAGCCTTCGCTGGTTCCGGGGATTTCGCCGGCTGCGCGGCCGCCTCTTTCGGTGTGTCTTTCGGTGAGTCAGCAAACGCTGTTCCGGTCGTCAGGAACAACGATAGAGTCAGTGCTGCAAGTTTTTTCATTGCCTCTCTCTTCTCTAAAGAAATTTCGGAATTTGCCCTTGGGAAAAGCAAAACACCCCGGTATGAAGGTAGAGGCGGACTCTTACACTTATGTCAATTACGTGTTAATAGTCCGTAACAATTGAAAGGGACTGGTACGTATCCTTTTTGTTTTCAGTCTCTTAAGAGGAATGCGGCGAGGGTTCACTTCCGAAATCAGTTCCACCTTCGTACTTTACTAGGTAAACAGTCTGGGCGGCCATGCTAGCTACACCCGGCGATCTGCTGGGTGGCTTATCTGTTCAGGATCTGAAGAAGGTTGCCGTAGTCATCCGACCAGGGGCGCATGGGGCGAAAATCGGGAATCGGCTCTCCAAGCACTTTGCCGGTGATATCAGATCCCAAGAGCCTGTTATCCAGGGACAGCAACCTCCAATTAGCTTCTTTAGCCAGACGACCGTCCCCGGCGGAACGTACCCAAGCTGTCTTCAACCCAAAATGTCTTCCCGCGTGTTCTAGGCGTTACACGAAACTCGCACTGGGCTGGAAAGGCAGCTTTCCAGTGAAGTACGGCACGTTCACGAACTTGTTTCGATGTAGTATCTTGGAAGAGTGCCGGGCCCGTAGCTCAGCGGTTAGAGCAGCGGACTCATAATTCAGATTGCCCTTCTGATTGGTTCTGAAAATTTCTGATTATATATGCAGTGTCAACCTCTTACGCGGTCCGTGTGTTGATTGGTTCTGAATCGATTTGCATGGTTTTGAACCGAAAACTATGACACTTTTATGACACTCGGTTTCCTGAGAAGGCTGCCCAGTCGAGGAAACCGACATTGTTTTGCAATCACTGACCAATGATGTACCGTCAAGTCCCGCCGTGGGCACCTGGCTTGCGAGAAATGTGCCGACAGTTAGACACGGCAACGTCATCGACCACGAACAATTTCTTCGCCAACTGCGGTTTCACCTAATAGATTCCCGGAATCAGCCGCCACGTGCGGGCGCAGTAGGTGTCATAATCGGCGCCGAAGTGCGCGC
>Ga0187803_10000769_pt1 | contig 12620 bp, 7 predicted proteins | sample NC_wetland_sal_i_2_FD_132425 | JGI IMG/M metagenome (GOLD analysis project Ga0187803, IMG submission 132425) | Wetland sediment microbial communities from Neuse River Estuary, North Carolina, USA - Control_3 | ecosystem: Environmental > Aquatic > Freshwater > Wetlands > Sediment | place: USA...
CCATGCCGCCGTTCGGTGCTCTCTACAACCTGCCGGTTTATGTGGATGAATCACTGGCCAAGGACCCGGAGGTCGTCTTTAATGCAGGGACACACCACGATGCGGTGCGCATGCGCTACGAAGATTTCGTGCGTCTGGCGCGGCCCATAGTCTGCTCGTTCGCCTGAGGCGCTGCCTCAGTTTTCCTCGGCCCCGCGCTCCTAGTGTTGTTGTGTGCCGAGTGGTGATGTCTCCGCTTGCTTTTCCCAGGAGGAAACCTTCCGAATTTCGAGTTTCGAATTTCTGTCTTCTGCTTTCAGCCCTTCTTTATTTCCTGCAAAATGTTTCCGCCGTCCACGACAATCACCTGCCCCGTGATGTACGACGCTTCGGGCAAAGTCAGAAAACAAACCGCTGCGGCAACCTCATCCGGTGTGCCCGCGCGGCCCACCGGCGTGTACTTCGCGGCTTCCAGCTCCTCCGGCAACGACGATCCGGTTAAGATCCATCCCGGCGCAACCGCGTTGACCGTAATGCCGTGCAAACCATTCTCGATGGCTGCGGCGCGCATCATGCCGTCCATTGCCCCTTTCGCTGCGCCATAGGCGCCCGAGCCGGCATTGCTGACCAGCGGTCCGGTCGTGGAAGTGACATTCACAATTCGCCCGTACTTCTGCTGCTTCATGATTGGCAGAACTTCGCGGGTCATCAGGAACGCGGTGTGCAGCGTCATCGCAATTTGCTGCTGCCACTCGGCAAAAGTCGTCTCCTCGAGAGCGCAGTTGCCGGGCTGCTTCCCGTCACGCGCCATCCCGGCGTTGTTCACCAGAATGTCGATGCGCCCTGCGCGTTTTTGCACGGACGCGACCAAATTCTTCACCTGCTGCTCGTCGGTGAGATCGGCGACAAAGGAAAAAGCGCGATTCCTGGAAGAGTCGATTTCTCTTGCGCGGTCGTGGATCCGCTGGCCTGTGGCCGTAATCGCCACGCTCGCCCCTTCCTCGAAAATTCGCCGGGCAATGGCGAAGCCGATTCCCTGTGCGCTTCCCGCGCCGGTCACAATCGCAACTTGTCCTTTGAGTTTTTCGCCCACGCAGGCTGTTCCAATCGCAATGTCTTTGCTTCTTTGCCTCTTTGCTTCATTCCTCAGGCGTGCGACACCACCGCCTGTTTCTTCTCGATGATTTGCGCCAGTCCCGCCTCGATCACGCCGAGTCCCTCGTCAAACTGCTCATCCGTGACCACCAGCGGCACCAGGATGCGCATGATGTTGTTGAACGTGCCTGCAGTAATGGTCATCAGTCCATGTTCGTAGCAGTAGCGGCCCAATTCCTTTGTCTCCGTGTCCGCAGGTACTTGAGTCTCGCGGTCGCGCACCAATTCAATCGCGCACATTCCGCCGAGGCCGCGAACATCCCCGATTAATTGCCATTTCTTCTGCCAGCCACGGGCGCGCTCTTCAAACCTCTTGCCGATGGCGGTGGACCGCGCCAGCAAACCGTCCTTTTCAATCGTCTCCAAAGCGGCCAGCGCGGCAACGCACGAAAGCGGGTTGCCGGCGAACGTACTGCCCAACCCGCCCGGTTGCGGCGCATCCATTATTTCGGCCCGGCCCGTCACCGCGGCGATTGGCAGCCCGCCGCCCAGCGATTTCGCGGTCGTGATCAGGTCCGGCTCGACGCCGTAATGTTCGATGGCAAACATTTTTCCCGTTCGCCCGATGCCGGATTGCACTTCATCCGCGATGAATACAATGCCGTGCTTTTGGCAGATTTCCTTCAATATGGAGAAAAATTCCTTCGGCGGAGCGATGAAGCCGCCTTCACCGAGCACGGGTTCCGCGATGACCGCCGCGACCGCATCTGCCGAAACCACGCGCCGGAACGTATCTTCCAGATGATGCGCGCAAGCGACCTTGCACGACGGATACGTAAGCCCGTACGAGCAGCGGTAGCAATACGCGTACGGGATCCGGTAGATGTCGCTGGCAAACGGAGCAAATCCCGCTTTGTATGGATTGGTCTTGCTCGTCAAGGACATCGTCATCCACGTGCGCCCGTGAAACGCGTCCTCAAAACAGATCACCGCCGGGCGTTTCGTGTAAGACCGCGCGATTTTCACCGCGTTTTCCACGGCCTCCGCGCCGCTGTTGATGAACATCGTCTTTTTCAATCCGCTGATGGGCGCGATGGCGTTTAGTTTTTCCGCGAGCGCAATATAGGACTCGTACGGGGTCACGCCAAAACAAAGGTGCAGGAACTTCCCAACCTGCTCACGCAACGCCGCTTCCACCCGTGACGCGCGATGGCCGGCGTTCAGGCAGCCAATCCCGCCCGCAAAATCGATGTAGTGGTTCCCGTCGACGTCCTCGATCCATGCCCCTTCGGACTTCGCCGCGAAAACGGGCGAAACGAGATGCGGCCCGCGAGGAATCGCGGCTTCCCGGCGTGCGAGCAGCGCTCTTGATTTGGGCCCGGGTATTTCCGTGCGAAGTTGAATCGTTTTCATGGCTCTGCTTCCCCTTCCAAAATGCTGCTGCAATCCCCAAACACCATTTGTCATCCTGAGGCACGCCGGCTCCTTGGCCTTTACTTATAACTTACAACTGACAACTTAAAACTTCGCTCAGTACCAACCGATCGGGGTTTCGTCCAGGTTGACGAACACCTGCTTCGTCTCGAGATATTCCTCGAGGCCCCATGGGCCAAGCTCTCGTCCAAAGCCCGACTGTTTGTAGCCGCCCCACGGCGCTTCCACGTAAGTGGGCTGCATGTGATTGACCCAAATAATCCCGGCGCGAAGCGATTTAACGACCCGGAACGCTTTGTAAATGTCGCGCGTCCACACGGCACCCGCCAAGCCGTACGGCGTGTCGTTGGCGATTTTAATGGCGTCCCCTTCGTTCTCGAAGGGAATCACGGACGCCACCGGGCCAAATATTTCTTCGCGGGCAATCCGCGCGCTGTTGTTGACGTCATAGAAGATCGTCGGCTCGACGTAATAACCCTTGCCGAACGCTTTTGGCCGGCCGCCGCCGATCGCGGTCTTGGCCTCCTTCTTGCCGAGTTCCAGGTACGAGTTTACGCGGTCGTACTGCTCCTTGCTGACCAGCGGCCCCATCTTCGTGTCGCGCTCGAGCGGCGGGCCGAGCTTGATGCGCTTGGCCTTTTCAGTCATCGCTTCCACAAATTTTGAATAAATTTTCTTTTCCACCAAGATGCGGCTGCCCGCGGAACAGACTTCGCCCTGATTGATGAACACACCAAAGAGTGCGCCATCCACCGCGGCTTCCCAATCGGCATCCGCAAAAAACACATTGGGCGATTTGCCGCCCAATTCCAGTGTTACGCGCTTTAGCGTGTCCGCGGCGCTCTTCACGATGATCTTGCCGACGGCCGCGCTCCCCGTAAATGCAATCTTGTCCACACCCGGATGCGCCACCAGCGCCGCCCCGGCAATTTCTCCAACGCCGTTCACTATGTTCACCACGCCCGGCGGCAGCCCTACTTCTTCGATCCAGTTCGCAAATTCCAGCGCCGTCAGCGGCGTCTGTTCCGCCGGCTTCAGCACGCAGGTGCACCCCGCGGCTATCGCCGGAGCCAGTTTCCACGCTGCCATCATTAAAGGGTAGTTCCAGGGAATAATTTGCCCCGCTACTCCCATTGGTTCGCGCAACGTAAAACTCAGGGCGTTGGCAGGGACCGGCATAACATTGCCTGTTACTTTATTCGCGAGCCCGCCGTAATACTCAAAACAGGTGGCAGTGTCGGCGATGTCGTACTCGGCCTCGACGATCGGCTTGCCCGTGTTTCGGCATTCAATTTCCGCCAGCATCGCGGTGTTCTGCCGGATCTTGTCCGCCAGCTTGAACAGAATTCGCCCGCGATCCTGGGCGCTGGTCTGCCCCCACGGGCCGGAATCGAACGCGGCGCGCGCGGCCTTCACAGCCTTGTCCACATCCGCCGCCGTAGCCGACGCAACCTGCGCGATCACTTCCTCCGTCGAGGGATCAAAAACGGGGAAAGTTTCATTTGAAGAGCCGCTGACCCACTGTCCATTGATGTAGTTCTGGTAGGTTTTCACCGTTGGTTTTGCCGTGCTGCTCATAAAACGCCTCCCAAACTTAGATTCCTAAACCGCTGCCGAACCGGCTGCTAATTTGCGCGCTGCTTTTCGGCTTCCATAGATGTAAAAGAAAAATGCGGCCAGCCCGATGAACAGCAACGTTCCGCCGATCATCCATACTTCATAAGAAAACAGCGAAGTGATCTGCTGCGCGGGGAAGAACGCCAGGGCAATGCCGAGGCTCGTGGTGATCAATCCGCTTGCCCCGGCAAAAATCAGCGTACCTTTGCCATAGTGGCCACGTACAAATTTCTCATCCCCGGCGATTTTCAACAACGCCGCAAACATATAAAGAAAGGGAATCAGTTGCAGCACGACAGCAAGCGACAGCAGCCGCTGGAACGATTCCTGCACGCCGCCAGTGGCCAGAAAATTGGCAATCACCAGGATCAGCGAAACGCTGGCGTGCACAATCAGCGCCGCGTACGGCGTGGCGTACTTCGGGTGAATCTTCCCCAGCCACGCGGGCATGTAGGAATCCAGCCCCGCCACAAACGGAATCCGCGCCGAACCGCCCAGCCACGCCGAGCCGATCCCCGCGATGGACAAGCTGAGAAGAAACGCGAACGGCGCCACAATCCAGGCCACGCCCACTCGCCCCGCCATGTGGCTGACGGCTTGCACGATGCCCTGCAACACGCTAATGCTGTTCTTGTCCACCGCCACCAGCAGCGTCAGTGTGGCGCCAATATAGAGGAAGCCTGACAGCACCCCGCCCCACGCTACGGCCCCTGGCAAAGTCTTATGCGGATTCTCGATTTCGTCGCCCATGATGGAAGCAAGCTCTAGTCCCACCAGTCCAAAACAAATCACGCCAAACGAGTTCAAAACGAACCGTGGATTCGCGGGAATCTGAAAATCCGCCCAGCGAATGTTAGCCCCGAATTTCAGGCACACGATCACTCCAAGGCCCATGAGCAAAAATGCCGCGACAAATGTGCCCATGCCGCCAAGATTGTTGACCCACTTCCCCACGCCCAGACCCATCACATTCAAGATCACGAGGAGGCCTAGAAGGACGATCGAAGCCACAAGCGCAAATGTGCGGTTGTCGGCGAGACCTTCATGCCCCGCGCCTAGCACAAATACCGAAACGCCCACGAAATACAGCATGACCGTCGGCACGTACATCATGTTGTTCGTCCAGTAGCACCATCCGGACAAGAACCCGTGCCAGTCGCCAAAGACTTCCTTGGCCCACAGGTACACGCCGCCTTCCCCTGGATAGCGATGCGCCAGTTCGATCACGGCAATGCCCTGCGGCCAGAAAAACAAAATCAGTGAAATGAGCCACAGCCAAATCGTGACTCCACCATTGGCCGCGATGGATGGCAGGACGTTCAGGTTGAAAACTGCAACCACAAAAAGCAAAACGAGGTCACGGCGCCCGAGCACCCGCTTCAGATGCGGCTGCTCAGCAGCGGAAGCAGCGGCTACCGCCGTCCCCATCGTGACCTCATTGCTCAATCTAATGTCTCCTTCGTAGGGATCACACTTTGAGGCTCGGTCACGCTACCCGTCTTCGGGCAACCGCCTTGTCATCCTGAGGGCCGCGCCTTTCGCGACCCGAAGGATCTCAACCGCCGCGTCTTGTCTCTCCCGCGTCCGGCCGCCTCTCCTTCACTTCCTTAACTTCATTCCCTTCCTGAACTTCCTTCCTCAGTGCCCCACGGCGCCAACGTACTTCAGCCCGCGCTCTCTTTGCGTCTTCGCCAAGCCCGGCGCGACTTCTTCAAACGCCGCCAGGTGCTTGTCGACGTCGGCTTCGGTGTGTTGCACGGAAATGGTCCACTGCTCGTCCCACCAGTACGGCATCGCCAGTACCCCGCGGTTGACCATCCCGAACCAGAATTGCCTCCACAGGTCGATGTCGATCTTCATCCAGTCGCGGTAGTTGCGGATTTCCTGTGGATACAGCATCAGCGCGCCGTTCACTCCGGCCTGCGCCACGTACGCTTCTAGCCCTGTCTTTTTAATGATTGTCCGGTAGCCTTCCGCCAGTTTCTTGCCGAGTTTGTCCACGTGAACGTAGTTCTCGCGCGTCAGCACCTCCCGGAACGTCGCCAGGCCCGCCGCCATCGCGAATCGGTTCGTGTTGTAGGTTCCCCCGTGGAAGACCTTGTGCTGAACGATGAGGTCCATCACCGCGCGGCTCGCTCCAAATGCCGCCAGCGGCACTCCCCCGCCGATCGATTTCGCCAACGTAATGATGTCTGGCTTCACGCCGAAGTATTCGCTCGCCCCGCCCCAGCCCAACTTCGCGCCGGTTTTCACCTCGTCGAAAATGAGCAGTGCGCCGTTCTTCGTGCAAATTTCGCGCAGCCCTTCGAGGAAGCCGGGCTGTGGCATACAGATGCCGACATTCATCATGATGGGCTCAAGGATGATCGCCGCGATCTGTCCCGGGAACTGTTTGAAGCGGTTTTCCACGCTTGGCAGGTTGTTGAACGTGGCGACAGTGACGTTGTCCAGCACCGCCTTGATTACTCCAAGCCCGCCGGGAACGGAGTTCGGCGCGTTGATGTCGCCGCACTCTTCTTCCTTCGGTTTCACGCTCACCAGCGCCGTGTCATGCAGTCCGTGATAGCAGCCTTCGAACCGTAGAATTTTGTCGCGGCCCGTGGCGGCGCGAGCAATCCGGCAAGCGTGCATGGTGGCTTCCGTGCCGCTCGAGCCGAACCGCACCATATCCACCGGGTAGCGTGCGCAAATCTCTTCTGCCAGCTCTGCTTCCATCCCATGCGGCATACCGAACGTTGCGCCGTTCTGCAACGCCCACTGTACGGCCTTTACCACCGCCGGATGCCCGTGTCCGGCCATTAGCGTGCCGAAACACAGGTTGTGGTCTATGTATTCGTTGCCGTCGATATCCTTGATCTTGCTGCCGTGTCCTTCGGCCACAAAAATCGGGTACGGGTCATAAGCGCGGTAATTACTGGCTACTCCGAGTGGGATCCGTTTCTCCGCTTTCTTGTGCGCTTCTGCGGATTTCGGCGTGCGCTTCTCATACAAAGCGATTTCCTTCTGCAGTGCTTCGTGCATTTTCAAACTCCAGTCAGGTAGGCCTTCCTGTGGTCACCTGGGGCAGGTCTGTTCCCTGCGGTCAGTGTAGCGGTGGTTTTCCGGCTTGCGAAAAATCTCCGTTGTTTGGGAGGTGGGGGCTTTAGCCTCCACGAAAACTTCGCGGTTTCTGGGGCAAACTACCCCTCTAGTTTACGCCTTTCCGAATGATTTCAGAACGCTCTGGCCTGCGGTATGCCGCAGCGTCCCGGCTCTTCTGTGCGAGAGTGCGCGGCCCTTGCGAGCCGCGCCGTAAGTGCCCTGCTTCTCTCTTAGTTCGTGCTAAAAGTGGAACTTCAGCGCAAACTGCACCAGCCGCGGGTCGCGTATACGGAGCGGCTGCCCGAACGTGGCGTCGCTCAAATTGCCATCCGTGCTGGTGAACTGCGCGTGGTTCCAGATGTTGAATATATCGCCGCGGAATTCCATCCCCAGTTTTTCCGTGAGCGAAGTTTGTTTCGAAAAGCTCAGGTCTGTATTGTTGATTCCCGGCCCGCAACAGAGCGTACGCGGCGAGTTTCCGATTGTGCCCAGAGGCACTGGGTCGGCTCCTGGAGAGCACGACGGGCCGGCCGGCGCGCACGAGTTATCAAACAGGGCCGGGTTGAACACATAACCATCAATCCGCGGATTGTGGGTCTTGAACGGTCCGGTCAGATTCGGCTCACCGGGCGCCTCGAAGTTAAACTGGCTGTCCAAGAGCTCGTTGTCTGCTTGCGACGTTATGCGGATCGGGAAGCCGCTCTGCAGACTCTCGATGCCGGATATTTCCCATCCATCCAGCAGCTTGCCCTTGAACCCGTCAAACTTGGGAACCGGCAGGTCCCAAACGAAATTGAAAACAAAGCGATGCCGAGCGTCATACTTGGACAGCCCGTAGGTCGCGTTGAAGTTAAAGGGATTCAACGCATCTTCGAAGCTGGACGCATTATCCATGGTTTTGCTCCATGTATATGAAGCCTGGAACTGCAGGCCATGCGAAAAACGCTTCTCAAACATCGCCTGCAGCGAATTGTAGTTGGACTTCGCGACGGTATCCTCGGCAAAGATGCCGGAGATTGGCGGCGTACTTAGATTGCAGCCCCACCCGGACAAGGGATTGCAAGTGGGTGAGGAATAGAAACGCAGTCCGGACAGGGTGATTTGTTGGGCAGCCCCGGTTGTATTTGTATAGTGACAACCCGCAAGAGTGTTCCCCGGCAGACAAGGCGTATTCGGCACCTGTGCGCTTGCCCCGCCAGGGGTAAAGTAGGGCAGGTCGATGCTCGCGTTGTTAGGAAGCATAAACTGATAGACAAGATCCTCCCCGAACGGCCCGCAGGTACCCGTTCCATTAATTGCATTAAGTTCCAGACAAGTGTTCGGATTCGTCTCGTTGACTTCATAAATAGCCAGCAAGCGGTGGCCCTGCGATCCAACGTAACCTAGCTGTAAGAGAATGTTGCCGGGCAGTTCCCGTTTGATCGTCAAGTTGTACTGATCCGAATACTGCGGCCGCATATGGGGCTGGAAATCTCCGTAATAGACCGTGCCAAGAAATCTGGACCAATCCAGGGGCGTGCCGCGCGGCGGATTCAAGACGCCGAGGAACGGATTTGGAGCGACAACGCCGTTTTGACCAACAAACGGTGTTTGCAGGAACGAGAGGGGAACGGATTCACTGCCTCCAAAGGGCGGCTCGGCGTTAAACTGCTCCAGCACGAGCTGCTCGATCGGGTTATAGAAAATTCCATACCCCATGCTGACGCTGGTCTTCCCAGGTCCGCCGGTCAGCTTGGCCAGCCAACCGTCGTGCGATCCCGGGCTCCAGTTGAGACCAAGGCGAGGGGCAAAGGCTTTGTAGTAGGTTTGAGTTAGACCGCTGGGGACACCCTTGTCACCCGGAAAAACGATGCCCAGCGGGTTATCGCCCGCGGCGTTACACCCTCCGTCGGGATAGGCCGGGTTATAAGCGGGATTGGTTTTGGGGAGCTGACAGGGATAGATGGTGCTCTGCTGCCCCGGCCGGAACGCTTGCACCTTATGTCCGGCATCAGCCATTGGCGTGTTCAGTTCCCAGCGCACGCCGTAGTTGAGCGTCAGATTCGACTTGATTTTCCAACTGTCTTGGGCAAAGAGATAAACAGATGTGCTGCGTGTCAGTTCATGTTGGGGGGAACCTTGCACGTAATTGCTCGGTAGACCCAAGAGAAAGTTCGGGTAGGAAGTATCAAATCCCATTTCGCTCCCAGCGGCTGAATTGGAAAACGTAAAATCGCCGTTGATGTCGAAAATGAGAAATTGATCGAATTTTTGGTAGCGAGCGTCTCCGCCAAACTTCAAGCTATGGTTGCCGATAATCTTGCTGTAGTTGTCCGCGAACTGGAACGTATTGCCAATCTGCGGCAACTGGCCTCCCGGGTTGTTGCCAATGAGGCCGGTCCCGCCGAAGAAGATGAACGGCACTCCCTCGTACTTGGAACCGAGCCCCGTGTGAATGCCGCAGTCCGCCGTGTTTGCGGTCCCTGCGGCGCATGCGGCGTTGACCGCGGACGAATCGCTCACACCGGTGAAGCAGAAGGCCGAAGCTGCTCCGGTCCCGCAGGAAGCCGTAATGGCATTGGTTTTCGTCGGGGTATTGAACTTGAGCTGGCCTTCACGGAAGTAGGTGAAGCGCGCCTCATTTACCGCCGTCGAACCGATGGTGGACGTGTGGCTCGCGTTGAGCTGCTGGGCGCGTGTCGCATAGACGCTCGGGAAGCCTCCTGTTACAGCTCCATAGCTTTGAAATTTTGCAAACGGGTCCAGCGTATTATCATCGTCAAAATAGTAGTACACGGACAACTTCTGGTTGTTTGTGAAGGAATGATCCAAGCGTACCTGGGCCTGATCGCCCCGATCTCTGCTCTTCGGAACCGTGAATATCGTGCCGGTGCTTCCGCCCGCTCCCGGCAAGTACTGCAGCAGGCTTACCGCCACAGGATCAAAACACGCCTTGGGTATCTGGTTATCCACCTTAGTGTTGAAGTTAGTGAAAATTCCGGGCGAGATGAGATTGCCGTTCGTGTCGTAAGTCCCACCATAGTTATTGCCGACAGCTATCGGTAAACCACCCTGCGCTTGTACCGCGCTGGCGCATCCCGGACGGCCGTTCAATACGCTCGCCACCAATGCGCTGTTGAGCGAGCCCGCAAATGGCGACCCGGACGAAAAATCGCCGTTTTCATTCGCCCCGGTGGGTACGGTGACTTGCTGGGAGAGGACACCCTGGACAATCCGGCGTCCTTCATACGACCCGAATATAAACGTCTTGTCCTTCCTGATCGGCCCTCCCAACGTCCCGCCGAATTGGTTCTGGTTGAAGGGGGTCTTGGGAGTCGGACTGAAACTAAACTGGTGCGCATTGAGCACAGTATTGCGGAAGAACTCGTAAAAGCTGCCGTGAAAATCGTTCGTCCCTGACTTGGTCACCACATTGATGACCGCTCCCGAATTCCGCCCGTATTCGGCGTCGAAGTTGTTGGTGATGACGCGGAACTCCTCGACGCTATCGGGCGATGGCTGCACCGCGGGAATGTTGACGAACAGGTCGTTGCCGTCACCTCCGTTCACGGAATAATTGTTGGCGCGGCCTCGGCCGCCGTTCACCGTGACGACTCCGGCCTTGCTCGAGCCGTAGAAAAGGTCGTTGCCCAACTGCGATTGCACGCCCGGCTGCAACTGCAGCAATTGATAGACGTCGCGCTGGTTTAGCGGCAAATCCGTCGCAGCCCTTTCGTTCACAATCGCGCCCAGTTGCGTGGAAGAGGTATCCACCACCGGCGGCTCGCCTGTCACTTCCACCGTTTCCGTACCGCCTCCGACCTGCAGCGGGATGTCCACGGCCACGACCGCGTTCAGATCCACCACAATGTCTTTCCGCACAAACTTCTTGAACCCTGTCTGATTCACGTCGATCTCGTATGTGCCCACCGGCACTTCCAGGAACTGGTAATCGCCCGTGGCGCTGGTAGCTCCCTCCCGTTTGACGTTTGTGGCGATATTCACGAGCGTGACTTTCGCTCCGGCCACTGCCCCGCCACTCGCGTCCGTGACCGTTCCGCGAACGCGCCCGCCCGTGCTTTGCGCGCTCGCAAAGGGAGAAGCGATTACAAACACGATTCCGAAAATGACCGCCAGAAGAGCACTGCGGCAACACACAGACATCAAGTGCAAACGCTTCATTGGACTCATTTCCTTCACCCCTGTATTCCGAAAAACCGCTTCCCCGACGAGCTATTTTTCGTGGTTGCTACTGGACCCAAAACCTTACTATAATCCTGTAAACTTAGAGAAAGTCGGGACCCGTGTCAAGCAGAAAGAATTTGTCCACCGCATCGGATTCTTTGTCGCGCCGGCGGCTCCTCCGCATCTCGGAGGTCGCCCGCCGTCTCGGCATTTCTTCCTCTGCCTTGCGCGCCTGGGAAGCGCTCGGCCTGGTCACGCCAAAGCGCACTGCGAGCCGCTACCGCATGTACGCCGAGCCCGATGTGCGTCTCCTCCAGCGCGCCCTCTTCCTTCGCCGCGCCCGTGGCCTGAATCCCGCCGCAATTGTACACATTTTGAAGAAGCAAGGCATCGTCGCCGCTCCCGCCGACGCCCGCCAGTCTCCCGGTCAGCGGTTCCGCCGCTTGCGCATCAAGCGCGGTCTTTCTCTCGCTCACGTGGCCCGCGCCACCGGTGTTTCCGTCGGGTTCCTCAGTGCCCTCGAGCGCGGCCAGATGCGTTCTTCCGTGGCCACTCTCCAGCGCATCGCACGTTTTTACAAAACCAATATCCTCTCTATGTTTGAAGTCAACGGCGACGCCCACCCGCTTGTGCGGCCTTCCGAGCGCAAGGTCCTCGAAACCAGCCCGCAGGTGCGCATGGAACTCCTGGCCTGGGGCAACACCGCCATGGAGCCTCACCTCTTTCGCATCAAGCCCGGCGGAGGCAGCGGTGAATCCTATGCCCACGAAGGCGAAGAATTTCTGCACGTCCTGCGCGGCGAATTTGAAATCTGGCTGCACAAGCAGGGATCTTACCGCTTGAAGTCCGGCGACAGCCTCTATTTCGAAAGCTCCACGCCGCACCGCTGGAAAAATCCCGGACGTTCAGAAACATGGATTTTGTGGGTCAACACTCCACCGACGTTCTGATGAATATTTCGTGCGCGGCTGCCTTCGTGTGGGCGCCGCGGGAAGAGGTGCGCTTGCAAGTCCGCCATCGTTATTTCGCAATTGCTCTCATCCTGGCCTGTGCTTGTTTCCTCGGCTCCTGCCAGAAGAAAGAAGAATCGCTGAGCCTCCTCGTCTGGGAAGGCTACGCCGATCCTTCCTTCGTCCACGCTTTTGAGGAAGCCCATCATTGCAAGGTGACCGCTTCCTACATGGGCTCGAGCGATGACCTCGTCGCCAAACTTCGCGGCGGTAGCGCCTCCAATTACGACGTCATCTCGC
>Ga0187803_10000770_pt1 | contig 12611 bp, 12 predicted proteins | sample NC_wetland_sal_i_2_FD_132425 | JGI IMG/M metagenome (GOLD analysis project Ga0187803, IMG submission 132425) | Wetland sediment microbial communities from Neuse River Estuary, North Carolina, USA - Control_3 | ecosystem: Environmental > Aquatic > Freshwater > Wetlands > Sediment | place: USA...
CAGCGGGATTACGTGATGGAAATCGCGGAGGATATCGCGCTGCAGCTCGTGGATACGTACTGCCCGCGGGACCAGAACCCGCAGTTGTGGAACACGGTGCAGTTCGGGGCTGAGGTGCTGACCCAGTTCGGCGTTGACGTGAAGACGGCGGGCCTGGATTTCAAAACGCTGTCGCACAACGATTTGGCGAACGCGCTGGGAGAGCGCGTAAAGGCACGCTACGAGGAAAGAGAAAAAGTGTTCGGGCTGGAGACGATGCGGCTGCTCGAGCGGCGCATTATTCTCGATATCGTGGACGCGCAGTGGAAAGACCACCTGCTGTCGCTCGACCACCTGAAGGAAGGAATCGGCCTTCGCGGGTACGGGCAGAAGGATCCGCTGGTCGAATTCAAGAAAGAAGGATTCACGCTGTTCGAGGACATGATGGAGCGCATCGACAGCGATTCCGTGCGCTTCCTGTTCCTGATGCAGCCTGCGAAGCCCGAGCAGGAGGCGCGTGAAATCGAAGAGCGCCACCGGAGGCAACAGGCGCAGATCCTGTTCTCAACGGGACCGGCGAAGTCGGAAGCGCCAAAGCCGGTTCGCGCCGGCGCCAAGGTGGGACGGAACAATCCCTGCCCATGTGGGTCAGGGAAGAAGTACAAGATGTGCCACGGGAAGAACGCTTGAGAGCGGTGGGCTCGCCAGGGTCCACTGCGCTCCGCAATCGAAGCTATTTCAGGGAAAAGTCTCGAACTCCCAGTTTGAAAATCGGTGAGACGGGTGCCGGCCAAGGATTCCGTGGAGAGGAGTGGTCAGAAGTCCGGCGAGCCTTCTCGTTCCATTTGAGAGAGTTTGAAACCGGCGCGAATGGGAACGGGCGCGAGCGGACATTCAAACCGGACTTCTGTCTCGCGTTCCGGCAATAGGTCACGGCCGTCCTTCCGTTTCGGAAAGAAAATGTAATATGCGGCGATCGCCATTTCCTTGCGGTCGTCGAACTCCGGCAAGGGGGCAGGGGTGATATGTGCGGCGGGAATCCGCAGGCCAGTGGGCTTTAGAACCAGGAAGGAATGGCGAGCCAGGCGGGGAGTCAGGATACCGTTCTGGGGAATGCGGCCCACGTCCCTGAGCGCCACGCGCAGGTCTACATACATCACATAGGAATCTGCCGGGGCCAGGATCGAAAGTTCCTCCGCAGTCATTCGCTTACCCGAAGGGAGCACCCACCTTGCGAGCGCATCCCGTACTGTGCGCGCGGAAGCCCAGCGGACGACGGAAATGCCGGCGACGCTATCGGCTGCATTCGGGTCATCCGCTGTATTCGGGCCCGAGTAGAGGTCCTGCGCATTCTGTCTCTGTGCGCGAACGGAAAGATCAGTTGAAGCTTGCCGGCCTGACGTCGCACCGGCCGAATTCGAGGTGGGTGGCTCGTGGAAGGAATCGTCACGTACGCAAGGCCCGCTGTTGCCCTGGCAAGGTTTGACGCCCTCAAGGGAGGGAACCAGCATCAGTGATACGCGATGGGCCCATGGAGAATGCTCAAGAATCTGCCGGATTTCCTTTTCGTTCCACTCGTGGGAGGGCTTTCCGCTCCACGATTGCCTGGCCAAGGTAGCGGAGGCGCAAAGCAGGCCAGCGAGGAGGAACGCCGCGGTTTGTGAGGCTTTCATACCCGGTTCCCGCCGCCAGGCTGGGCACGCCGCAAGGTGGAGCTTTCAGTCACGAGGCGCGCTACAGGCATTGTAACCCCGACTGAACCGCCGGCGTGAACGGCAACTCGAGCGGAACTGGATGCTGTGTCGCAGACCACCGCAATCCTGGCGGAAGACCCCTTCGTCAGGCAAGTGTTCGAAACTGGGATCAACTTGGGCGCGCTCACCCCGGAGCGCTTGCGGCGTCCAAAAGGAACAAGGGCGGCTGGGTGGAACCCTTTTGCCGCCGTTTGCGTATCCATAGCTGGCGAGGGGAGGGGTCTTCATGAACGCACTGACAGGAATTCGCGCAAAGGGTCTTCTGGTGGCAGTGGCGGGAGTTGCGCTCGCAGCGGCCGCCTGGGCGGCGCCGAGCGACACGCGAGGCTCGTTTGACCGCACGCTGAAGGTATCCGAGCCGGCGTCGGTGGATGTGCGCACGGGCTCCGGCAACATCCACGTGACGCGCGGCGAATCGACGAGCGTAGTGATCCACGCGGAAATCCGAAGCGGCCACGGAAGCTGGAGCGGCGACTCCGATTCCGAAGCACGCATCCGCGAGATCGAAAAGAACCCGCCGATTGAGCAGGACGGAAACACGATCCGCATCGGGCATACGCACGACAGCGATCTCTATCGAAACATCAGCATTTCCTACGAAATCAAGGTTCCGGCGCAGACGCGGCTGGAAGGCGCAACCGGTTCCGGGGATTTCACGGCTTCCGGCGTGCAGCTCGAGATCACCGGGCACACCGGCTCGGGCAATATCCGCGTGGAAGACACGGGCGGAAGGGCGGAACTCAGCTCGGGCTCGGGCGACGTGGAGCTGCGCAACGCGCGCAGCGGCGGGCGAGTGAGCGCGGGCAGCGGCAACGTGACGGCCGAGGCAGTATCCGGCCCGGTCCGGGCGTCCTCCGGCAGCGGCAACGTTCGCGTGGAGTTGAGCGGGCCCGGCGACGTGGAAGCCACTTCCGGTTCGGGAAACATCCGCATCCACGGTGTGAAGGGTGCGGTGCGCGGCTCGACGGGCAGCGGCGATATTGAAGCCACCGGCGAACAGCAGGGCGAGTGGCACCTGCGCACGGGCTCGGGAAACGTGACGGTTGCGCTTCCCAAGAATGCGGGCTTTGAGCTGGACGCGCATTCGGGCTCCGGCTCGATCCAAACCGACCGCGAGATCACGGTGCAGGGGACGCTCAGCCGCCACGATATCCACGGGCGCGCGGGCTCTGGCGGCCCGCTGCTGGAGCTGCGGACGTCTTCCGGTTCGATTTACCTTCGCTAACAGTGATTGACTGGCGGGGAGCAGGCCAATCGGCGGCCTGCCTCCCGCATGGCAGCTTCGAACGGCTGATTCCCTGTTGCCACTCCGACCACCGCAGAGGCGTCTACAAGAACGCGAGCTCGTCGTTTCGGCAGTTTCCCAGACGGGAACCTTTTTACCCATGGAGCGAGGATAAGTTCTAGTACCGTTGCGGGACATCCCAGCTAACACTATTATTTTTAGTAACTTACATGAGACACCGGTGCGGCAGTGGGCGTGCCCTTTCTCCTGTGTACGCGGTTCAAACGGAGGAGACCATGTCGGACCGCCAACCAGCTCGCTGCAGGATGGAAGGCTGCAACCAGGAAGTCCCGCCCGCATTGCGCGAGGATAGGATCTGCCTGGACCACTTTGTTGAGGGCACGTACATCCGCGCTCGGCGCGCCGTGGAGGCCGTTCAGAAGGAGCTTCCACTGGAGGCTGGGGCGTTCGAATGGATGCTCGAGGACGCGAAGATGGCGCTGAAGGCGCTGGTACGCGACTCGAATGAGGAGTACCGCGAAGGCGTAATGGAGCTGATCACTGCGCTGGCCAACGTGCATGAATACCTGCACCAGCAGGTGGTTGAGCCGTCCAACGTGCAAACCCGCGCGATGGATGTCGCGGTCGGGGAGTACACATCGCGGCGCGCCGCCAGCGGCGGAAATGCCTGAGGCGGCTCCCGCAAGGCACAGGCTGTGCCGGTCCAGAAGTGCTAAGCTCCCTGTGCTGGATTCGTCTAAAGAATTACCTTCGTACCATTGTTCCTCACAGCGCAATTTGCCTATTATGGGTGCCACGCGCGGGGCTGAGGGATGTCCTGTGCCAGCAGGGATAAGAGAAGTGACCCCGTCCGCTCACGTCTTTAAGGAATTCGACGCCAACCGTCTGAGCCGGCGGCTGAGCGCCGTGATTGCTGCAGATACCGGCGCCATCTCCCTGTTTACCGACCAGGTGATGCTCCTGCTGCAGGAGCATGATGGGGCCGAAGAAAAGGGATTCAATATCGAGATGGCCCTTCGCGAGGCGCTGGCCAATGCGGTGCTCCACGGGTGCAAGTCGGATCCCGACAAGCGCGTGGAATGCACGGTGGCCTGCGAGGAGGGCGGGGGCATCCTGATTATCGTGCGCGACCCCGGGGCCGGGTTTGACCCGCTGAGCGTGAAGAGCCCCCTGGTGGGCGAGAACATCCTGGCCGATCACGGCCGGGGAATCTTTTTGATAAACATGCTGATGGACGAAGTCCGTTGGGAGCGGGGGGGAACGGAGATTCACCTGCGCAAGAAATAGGGACGGAAACTGAGGGAGGCATGTCCGGCCCGGCAGACAAACCCGAACGGTTCAAGCCCGCAGACCCGGTCATTCCGGGTGTGCCCCAGCGACAGCCTGAAGTGAAAAAGAAAGAAGAGACGAGCGCGAAGCCATCCGGGCCGCCTCCCGCGTGGCAATCCCCTACGGTGATGGCCGGCGCGGGGATCGGCGCCATCGTTCTTCTGGCCGGCGCAGCGCTGGCCTGGCACGAGATGAAACCCGCTCCGCCTCCCGCACCTGTGGAGATCTCGGCGGTGACCCCTGCCGCAGGAACAGCGGGTTCAAGCACCGCTGAACCTGCCGCGCCGCAACTTCCCGAAGCGCCCGGGCCGGTGGCGACGGTGGAAGAATTGGCCAAACCCTGGAGCGTGGTGAAGTTCAAGTTCCACCGGGCGACGGGTGAGCTCGCGAACGCGATGGTGATCCGCTTGCCCTCCGCACCCGGATACTGGGGACTGCTGTCCGTTGCGCCATACGGTCGGTGCGATCTCGAACTGGAAACCGACCTTGCGAAGATACGCGCGGACTACAAGTTCGCGGCCGGGCATCCCATGGTGGTGGATTCGTGCACGCAGGTGGTGTACGACCCGCTGGCGCTCGGGAACTCCTCCGGCATGTGGATTCGCGGGAAAGTTGCAGCCGGGCCGGGAATCCGCCCACCGTACGCAGTGGAGATCAAGGTGGAGCAGGATTACGTGGTCGCGTCGCGATCTGAATAGCATTCCTCCGCAGTTCGTATCTATCTGAGAATGATTGAGCGAGCGCTGAAAAATGGCTTGCACTGTCATCCCGGGAAGCGAGAACGCAGAAAACACACGCGGCGCCGTTCTGGCGAACGGCGCCGCGTGTGCGTGGGGGCATGCAGGAAAATCGAACGGCTACGGTGTCGAGACGCGACTGGCAACCAGCACCGGTCCTCCTGTGGCGGGATCCTGAAGCAGCAATCCGACCACGTCGAGAGGAATCCCCTGGCTGCCCGTGAGCGCGCTCAAACCGCTCAGGCCGTCGAACTCCGTGTTGTTCGAGGTCAGGACGAGCAGCGGGGCGTTGTTCAGAAGGACGCCGACGACTCCCTGCTCGGTGATCTGGAAGGTGCCGGCGTTGCCGTTCTGGACCATGGTGGTGCCTGGAATCCAGGGCCCGTGGACGCCTTGGCGGTGGAGAACGACGCGCTTGACGGTGAGCGAGGAATTGCTCAGTGCGCCGCCGACGGTGATGTTCTGGCCGGTGATCAGACTTTTGCTGTTGAACAGGAGCTGAGTGATGGGCAGGTTCAGCCTGTAGATCAAGAAGTTCGCGCCGGCGGGCAGGTCGAAGGGATCAATCGTGTCCGGTGAAAACGCCGGGTTGGAGGGCAGGGCTTCGCGGACGAACATGCCGATGTTGGTGTCCGTGGCCGTGGGCGTCTGGACGTTGGTGATGAGGCCGTCGGCGATGAAGTGGTCCTGCGAGAGAACCGAGACCTCGTCTGCGTCGAGATCCATGGTCGTGCGGTTCAATTCGCCGGAAACCTCGACGATGGTGTTGGAGTTGAAGGTGGAGAGGTCATCGCCGGTGTCGGTCACCGTGGAGGCGCCGATCTGCACAGTGATCTGTTTTCCGTTGGCGATCTGCATTACAAACGATTGATTCGCCGCGTTCACGGAAACCACACCACCGCGCAAATCGTCGATTTCGGCTTCTGCGTTCGCCGGATTCACCTGGCGAATGTCGAAGGTAGGCACAACCGTGCCGGTGATCTGGCCTTGCAGGTTCACTTGGAGCGACTGGCGCATGTCGAAATCCAGGCGCAAACCATTCAAGTCCGACTGCGTGATGACCAGCGGAGGATTCATGAGCACCGTGACGCTGGACGTGGTCAGCGTGCCGTTGAGCATGGTGACGGACGGGGGATTTGTGGTCGTGTCGATATAGCCGATCACCGGTGAGGCCAGCATCAGCGTCACGCTGGTATAGGAACCAACCGGCGCGGTGTTGAGGTCGAGCAGCGTGCGCAGGCCAGTGAGCCGGGCGAAGTCCACCGTCTGGGGAGTGGAGAGCAGAGTCGTGGTGTTCACGCCGTCGGAGGCGGTCATGCCCATCAGAGTGAGCTGAAAGGTAATCACGCCGGCCAAGGGAGCATCCTGGCCGTAAATGGCGATCGGGCCGCTGGCTGCCTGTTGCGTACCGGAGTTGGAATTGGAGCTCGTGCCGTTGCTTGCGCAGGAGATGAGGCCTACGCCGAGAATGAGCACACAAATCCCTGCGAAGAGGTAACGCGTTCGTTTCATTTCTTCCTTCCCCGCCGGTCCGCCTTGGCGGGCCGGCCTGCCTCACCCTGGGCGCGGGCTGGCTGCGAGGATGTCGGGCCTACTGACCGTCCCCGATTCTGGAAACCCAAGCTCGCCGCAAAAGTTGCAAGGAATTTGGGGCTGGCCTGCCCGGCAAACAAAAATCGTGCTGTGTCGGTCCTTCCTTGACTTCCCCTTTCGGCACCAGTACAACCAGCAACGAACTCGTGGAGGCACAGGGCATGCAAATTTCGCGCCGGAAATGGATGGCAGCAAACCTGTTGGGGGCCGCAGCAGCAGGCACATGGGGAGCGCGTGGGCTGGAGGGGGCGCCACAGGGCGCGGCGGGGCGGCCGCTGCCGAAGGCGTTCGAGGCGCTGAAGCCGCTGGGCGAGCGCGTGCATCCGATTGCCCCGGAGGAATTCACGGCGAGGCGCGAACATGCGCGGGCGCTGATGGCATCCACCGAGCCGGGGTTCGACGCGCTCTACGCCACTTCCGGCAGCGGGCTCTACTACTTCACCGGATTTCGCTGGGGCCTGAGCGAACGGTTGATGGCCTTTGTGCTGCCACGCAAAGGCGAACCGCTGTTCGTCTGCCCGGCGTTTGAAGCCGACAGGTTGCGCGAGCTTGCGAAGCCGCCCGCCGAAATCCGCGCGTGGGAGGAGGATGAGGATCCCTACGCGCTGGTGGTGCGCGGACTGGCGGATCGAGGAGTGCGGACCGGACGCATCGCGATCGAGGAGCGTGTTCCGTTCTTTTTCTACGACGGGCTGCGGCGCGCCGGCTCGGGATTCGAATTCGCGTCGGCAAACCCGGTGACCATCGGCTGCCGCGCGCAGAAATCCGCGGCGGAACTCGACCTGATGCGTGCAGCCTGCTCCGCGACGGTGGATTGTTACCGCGCCGTGTTTGCATCGATTGAAGAGGGCATGACCGAGCGCGAAGTGAACGGCCTGATCCGCGGCGGATTCGGAAAGATGGGCCTGGAGGGCGGAGCGCTGGTGCTGTTCGGCCGATGGGCGGCACAGCCGCATGGCACAACCACGCCGCAGAAACTGCGTGAAGGCGACGTGGTGCTGATCGACGGCGGGACTTCGGTGGAAGGCTATCAGTCCGACGTGACGCGCACGACGGTGTTCGGCGCGCCGGCCGAAAAACACCGGCGCGCGTTTGATACGGTGCATCACGCCCAGGAGGCGGCGCTGGAGGCTGCGCGGGCGGGGAAGCTATCGGGCACGGTGGACGACGCGGCGCGCGGCGTGATCACTGCAGCGGGCTATCCCGGCGGCTACAAGGTGTTCACGCACCGGCTGGGACACGGCATCGGCCTCGATGGGCACGAGCATCCCTACCTGGTGCGCGGCAGCCGCACGGTGCTGGCGCCGGGAATGACGTTCAGCAACGAGCCGGGAATTTATTTGACGGGCGACTTCGGACTGCGGCTGGAAGACGATATGGTGATCACAGCGGAAGGTGCGGCGCAACTCCTGACGCCGGGATTGCAGCCGTCGCTAGAAAAACCCTGCGGCTAGATTTGGGTTTGCAGCCGCTTAAACCCTGGCAGGGCACGCCGCGCCGCTTGAACTTCCGCGGATGGCGTTAGGCCAGCTTCGACTGCGCTTTGCAGAACTCCACGATCCGGCATTCCGCCCAGAAGCGCTCGTCGCCGCCGCCATACCGCGAGATGAATGCGCAGTGCCCGCCGTGTGCGGGATCCAGAAGCGTGATGCGAGGATTGCCGAGCAACTCCGCCCGGCACACCGATGCATGCGGCACCATGGGGTCGTCCTGGGCGGTGATCACGAGCGCGGGCACGCGGATGAACGCGAGGACGTGTTTGGCGCTGGCGCGGTCGTAGTAGTTGACGGCGTTGCCGTAGCCGCAATAGGGCGCGGTGATTACGTCGTCGAATTCGCGGATCGTGCGCATGCGCTCGACGCCATTGAGCGCGAAGTGCTGCGGGAAGAGTTCCACCTTGCGGCGATAACGCCGGACGAGGTTGCGTACGAAATAGCGTTCGTAGAAGGCGTTGCGCGGCTCATGGATCGCGTCGACACACGCGGCGAGGTCCAATGAGGGGCACACTGCCGCGACGCCGGCGAAGGCGGCGGGCGGCGCGGCCTCTCGGCCTATCTCTCCCGAAGCTTTCAGCACCAGGTTTCCACCCATGGAAAAACCAGAGAGGAAAATTTCGCGCAGGCCATCGCGTTCCGCGAGTTCGCGCGCGACGGCGCGATAGTCGGCGGAGAGGCCGGAGTTGTAGAGCGTGGGGGCCAGCGCCTCGGTGCCGCCGCAGTTGCGCTGGTTCATGCGCACCACGTTGAAGCCCGCGACCCAGGCCTTCTCCGCGGTTCCGACCACGTAGCGCGAATCGCTCGAACCTTCCAGGCCGTGGACGATGACAATCGCCGGCCGGCTCACTGGCTCCGGCTGCCAATGGCAGTGCGCCAGCAGGCGGATTCCCGGTTCGACCTCGAAGTAGCGCGCGACAGGGGGTGGGAGCCGCTCGAGGCTGCGCGGCCAGAAACGGCCGGCCAGCGTCATCCAATGCGGATTTTTCAGCCGCGGATGCGGCTCGAACGGAATCACCATTCAAGTTTACTTGAGTCCGTCGAGCACTGCCCGCTTCGCTTCCCTCTCTCGCAGAGCTTCGATGTATTCCGGAAGGATCAGCCACAGCACCGCAAGATCTTTTTCAACGATCAGCCGGTGAGCGGAGAGGCCGCTGGGCTGGGTTTGCAGGCGGTTCCCCAGTTCGACAAATGCGGCCCCAATGCGCGCGAGCTCCGCTTCCGTGGAGGCCACCTTTCGCCGACAGTCCTCATATTCGCTTTGCAGGCGGGCACGTGCATCTATCTCACCCATGAAATTCACGCTCCGCGTTGGAGTGTATCACGGGGCCGCGAGGGTGAATTTCCGCCGGCCGTTGGCAAGGCCGCACGGCCAGCTTACAGATAGCGCTCTTCGAGGATGGCGCGGTGATGGGCGGCGTGCCCGGCGATGATGTAGGCGAGCGCCCGGACGCTCACCGGATTCCCACTGGCGACGCCGGTGCGTTTCCACGCGTCCGCAGGGAGGTGGCGGAAGAAGGCCATGGTGGCGGCGCGAACCGCGCGAAATTCTTCGATATGGCTGGCCCACGGAATCGCATCTGCACCGGCCGCGCGGACGGCTGTCTCCTGTTCGAAGCTGGGCAGGGGGCTATCGAACCCGCGGGCAAACCAGAGCGCGCGGTAGAGAAAGACACGCTCAGCGTCGGTGACGTGGTTCCACATCTCGCGGATGGACCATTTGCCGGGAGCGTAGCGGTGGAGTGATTTTTCATCGCTGATACCGCGCAGCACGGGCACCAGTTCGGCGGATTGAGCGTCGAGCGCACCGAGAATGTCGGGGCTCGCAATCCGGTCGATATAGGTGGAATAGTAGGCGGCGGCTTCCGCGGACTCCGGTCTGCCGATCATTCCCGCATGGTAGCGCGGCACGTGGGTGCAACGAAAGCAGGACGCGACCGCCGGACGCAGTCAATTTGGCAGGCCAGGACGACGTGATGGGATGTATTCGACTTTTGGGGTTTGCGTGGCTGGCTTGACGCTTGCATTTTCTGCGCCTAGAATTGAAGCTTAACTGTGACACCAATCGACCGCCATTTTGATTGACCACTCGCCCAGCGCACCTTGCTGGGCGGTTGCGTTTTTAGGCGCTACTCTTTACGGGGAACACGAACATGATGGACGCACCCATTCTGGAAGCCCTTACCTTTGACGACGTGCTGCTGGTGCCGGGGCAGTCTTCGGTGATGCCGACGCAGGTGGACACGCGAACGTGCCTGGCGAAACAGATTCCGCTGCAGGTGCCCATTTGCTCGGCGGCCATGGACACGGTAACCGAGTCGCGCCTGGGAATCGCCATCGCGCGGCAGGGCGGCCTCGGCTTCATCCACCGGAACATGCCCATCGAGCGGCAGCGCGAGGAAGTGGACCGGGTGAAGCGTTCGGAAAGCGGGATGATCGTGGACCCGGTGACCATCCGTCCGGAAATCACGATCCGAGAAGCGCTCGAGATCATGCGGAAATACCGAATCTCCGGCCTTCCGGTAACGCGCGGGCCGCGCCTGGTGGGCATCCTGACAAACCGCGACCTGCGATTCGAGCAGAACCTCGACCAGCCGGTGAGTAAGGTGATGACGGGCGCGGACCTGATTACCGTCCCCGTCGGCACCACGCTCTCCGAAGCGGAGCACACGCTCCAGGAGCACCGCATCGAAAAGCTGCTGGTGGTGGACAACGACTTCAACCTGAAGGGCCTGATCACCGTAAAAGACATCCAGAAAAAGCAGCAATACCCCAACGCGGCAAAAGACGAGCAGGGGCGGCTGCGGATCGGCGGCGCGGTCGGCGCCACGGGCGATTTTCTGGAGCGGGCCGTGGAGCTGGCGCGCATGAAGGCCGACGTGCTGACGATCGACACGGCGCATGGCCACTCCACCCGCGTGATGGAAGCCATCCGCGCGGTGAAGCACCGCCTGCCGGAGATGCCGCTGCTGGCGGGGAACGTGGGCACATTTGAAGGCGCGCGCGATCTGATTTCGCTGGGGATCGATGGCTTAAAGGTGGGCATCGGCCCGGGCTCAATCTGCACGACGCGGGTGGTGACGGGCGCGGGCATGCCGCAGATCACCGCCATCCTGGAAGCATCGCGGGCGGCGAAGGGCACGGGAGTGCCCGTAATCGCGGACGGCGGCGTGAAATTTTCGGGCGACGTCACGAAAGCGCTCGCCGCGGGCGCCTCGTGCGTGATGGTGGGCAGCCTGTTTGCCGGCACGGAGGAATCACCCGGCGAGACAATTCTCTATCAGGGCCGCACCTTCAAGTCCTATCGGGGCATGGGCTCGCTCGGGGCCATGGAATCCGGCTCCGCGGACCGCTACGCGCAGGAGGATGCGGACCGCGGCAAGTCCGTTCCGGAAGGCGTGGAAGGCCGCGTGCCGTACAAAGGACCGCTCTCCGCGCTAGTGGAGCAACTCGTGGGCGGGCTGCGCAGCGGAATGGGGTATTGCGGGGTGGCCAGCATCAAGGAACTGCAGGAGCGGGCGCGGTTCGTGCGCATCACCAGCGCCGGACTGCGCGAGAGCCACGTACACGACGTGATCATCACCAAAGAAGCGCCCAACTACAGCCTGGAGTGAGCGCCCTGCCACGGATGAACTGGCTGCGCTGGTGGTGGCCTGTGCTGGTGTGGGCCGCGATGATCTTCGGTTTTTCGACGGACACGTTTTCCGGAGAGCACACCTCGCGGGTCATCGTTCCCCTACTCCACTGGCTGTTTCCGGGAGCGCAGCCCGAGACACTCGAGGCAATGCACTTTTTCATCCGCAAATGCGCGCATGTGGCGGAATACTTTCTGCTGGGTCTGCTGCTGGTGCGCGGAATTCGCGGGGCGCGGCGCGGATGGCGAATCGAATGGGCGCTCGCTGCGGTGGCCGCAGCGGCGGGGTGGGCGGCGCTCGATGAGCTGCATCAGGCCTTCGTTCCCTCGCGCGGCCCATCCATGATCGACGTGCTGATCGACACGTGCGGCGCCATTGCCGGACAGATTGTGTTCGCCGTCGCAGCAATTCTACGCTCGCGACACGGCGGCGGCGATGCGGCTGTGGACACCACCCGCCTCATCGTGTAGGGTACCGTGGCTCTGGAGGGGAAATCCCGGAGGCGAGGCATGCGGACGACACTCTTCGCGCTGTTACTTCTACTGGCGGCGGCCGCCGCGCTGCCGGCCGCCGATGCAGTGGAGTACGAACTGCATTTCGGCGCGCCGAACACGCACCTGCTCGACATTACCGTGCGCGCCGGAGGCCTGACCGGGCCCGCAGCCGAGTTCGCCATCCCCGATTGGGCGCCGGGCTCGTATGGCATTACCGATTACGCGCGGAACGTGCAGAACTTTGAAGCGCACGCGGCGGACGGCCATGCCCTGGCCTGGCGGAAATCGGACAAACAGACCTGGCGCGTGGAGCTCGATGGCGGCAATTCCGTCACGGTGCGCTACCGGATG
>Ga0187803_10000771_pt1 | contig 12610 bp, 13 predicted proteins | sample NC_wetland_sal_i_2_FD_132425 | JGI IMG/M metagenome (GOLD analysis project Ga0187803, IMG submission 132425) | Wetland sediment microbial communities from Neuse River Estuary, North Carolina, USA - Control_3 | ecosystem: Environmental > Aquatic > Freshwater > Wetlands > Sediment | place: USA...
AGGTCTCGTCTCGCTAACGGAGATTACGCCCCTGCTATCGTCTTTAGCTCTGCCCAAATCCACGCACGTTTGAAATCTCTCATTACCGACCGACTGTGGAAAGACGGTGAAGATTGGAGGGTGATTTCAAAGAGCCTCGATATCAGCTTCATACCAGCCGTTCGACTTTGCGAAACACTCGGATTGTTGCAAGGGCATAGTTCCAAAGACCTGAACAAGCTTTGGAGGAAAAGGAATAGTGCTGCCCACGAGACGGATTCTTGGAGTGGCCTCACCAGTGCTGAGAGGAAAGAATTGGAACGCTTGTGCAATTCTGCTGTGGCTTTCCTCAGGCTAACACAAGACTGAGCACATCATTCAGAGGTGACGGCAGCTAACACGAAGAGGATTCGGGGGCAGTTGACTCAGTCAAACAGAACCAAAAATCATACCGAAGGAGCCTTCACCTCGCCAGTGATGCGAAGATACTGAATGCCCCGGTATGTCTGGGTCCGAAGCGTGGCGGGGCTGGACTTTGGGAACTTCTCCGTCAGCTCCTTGGTCAAGTTGGCCCGCTTCTCTTTGGAGGGGCCGTGCTTCCTCAGGAGTGACAGGATTGTGTCGGCCATCCCTCCCTTCACGAACCTGATGGCCTTGGCTTCGGCGACCTTCAGCTCGTGGGTGTCTGTGGGGAAGACCGAAAGCTCACGGTGAGCCTCCTCCTTCCCGTTTAGTTTCTTCGTCTGAGTCTGTGTGCTCATGACGCAGGGATAAGGAATCGTCACGACTTGAAGAAGCAAGGTCTTCATCTGAGGACGAGCAGGTCCTCAACGACAGATGGCTCTGTTTATCGCGAAGCAGGCCCAAAACCTGACCCGATGCGTGTTACCTCTTTTATCTGCCCAAAGGGGCACAAGAGGGCGTTTGAGCGTCAACCGAAACCTCGACGAACTCCGCAATGGCTTCGAAGAGCTACGGGAGAGGTTGACCAGGCTGTGCAAAGTAGACACTGGAGCGTGGAACCAAAGCTTCAAGGACGAGTCGAGCCTTGCGACGGTGAAGCTCCTGAGGGCGCTCGAGTCGGCCGCTTCTGAGGCGGAGGTCCTAAGTGACGCCGGCACGAAGCTGTTTGCGACAAGGCTTGGACAGGAGGTAGATACATTCCGGGTCGCCATAGAGGGGCAAGTTCTCATGCGTACGCCCAGCACCGACAGGGTGGGGCAAACCGTATCCAAGGCTTTCGGCTTGCCAACCGGAGGATGGGTTACGAACTACATTCTGAAAGCCGTTGACGAGGAACGCTTCTGCGATGCCTTGGGGATGCTGAACAGGACACGGGGGACTTTCCTCAGCGCCCTCGAAGACATCCGGATGCTCTACGAAATGAGGCTCTTGCCGATGGAGGAGCGCGACCGGATAAGACAGGCCCTCGTCGAGGCGGAGATGCCTGAGGTTGCTTCCCGTCTTGCGAAGGCAGATGAGCAAAGGGTGGATGACGCGCCCGCTTGCATCGGCCACTGCAGAGAGGCCTTGGCTTTGACTGTCCACGACCTCGCGAAGGCCAAAGTAAGCAGGTCAACCGATTCATTCGCCGGAGATTTGGCAGAACTCGGAAAGACGAAGGGGTTCATTCCGCCCGATGAAAGAAGGTTGGTGGTCGCGTTCTACTCTTACTTGTCCTCGAAATGGAAGGCGGGCGAGGAGCCCCGGACAGGCGACGCGGAACTCGCATTGAAGCTGACTTACTTCATTGTAGACCGCCTTCTCGGCACTCTGAACCCTGCTCCAACCGGAAAACGAGGAACCGCCTGAGCGAGTGACGACATCGCAAAGTCGCCGAAACCTCGTCAGTATTCATTTTGCCTCTTCCACTTCAGCGGCGTACTCGTCGGAAGGGAGGGGCCTGAGAAGCTATTGACAGACCACACTCGTCCTCGTCATCTAATGGCGCTTTGAACGTGCCCGCGGACCCTACGCCTATACTCCGCTTGCCAGCCATAAGAAGGGAACGGAATGAATTCCCGATTCAGTAGCCGCCTCCCAAACCCGGATGCCCGAATCGCCGGATTCAGAATTTCGAACACGTTCTTCTTTACAATCAGCATCCTCTTGGGGTCGAGCTGCTCGATTTCCTGAAGAATGCGGCCCACGTTACTACGAAGAACGTCGTTTCTCTTGTCCTTCGTTCGTATGTTGTTCACCGGGGTGGGCGAGAGGTCAATGAGAAAATACCCATTCTGTTGGAATTTTCTCAGGTAGGGTCTCTTGTCCAATCCAGCGCGCATCGGGACGTTCTCGTCCCACCAGCAAAGTGCTTTCATTGTTTCTCTAAACAGATGGTTTCTTCCTGATGTCCTTTCGAAGTAAAAGTATCCGCCTCCTGCAGGCGGAGACTCTGCTATCCACAGAACCTGAATCGGCAGTCCTTTTCTCTTCGGGTTATACTTCTCCCGAGCCGCCTTAAAGTCCACAGGGCCTGTCGGCTCGTGAAGTGGTTAAACCTACGCAATTCGGTATCCTCGTGGACTCCGGCGACTCACAATGGGCAGCCGGTAGCGGCTCTTGAGCCGAGCCCTGCTTGAAGTAACCCCCGAGGTTGAGAGGAAACGGGCGCGGGCGCGGGCGCTGGTGGAGGCCGCGAAAGCCCACGAGAACTCTGTCAATCTTAATACTATCATTCAATCTTCTGGCTATTTCAAATGGGGAAATCGGCCGAGGCCCTATCATCGAGTTCAATTGTCTCAGGTTTAGTGTTGGGAATCTATCTGCTTACTGGAGTCAGCATTGACCCTTCCGACTTGTATTCAATGATTGGAAGTGCAATAGCTGGGACTCTGCCTCCGCAAGAACAGGCAGTTTGGGGAGCGGTCCTTGTGGTGTTAACAATCGTCGGCATTTGGCAGATAATCAACCTGGTAGTTTCACTATTCGCGCACAAATTGCCGGGCATTGTGATATCGGTGACTGGCTTCCTCGGAGGTCTCCTGCTTGTCTTCTACCCTCTGCCCTCAGTAGGCTTGTTGTTTGTAAGCATCGCGGTAGCGGCGATTCTTGATTGACTCGGTAGAAGGATTGACCAAATGGCGTCTCGATGACGTCTAAGTATCCTCGGTGTTAGTCTTACCCATCGCTGCAAGTAGCCTCCTTTCCACCTTATTCATCTCTGAATGGGTGACGAGTATGGTGAAGCCTGCGAATATGAACGCAGCCCCAGTTCCAACGACGGAGTAGTATAACGTGGTCGGGTCAAGCCCAGATGGACTTATCCGGGGAAAAATCACATACACAGCGACGAGTAGTAACGCGAACCCCAAGAGACCAAGGCCGTAACCCCACCTGACGGCGTTGAACTCCGATTCCTTCCGTCGTTTCTTTGGCGACTCATAAAGCATCTTGCCGAGAATTTCCACTATCCCCTTCGTTTCAAATCCTTGCCTGAGCATCTCACAGAGAAGGACGTCGCTCGCTTTCTCAATGGATTCTTTGGCTTTGGGCTCGAATTTACCGATACTCCTCATTCCTTTGACATCATATTCTATCCTCTTGGTCAGGTATTCGCGTGAAGGAGCATCTTCGATTCGTAGATTGTGCATTGTGAAGGCATATCCGTAAATCATCGCGACCTTTTGTGCGACTTCGCCAGCCGCCAACTTGCGCAGTCTATCGAGTGAGTCCATCGCATATGCAAGGGCCATGATTGCAAAACCAACGCCGGCAATGCCAACTCCGGTTCCGAACGAACCTGAAAAAGCCGTGCCCAGTTGGACAATCCCCGCCATTACAGATAGTCCGATGACAGCAACTAGTATGGCGAAGAATCCCATGACCCCGACTAATCGCGACGCCATTCTGGTTGCGTTCGACCTCGCGTTGATAATAATCCTATCTCGGCAACGACACGGTCAAAGTTCGTGAGGATACTTGTGAGGATAATCGTGAGCGACTACTTCGAGCAAAAGGCTACAGGTTAGGAAGGGCGATATTCACTCTCGCCCCCGTAGTCCTTAACGGTGGAATGGGAATAGTCATCGTGGCGCTTCTATCGTCACTCCTTCGTTTGGTCCCTGTATCAGAGTTCGTCTTAGTTGATGTAGGCGTAGTAATCCTCATCGTAGGGACGTTCCTGTTTGGCCTTGGCAAATTCCTCCTTGGAGTCCTTCAGTAGGTCAAAGACAATGCGGGCGCCCTCAAAGACAGCAACGATGAACAAAGCATACGTGAAAGCAAGGTTGAGTTGGGCGTTGCTCTGGTCTTGCAAAACCTGTGTCGGCTCAACGCTCACTACAGAGCCAGACGTGATGAGTTTTCCGGGGGATGCGTATCCATGAATGAGCGGGTCATAAGTTACGGGATTGATGGTCGAGGCGAACTCACCGGCAAGTGGGAAGTAGATGTGAACAGGGTTTCCTCTCAAGAATTGCGTTCCGTTGACGCGGTTCAGAATGAGACTGCCTTGTATTGCAATGCCGAATTGGTCTGTTCGATGCGGGTAGACGAGACCATTTTGAAAGCTAAGTGTGATAATAGAGAGGTTCTGCAGAACAGAGGTGTAGGGAATTGCCGCAAACCCCTCGACCGTTATCGGCACGCCCTCAACCAAAGTGCCTTGATAAGTCAGATTCACAGAGATGTAGGCGTCAGCCTCCCCGAAGCCCACAGTCGTTTGGTCTGCCGCGTAGTAAGGTATTGTTATGGGGACTGTATTTGTCTCAGGTGGGCTGGGACTGAGAGGATTGCCATTCCTGTTCACGAATCCCTGAATGTTGATGAAAAGCAACAAGAGCCCGACAGTGATGAGAATCGCCAAGCCCGTCAAGAGAGAACCTTGGAGTTTTCCCACGCTCAATCACCGGACACGGAGATGGGATAGATGTATCGCCTCCGAGCAACCGCGATTACACAGGGAGACGATTTTGACCCAACAACCAACAACTCCACAGAATCCATTTCAAACATGCTTGAACCACAACGTCCCGTGAAGACTTTTCAAGAGAAGAACGCTTCCAGTAGGAAGCAGGCAAGAGCAACAATCCCATGGGTCTCAGAAAGGGCAATTCGAATCAGAATACTTCACCTCACGTGGCTTCCTACAAAGATGGAATCGGATTTGGTTCACGAAGACGTCCGACGATGACGATAACTCTATTGTCAATTGCCGCGTTGCTGGTTGTTTCCGCCGCGCGTCCAGCGTTTGCCACAACTGGCGATATGCCCTACTATGGGGGGCCGGTAATGCATGACCCAGTTGTGTATGAGATATACTGGCTTCCCAGTGGATACCACTTTGAAGGACTCTTTGGAATACAAGGATTCCTGGGAAGCGACGTAAACTATGAGCATCTCACCAGCAGATTTCTAACAGACGTCGGAGGTTCAACTTACTTCAACATCCTTGGTCAATACTACGACCGACAGAACGGGACTATCTTGGATTCCTTGACGTATGGCGGTTATTACATTGACACAACGACGGCTTATTCCAGCAACACTCCCAGCGGCCAAGACATTGCGAACGAGGTTGTTCAGGCAATGGGCACCGAAGGTTGGACCGGTGGTCTTAACCATCTCTTCGTAATCTTCACTGCCAGTGGGGTCTATGCACCTGGCTACCTGACAGATTACTGCGCTTATCATTCTTGGACCTACACCAGCGCCGGTCAGCCTGTTGTGTATGCCTACATTCCTGACGCAGAAAGCTTGGTCGGCGTCTTAGGATGTGCGACCATCCAGCATCTCGGAATCACACCAAACCTTGACCTTTGGGCTGATTCTGCCATCAACTTAATGTCGCATGAATTGTTCGAATCAGTTTCAGACCCACTCATCAACGCGTGGGGGACCGACGAGAGTGAAGTAGCAGACCGGTGCGCTTGGCAGTTTGGCCCCTCAGTAAACCTCTTGGGAGCCGACTTGGAGCTCAAAGGAGATTACTATCTTGTTCAGGAGGAGTGGAGCAACTACGACAATTCGTGCGTACTCAGCTATGGTCCGAACACCACGATTTCCATGCCACTGGAGCCCTCCTCAGGGAGCGAGACTGGCACTTTCAACTTCACTTATTCACAGATGGGAATCAAGCACTGGACCTTAACGAATTCAGGATTTCAGCGCGGCACCATTTTCCTTGACCCAAATTCGCAAATTACCCTAACGGGACTTTCAACGCCTTCGGGAAACGAGAAATGGTGTTTTGATTCGTCGTGCGATGCCGTCGTGTCCAATTTGGGCCCGTGTAGTCAAGGTTCTGTGTGTTTGGTCTCATTCACTCCTATCTATTACTATGATTTGATAGGTCAAACCGTCAATCTATACGTAAACGGCGGAGGTAGTCCTTCCATCCCTGTGACATTCGCCACTGCGTCACAGAGTATCGGGACGACCGACAGTCCAACAGTCGCCACCTACCAACTGACCACTTCTCCGCAGACCTTCTGGGCGCTGCGTGGCACAACCGCTTCGGTAGCCACTTCCATCGGTGGTGTCGGTGAACGTTGGGCTACGACAGCATCGACTTATTGGGTCATAGGTAACGGATTGGTGCCGAACTTGTTGTACTACCACCAATTTCTTGTCACGTTCTCGTACAACGTGATTGGGGGAGGCGGCCCCGCGGAGCCAAGCGTGGGTTACATACAATTTGGTAACTTTGTGTATACGACTACGGGGCAAGCAGTCTGGGCTGATGCTGAGGGCCCTTACACCTACCCTAATGCGTTACCAGACTCCACAGCTTCAGAACAGTGGGAGCTTTCCCCCTCCTCAGAACCATCGGGAGGCAGCATCTCTGGGACTGAGAACATCATCGTCGACTATTATCACCAGTATCTCACTAGTATTAATTACACGATGATTGGCGGAACCAGTCCATCACAACCTACTATCACAGCGACCTACTTGGGTCAGACAGCCACAGCCCACCTGCCTGCCTCAATCTCATTCTTTCTCGACGCTGACACCTCGTACCAGATTTCGAATGCATTGGCGGGTCCAACTTCCTCAGAGAGATGGGTCACGTCATCTTCTCAGAATGCAGGCTCAGTGTCTGGACCATTGACAGTCTCACTTACCTACTATCATCAATTTGTGCTGACACTTTCATACAGCGTCTTGGGAGGTGGTAGTCCCGCTCCACCGAGTCTCTCTGCTGTTTCCACAGGTATTCCTCTTGTACAGGTGCTGGCACCACAACCGACTCAGGTTTGGACGGATGAGAACTCTACCTACAGTTTACCTACCCAACTGGGCGGGTCGACATCTACTGAAAGATGGGTCACGAACCTTACACAGACTTCCGGTGTGGTTTCAGGTCCTCTGGTCATGCCCCTCGTGTATTATCATCAATTCCTATTGTCCCTCTCCTACTCTGTTGATGGAGGAGGCTCTCCTATCCCTCCAACTGCATCAGGTCTGCAATTCGGCAAAGCCTATACGCCTTCTCTCAGCACTTCGCAGGCAGGCTACTGGTTCGATGCCGCAGGAAGAATATCCTTCCCGAACCTCTTGAGCGGGAGCACGTCCTCCGAGAGGTGGATATCTCAAGCCAGTCCGTTCCAAACCACATCTCCGAACAAAGTCACGCTGACTTACTACCACCAATACTTTGTGACGGTCGAGCCATATGACGTTAATGGAGGGACCGCAACAACCTCAGGGTGGTTCAATACTACCACTTCAATCCAGCCATCAGCTATGGCAAGTAGTGGATGGCAGTTCGAAGGATGGAACGGCAACGGAACAGGTTCGTATACGGGAACCATTCCATCGCCGTCGGTGATGGTAAGTTCAGCCATTACAGAAAAGGCGGTGTTCTATCCGGGTCTGACGATAATCACAGGGAACGATGGCTCAGTTTCTTACACGACTGGAACGGCGGTCCCTACGGGGGTTGTTCAGAGTGGTGAATCTTCCACTGTATTCGTTCCTCCGGGGATTACGGCTACACTGACAGAGAACCCCTCCTCGTTCCTGTATCAGTTCACCGGTTGGACCGAGGGAGCCAGCGGAACAGGCCGTGTGGTCTCTGTTACCTTGAATGCGCCGATTAAGATTAAAGCGAACTTCTCCTACAACTACGTTAACATCGGTGGGATTGTCGTGGCCATTACCGCTGTTGTCGCTGTCGCTGTTTATGTTCTGAGACGGAGGGGTGCAACGGTAGTTTCTCTACCCAATGGGTGAAAGTCGAGTAGAGCGTAAGAACCGGGGATACCCCCAAGTAACCAGTTCATCCAGTTCTACCAGTAACGGATTACCTGAACGGGTTGAACGGGTTGTGGGGGGAACCCTTCACTTCAAACATACTTGAGCCACCACGCGTAGACGAGGCTTTTCTACGTCGGGCCATCGAAAACACGCGTGGCCTTGACGGTCGCTTTTTCGATATCGGAGGATGATTGTCGCCGTCGCCTTGATGGTCATAGTGGTGGTCTCCGCCCTGGCAATACTGGAGCTGACCAGACAGCCGACCGCGGCACCAGTGGGCGTCGTCTGGTATCTCTGGTACGGAGGTCCAAGTTCGGCAGGACTCGGCACCGCCGGTTGGAACAGCTCAAGCTACCCTGGAGGAGGCTCCGTGGTGGACAGGCCCGCCATTGGACACTACGCTTCTGACAGCAACCAGACGTTCGCGTGGCAGATTGGCCAGATGCAGGAAGCCGGCATCTCTTTCGCGGTTGTCTCATGGTGGGGCCCCTACACCACCGGCGAGAGCGGGGCCATCAACAACGCGACCCGAGGCCTCTTCAGGTATCTCAAGGCGGCTGACTCGTCCTTCAAGGTAGCCATACTGGTCGATGCATACAACCAGACTCACGACCTTTCCAATTCCTCTCTTGAAGCGGACTACAGTTACGTCTACTCTTCCTTCGTCAAGCCCTTCGGACCCTGGTATTTCGAGTGGCACGGCAAACCGCTCCTGCTCTTCTTCAACCCCGTACAGCCGATTTACCTCGACGCCAGCTATTCCGTAAGGACTGTCGGGAACCGTCCCAATCCGGTCAACTGGACCTTCTGGGACGCACCTACCCAGTATTTCAGCTCGCAGAACGGAACCCAAGTGAACGCAACCAACGACGAGGGTCCTCCAGTGATTGCCCAAGACGGGGAGGTGACAATCGTGCCTCGGATAGATTCCTATTATCAAGCGAAGTTCGGTTATTCTGACAGCTATCTGCGGTTCGACCCCACGTTAGTCACAGGCCTCTACCAAGAGCAGTGGAATTTCGTAATCGCCAACAAGGCCGATGTCAAACTCGTGCTAATCTACAGCTGGAATGAGTATCACGAGAGGACTGAAATCGAACCGCATCATGACGCGACCGCCCAAGTGAACGACACTTACCTGTTGGAGATGACTGCTCACTACATCACGAAGCTGTAGTCGACAAAACGGAGACGGGTGCGGGTCCTCCTCTCCACCCGGCGTGTGAAAGCCAGATGAAGTGTAACATACGCCAATACTGGTCTTGCTGGTCATACTGGTAACCTCGGCTTTGACCGGTATGACCGGTATGACCAGCAATCCCGTATCATACATGCTTGAACCATCACGCCATGAGGGGCATACTTAGCGAAAAGAACTTGGTGAGCCTACGGCTGAACCCGCGCCCGCCCGTTCTTAGAATCCTCGATGTGTCTATTTGAAAGCCGAGCCGACAACAACTGCCAACAGTCTAAGGAGCGGGGGCGGCTTTTCACTTGTGGTTGACAAGCCGAGCAATGTGCAAAAGTGGGCATACCCGCGGGGAATCTCCACGAACTACGCAAACTCCTCAAATGTATTACAATCGTGGAGATTGAGGAGAACGTGGAGAACGTCCTGGGGTTTGTCCCGGTAATGCTTCCTCAGCTTACACAGCTTACTCAAACCCCTCACGCCACAACTTTGAGGAAGCCGAGTAGGCCGAGTAAACCGAGTAAGCATTAGGGGGAGACCCAAACCCTCAAACATGCTCATACCACCGAGCCATGAGACACTGCTTGGCGAAGCGCCAAGTAAGCGCAAGACCGGAGTGCCCCCGCACAAACAGTCCAAACAGTCCAAATCGTCCAGTGCAATGGTTGAGATTCTTAGGACTGGTTAGAGGGTGTGGACAACTTCACGCCCCTAAACCTTCCGGAGGGCCGTGCGAGTCGACAGGGCTTTGAACCCGGGAGGAACGAGTTTCCCGTCTCTCGCTTAAATTTGGCAGACCACGACCATTTTGATATGGGAAGCAAGCGAGTAAAGAAAAGAGTCAGCCAACTATCTGAATCGCTCGACAAGTGTCTGAGGAGCAGGCTGGTCGGTCTTGGAGACAGGGACGAAATTACAATTCCGCACAATTGCGGTGTCTACATCGTCTACGAATCGGGGAAACCCGTCTGGGTCGGGTCAGCTACAGACTTGCGCACCAGAATCGGCGTCCTGCTCCTTGGAAGCGGTGATGGCCACGTATTGACAAGAAACCTGCGGGAACGGAGATTTGGCGGAGACCCGCAGGCGACCAAGAGGTTCCTGACCGAAAAGTGCGGCATCCGATATGTGTTGACCGGAGACCGTTTGGAGGCGGCCTTGCGGGCAAAGTTCTTCGCCGCAGTGCTGGAGACGCCTTATAACGAATGGCAAAAAACCCAGCAGTAACTTATCACCCAACGAATCCCCGCAGGTCCAGCCGTCACCTTGAGCGGGTAGGGTTAGTCGTTTGTTGCAGGGACAAGCATCACGGATGGTGGCGCGCGAAGGACATTTACAAATCCGCGCCCTTCAAGGAGAGACGTCTGTTCGCCGAACGCTGCTACAACAGATGGTTCATATTGAGTGCAAAACATAACCTTCTCGACCCAGAGAAAGTCATCAGGTGGTATAACCTTGCAATGGATAATTTGACACCTGCGCAAAGGCGCGAGTGGCGCCAAGTCGTCGCCAGCCAGATTCGAGAGAGATTTCCCGACCCCCGAAAAGTGGTATTCTACTTCCACGCCGGGTTACACTATACTGTATCTCTCGCGCGCCTGTTGAGCGAGCACCACTACAAGTTCAAACGTCCCCTGAGGGGCATGAGTCAGAATCGACAACAGCGGTGGCACAGAGAGATGAACGCAAGAGGAGCATGTCCCTAGGGTGTGGGGCTCGTCATGACAGGGGTGGTGGTTACCAATCCCACCTTCTTCAGGGGTCTCGCCCACCGTCAAAATTCTGTATTCAAGGGAGTTGGAAAGGTGGTACACTTGGTGCGAGAGCCATTCGGCCTCCATAGGGTATAAGCAGGATAGGATTCAGGAGATAAGCGTCTCGCAGTCCAATACCTGTCCGTTGACACCCAGTTCTGACTTCCTTGAAGGCTCCAGGTAGAGCCAGTGACCATCTTCATCTTGGACCCGCCTGACCGAGGTACCCCCGGATGCTCGACTCGGTTGACACGCATGACACGAATGTAATACAATGATGTCGACCGAGTCAACTATGTCAAGCATCCAGAACATGACCCAATTTCAAGTATGCTTGAATCACCACACCCAACGGAGAGTAAAGGAGCCAGACGACTGAAAGTCAGATGAAATGTGACATACGCAAATGCTGGTCATACTGGTCAAACTGCTAAGAAAGTAATACAATTTGACCAGTTCTACCAGTTCGACCAGCAATTCCGGATATCTGTTCGCTCCCTAAGCATACCAGAACCATCACGTCATGAGGCGAATACCTTGGCGAAAGGCAGGGTGAGGGGCAAAGCTGGGATACGCCACACAAACAGTCCAAACCGTCCAAACAGTGCGAATGTATGACAAACTGACGGTTTGGACGCTTTGGACTGTTTCCCCAGGGGATACCCTGGGAGAATGACATGAACGGCACAAACTCCTCAGTTGTAATACACCAGTGTCGTTTGAGGATATTGTGTCGATTCTTCCTGTGTCCCCGTTGTGTATGGTTACTTTTCTGTAGACTGGACTTGGTCCACAGCATCGCGCCAGAACCGAACCTTCTCCGAAAGCTCGACCCGTCTTTTGCCTAATGTCTTCAACCAGTCCAGATTGGACTCGACCCCTTCAAGAAGCGGATGCGTCTTCAATTCCATCAGAGTCACCTCGGATACGCTTTGATGTCCCGCATTTTTCACAGTCGCAAGGACTTCCACGTTCGTCCTCCTAATTTCTTCTTCCGTCTTCCTTAGTTCCTGTTCGTTGAACGTCAAGCACTGCTTGGTCCAGTATTTGACGGCAGTTCTCACGAACTTGCTTGGCTTCTTCAATCTGCACAAGAAATCGTCAGTCTTGTCATCAAACCTGATAGTTCGCAGCCGTGTATACTTCTGCACCAGACTTACCAGACCCCCACCGGTCGCGCCTTCTGGGTCGGCGTAAGCCCCCACGACCCCGCCAGAAGCTCCCTGATGCGCGCCAGGACCTCTTCATCTGGAGAGAAAAGTTGCCGTTCAGACATCATCCGTTCGACACTCGCAACCTGTTCAGGAGTCAGCCCCATAGTCCGCAGCTGGTCGAGTGTCAGCTTCTTCCTCAACTGCTCTTCATTCGTTCCTTGCAAGACCATGAGGTTCGGGAGTGCCTTTCTGTAATCGGCTTGCCTGTCCGCAAGGGGCTTGGTGTAGTATGTCGCCAAATAGGTGTAGTGTCCCATCAAAGCATGTGC
>Ga0187803_10000772_pt1 | contig 12601 bp, 8 predicted proteins | sample NC_wetland_sal_i_2_FD_132425 | JGI IMG/M metagenome (GOLD analysis project Ga0187803, IMG submission 132425) | Wetland sediment microbial communities from Neuse River Estuary, North Carolina, USA - Control_3 | ecosystem: Environmental > Aquatic > Freshwater > Wetlands > Sediment | place: USA...
CACGCGATTCCAGAAGGCCTTTTCCGCGAAGCGAATAATTTGTGTGTGGATTCGTGCCGGCTACTTTTTTTCCGACGAAGGAAGGACTTCTTCCTCGACCTGTTTCTTATATTCCGCAAAGTCGATTGGTGAGCAGATGAACTCCTGCATATCGAAGTCGGGTGCCTGCAAGTGGAGAGGGAATTTGTTGAGGCTCTGCCAGGGTGCGGTATACATCTTCGGATCGTAAATCGTTACTGTGAGCTCCATGTTGTCATGGTCCACCCGGTGAAACCTTTCCTCCACGCGCAAAGCATCACTATGAGGACGGCCCGCGTGATCGAGCCAGCTTCTTGGATTCAGCCCGACCGTCTCGACGACGAAAGTGTAGTCGTCCACCCATTTTCCGACGGAGTATCCGTTCCACCGCGGCTCCGGGTCCTTCGGGAGTTCCCGACCATCTGTCCAGATGACGCGGAAGTTACCAAAGTACTGATTTAGGTAAATCACCTGATTCGCATTCTGAACGAGCTCGATGGTCCTCAATTCATAAAGTTCCATGCGCGGGAACCCAATCGGGTCACACTGGTCCATTGGGTCATTGGAAAGTGCGGCGGGGACTTGTCTGACACCGGGCCCGGAGGGCTTATTGGCCTTGAGCGCTTCCAGGCCCAAAGGCGTGTAGTGGAGAGGACGCATAATTCCCGTCTCGTCGGGCTGCCCCCCTTCGACACCCTGTCCCCGGGGTGCCATCAGTGCCGGGTGTTCTAATGCGCCACTGGGTTGGCGCCCGCCATCTGCCTCAGCAGCATCCCATACCCCAGACAAGTCACGCTTCGGAGCCGGGGCTGACTTTTTCCCGGCGTATGCGGGTTTGATTGGCGGGATGGTGTTCCATTTGTCTGGCTTCGCTTGTTCTCCCGCCGCTTTGGGGGCAGCGGTTTGCGCGCCCAGGGTGGGAGAAAGCGTGAATCCTGCAAGCAGCGCAACCAACGACACCACCAAGCAATTGGACATTTCTGAAATGCCTCCGGCAGCCGGGTGCGGGCCGCGATTGTTCACCCTGAGTTCCGAAGAGCAGGCTGCTGAGAAATTTGATCCCAACCCTTTGTATCTATGCGCGACTCAGGCAGTTGAAACCACTGATCAGACTGCGCCGGGCTCGGGCCGGTAATTGCTGCGGCAATGGTGCTCGCTCGAGTGATACCTATGGCTGGAACTGTTTGCCATTGATTACGATTCGCTTTCTCGGGGCGGTTGGGCTTGCACTCCCCAGGAAGGCGACCGGGTTGCCATTCTTGGCCGGCATGGCGTCAATTTCGACTTCATCCCCGGGCTTGAACGTATCCTTAGTCCAGCCGATCTGCGTCATGGACACGGGATTTTGACCTTCGACAATCCAATGCACCGTGCTGCCGGCGTCATCCTTGCCGTCGAGCTTCACGAAAACGTGGGGATTCGACCAAACATAGCCCGTCACGGTCCCCTTGATCGTGATCGTTTTGGCCGCATCGTACGCCGCGTTGCCGTGATGGGCGAACAGCGGAACGGAAACCGCCAACAGGCCAACGACGACGGAAATAATCCTGAATTTATTTATCATGTTCATCATAGCGCATCTCCACATTCCTGTTTGGGACACCATTCAGTCTAGCACGGCCGTCCCCGAGCAGGAGCGATTCCAACGATTTCTGTTTTGATCGCCTAGATGCGCACCTTATACACCCGAAATCGTTCGGAGTGAACCAAATTGTTTTTGTCGTAGGCCGGTCAGGAGGGGCTATCGCATGACAATTCTTTTGTTGTGCTATTAGTTTTCTCTGTCGCTACCGGTGTTGCCCATCAATTTGTTGTATTGCTCATATTCCGACGGAGACCAAATCATCTCGCGGACATCGAAACTGACCGGCTGCAGCTCGAAAACGAATTTGTCGAGGGCTACCCAAGGTCTCGCATACATCTTCGGATCGTCAATCGTCACGGTCAGCTCCAAGTGATCATGATCCGCGCGGCGGAACCGCTCCTCAACGCGCAGGTCGGCGCTATGCGGACGGCCTGCCCGATCGATCCAGGTTCTTTCATCGATTCCTGAAGTTTCGACGACCAGCGTGGAGTCATCCACCCACTTGCCTACCGAATATCCGTACCACCTCGGCTCGGGATCTTTGGGGAGTTCCCGGCCGTCGGTCCAGATGACCCGCCATATTTTTCCGAATTGGTACAAAATGACCACGCTCTGGGGCGTCTGAAGAATCTGAGTCGCTCTTAGTTCGTAAAGGTCTTCGCGAGGAAATCCCTGGGGATCGCCGTACTTGAATACGGGATCATTTGTGTCCCCGGGGAGAACGCTTCTGGTTCCATTGCTCGGCTTCGTGAGCTTCAACGTTTCCAGCCCCAAAGGAGTGTAGGGCGGCTGATGCTCCGGCTTCCCGTCATCCGGCGCCGCCAGCGCGCCGAGCGGCTGGATTCCGTTCATTTTCGGTGAATCCCAAATTCCCGAAATGTCATGCCGTGGAGCCGGGGCCGCCTGCCGATCTTTCGCCAGCGGGGTTATGGGTCGTCCCCAGCCGTCTACACCCGGGGATGTTGGGTCCGATGACCTCGGCTTATCAGCCTGAGAGCGCACAAGAGGCGAGAAGATCAACGCTGCCAGCACAGTCCCCATGACAACCAAACGCTTTGGCATTGTGCGTTCCCTTTCTAGAATTTCAATTCGGCTGTGTACTACTAGTCCGCAGATTCATGGCACCGTACGAGGAATTTCTGGTTCGACTTGGAGGGCCGGGCTTCAGCCCGGCCGCAGCCGCGATAAATCAAACTGGCTTTAGCCGCTGAAGCTGCCTTTGGTTGCGTCTCCTCACGGTTTGGGAGAATTATCCGGCTTCACTTCGGTGGCCGGGTTTACGCGGCCCGGCAGCTTCTCGCCACTTGCGAGCACGACGTCGATGATGCGTCCAACAGGGTTGCCACTCTTCACTGGAAGCACAGTAAGGGTAATTTGATCCCCGGGCTTTAAAGACTTGTCGGTCCAGCCAACGCGGCTCATCGCGGTCGGATTTTCAGTCTCTGCAATCCAATGCGTGACGTGGCCCTTATCATCGGTGACGTCGAGCTGAAGCAAGCAATGGGGATTGGACCAAATCCACTTTGTAACGGTCCCTTTGAGAGTGACCTGTCTGTCCGTGTCGTATGCCGCGTACCCGTGGTGCGCGAACAGCGGAACGGAAACAGCAAATAGCGCAGCAGCTATAAAGGAAATGGCCCTGATCTTCCTCATCACGGGACTCCTTCCTATTCCTTCACAGGACCGCATGGCGTCTAGTGCTACTTTCCGAGGCAGGAGCGATTCCAACAATTTTCGTTTTGACCACCAGATGCGCACCTTATACACCTGAACTTGTCCCGAGTGAACCAAATAGTTTTCTTCGCAACGCGGAAACCTTCAGCCATGCTCACCATCCAGGACGCAAAACGGCACGAACCGCGAGGCATGATTTGTCATCATGGAAGTTGTAAAGATGTGAGGGTGTCTGCGTCTTGCCTGTTGGAAGTAGGGGAACTTGCCAGTTAAACTGGGAGGGCCGGAGGGGTGGGTGAGCGGTTGAAACCGGCGGTCTTGAAAACCGTTGGGCCCGAAAGGGTCCCGGGGGTTCGAATCCCTCCCCCTCCGCCAGCTTCCGAGCATCGTGGTTCAAAATTCTTGTGGCGCAGGGTCGAGTAGCACAGCCACTCTTGGCTGTGTGATTTTGTGGACCGACCCATCATCGAGTACGCACGCTTTGCTCTACACCACATTCGCAAAAAGCGCACAGCCAAGAGTGGCTGTGCTACCAAGACCTAGCTTCCGTCGCGGATGATGCGGCAGGACTCGATGTCGAAGCTGACGTCTCCGATGGTCAGGCGCGTCTGGTCGCGGAAGGCGGCGATGAAGCGCAGGAAGCGCCAGACGTCGGCAAAATTTGTAGCGAGGCCGATCGAAGCGCGGATGGCGCCGGCGCTTTTGTGGCCGCGTTCCTGCATCAATCGGACGAAACTCAGCAGGTTGATTTCGGTTCCCATGGTGAAGCCGGCGCGCATGTCTTCTTCGGTCAAACCTTCCGCGATTTCCCCCGCGCCGGGATTGCAGAAGCATCCTGTGCGCAACGAAATTCCCTCCGCGCCTGCCATTTCCTCGACGCGCCGGTAATCCAGCAAATGTCCCTGCGGGTCGTAGAGATTGAGCGTCACGGTTCCGCCGCGCGCCTGCGTGGTTGCGGGACCATAAATGCGCACCATCGCGCGGCCATTCGTGTGCCGCAACGCGAGCAACTCTTCCAGCAGCCAACCCGAGAGGCAGCACACGCGTTCCGCGATCGTATCGATGCCGATTGATTGCAGATGAAGCAGCCCGATTTCCACGGCGGGGATGGAGAGATAGTTCAGCGTGCCATCCTCGAACGCAGCTTCGTTCGGTGACAGCACGTGCGCCTGTCCCTGCACCGACGCGAAATTTACGGTTCCACCGGCGAACCACGGACGCTTCAGGCTCGCCAGCGCGGATCGGCGAGCGAGCAATGCGCCGACTCCCGTCGGATGGCCGAACATTTTGTAAAAAGAGAGTGTCACGAAATCTGGTTGCACTGCCGCGAGGTCCAGGCGGCTGGTGGGCACAAAGGCGGCCGCATCGAGCAGCACGCGCCATCCTTTACTCTGCGCTTTCGCAACGATATCGAGCGGATGCTTCACGCCCGAAAAGTTGGACTGCGCGGGATACGCAAACAGATTGGCGTGGGCCGGATCGGCGTCGTTCAGCAAAGTTTCCAGGCGTGCGGTGTCCAGCCGCAGTTCCGGCATCACCAGCGGAGCGTAAGAAATCGTGGCGCCCTTGGCGCGCGCAAACTCGCGAATTCCATTGACGGAGTTGTGATTGTCAAACGTCAGCAGGTAACGGCCGCCGGGCGTAAAGGGAAAGGATTCGCCCACAAGTTTCAGCGCCGCCGAAGCGTTTTGGGTAAAGACGAGGATGTAATCTTCCGCGCGGGCATTGAAGTAGCTCAGAATCTGGCGGCGCGTGCGCTCGACGTGCTCCGTCATCTTTACCGAGGCAGGACTCGCGGAATGCGGGTTGCCGAGGACGCCGGAGCGCAACAGCTCAAAGTGCTTTTGCAATTGCGATTCTGCGTAAAGCGAACCGCCGGTGTAGTCGAGATAAACCTGGCCGCGTTCGTCCAGGCGGCGGTATTCCGTCGCGCGCAGATCGTCCAGCAAAGCAGTTTTTTTGTAGCCCGGGAAACGCGCGATGAAATCGGCGCGCGCCTCTTCGACCTGCAGCTTTTCCTGAGCGCTGGTTTCCGCCATGTCTCCCATTTTATTCCTTCCGCGCCGGCTTTGCGAACGATGGGCGTCCAAAATTTTCTAACTCTAAAAGTCGTGCCATCACGCCAAAGCCGGTGTAGTCTCTCGGGCGTCGGAAAAAATGCGAATTGGATGAAGTGGCCGCGCTGATGTTCCCTACGCCGGATCGGCGCATTGAAGGAGGACGAAGTGATGAGAAAGCAATCGGAACGATGGAAACGCGCCGCCGTTTTTCTTTCGGTTACGACGCTGGGATTCGCAATGCAAGGATTGGCGTCCCCACAGTCTCGCGCCTCTGCGAGTGATTCCTCGCCGGCGGCGAGCGCGACTGCAACCCAAGCCGGCAAAATGGCGCCACTCGAAATTGCCCGGGAAGGCTACCTCTTCGCCGGCGGGAAGTATACGACCGTCAAAGATGCGAAAGAGATGAGCGGACAGATCTACGCGGAGTTCCAGATCCCGGCTCACCAGAGGCATCCGTATCCGATCGTTTTCATTCACGGTGGAGCTCAGACCGGAACCAATTTCACCGGAACGCCTGACGGCCGTGAAGGCTGGGCGCAATTTTTCTTGCGCGAAGGCTACGCGGTCTATGTGGTGGATCAGGCGGGTCGCGGCCGCAGCGCCTATGTGAATGATCTCTACGGCCCGCAATCAACTCCAAATCTCGATTTCGTGCAGCAGCGCTTCACGGCAATTGAGAATTACAACAAATGGCCGCAAGCGCACCTGCACACGCAGTGGCCGGGCAAGGGCACGCCGGGAGATCCGATCTTCGATCAGTTTTTCGCGTCGCAGGTACAGGCGATGGTGAGTTTTCCACTTCAGCAGGAACTGACCAGCGACGGCGTTATCGCGCTGCTCGAAAAGATCGGCCCGGCGATCCTTTTGACTCACTCTCAATCCGGAGCGACCGGTTGGCCGGTGGCCGACGCCAAGCCCGAGCTAGTGAAAGCGATCGTCGCGGTAGAGCCCAGCGGGCCTCCCTTTTACAATGTGGATAACGTACCAGCGCCAGAGTTATTTCGCGACGGCGATCAACAACGGCCCTGGGGAGTCACCGCCGGTCCGCTCACATATTCTCCGGCGGCGGCTAACTCATCGGATCTCGCAATTGTCCGTCAAGAGCAGCCGGATGATCCCGACGTGAGCCGCTGCTGGATGCAAAAATCCCCAGCGCGGCAGCTCCCAAACCTTCAAAAGGTGCCGATCCTTGTCGTGACCTCGGAAGCGTCTTACCACAGAGCGTATGACCACTGCACCGTCAAGTACCTGGAACAGGCGGGGGTCCATGTCACATGGATCAAGCTTGCCGACGCCGGCATCCACGGCAACGGACACATGATGATGCTGGAAAAAAACAATATGCAGATTGCAGCCCTGATGTCGCGATGGATTGAGAAAACGCTTCCGGTCGCGGCAAAAGCAAAAAGCGGCAAACGCGATTGATTTGAACCTCTCTACCTCACAGACGGGCTCTGAGGAATTCCGCTCCGGCCTCAGAAGATGTTTCCCGGCTCCGCTTCTGCCGCAAATCCAATGTTTCAGGTGTGTTAGAGGCGCCGCGAAAAATTGGCCGCCCTTCGATTGTTATGTTTTCGTCATACCTGTACCTCGCCGAACGAGAACTCTTTCCGGCTTACGATAGAATGAAGAATCAGTCGGAATATGAAACCCACCCTTCGAGGTAGCTGGTACGTCGCAACCGCCTGGCTGATCTTGCTGGGAGGATACACCGCCGTTTGCAAGTGGGTTCCAGCGGGCACGGCTCGGACCTCGGCGGCTGACATCTTTCTTTGCCTGATACCTCTTCTTGTCAACGGGGCTCTGCTGGTCAATGCGGTTACACCCGACTGGCGCAAGAGGGCCTTCTGGATGCTGCTCGCTTTGGGCAGCTCGCTTTGGCTCGCGGGCCAGACGATCTGGACCTATATCGAGGTCTACGAGCATCGGCACACTCCTTACCTTTTCAACGGATACCATTTCAACGTAGATATTGTTTTTTATCTGCACACCATTCCATTGATTGCGGCTCTCGCCGTGCAACCGCACAAGCGCCCGGATGACCGGAAAATGGTGTATGGCTATGTGGACTTTGGGTTGATCCTGTGTTGGTGGCTCTACCTCTATGCGTTCACCGTGATTCCCTGGCAATACGTTTCGGTTGACAGCAGGCGTTACACTCTAGCGTTTAGTGCCATCTCACTTCTTCAAAACTTGGTTTTTGTTTGCGGTGCCGCTTACCTTTTCACGCAAGCCGCGGGCTACTGGCGGCGGATCTATGCGCATCTTGCTGCCGCCAGGGCCGTCTACGTAATTCGATTGCTCGCAATTCAGCTGGTCGCCGGACGGGGGACCTATACAAGGGGCAGTTTGTACGATCTGCCGCTGTTGATTTCGCTTCTCTGGCTGGGCACGGCAGGCGTGTTTGCTTACCAAAATCGCGGGGTGGACACGACCTCCACCTCAACAACTGAAACCGAGCCGCCGGCCGAAAATAATTCCGCTGATGAAACGGTCTGGGCATCCCGCCTGGCACGCATGGCGTTATTTTCGCTTCCACTGATTGGATTCTGGTGCCTAAAAATCAACCAGGCCCCGATGGCCGTGCACCAGTTTCGCATTTTGGTGACGCTTGGCACCGTCTTACCGCTCGGTTTTCTTGCCTTTCTGCGGCACGAGTTGGTGGATCGCGAGCGCCTCCGGTTGCTCCGCGCCTCGCACGATTCCATTGACAATTTAAAGCGGCTTCAAACGCAATTTGTTCAATCGGAGAAACTGGCGTCCATCGGGCAACTGGTCGGGGGCGCCGCGCACGAGATCAACAATCCTCTCACGGCAATCCTGGGATATTCCGAGTTGCTCGCCGAAGATCCCTCCGCTGACGAAAAAACGAAACGCCTTGCCGAAAAAATTCGCGAACAAGCGCGGCGCACCAAAACGCTGGTCAACAATTTGCTCAGTTTCGCCCGGCAGGTGCCCAGCGAACAGCGCACGCCGCTCGATATCAACGCCATCGTGAACACTTCCGTGCAGTTTCGCCGATTCGATCTTCGCGGCAAGAATATCCGCATCGATGTACAAATCACCGCCGGCATCCCGGAAGTTCGCGGTGATATGAATCAATTGCTCCAGGTCTTCACCAACATCATCAACAACGCCGTGTACGCCATGCAGGAAGCCGGAGGCGGCACACTCACCGTGCGGACGCTGTTTGAAAAAGGCAATGTCGCCATCCTGTTTTCCGATACAGGCCCTGGTATTCGCGATCCCCGTCTCGTGTTTGACCCATTTTATACGACCAAGCCCGTCGGAAAGGGCACTGGGCTGGGCTTGAGCATTTGTTACGGGCTGATCCAGGATCAGGGCGGACAAATCACTTGTTATAACCGGCCAGAGGGCGGTGCGACATTCCGCATTGACCTTCCGGCCGTCCCTGCCGCATTTCCGTTCTCTCCGCGCAGCGTTCCCTCGCCGTCTCGCAGCAACCCTGCAAAACTCGCCTGATTCCCGTTGCTTCCGAACGCGATTTCAGGCATGCGCGGGCGCGGATTCAACTTGCCTGCCCTGACGAGGGATGTAGAGCCCGCCAGCAAGCGGGTGCGGGCTCTACTTGTTTTTACCCTGAGATTTCGAAGGGGAGCCCGCCAGCAAGATCGTCCGACTTTCGGCTATAATCCCGGGCCATGCCGCGATCCTCCTCTGCCGCGCCGCAGCCGACCCCCGCATTCGAGCCGCCGCGCTCGGTTGCGATCGAAGGGCCAATCCGCGTGGGCAAATCTACGCTGGCCCGAATCCTGGCCGATCGCCTGCATGCGCGGCGCGTGTTCGATCCCGAAGACAATCCTTTCCTTGCCGATTTCTACAAGGAAAAACCCGGCTCCGCCTTCCGCGCGCAGTTATATTTCCTGATCGAGCGGCATCGGCGTCTTATGGAAGCGCAAAAGGGCGACCCGGCGCCGTTGGTCTCCGATTTTCTGTTTGAGAAGGACAAGATCTTCGCTTACATCAACCTAGACAACGAGGAGTTGAAGCTGTACGAGCGTTACTTTGAAATGTTCGCGGCGACCCTGAAACCGCCCGATCTGGTCATCTATCTCCAGGCCACACCCGAAGTCCTGCGCGAGCGCATCGCAAAGAAAAAGTCTCCTGCGGAAAAGCAGATCTCCCGCGCCTACCTTGAGGAAGTCGTCCGCGCCTACGACCATTTCTTCTTCCGCTATTCCTCATCGGACCTGCTGGTCATCAACACCTCGGAAATCGACTTCGTCGAGCGCAACGCCGACCTCCAGCAACTTCTGCGCCGCCTGGAGGAGCCGGTGAAGGGCACGCAATACTTCCTGCCTTTGGGCCCAAACGAGTAGATTGAATTCGCGCTTTCTACCCTGGGCACGATGCCTGATTTCGCGGGACGGCGCCCCGGCAAGGGCGGTACCCCCGACCTCCGCACAAACGTCCAGCCCGCAAATAGGGGTTCACTAGGATGCTGGCGTAGCGCTTTGGTTGCACCACCCTGGTCCGGCGGCCATGTAAATTAATCCCTGCATTTTGGGGGTGTAATTTTACAAAAATAACGCTTGACTCGCAGCGCAACTGGAATAAGAATCCGGGCCATATATAAGAGTGGTAGGCCTCCATCTAAAGGGTGCGTTACTGTTTGATCAGTAGCGTGATGGTGAGCAGGGGATGGGAAACGTTGTCCGGGGTTGCCATAACCAAGTGACAAGTGCACCGCGATTCACGATTGCTTCCCGATCGTGTGCAGCGCAACCATCTGGGGCGATCCACTTTTATCCAGCACATGTAATCGGAAGAGGCGCAGCAAAAGCCGTAACTGCAATCACGCGGTGTCGGAATTCATGGAGCCGCAAACCGGAATGACCAAAGTATTTCTTTGGTCTTTCCATTGTTTGAGCGTTTGGAACCAAACCAGGGTGGGGCACGGGGCCAGATTGAGAAGCGACTCTTTGGACAGTTTTTGGACAGGAGGTCCAGAAATGAATTCAGTAACAGCCATATGTAAGAGATGTTGGGGTGCGCGGAGCAGGAGTGCCGTGCAATTGCTGGGTGGCGTATTTGCTGTTCTCTTGCTTTGTGTACCTGCGTTTTCACAAGGCAGTTTCGGCCGTATTCTCGGAACTGTCACCGACCAAAGCGGCGGCGTCGTAGTAGGCGCCACGGTAACCGTCATCGATACGGAGAGGGGCATCACTCGAACCCTCACCACGGATGACGCGGGCGCGTATAACGCTCCCAACTTGACTGCGGGCAACTACACGGTCCGCGCCGAGGCCAAAGGGTTTAAGAGGCTCGAGCGCCAAGGCGTTGTGATCGAGGTTGGCCACGAAGTTCGAATTGACTTGACCGTTCAGCCTGGCGAACAGACCCAGACCGTTACGGTCACCGAAGCCGTTCCGCTGGTGGAAACCACGAATGCCACCCAGGGCGGCACCCTCGAGAATGCGGACATCATCGATCTCCCCCTGAATGGCCGCGACTACCAGAACTTGCTTGGTTTGCGCCCCGGCGTCATGCTGCAGCCCGGCGGCGGACCCTGGACGCAGAGCACCAACGGCGTGCGTCCTGATGAATCCGTCTGGCTCATCGAAGGCATCATCAACGCCAACTGGTTTGATGGTCGGCCGGTAGTCAATATGCCGAGTCCGTTCACGGACGGCGCGACAATCATGCCCGTGGACGCCATTCAGGAGTTCAACCTCCAGGAAAATCCCAAGGCGGAATATGGCTGGAAGGCCGGAGCGATTGTGAATGTCGGCATCAAGTCGGGAACCAATTCACTTCACGGCGATGCCTATGCGTTCGGCCGTTATCAAAACTGGGACGCGCGGAACGTTTTCAATGTGGCAAATCCCATTTCAGGCTGCGCAATCGTCGTAAGTGGATCTTGCCAGCAGACACCAGCCCAATTGGAACAATTCGGCGCCGTAGTGGGCGGACCGATCAAGAAGGACAAACTCTTCTTTTTCGGGGGATATGAGGGGTTGCGGTCCTTCATCGGGTTCGTGGGCGGTATAGCCGTTCCCGCGACTGCCTCGGTAGGGGATCCGAGCAAGAGCATGGTGGATGCGATCTCCGCTCTGCAGACTGCAGGGATCCCGTTGAGTGCTGTCAGCATGAAACTGGCGGGATGCACTGGGGGAGCGACTCCAACATGCACAGGCAATCTCTTCCCGAATAGTGGCGCGTCGAACAGCTTCCTCAGCACTTTCCCCACGATCAACACTAGCGACAACGGGGTCGGGAAACTCGACTACCATGCCAACGACAGGAACTCGTTCAATGGGATGTTCTTCTATGGCCACTACAATTCGACGGGAGAAGATCACGCCTTCGTCAACCAGCTTGCGACGGACAATGCACCCATTCGTACTACGACAATCACCGCAAGCTGGGTTTACACCCCCAGTTCCAATGTGGTGAACGAAGCGCGGTTTGGCTACGACCGGACAACGTTTGACTTCGTCAATATCGATGTCAATAGCCCCGCCACCACCTATGGTGTCAACACGGGTGTCACGAATCCTCTGGCTGGCGGTCTGCCGAGCATCGTAATCACTGGCTTTGGGAATGGCGGCACGCCTGTCATCGGTACCGCCTTTAACCGGCCCCAATACTTCACACCCAATCCGTATTGGGACGTTCAGGACTCAATTTCCGTACAACATGGGAAGCATTCCATCAAAGTCGGCGGCGAATTCGCGCATGTCGAAGCCGACGCGGCGGTCTTTAACAACGGCCGCGGCCGATTCAACTTCTTGGGTGGACAGCTTCCAGCTGCAAATTTCCCATGTCCCGCTCCCAACCAAACGACCTCGTGCTCAACGTCTCTAGAGGACTTCTTTGCGGGAAGCCTGACGGGAGCAACGCTCCTTTCCGGCCAACCGCAAGCGAAGTTCACCGCCTTTAACTACGCGGGCTATATCCAGGACGACTGGCGCATCTCCCCAAGGGTGATTCTCAATCTGGGGCTGCGCTACATGATGTTCACTCCGTTCAAGGACGGATTCAACAACCTGGGCAACTTCGATCCTTCGTCGGCAACAGGTATGGTTCAACAAGGGCAGCCCGGTTTCGGTTCGATTTGGAAGCCCGATCCATTTGGTTTCGAGCCACGCTTTGGTATGGCTTGGGACGTCAGGGGCAACGGGAACACCGTCCTCCGGATGGGCGTCGGGATGATTCACGAGACTTATACGCTGGAAACTTTCAACGGCCAATTTAACATGCAGGGTGACGGTTCTACCGCAATCAACGCCGTCCCGACGGG
>Ga0187803_10000773_pt1 | contig 12589 bp, 9 predicted proteins | sample NC_wetland_sal_i_2_FD_132425 | JGI IMG/M metagenome (GOLD analysis project Ga0187803, IMG submission 132425) | Wetland sediment microbial communities from Neuse River Estuary, North Carolina, USA - Control_3 | ecosystem: Environmental > Aquatic > Freshwater > Wetlands > Sediment | place: USA...
TCCATCACCGACGGCCTGACCGGCATCAAGACCCGCCGCTTTTTCTGGGAGGCATTGTCGGCGGAGTGGAAGCGCGCATCGCGTTCCGGCCGGCCGTTTTCCGTGGTGCTCATTGATCTCGACAAGTTCAAGGAGGTCAACGACACCATGGGCCACTTCGAAGGCGACCTGGTGCTGGCCCGCGTGGGACGGCTGCTCGAACAGAAGTCGCGACAATCGAACGTGGTCGCCCGCTACGGCGGCGATGAGTTCATCATCCTCATGCCAGAGACCGGGGCCGAACAGGCTCAGGTGCTGGCCGAGCGCCTGCGCCTGTGGATTGCCAGCGATCCCATGCTGGGCGAACACCACGTGACTGGCAGCTTTGGAGTGGCCAGTTTCCCCATACACGGCTTCTCCATTGAAGACATCATTCGCGTAGCCGATGCCGGCATGTACGTCTCCAAGCGTTCCGGCGGGAACCTGGTCTCGACGGCGCAGGAGTTTGCCGAAGGACAGGATTTCGCCCGGCAACGGCAGCAGATTTCCGCCTACATCGAGGGCTTCCTGCAGCGCGAACACACTGGGCCCGAGCAATTGGACGAGCTGACTTCCACGCTGTCCAAGCTCTGTGGCGGGGAGGAAGGAGACTGCAACGTTGCCGTATTGAAGGAAGCCATCGAATCGCTGAGCCGGGCCGCCGAGTCACGCGAACTGCAGACTGCCGGCCACGGCGATATGGTGGCGCGCTACACCGGAGTTTTGGCTCGGGCCTTGGAACTTTCCGCCGAGGAAACCGCCGACCTGGTCTATGCCGCCCGGGTGCATGACGTAGGCAAGATCTTCGTGCCCGAGGGCATTCTCAACAAGCCCGGCCCGCTCAGCGAAAAGGAGCTTATCCTGCTCAGAATGCACGCCCACGTCGGCGCCGAGATCGTGGGCATCATCCCGCACAGCGCTATGATGCGGGAGGCGGTCGAACATCACCACCAGCGCTTCGACGGCTCCGGCTATCCCGACGGTCTGAAGGGCGAGCAAATCCCGCTGTGGGCGCGCATTATCGGCTTGGCCGACACCTACGCCAACATGATCACGGAAGAGACCTTCTCCTCTGCCAGAACGCCGGAGCAGGCACTCGACGAACTGGCCCAGATGAGTGGAACGCGTTTCGACGGCATGCTGGTTCGCCTGCTCCTGCGCGGGCTCAAGTCGGAGCGGACGCCTTCCGCCTCGGGAAGCTGAAGCTGCAGGCGAGCGATCTTCAGGGCTTGCCCTGAGCGAAGTCGAAGGGGCTGAGTAACTCCGTGCTTCTCTACCTGCAGCCTTTGTACTCGATCTGGGTTGCGAGTTTCGAGTTGGGCAGGCAAGAAATCTTAAACCGCAGAGGACTCGGAGTACGCGGAGGAAGTTCATAGGTCCTGCGTCACACTTGCAGCCACAGGCCGGAAACTGGAAACTATCTGCTATGTCCATCCCTCTTTCTCTCTCCGGCAAAGTTGCTCTCATCTCCGGCGGTTCGCGCGGCATCGGAGCCGCTACCGTCCGCATGTTCGCGGCCGCCGGCGCCAAAGTTGCCTTCAGTTATCGCAGCGCACGCGCTCAGGCGGAGGCTCTGGCGAAGGAATGCGGTGAGACGGTCTGCCATGCCATTGCCTGCAACCTCGACCAGCCTGAAGCCGCTCGCGCTCTCGTCGCCGCAACCGTCCAGCATTTCGGACGGCTCGACATCCTTATCGCCAATCATGGCGTCTGGCCCAGCGAGGACGTCCCCGTCGAACGCATGCCGGACGAGCAATGGCGCTCTACGATGTCTGTCAACCTCGACGGCGTCTTCGGTTTGGTCAAACACGCCGTGGCCCAAATGAAAGCCCAGCCCCGCAAGAACGCCGTGGCCGGGCATATCGTGCTCATCAGTTCGACCAGCGGCCAGCGCGGCGAGGCTTTCCACTGCGACTATTCCGCTACCAAGGGAGCGCTCATCAGCATGGTCAAAGGACTCTCGACCGAACTGGCTTCGGCGGGCATCTACGTAAACTGCGTCGCGCCTGGTTGGGTGGACACCGACATGAGCGCGGAGGCCCTTGCGGATCCGAAGACCGGCGACGCCATTCGCCGCACCATTCCCCTGGGTCGCGCCGGCAGGCCGGAGGAGATTGCCGCCCCGGTGCTGTTCCTGTGCACCGAGCACGCCAGCTTTATTACCGGGGAAGTCTTTAATGTGAATGGCGGCGCGGTCCTCGCCGGCTAAGCCGGCCGGATAAGCGCCGCCGAAAAAGGTTCCCCGCGAGTTGGCGTTTTGGCCCTTTTCTGCATCGAAGGGGTAGAGGAGCTTTTACTGCTGCGGGCAGAAAGTCCACAAGAAACGCTACAATTCTGATTGGGCTCACTCACTCCTTCAAGGGCATGATACGTTTGGTCCCTATCCTGGTTCTGGTGTGTTCGGCCTGGCTCCGCGCCGGGGGGTGGCCGCAGAGCGTGCCTGGCCAGTCGCTGACGCCGACACCTCTGGGAGCCAATGCCCCCTCGCCGCCGCTTCCGGAAGACGATAATTCTCGCAAGGCCAAGGCCTTGGTTCAGCAGGCCATCCAGGCCCTGGGCGGACAGGCCTATCTCAACATTCGCGACCGCGAGCAACAGGGACGGGGCTACGTCCTTCACCACGGCCAGCAAACCAGCAACGGCGTGCTGTTCTGGAGTTTCAGCGAGTTTCCCGACAAGGAGCGGGTCGAACTTACCAAGGATCGCGACGTGGCCGAGTTGTACATCGGTAACAAGGGATACGAGATCACCTTCAAGGGCGTCCATTCCATGGACCCGAAAGACCTCGAGGACTACCTGCGCCATCGTTACTTCTCGCTCGATACTGTGCTTCGCACCTGGGTCAACGAACCCGGCGTCTTGTTTCTGTTTGAAGGCAACGCCACTGCGGCACAACACCCGGCGGTGCAGGTTACGCTGATCAACTCGAAGGACGAGAGCGTCACGCTCTTCTTCGATACCGACACCCACCTCCCCATCAAAAAGACGTTCACCTGGCGCGACCCGGTAGACAAGCAGAAGAACCTAGAAGAGGAGGTTTACGAGAACTATCGCCAAGTCTCCGGCGTGATGGCGCCCTACAACGTAACCCGCTACTTCAACGGCGACATGGCGGGCGAGCGCTTCTTGTTCAACGTGACCATCAACCAGGGCCTCGATCAGGCCATGTTCGACCCTAACTCCGGCTACGACCCCAACAAGCAACCGGGCAAGCAGCCCGGCAAGCGCTAGTCGGACCGGAAGCGGCTGTAAGCTGCTGGAAAGTCAATAGCTGGATGGACTGGAACCCGGGAGTTGCACCCTTGGTTCCCAAACCCCATTTGGCCACGGAGTGTGGCTTTTTTGCCACAGACGCTCCTCCCGGCGCGAGCGGTAATCTATTGCTTCACAGCAACAACACTGATCCGTTTTTGATTCAAGAGCAGACAATCCGCTCTGCCGTGGAGTCAAGCGGCGTCGGGCTGCACAGTGGCGCCCCGGTCTCGATGCGCATCCTGCCCGCACCGCCGGGCACCGGCATCGTTTTTCGGCGCACCGATCTCGACGGCTTCGAGGTAGAGGCGGTCAGCCGCAACGTCGCCCGTGTCAGCTACGCCACCAGCCTGATGAAGAAGGGCGTTCTGATCTCCACGACCGAGCACCTGCTCTCCGCCTTCATCGGCCTGGGCATTGACAACGCGATCGTTGAACTCGACAACCTCGAACTGCCCATCCTTGACGGCAGCGCCCAGCCCTTTGTCGAAATGATTCAGAAAGCGGGCATCCGCAAGCAGCGCCGCCCGCGCCAGTATTTGAAGATTTGCCGCGAACTGGAATGGCGGGAAGGCAACAAGTTCATCGCGGTTTACCCCTCCGACACCTACTCCGTCGCCTACTCCATCAACTTCCCGCACCCGCTCATCGGCAAAGAGACCTTTCAGGTGGCGCTCAGCAATGGAAGCTACATAAAGCAGATTGCTGCCGCGCGCACGTTTGGCTCGCGCCAAGACGAGCAGGCGATGCGCAACATGGGCTTGATTCGCGGCGCCTCGCGCGAGAACTGCATCGTCCTGACCCGCGACGGGATTGAGAACGGCCCGCTCCGCTTTCCCGACGAATTCGTGCGCCACAAGGTGCTGGATCTGGTCGGGGACCTCGCGCTGTTGGGCAAGCAGATTCTCGGCAACGTAGTTGCCGACCGCGCCGGTCACGCCATGCACACCGCACTCGTCTCGCGCATCTTGCGCGACCAGACGCTGTGGGAGGAAGTGACCGTCTCCGCGAACGGCGCCGAGAGCCCGGTACTCGCTGCCTCGCAAGCCGTGGCCGGAGCTCCTCTGTAATCAGGGCAATTACAGAGGCTGCCTAACCGCCATCAGTCCGCGGGTTCGCAGGGTGGTTCGGCAGGATCAATTTCCTCTTCGGGCTGTTCTTCGAGCAGCCTCTTCAACTCAGCCCGGGTCTGACGGATCACCGCGGCGGCAAACTGTTTGGCCGACTCCTGCCTCTCCTTCGACAACTCCCGCACGCGCATGTTGAGCAGGGGAAGGTCTTCCTCAAACCAGCGCAGCGTTTTCTGCACCCGCGCAATGCGGAAATCAGTGGTCATGGATTCGGCTCTCGGTTGATCTTTCAGCATGACCATGGGAGGGATTTCACACAAGTCCCATCCGAGATACCCGCGCCGGGGCGGGGGCGCGGGGTCGATGAGCGCTAACGCATTTTCGAGCAATCGAGTTTTTCAACAGCCTCGCCTGATTTCGCCAATCTGCGCTTAAAGGCGTATACAAGTACGGGGTCGCGGTTGTAAGGTCTAGAATTGCGGCGTCCAGCTACGGCGATGTCCACGTATTGATCTCATTGACCTTTCTCTAGTGATTTACAGTTAAGTTCAAGTTGATGCTGCGGTTCACGCCACTGGAAGTGCCGGTCACTTTCAGCACGGCCTTCGTCGGAGGTTGGGTGGCGCCGCCACCGCCGCCGCAACCCGCACCATACAACATGCAGAGGAAAAGGAGTGCCATTGTTGGTGCCAACTGTCGCCGAGCGTGGTGATGAGACGAGCCGGGGCGTGCCGTCCAAAGCACGAACAGCAGGATCGGGAAGAACATGAGCGCGTAACTATTCCGGGCCGCAGGGGTGTAGCGGAAACGCGTTTGTGGTACGAGCATCACATTGGATGTGTTCCCGACCGTCACGGTGAAGGCGTAGCTCGCCGAGCCAGCAGCCGGTACAGATGCCGGGGAAATAGTGCAGGTCGAGGCACCGGGTGCGGCGGAACAGGTCAGAGCCACCGAGCCATTGAAGCCGCTACTCGGTGTAACCTGCAGGTCGTAGGTAGCTGTACTTCCCGCGGAGATTGTCGCAGAAGTAGAACAGTTGCCGCCTGAGGGGCAATTCGCACCGCTGGCCGCGGCAAGCGAGAAATCCGTCCCCGTACCGGTAAGCCCGACAGACTGCGGGCTATCTGCCGCGTTATCCGTGAACATCAACGACGCAATTTCGGTGCCCGTTGTGCTTGGCGTGAACGTCACGCTTACTGAGCACGTAGCATTAACCGCGATGGTTGCGTCGCTGCAACTATTGGTACTGATTGCAAAATCGCCAGCATTGGCGCCGCTGATCGCTACGAGGCCGATAGACAGACCGGCGCTGCCGTTGTTCGTGACCATCACGCTCATTGCTGCGCTCTTTGCGGTTTCCTGCTGATTCCCGAATGAAATTGTCGGAGCGGATGCTGAGAACCCCGGCGCGGCCACCCCAGTTCCGGTCAAGCTGACGGTTTGCGCACCCGCTGTGTCGGTGATGGTAAGCAGCGCACTCTCCATACCGGCGCCTGATGGGGTGAATTTCACGCTGATCGCGCAGGAGCCGCCACCCGCCGCTAGGGAACGGCCGGCACAATTGTCCGTCTCTGAGAAGTCCGAGGCGTTCGTGCCGGAGATAGCCACGGTGGAGACACTGGTTTGTAAGGAGCCTCGATTGCTGAGCATTGCGGTAAGCGTGTCGGACGTCCGCAGCGCTACGGTGGGGAACGCCAGAGGATTGGGAAAAGCAACAGTGCCTGCTCCAGACCCTTGCACCAGGCCCGCCACGGTGCGCACCCGGATGTTGTCCAGCACCACTAGGTTCCCGGAAGTGTCTGCCCCGGCGGCCCCTGGGTTGTCAAAAATCGCGCTCAGCGCCGGTCCGCCATCGCCCGCATATCCGCAAAAATAATCGCCATTACGGTTCGGCGTCCCCGCCACGGTAGCAATGTTACCTGTGGAGGCGGAAACCTCGCGAATCACGCAATTGTCGGGGTCGGGAACGAACAGATTGCCCGCGGGGTCGAGGAACACGCCGTAGATGTTGCGAAACTGGGCCAAGCCGGCGGGGCCGCCGTCACCTGAGAAACCCAAACCCAATGCCAAGTTGCCGGCGACGGTATAGATGTTGCCATTGACCGCCATTACCTCGCGGATTGCGTAGTCCCAGGTGTCCCCGATAAAGATGTTTCCGGAGCTATCCACGGCCACACCGTAGGGAGCGAACAGTGTGGCGCTGGTGGCCGGCCCACCATCGCCGCCGCCCACGTAGCCGCTGTTTGCGATTCCGGCCACAGTGGTGATAATTCCCGTGGAGGCGGAAACCTCGCGAATCACGCCATTACCGGTGTCGGCGATGAAGATGTTGCCAGAGCTATCCACGGCCACGCCTCCTGCCGGCATCAACAAGTCGATGGGATATAACTGGGCAGCGGTGGCCGGTCCGCCATCGCCTGAATAGTTGCAGTAATAATTGCCGGAACTGTCTGGCGGCGTCCCCGCTACGGTGGAGATGATACCGGTGGCGGCGGAAACCTCGCGAACCACACAATTGCCGCTATCCACGATGAAGATGTTCCCGGCGCCATCCACAGCCACATCCCTGGGATAAGAGAGTTCGGTGCTGGTGGCTGGGCCGCCGTCGCCGGAGTAGCCGTCGAAACCGTTTCCGGCCACAGTGGTGATGATTCCCGTCGAAGCATCGATTTTGCGGATGGCGTGGTTGAACGTATCCGCAATAAACACGTTCCCAGAATGGTCCGTAGCCATACCAGCAGACCAAGGAGTGTCATTCAGAAAGCCGAGCTCCGCATCTTTGGCAGGGTAGCCATCGCCGCTATATGCGGGGAAGCCGATCATTTGGCCCAGTTGGTCTGGATCGGGTACGGCCACGCCGGCGAAGGTCGAGATGTTACCCGTAGGGGAAGAAACCTCGCGGATCACAGAGTTGTAGTAATCCGCGATAAAGATGTTCCCTGAGCTATCCACGGCTACGCCGGCGGGATAATTCAGCTTCGTGCTGGCGGCCGGGCCGCCATCGCCGGAGTATCCACAACCGCCCGTGCCCGCTACGGTGGAGATGATACCGTTGGCGGCGGAAACCTCGCGAATCACGCAATTAGCCGTGTCTGCGATGAAGATGTTCCCGGAGGCATCCACGGCCATGCCGTTAGATAGTCCAGCGGCCAAGCCGTTAGAAAGTGCAAGCTTGGCGCTCGTGGCCAAGCCCCCATCCCCCGAGTATCCGCAGCGCCAGCCCCCGGTTGGGTCTGGTGGCGTACCAGCCAAGATGAAAATGTTCCGGGTCTGGGCGGAGACCTCGCGAACCACGCAGGCATCTGTTACAAAGATATTCCCGGAGCCATCCACGGCCACGGCTCTAGGAAGACCCAGCGTAGCGCTGGTGGCTGGGCCGCCATCGCCGGAGTACGAGCAATTGAACGTGCTGCCCGCCACCGTCGAGATGTTTCCGGTCTGAGCGGAAACCTCGCGAATCTCGCAAAGGGTGCTATCCGCTATGAAAATGTTGCCGAAGCTATCCACAGCCACACCGGTGGGATAGGCGAAGTAGGCGCTAATTGCTGGGACGCCATCGCCGAGAGCAGAGTTGGAGCCACGCGCTCCATCCCCCGCCACGACTGTTACGTTCCCCGTGGTATCCACTTTGAACACTCGAGCGGAGTAAAGATCGGCGACGTAAACGTTCCCCGCGCCATCCAGGGCGACACCGGTGGGATCACCCAGACTCGACCTCAAGGCGGGAAGATGGTTGGGCCCGCCGCCGGCGATAGTTTGCACAGTGTTTTGGGCCCAAACTGCCGGGGTAATCAGCCCAAGCAACAGAATTACGACTGCCGCGAATCGAACTGTGCATTCGCGCATGGCTTTGCTTCCTGAAGTATACGGCCAACGGCCAGTTCCGGTGCAGCCGAACGTAGCCTCACCACTACCTCCATCCACGAAAAGGTGACCAGATTACACTCCATTCAGCCCTGAGTCGCTGTGACTAGCATCACTTCGGTCTGAGAAAGGTGGGTCATTGGCGTAATATCCCGATAACGCTCAAAACCCTCCAATCAGGTCCGTCCCTGGGGGCAAACCCGGGAAATGGGGGTAAGAAAGGCGAAGCTCCGCAGCGCTAAACTCAAATCACGATCGCGTCGTCCGGTTATCTGCAAACCGGAAACCCGAGCAATGGCAAGCCGTGCCGCTCTACCTGGCGATGTCCTACCTTTACAAGCGCTCCAACCGCTTCTGGCACCTGCTGATCAAACATGACCTGGTCAACCCGTTATGGAAACCGCTGGTTGAGATGACGCGCTGGCGGCATGTCCGCTATCGTCGTCAACTGGCTAAGCAGGAAGCACTTACCGGCGCGCCTGGTCAGATCGTTTCGGCTGGCGTGTAGTTGCCTGGTTGGATTGCGACGACACACCGCTGTCATGCTGAGCGGAGAACGGCCTTGGCAAAGCGAACGTCGTTCGGAGTCGAAGCATCCCTGCCTTCGCCCAGGCTAACAACCGGATCTCGTCGTGACAAAGACAGGGCTCCTGAATTTTCCTCTTGACAAACTATACTATGTTACATACAGTGTATGACGCATACTATATGTCGAACGGTAAGCCAGAAAACGTCGAGATCTTTGAAAACGTGAAGCTGGAGCTGCGCCGGGGCTGCCTGTCGCTGGCCGTCCTCACCCAGCTTCGGACCGAGCGCTATGGCTACACGTTGCGCAAGGCCCTGGCCGAGGATGGCCTGGAGATCGACGAAGGCACGCTTTATCCCCTGCTCCGCCGCTTGGAAACCCAGGGCTTGCTGGTGAGCCAGTGGCGTGAAGAGGATAAGCGCAACAAGCGTTTTTACCGTTTGTCGTCCCAGGGCGAGCAGACTCTGAACCAGCTATTAACCGAGTGGCAACGCATTAACGCGTCGCTCAGCAAAATTCTTCAAGAGGCATAGCTTTATGAGCAAGTCACGCAATCCCATCGAGCTCGTCGACCGCTATCTACAGGCCGTCCGTTTCTGGATGCCGAAGAACCAGCGACAGGAAGAACTGATGGCAGAGTTAGGCGAGGATCTGCGCTCGCAGGTCGAGGAGAAGGAAACCGAACTCGGCCATGCGCTCGACGCGACCGAGGTCTCGGCGATCCTGAAGCGCTGCGGCAGTCCGATGGTCGTCGCCAGCCGCCTGGGGCCGAAGCGGCACCTGATCGGGCCCACGCTGTATCCCATCTACACGTTCGTTCTAAGGATGGTGCTCCTCTGGATTCTGGTTCCGGTCTTCATCTTCATCGTTGGTCCGGTAAACCTAGCCAACAGCGGCGGTGATTGGGCATCGGCCCTGGGCAACACCATCGGCGATCTCTGGTCCGGACTGTTCATCGCCGCCGGCGTGATCACTCTGGTCTTTGCTATTTTGGAGCGCTCCCATGCGCATGACGCAATGGCGTGCAACTGGGACCCGCTCTCGCTGCCGCCGGTGCGGAAGCAAGAGAAAAAACCATCCCTGGTCCAGACCGTTTGCGAGATGGCGTTCAACTTCTTCGGCCTGATCTGGCTGCTTCTCCTGCCCCACTATTCCGCCTTGATTCTGGGTCCGGCGCGGAAGTTTCTGACGCCGGGACCAATCTGGCACACGTTCTACGTGCCGATCATCCTGTTGGCCGTCTTTGCCCTGCTGCGGCCCGGAGTGACACTGGCGAAGCCGCAATGGACTTGGTTTCCGCCCTTCGCGCAACTGCTGCAGACCGTCTTCAGCCTGATCATCTTGAATTACATGCTCAATGCGGCTAGCCAGGCTCCGAACGGACAATGGCACCCCTTCGTAGTCCTGACGGAACCCGCCAGAAACTCGGCACAGTACATTCGCGTGGCCGCCACCGTAAATGTCTCGATTCTGATTGGCCTGGCGTCGGCGTGGCTGGGACTGTGCATCGCAGCGATCGTCCACAGCTGGCAACTGGTGCGATATATCCGCAACCGAATCTCCGGCGCACAGCAGCCTGCATCCATGCAGGCGCAGTGAAGAGTCTGCCAGCGGCTCGCCGCGGCAAACCTGCGGTGGGGCCTGACTCGGCTTGTTCCCGATTGGAATCACTATCCCAATCGTCGGCCCGCGCCCGACGGCGTTCGTTGCGATAAGATCAAAGCCATGACTGCGTCATCCTCCGAGGGGAAGAACCCGGGCGGCGCTGCACCTGAATCGCGCCCCTCGAACTTCATTCGCGACATCTTTATCAACGACCTAAAGACCAACAAGTACAACGGACGGGTGCAGACGCGTTTTCCTCCAGAGCCCAACGGATATCTCCACATCGGCCACGCCAAGGCGATCTGCATTGACTTCGGCTACGCCGACGAATTTGGCGGCAAGACCAACCTGCGTTTTGACGACACCAATCCCGAGAAGGAAGACGTGGAGTACGTCGACTCCATCATGGAGGACGTGAAGTGGCTCGGCTTCCGCTGGGACGGGTTGTTCTATGCCTCGGATTATTTCGACCAGCTCTACGAGTGGGCGATCAAGCTGATCAAAGACGGAAAGGCGTATGTTGACGACCTTTCGGCAGAAGAAATTCGCAAGCATCGCGGCACCCTGACTGAGCCGGGCAAAGACAGCCCGTACCGCAACCGCTCGATCGAAGAAAACCTGAATCTGTTCGAGCGCATGAAGGCCGGGGAATTTCCCGACGGATCGCGCGTTCTCCGGGCGAAGATTGACATGGCATTGCCCAACCTGAACATGCGCGATCCGGTGATGTACCGCATCCTGCACGCCGAGCATCATCGTACCGGCAACAAGTGGTGCATCTATCCCATGTACGACTATGCCCACGGGCAGTCGGATTCGCTCGAAAAAGTCACGCATTCGATGTGCTCGCTGGAATTCGCCGACCATCAACCCATCTACCGCTGGTTCATCGAGCAACTGGGAATCTTTCCCTCGCAGCAGATCGAATTCGACCGCCTGAGCCTGACCTACACCATCATGAGCAAGCGCCTGCTGCGCCGGCTGGTGGAAGAAGGACGCGTGCGCGGCTGGGACGACCCCCGAATGCCCACGCTCTGCGGCCTGCGCCGCCGCGGCTATACGCCAGAGGCGATCCGCAACTTCGTGACTGCAGCCGGCGTGTCGCGCACCAACGGAATTGTTGAGCTGGCGATGCTAGAGCACTTCCTGCGCGAGGACTTGAACAAACGTGCCCCGCGCGTGATGGCCGTGCTGCGTCCACTGAAAGTCGTGATTGATAACTATCCGGAGAATCAGGTTGAGGAGATGGAGGCGCAGAACAATCCTGAGGATGAGAGCGCGGGCTCGCGCAAGGTGCCGTTCTCGCGCGTGCTCTACATCGAGCAGGATGATTTTCGCGAAGTGCCTCCGCCGAAGTACTTCCGCCTTTCCCCAGGACGCGAAGTCCGCCTGCGCTACGGCTACTTCATCACCTGCAAGAGCGTCGTGAAAGATGATAAGGGTCAAGTAATTGAGGTTCGCTGCACCTATGATCCGGCCACGCGCGGCGGCAACGCGCCCGATGGACGGAAAGTCAAGTCCACGATTCACTGGGTCTCGGCGGCGCATGCCATGGACGCCGAAGTGCGAATCTACGAGAACCTGTTCACCAAGGAAAATCCAGCGGACGTGCCGGAGGGCCAGGACTTTACCGCGAATCTGAATCCGAGCTCGCTCGAAGTGATCAGCAACGCCAAGCTCGAACCGTCACTGGCCGCGGCGACGGCGGGCAGTCGCTACCAGTTCGAGCGCCTGGGATACTTCTGCGCCGATCCCGACTCGAAGCCCGGCGCGCTCGTCTTCAACCGCACCGTCGCGCTCAAAGACACGTGGGCGAGAGTGGAGAAGAAACAGGGCGGACGGGGCTGAAAACACCTTGCCCGGGAATGGGAACCTTCCATCCGCGGGATCGGTCTAATAGAAACAGGGGACACATACAGCGTTCCGAGCAGGAACGATGACGACAAAACGCGCACTCTTGAGATCGGCGCTTATCCTCGCGTTAGTACTCGGCGGAGCAACGGCGTTTGTTCCTTGGTCAGGAGCAAGCGTGCCTCCGCAACTCCCGGCTACATCGCTGACGCCGGAGGCGCCAGCGACAATAATGATTTCATGTGAGAAAGGAGATATCTCCGGGTTGACGGTCTATCCGAGATATTCCCAGTACTGCAGGGACAGCCACTGCACGGCAATCGAGGGAAGCGATTTGGCTCCCGAACCCGCGCTGTTCCTGCACTGCCGACCAGACGAAGACTTCACCTATGATGTTCAGTCA
>Ga0187803_10000775_pt1 | contig 12586 bp, 14 predicted proteins | sample NC_wetland_sal_i_2_FD_132425 | JGI IMG/M metagenome (GOLD analysis project Ga0187803, IMG submission 132425) | Wetland sediment microbial communities from Neuse River Estuary, North Carolina, USA - Control_3 | ecosystem: Environmental > Aquatic > Freshwater > Wetlands > Sediment | place: USA...
CACGCAGGCAGGCGAGGTCACCGACTTCTCCGGCAACGTCGTCCCCACGGTGACGGTCGGGCCGAACCTGATCGCCCTTGTCGTCGGGATCTACATCTTCTTCCTCGCCTACCCGACCACCCTGATGCTGCTGGGCGCGTCAAAGGTCGAAGACAATCGAATGAAGAGGAGCATATATGGCCTGGGGGTGGGTTGGGCCGCAGTGTCGGGCCTTTACGTCCTGACTGCGATAATCATGTGGAACGGCGTGGTCGACGCCACCGGCATCGTGTACCCAGCCAACGCTGCAATCTTCTTCGTAATAATCAGGAACTTCAGGCGGTCGGCGTCGCTGTCGGGGTTCGTCGAAGGGAGCCAGGCTCACCCAACTCGAGAGGAAGCCAAGCCTTCCCTTGGAATGAGCGCCCTGACCCAGTCCCTCTCAGGCAAGAAGATCCTTTACGAGGTGGACCCGGCTCTCCCCTACGAAACGACCCTTCGCCAGACCCTAGAGGAGTTCGCCTGGGAAAGCCATGCCATCTTCGTCTTCACCCCGAGGGCTAGCCCGCTCCATAGGGCTCTGACCGGAGGCACCGGGATCAAGTTATTCCTGAGCACCGGCTCTGTTTCCTACATGACGGTGGCCGAAGACACGCATGACATGCTGATCCCGCACAACAACACGGCCGTCTTCCTTGACGCCGCCGACAAGATCCTCGCCTCCAACCCCGGCAAGGTGCTCTTCGTATTCGATAACGTCTCAGACCTGTTGCTGATGGTTGGCTTGGAGAAGACCTACAAGTTCCTCAAGCAGTTCCTTGAGCTTCTCCACGAACCGCGCGCGACGGCCTTCTTTATCTTCATCAGAAAGGCCAATGAGCCAAGAGAAGTCAACCTGCTGAAAGGCATTTTTCCCAACCACTTCATCGAGGACGCCGAAGGCCCCAGGCTCGTGAAGTAGCGAATCCTTGCAACTAATGGCGTGAACTGCCTTGTTCCCCGAAGGCGCTTTCACCACCAGGGCAATGGGCCTGGCCAGGGTTCGATGAGCAGCCGTGGCACATGTCTGAAATAACCGGCGTCTCCCCAGCTATGCGGGCTTCTTCTCTGACGTGGCGCCTGCAGGCTGCGGAATGGACTCTGGCATGTCGGTTATCGGCTCGGGCGGTGGTGTCGTCGCCATTGTGTAACCTATCCACGCGAGGATTGTAAGTATGGCGAGGACAGCTACGAAAGCAGTCAACTGAAGGACGAGGAGAGGCCAGTAGAAGATGAGGAGCCCGTAGACGACAATGCCGATGATGCTCCCGCCTAGAATCCCCCCACCAATCGCCCGGTCGTTGGCCATGCCCAGCGGGACGCCCTTTCTGTAGTTGCTATAATAACGATTCTGCGGCTGTTCGACCATTCTCCTCCTGCGGGAAAAGGAATCCGAATCTGCGAGCATCTTCCCTGTCAGACCATCGGGAGACCAGCTTCGCCGAAGCCTCGCTGACTTAAAAAGGGCTGGTGAAGTGGCAACCCGAGAATGTCAGAGCAGAAGCTGGCCGAGCCTGCGCCCCCCCTGGCGCTGCTGCCGAAGCAGCCGGAGGTCAACATAGGGACCAGCGGGCACGTAGATCACGGCAAATGTCTAAGGTGGGATGAGTATGTGCTGTTGAACGGCCTTCCCATGACCGGACAAGAAATCGAAGATCTGGTCGCTGTGAATGGGAGGCTTCTGACCCGGCTCGACGGGGGGGAGGTCTACGAATTTGAGCGGAACGACGTCGTGAGCATCAATGGGAGATTTGAACCCAAGAAGGCTCGTTCGCTTTTCTACGTGCAGGATTACAGAGGCCCCATTTACAGCGTGAGGACTGAAACAGGCCGGACCATTGCCGTCACACCGGAGCATCCCCTGCTTGTTAACCGAGGTGGGAACATAGTATGGGTGAAATCAAGGGAGTTGCAAACGGGCGACCACGTCGCATTCCTTTCCCATGTTCCGCTTTCGGAAGGGTTTCAATTCCCTGATCCATTCGCCAAGCTACAGGAGATTTACGAGATAGTAAGCTGGCAAGACTACCAAAGGCTCGAGCTCGTCACCGAGGGATTCCGAATCCTTGCAGCCCTGAATCCGAGAGAGATGGACCACCTGCGCATTCTCGCCGGGGCCTCGAACTCGAGGCTATGCCGTGAAGCTCGGATTGACTACAAGACATGGAAACGCATCATGGAAGGCTCACGTCCTCTAGAAGGTGGTCCCAAGGGAAGGCTCGTGAAATGGCTCTCGAGTGCCTCATTGACTCACCTCTCGCCAGGTGAGTATCTGGTCGTTCAAAAAACAGGCAGAAGCGCTCGCCACATCCGCAAGCTCAGAGAATTCGATCTGGACGATGACCTGGTGAAGTGGTTTGCTTTCGTCTGGTCTGAAGGGTCGAGTGGGAAGACGTTCGTGGATGTAACCCAAACTGTAGAAATGGACATGCTTTCGGCCTTTCTGAGAATCACCAAAGACAAGCTTGGAGCAGATGTTCACTCCTACGAAGGAGGGATCTACAGGGTCAACAACAAGCCGCTAGTAGACTACCTCCGGTTCAAGTTCGGATTTGCCCCAGGGAACAAGTATGAATCACCAACCCCGTCGTGGCTTTGCAGGCTCGCCACAGGACAGAGAGCTATCTTCCTCAGATGGTTCATGACACTTGACGGCGAATTCAACAGAATGTCGGGACAGATCTCAATTTCCCAAGCCAACCCGAGGAACATAGTTGTACTCTCATACCTGCTGAGTTCATTCGGGATAATCCCGCGCTTCGGGACCGTATCTCGAAAGGTGAAGAGAGGAAGGAGAACCTACCATAGACTGAGCATTTCAGGACGAAGGAACCTGCAACTCTTTGCAGAAAACATCGGATTCGAGGCTCCTAGGAAACAGAATGCCCTAGTCGACTATCTCAGGGAAATCTCGAGCCGAAGCAAAGAAAGCGACCTATCCATGCCGGTCGACGTAGAGTCTCTAAGGTCGATCCTGCGAAAGGCTGGGCTGGTTAGAGAGGGTTTCGGGTCGTCAGCATTGACGCCGAGGATGAAGAAAGCAGAGTGGTACAAGGCGTACGAAGGTCTCGCCCGAACGGGACGGATCTCCAGATCCAAACTCCTCCGACTCGTTCAGTCCATTCAGGAACACGTCGACCTAGTGGATGATTCCCTGTCAAACCTCTCCAGGAATTGGAGGCGCCTTGGCGAGCATCTCTCCCTCGCAGGCCTTCCGCTCGAGCAAGTCTCCCTGGACATGGGCATGAGCAGGAGAAAACTCGCCAGGATACTTGATCACCCGACCCTCGAAGAACGGGTGAAAGTCGTCGAGTGCGTGTCGAAGACGACTTCGGTGCGGTTGAGGGAGTTGAGGCCCGTCTTGGATCAGCTTGCCGCTCTGGCCACCACCCCGCTGGAATTCGATAAGATACGGACAGTCGAGGTCGAACAGTACGAAGGCAGGATATTCGACTTGACAGTTCCTGAGTATTCAAACTTCATCGCAGGGACGGGCGCGCTGGTAGCGCATAACACGACCCTTACCCAAGCTGTCACAGGGATATGGGCCAGCGCCCACAGCGAGGAGTTGAGAAGGGGCATCACAATCAAGGTGGGTTACGCAGACGCCGCATTCTACAAGTGCTCCCAGGACCACGGGGTGGGGGCCTTCTCCACCAGCGCGAAGTGCCCCATCTGCGGAAGAATGACGACATTCCTCCGCGCAGTGAGCTTCGTTGACTGCCCGGGCCACGAGAGCCTCATGACCAACATGCTGGCGGGCGCGTTCCTTATGGACGGGGCCCTGCTGGTGATAGCGGCCAACGAGCCCGTCCCGAAGCCGCAGACGAGGGAGCACCTCCAGGCCCTGCAGATGCTCGGCATGACGAAGATAGTTATCGCCCAGAACAAGATCGACCTCGTGACGGACGAGGAGGCGAAGAAGAATCAGGCCCAGATATCGAAGTTCGTCAAGGGGACCGTAGCGGCGGACGCTCCCATCGTCCCCATATCGGCCCAGCAGCGGCTCAACATCGACGCGCTGATCGAGGCTCTGGAGCAAGTGATTCCCACTCCCAAGAGGGACTCGAGCGCTAGCCCCCTCATGTACGTGGTGAGGAGCTTCGACGTCAACAGGCCCGGGGCCGAGATTCCTGGACTGGCAGGAGGGGTGCTCGGGGGGAGCCTCACCCACGGGGAGCTGAAAGTGGGGGACGAAATCGAACTGAGGCCTGGCATGGTGGACGAGAGGAGCGGCAAGTACGCCCCTGTGATGACAAGAGTCTCGAGCCTTCAGACGGGCGCCGGAACAGCCCAGAAGGTGGGCCCGGGCGGGCTTGTGGCAGTGGGGACGCACCTGGACCCTACCTACACGAAGGGGGACCAGATGGTGGGGAATGTGATAGGGAAGCCGGGGACACTACCAGAGACACTCGAACATATCACCCTCGATGTCGACCTTCTTGAGACCGCCGTTGGTGCAGTGGAGCTTGTCAAGGTAGACAGGGTCAAGCTCGGAGAGACGGTCAGGCTCAACCTCGGGACAGCATCCACGCTCGCAGCCGCCACCTCGGTGAGAGGGGACCTTGTGGAGCTCGACCTCAAGAAGCCCGTCGCCATAGAGGCGGGCATGAGGGCGGCCATCAGCAGGAGGATAGCCGAGAGGTGGAGGCTGATCGGCTCGGGCGTCCTGAAGTAATATTTGCAGAAGGTCCTCTTCGACAGCAGCTTCCTGATGGCGGTAGTGGAGACCCCCACTACCTGGTATGAGGACATTGTAGGCGCGATAGGCAAGTTTCAGCCTGTACTGCTGGAGTGCGTCAAGGAAGAGCTAGAGAAGCTTGCCTCGGGCCACGGGAGTAGAGCGCGGACCGCGAACCTTTCTCTTGAGATGGCTTCAGAGTTCCAATTCGACCCCTGCGGGTCGGCCCGTGTGGATGACGAAATCGTCTCAGCGGCAGTCACTGGCGGCGCGGTCGTCGCTACTGCGGACTCCGAGCTGGCGCGTTCTGTGAGGGCCGCCCATCAGAAGGTAATCTCGCTAAGAAAAGGAAGAGTGGCCTTCGGATGAATTTGCGCTCTGATGTTATGGGTTTGAATAGGAGGCTACAGCCGGAGAAGCGGGTCAGATTCTAATTTGAAGAATGCGGGCATCGCCATCCGACCGGCCGCCGAATCGAAGAGGATTGCTTCATTCATATCGAGAGTCGTCGATGGCGCCTCTGCGAAGGGCGTGGTCGTCGCTCTCAGCGGAGGGATAGACAGTGCGGTCGTCGGGGCGTTGTGTGTCAGGGCTTTGGGGAAGGGCAAGGTCCTTGCGCTCCTCCTGCCTTCGAACCACACGCCTCAGGAGGATATCGATGACGCTCGAAAACTCGCGGATGCCTGGGGGGTAAGGAAGGAAGAAATCCCAATTTCGAGGATCGTGGAGGCTCTGACCAAGGCCGCAAAGGCCGAAGGAACGAAAATCGCCAAGGCGAACGTACAGGCAAGGGTGAGGATGGTGCTGAGTTATTATCGGGCTAACTCACTCGGATACTTGGTCGCCGGGACGGGAGACAGGTCGGAGGGTCTGCTGGGATATTTCACAAAGTGGGGAGACGGGGGATCCGACTTTCTTCCGATAGCTCACCTCTACAAGACCCAGGTCCGCCAGCTCGGAGCGTACCTCGGACTCCCAAAGAACGTGGTTGAGAAGCCTGCGTCGCCTCAGCTCTGGCCCGGCCACAAGGCGCTGGACGAGATACCTGCAAACTATGACAAGCTCGACGTCGGACTGCATAATCTCTACGACTTGAAAGCAAGCCCGAGAGAAGCCGCGGCGAGGGCCGGAGTACGGATGAGCGTGGTCGACAAGGTGCTCGAGATGCACAGGAAGTCCGAACACAAGAGGGCCATGCCCCAGTCACTTGTGCCGATTTAGTGCCCACGGATGGGTCTGTCCTTGCGTCGCTTCGCTTTCAGGAGCACCTCTCCGGATTGCACAGGTTTCCCAGGAAGGCTTAAATCTATAGAGCCATGCATCAATGGATATATGGCACCAAGGACCTCCATCCAGCTGGACGAAAAGACGAGAGCCATGCTGGAGAGAATGAAGAGAGAAACGGGAGCCAGAAGCTACGCCGAAGCGATCCGCCTCCTGGCCAGGGATGCGAAGAGACTTGATGTGAGCGAACTGGGCTCCCTGCCGAGGCTCGGGGAATTCCGGAGAGACAAACATGACCGTCTTGATAGATAGCTGGGCTTGGATTGAGTACTGGAAAGGGGGGAAGTTCGCGAAAGAGGCCGCACGGTACATTGAAGGTTCCGAAGAGGCCGTCGTCTCCACAGTGAACCTCTCAGAAATTTACTACTGGATCCTAAGGTACTACGACGAGGGCACTGCAAGTAAGAAGCTCACTTCTGTGGAGAAGAGATGCCACCTAATGCCTGTGGAGAAGAACACCGCGATAGAGGCGGCTAGAGCTCGTAAGCGGCACAGCCTCGCGTTCGCGGACAGTCTGGTCTATGCCACAGCCAAAGAAGCAGAGGCGCAGCTGGTCACCGGAGATCCAGATCTTAGGAATCTCGCTGGCACAGTATTCCTGGCAACTTAGTTCCTGGCAGTCTCTGCGGAGGCGCAAGGAACCGCTGAGGCTTGCCTGAGCGACGTCGAGATTCCTGGCCTGATACGCCGGGCCCTGATAAGTAACTGACATGAGACATCAACCAACCGAACAAAGTTCCGCTGAACTCACCGATACGGATATACGTGTGTGAAAACGGGCGTTAGCAAATTCTTGTTTCAAATTGTCAAGCTAGAGGATGTTGTCCGCGTCCCACCTGATCGTTTCGGCTCCCCTCTCGAAAAGGTGGCCATGGACCTGTTGAAGCTGAAGTACGAGAGCACCATCAACCCCGACCACGGGTACCTCATCCTGGTGACCAGTGTGGACGTGGACAAGGTTGGCAAGATCATAGCCGGAGACGGGGCGACCTACCACCGGGTCAAGTTCGAGGTGCTGTCGTTCTACCCATTGAAGCAGGAGATTGTGGAGGGGGAGATAGTCGAAGTGACAGACTTCGGCGCCTTTGTGAGGATTGGTCCCGCCGACGCGCTCCTGCACCTGAGCCAGATAATGGACGACTACCTGACCAGCGATGTGAAGTCGGGCATAATCACCGCCTCCCAGACTAAGAGGACCCTGAGGGTGGGGAGCAAGGTCAGAGTCAGGATTACAGCAGTGAGCCTGGGGCACGGCATCTCCATGGGCAAGATAGGTGTCACCTGCAGGCAGCCCTTCCTTGGAGCGCTGGAGTGGATCGACGACGAAGTGGGCAAGGCTGCGAAGGCCCGCAAGGTCGAAGAGAGGGCGAAGTAATTCCCTTGAGGGAGCTGGCGTGCAGGAAATGCAAGACGTTGACGACAGAGAAGGCGTGCCCCAACGACGGCTCGACGGAGCTCAGCAACGAATGGTCGGGGCTCGTCATCATAATCAACCCGGACAAGTCACAGGTCGCCAAGACGCTGAACATAACCAAGCCCGGAAGGTACGCGCTCAGGGTAAGCTAGCCCATTGCGTCGGACGTACAGGCTCCCTGAGGGACTGAGGGCGAGGCTGGCCGCCCCTCTCGGGACAGTCTATTCTGCCGAAGAGGCGAAGGGGCCAGACTTCGAAAGGCTCGTTCGGAGTGCGCCCATGGTCGTGACTGTCGGCGACAGGGTGACTGACACCCTCGGAGACCTCGGTCGGACGCCTGACGTGCAGGTGATCGACGGAATGGAGAGGAGAGTGGCGAGGGAAGCGCCCAAGGTCCCGTACGCCAGGCTGGTGAAGGTGAAGAACCCCGCAGGGACCTTGACGGCTGGCGCCATCACCGGGATGAAGGAGGCATTCCTAGGAAGGAAGCCCGTGAGGGTGACTGTCGATGGGGAGGAGGACCTCATGGCGATGCTCGCCATAGCGATGGCGCCCGTCTCGGCAGTCGTGTTCTACGGCCAGCCCGGAGTGGGGGTGGTGGCTGTGAAGGTGAACGCCATCGCGAAATCCAGGAACAGGGCGATTCTGGCAAAGATGGGCATAACGGCCATTCACTGACCTTCACCTTAATATCCCCGCCGAATTCGGGTGGCCCAGTTTGCAGGTGGAGAAGAAATCCGAGTCCAAGGTCCTCGACAGGTCCTACGTCGAGCTCTCGATGGAAGGCAAGGCGGGCAAGATTTCAAGGAAAGAGGCGATTGCCGCCGTCGCCCAGGAGCTCGGAGTGCCCCCTGAGAACATCGGTCTAATTAGAATCGACGGGCAGTCAGGGACGACCAGGGTCCTTGGCAAGTTCCACGTGTACGGGTCAGCAGAGTCGAAGAAGAAGGCCCACCCGAAGTATCTGGAGGAGAGGCTGCTCACCAAGGAGGAAAGGGAGAAGCTGAAGCAGGCGAGGAAGAAAGCTGCCACCCCGGCGGCCGCTGCTGCACCTGAGGCGAAGAAGTAGACATGTCGAAGACTCCGCCACCAGCTCCCGCACCACCCCCCGCCCCCGCCGAACCGGCGGCGCCGGTCGAGGAGAAGAAGCCGGAGAAGAAGGCGAAGCCGAAGGCCCCCAAGAGGAGGATCCAGGTCTACAAGCTCTACAAGGTCGATGGGGACGCTCTTACGAGGTTAAGAAGAGACTGTCCAAGGTGCGGCAAGGGGTACTTCATGGCCCAGCACGGAAACAGGCTCACCTGCGGCCACTGTGGTTACACGACCTATACGAAGCCTCAGGCGTAGGCGGACAGCAGGTCCCTCAGCATCTTTGCCATGCCTGGGGTAAGGAACGGCCTGAACGGACCAAAGTACTTCTGACCCCTCGCCTTCGCGGCATTCGACCTGTCCCCTGATCTCACGTACGCTTCGAGGAACGCGACGGCCACTTTCTTCATGGCGTCCTCGCGGTTCGAAAGCTTGGCCGTGTAGTACAGGAATTCTGCGATGTCCCAGGCCTGGTCTCCCCCGGGGAACGCCTGCTCGAGGTCGGTGAGATACAACCCCTCCTCGGCTACCACGACGTTGCTCGGCTTGGAGTCCCCCAGGGCGATGCCCCCGGCGTGCAGTCTTGCGATGACGTCGCCATAGGCAGACACCGCGCTGACGCCGTCCGGAGTGCCTTTCAGTACCGTGTTAATGATACTCGAGAGCGTGGGCCCGTTGATGAACTCCTTCACTAGGATCCTCTCCGCAGGCGCCACAGCTACCACTTCGGGGACGAGTATGCCCATAGCTCTGAGCTTCAGGGTCATGCCGTACTCTCTGTCTAGGCGGGAGTTGGCCGAGGTGCTGAACTTGTTGGCCGTCGAAGCCCAGATCCCTAGCAGGGCCCACTTCAGCGACCTCACGTCGGCGTAGTTCTTGACGATGACAGACCTCACGTGGGCCGAGTCTTTGAAGGTCAGGACTCGCGTGGTCGAGTAGGGCTCGCCGATATCCTTCTCCCCGGTCGAGTACGTCTCGAACCTCAAGAGCTTGGCAAGTTCCTCGACAAGCAGCGAGGCATCAGGGATCACGGCCCCTTCGGCCAGCCTGAGGAGCGAGCGGGGCACTTCGAGCGGCGGGTACGGAGGAGGGCTCTCCCTCATCCTCCTCAGTTTAGAGAGGGCTTCCCTGCTGAACACGGAGGGGCCGACCCTGCCTGCGTAGCCATGGACGGCGTACTGGGTCACCCCCCTCGCCGTCAGCGAGAACATGGACTCGAAGCGAGTGAACGCATCCCCCTTCAGCTTCTCCGGGACTATTCTCACGCCTTCGGGAGAAGCGTCAATGAGCCCGCTCGGCTGCATGGAGCGGGCGGCCACGACAAACCCCTCCACGGAGAGCGCCCTGTTCTCCTCCCCAAGCTTGCAGGTGTACGTGTTGACGTAACTGTAGAGGGCCGGCGGGTATATCGCTGCCCTCTTGTGCAGCTTGTCGAAGAGAAAGTACTCGTACGGCACGAGCAGGTGCCTCCCGAATTCACCGTAGTCGGAGGACAGCTCGAGCAGGGACTCGACGAGGACCCTCTTCTTGTACGCCAGCTCCACCGATCTGAAAAGCTCGCCGTTGACAACAGGCTCATACACGTTCAGCAGCCGGCCGATGACGAATTCGCCGAGGTACGAGGAGGTCGCGTCCTGGCTGAGCATGTGCTCGTCAACAATCAGCGCCGACGCCGCGACGGGGGACTCGATGTACCTGTAGCGGACCCCCTCCCGAAACCGCTTCGACACGATGATGAGGTCGTAGTCAGAGTCGGGGCGGGCGTACCCCGCCACCTTGGACCCGTAGGCCGCCACGGCAGACGTCTTCGGTGGCTCCACGAGCGCCGACGCGATGCCCCTGAGTGCGTCACGCTCCCCTTCTGTTAGCCTCAACTGCGAACCTTCTTTTGCATCTCCGCAATCTTGGCCAGCACAGCCGGGTCGAACCGCGTCTTTGCGACGACGGCCATGGGCACCTGCAACCTGTTCTCTTCGGGGCTCACCCAGTGGATGGGGAGGTTCTTCGCCACCCACTGGTCCCCTGCTTTCTTGCTAAGCGCACGATCTACCAGCTCGTCCTTGAACTTCCTGCTAATCAGCGTGACAAGCGCCTTCTCGGAAAAGAGGAGCTTCGGCGGTACGGTGTGCTCGGCGTCCCTGAAGGAAGCTTCGAACAAGGTGGTAACCACCTCGTCGCTTGTCACGTTGGTAGTGCTGAGCTTCCTGACTAAGTCCACGTAGTGGGTGAACTCGTGGGCGGCGACAGCCTCAATGGTGCCCTTCGTCCCGAACGCCACGAGGGCGGCGGAGAACTGGACAAGGATCACAACGGGCCCCGTCACAGTGGTTGGTATGACGCGGGCGAACAGGACGCCCATCTGGCCGTACTCGGCCCCCGTCTTGGAGCAGGGGAGGCTCGGCTCGATGTAATAGGGCGGGTAGCTTAGGCCGCTCGCCTTTTCGACCCGGTGGACGGCGCCCTGGACGACGTTCATCTTCTTCCTGACCTTGGTCGCCAGGGCCCTGGGCACTTTTTCCTGGGCCACGGCCTGGTCGAGGAGGATAAGCGGGTCCACAGATTTTGCGACCGCCCTAGGGTCTTAATGAGTCTTAGCGGTGTTATTCGACCAACCGGAAGTTCACGGGCGGGTTCCTTCGAGACACCTCCATGAAGATCTCGGTCTGAATCACGCCTGGTATCTTCCCAATCACGTCGTTGACCGCCCTGTGGAGCTCGTCCAGGGACTGCCCCTTCAGGTTGACTATGACGTCGAAGCGCCCTGTCACCTCGCGGACTAGTCGGACCCCCTCGACCTTCTCCACTTCCATCAGCACAGTCTCCCTCTGCTTGGGGTCTATGTTGAGGCCCGCAATGGCACCGGCGCGCATTCCGAGGCGGTCCTCGTTGACCTGGACGGTGAACTTCTCTATTATGCCCCGCTTTTGAAGCCGCTTTATCCTGCTGTACATAACAGACAGGTTGACCCCGAGCTGCTTGCTCAGTCTGGGCACGGACACTGACGCGTCGGTGTAGAGCGAAGAAAGTATCTTCATGTCAAGGTCGTCGAGTTTCGCCAAGGGCAGTACTCGGGTCTTCTCATCCGTGCGAGATATTTCTACTTTTCAGCACGACAGGTTAAAGGATTACGGGAAATTCGCCCTATTGCATCCACTATTACAAAGGTCTAGGTTCGTGGGTAGAGACGCCTGTTTCTGCCATAGGCAGCGGGACCGTACTCCTAGAGGGGCGGCCCAGTCCTCTATTTCGTCTTCGCCGTTTCTTCGACGCGCTTCCCGTTCACCTGGTACGTCTCTTCTGTTATCGTGTTGCCGCGGACGAGCTTCCTCTTCTTGATCCCCTCCTCGGCTGTCTCATATCCTACGCCCTTCGTGAGGAGAACGTAGTTCTTCCCGCCCCCGAGGGTGTCGCTGCGCATCGGAAACCCGGCCTTGTCGCTCCCGCCTGTGATCATTATCTTCCCGGTGAGGCCTATGGTCGACCCGTCCAAGACCTCGCCGATCCTGCGCCCGATGAGAGGCTGGGCCTGGGCATCCTTGACCTCCGACACCTCAGACTTCCCAGTCTTGGGGTCGGAAAGTATCAGCTTGAACGTGACCATTCAGGGCGGACCGAATATCTCGGGTAGATAAACCTAGAATCCGAAGAGCGGGTCCTCGGCTGATTTTATCTGGATGATCTCGTTCAGGACCGCATGCTCCTTGTCGGTCAGGGAGGCGAAGAGCTTCGTGCGGAGGGACTTGGCTTCGTGACTCCTCGGCATAGTGTAAATCGTGTCGTTCTCCTTTATCTGGCGCCCCAGAGTCGGGCCATTCACCGAAATCGCCACCTTGTCCCCCTCCCTCGCCTCGTTCAGCGCCTTCCCCTGGTCCTGGACCTGCTCCACCGTGCCGAGCTCGACCCCCGCAGATGTCATGAGCTTCACCTTGGGCTTGAGCCTCCCTGCGACTATCTCAACCCCGAAGACGGCCGGGTCATTGCGCCTGAAGAAATTGCCCGGTATCACTTTGAGCTTGCAGGGCCGGGTCAGGCTCGACAGGGCAGCCTTCTCGTCCGCCTCCCGCTTGGCCGCAGCCCAGTTGACGTAGTTGTCTAGCACC
>Ga0187803_10000776_pt1 | contig 12586 bp, 13 predicted proteins | sample NC_wetland_sal_i_2_FD_132425 | JGI IMG/M metagenome (GOLD analysis project Ga0187803, IMG submission 132425) | Wetland sediment microbial communities from Neuse River Estuary, North Carolina, USA - Control_3 | ecosystem: Environmental > Aquatic > Freshwater > Wetlands > Sediment | place: USA...
CATCGAGATCATCGGGGCGTTGGTGGGGAGCCTCACCCCAAGCATAGGCTTCTTCCAGGCGCTTGACAGCTTCTCCGGGTGGTTCGGCCCGTTCGCGATTGTGGCCGTCATACTTGGCGCCGTCGCTGCCAACGCCCTCAACATCTACACAAACGCCCTCTCCGCCCTCGTCCTCGACATAAGGGCCAGGCGGTGGTTGATGGTCGTCGCCGGTGGTCTCGTGGGACTCGTGCTGTCCTTCGTGGGTCAGTCCAACTTCGTCCTCAACTACCAGAACTTCCTCTTCGTTCTCGACTACTGGATAACACCGTGGCTGGGGATCGTCCTGGTCGACTACTTTGTCGCTAGGAAGACGACGGTCGAGAGCTCTGCCAGCCCGCCGCATTGGGACTGGGGAGCCCTGCTGGCATACCTCGTCGCAGTGCTTGTCTCCGTCCCGTTCATGGTCCCCGCCCTCCACCTGGGCTATCCTTTCGGCGCCCTGGCCTACCTGTTCGGTGGCGCAGATTTCAGCTACTTCGTTTCCTTCGCCGTAGCGTGCATGCTGACCTACCTGGTTCGTTCCCGAGCGGCCCGGCCCTAGCCATGGACCAAGCCTAGGTCAGGCTTTTATCCGGACTCCGCTACCCGGGCTGCTGTGTCGGCGGATACAAAGTTCAAGGTGAACGTCTACCCTGCGGCCAAGCCTAAGAAGGTCCCCAAGGTCGTGTCAGCGGAACTCAAGGGCACGGCTAGTGGCAAGGCTATCTCCCGGATGAAGAAAGAGAGCGTCGATTGCCCTGTGGTTCAAAAAGAGGTTGCGTTCCTCGTGTGCTTCGCCTGTCCGTCGTTCCTGCGTCGGGTTAGCGGTGTTGTCGACTGCGCCGGGGGCAACGGCCCGCCAAAAGAGTGGCTCCTGGGCTAACCTTTGAGGAATCCCACGGCCAGGCCGATAATGAACGTAAGCGACGAATAGGGGAGATACCCCGCCAACCGCTGGGCTTCTTGCGCTAGGCTGGGGCCCGACTTGACCAGAGACAGCAGGGGCTGCAAGACTTGGCCGGGGCTCAGGATCCCCACGGCGATGAGAAGCAGGACAATTACTGCCAGGGCGATGCCTATTTTGATTGCGCTCTTGATTATCACCCCCACGACGAAGCCTATGATTAGAGGGACTATGACAGCCGCTAAGAAAGAATACGAGAGGTCAGGTAGGGCGAAATTGACCATGGCAGGCATTATCCTGCTGGGGTTAAGAAGCTATGCCCTCTCAACTCATTTAAGCAGGATATGAAACGATTGCGTGTGGCCAGCCGGCGGCTTCTTCTTGCGTGCATTTCGGCATCTCTTGCCAGCATTATCGTGAGCGCCTACCTACACTCGGACTCGAGCCCAAACAAGATCTACAGCGACCTCTGGACCTTCTGGACGAGGGATTGGGTCGCCGCGGGTCAGGTGCCATACTCCCCCGGAGCGTTCCTGGAGTACCCCCCCGTATCAGGCCTCGTGCTATACTCCGCACGTACACTCGGCGGGACCCTCGCGGGTGTTGCCGGCGGTATATACGCAGGTTATTATGACTCCTTCAGCGCCCTGAGCCTCCTCGCGGCGGTCGGCTTGGCGTGGTCAACTTGGCGCCTGGCTGGGGACATGAACATCAGGGTGAACCCGCTCTACTTCCTTCTCCCAAGCATGCTCATCTACGGGGTTTACAACTTCGACCTCTTCAACGCCCTCTTCATCGTCCTCTCCCTGCAGTTCTTCGTCGAGAAGAGGAGGGGGTGGTCGGCGGTCTTCATGGGGGTCGCAATTGCCACGAAGTTCGTTGCGGCCGCCCTGATTCCAGTTTTCCTCTTTGAGCTGACACGCTGGAGGGAAAGGGGAAGGTACCTCGCAATATCTGGGGTGGTGGCTGGAGCCTTTTTCGTCCCCATTGCCATCTTCAACTTCGCGTACTTCAGCCAGTTTCTGTCATTCTACTCGAGCTGGGGGCTGGAGGACGCGTGGTACATCTGGATATTCGGAGACCCATTCTCGCACCCCGCGAAGCTTTTCGGCGCGGCACTCCTTGTTGCTCTCCTGCTGAGGGTGTACACTCTGAAGATGCCTCTCGTGCAGAAGAGCTTTCTGGCGCTTACAGCCTACCTCATTTCGACAACTGTCTACGCCCCCCAGTTCAACCTGATGCTCATCCCCTTCGTGGCAGTGCTCGCCCTCAACTCTCCCTGGCTCTACTCGATGGAAGTGTTCAACGCACTGATCATCCTCACCTGGTTCAGCGTTCCGGTAGGGCCCAACGTGGGTCCCACCTATCCATGGACGGTTCCCCAGGCGGTCGCGCTCGTGCGGACGGCCTCCCTTGCGCTCCTGGGGCTGTCTGTCGCATCTGCGTCTGGGTACTCCCTCATGGGCTGGTTGAAGGCGACGCTAGGCCGCCAGAAGACGCTGGACGTGTTCACTAGGGGTCCCCCTGCGCAGGTCGGAGGGCGGGCAGCGTCCGAGCCCACAGGCCGGAAGGAGTAAACCGAAGTGGCACCATCCGTCACGAGAGGGTGGTGAAGGCGCAGGACCCGAGAACGGCTAGCTGCCCTAACACGTGGTGCCCCTTCTATCGGGACCCGAGGTACGCCGACATCTGCGAGACCTGCCCAGTCCACTTCCGCATCCCAAGACCTCCGGTAAACTGACGCCTTTCCTCTGCGGTCTAGTGTGCTATTATCACGCGCAGCCAGTCGGGGAGGAACCCCTTCTCTGGGAAGTAGATGAAGAAGAAGACGAAGGCCATGGCTAGGTACACAGCCATCAGCCATCTAGGGAACCAATTCCGCGTCAACCAGTAGGTGCACCCCATCGCCACAGCAGGGACAGCGGGGAGGAAGTAGAATGGATAGGTGACCCTAACTGCAAAGAACAGGACAAGGTACGGAACGTAGGACCAGATGAAGAGGACAAGTGCGAACGCAGCGAATTTCAGGTCTCCAGGGAGGGTCGCGAACCCACTCCCGACCCCTTCGAACCCGAACTGCTCAAGGCTCGGTTGACCTCTTCTGAGGTGACGGTACAGGGCATAGGCAACGAGGGGTATCCAAACGTAGATCGTCCACGTCTCCAGGAAGTTGGTGACCCCGTAGTAGGCAAGGCCCACCATGGTGTACGCCCCTCCCTGGCAGACTCCGTTCACGCTGTTTGGGCAGACGGACACGGAAGTCAAGTAGTAGGCGACGGGGCTGTAGTATGTCACCCAGCTGAAGGGGGTGATGTAGGTGCCCAGGTTGGTGTCCTTCCAACCGCAGGCCCAGGGGCACCCCGCGTTGAGGCTCTCGCCGTATGTCAGGATGTACTTGAGATGCTGGAAGATGGTAGGCACAGCCGAGGTCGTCATGGTCGAGTCGTAGGCCTGAAGACCCGCCGAGAAGACGAGGGCCACGACAAGCGTGACTTTCAGGGCCGAGTACACCCTCCCTTTGCGGCTCCCTTCGTCGAAGAAGACTACCCACGTCAGGAATGCAAGCACCATGAAGATTGCCGTCTCCTTCGCCAGACCTGCAACGCCCAACAGTACGCCGGCGAGGACGTACTTGTCGAACTTCCAGACCTTCAACCCGGCGAAGTAGGCGAAGAACGCAGCCAGGCTGAAGAATATCATCGGGACGTCCAGGAGCGCTGCGCTAGATTGTGAGAAGAACATGACGTCCAGAGAAAGGAGTGTGGCCGAAATGCATGCAATCTTCTTGCTCCCGGAGAGTTTCCAAGCAATCCCGAAGAGCAGGGGGATGCTGAACGTCCCCAGAATCACCGGCATGAACCTCCATCCCACTACGCTGAACTCCCCGAAGACAGCCATGCCCGCTGCGAATAGCGCCGGAACCAGGTAGGGGTGCTCGAGGTGGCAGTCCGTCGGGGCGTCGTTCCCCGTCGAGCAGTGCTGTCCGTTGAGAATCGCCATCCCCTCGGGGACGTAGAATATCTCGTCCATGATGCATCCGTACTCCGACGGGGCAGACGTCTTGTAGCAGTTCAGGGACTGGTAAGTAAGGCTCAGGTTCGTCACGGGTGATCCGACCGTCCAAGTTCCTGTCACCGAGCTTCCGGGTTCCAATGGGGAGGAAAATGTCGGCGCCGGTGAGAAGCCGGCCCCGGTCAGCTGCGATTTGACTTGCAGGTTGACATCTACAATGGCGCTCGATCCCGAAGCCATCACAGTGACGCTGAGCTGTTGGCCCTCGAGAGATGAGTTGACGGTGACAAGGGGATTGCCATTGTCACCCTTGTCGGAGGAGGTGAGCTGGGACCCAACTGCGCCAGTTACCGGGGTACGGCTATTGCTGGCGGGCGGGTTCCCAATGATGTACGAATGGGCTAGAAGTGTGACAAGGGTGATTGCCACGATGAACATCATGGCCTTTCGATGTTGAGGGTAGGCCCTCCACGAGTACAGGGCCCCCGCCAGGATGGACGCTACCGCGAACCCGCCCAGGCCGGCTCCGAGGATGTCGATCAGGAGCAGCAGAAGGTTGCTGGGGGAGGCAGCATGAATGAAGATGACAAGCACAAGGCAGGCGAGTAGAACAAAGGTTGCCGCGACCAGCAGTCCCAGCATCCTGCGGCCAGCGGATCGCCTAGGTGCGGGGGCAGATACCTCCATGTGCACGCTTACCACGGGTGGACTAAAAAAGCTCAGCAGTCCTTGTGCTGCAGCAATTATCAGAGTGCAGTCCCGGAGGGTGTGAATAAACCCAGACCGCGGACGAATCCGAACGCCTGCTGGAGGGATGCCCTTTCTACACTCTTCACTTCGTCGACCGGTATCTTCCTGTCCCAGAACTGCTCCAGGATTGCCCGTTTCACGACCATCCATCCTATCTCTCCCAGGAGGTGAGAAAGAGCTTTCTCCAATTTGGAAGGATCCACGCTAGCCTGTTCAAGAGACAAGCTGTACTTGTTTGCGAGGTAGTAAAGTACCGTCCTCTTCCCATCCTCATTAAAGACGGCAGTAAGCGCCGAATCGAGCTTCGCCACGACGTCTGCTGGGTCTGATTTCTGCCTAGACCCGGAAAGGCCCGCGGGGAGGCCCTGAAACGGGTTCATGGCCGGATTTTGATAGGAGTCTAAATAGTAATTGTGGAGCGTGGATTAGTATACGGGATTCTGAAGTGGGGGGTCCTATATCCTAGTTCTCTCGCTTCCTTCGCCTCAGTTCCGCGACCGTCTTGCGCTTGAGGTAGTCCTGCACTGCTTCGTTCAGGAGCTCCTGCAGGGTGATTTCTTCGTCTATGGCCCTCTTCTTGGCCCGCTTCCAGAGCTCCTCGTCAACTTTGAGCGATGTCACTACGAACGGCTTTGCCATGGTCTTGAGCTACAATGATAGTAGTATTTAGGTGCTGTAGTATTGACAGCAAAATAGAGCCAGAATCAGTAATGCATATATAGAACGGACGGGCCGCTTCGTTCAAGATGTCAATAACGGAGTCCTACGTCTCGGTTCAGGTCGAGAACTCGGGGTCGAAGAAGACTCCGGCTCGCAGGTCTGAACTGGAGATAAAGATGGACGTGCTGCAGGTGGTTTCACAGGGCATCGACAGGCCCACCCAGATCATGTACAAAGCCAACCTCTCCTGGCTCGCGTTGCAGGAGAACCTCAAGGCTCTGGTGGCGAGGTCGTTCCTGAGGGAAGAGAACCTGGGGCCAAGGCGCCGATACGAACTGACCCAGAGCGGGTACGACATACTGCGAACCTTCCGGACGGTCCTCGAGTCCATGGGGGCCGCACCTATCGTGCAGAAGCAAATCGCCTTCTGAGCAGATCGGCGGATGCAGTCAAACGGCCCAGTGGAACTTCTGCACCTTTTTGAATTCACACGAACAGGCATCTCGGCGATTAAGCCTCCAAAGCTTCAATAACTGAACATGAAAAGGCCCGCATGGGATGGCAGACCGGAACAAGGATGTCATGGTCTTCCGATACGACCCCAAGAAGAGATACTTTCTCGTCTCCCTTCATCTTGAGAACAAGCCAGGTGCCCTCGGGAACTTGGCCAACCTGCTTGCAATCCGGGGGGTGAACATCCTTGAGGGTTACTTCGGCGGCATTTCATCTGGCTCGAAGGGGATTGCGAGCTTCTTCCTGGAAAGCACGAATCAGCAGTTGGACGAAGGGTGGATCAAGGACTTCCTGACGTCTTCTGTCTACGTTTCCGATGTCGAAGTGAAGTCGGGAGTAGAAGGGTTCCTCACGGATTCTCTCAACTTCCCTATCACCTGGAACAACGGCGACAGGGCGATCCTCATGCGGGTTGAAGGGCTCAGAGTGATGTTAGACGCGGTGAAGTCCGCCAGTTCAAATACGGGTGAGGCTGAGATCTACAGGCAGGGGTTGACCTACGGGATTGCGGCCTGGAGGAACCTCATGGAGATACACCGCCCGAAGACAAAGGAGGGCTTCCTCGAGATGCTCAAGATCTACGTCTCAACCGGATGGGGGAAGGTCGACCTCCTGGACCTCAACCCGGAGCATCTGCGCGCCCGAGTTAAGATGGCTGAAGGTTTCGAATCGTCAGGTCTGTCCACGGGCAAGGCGGAATGCTACTTCATAGGGGGTCATCTTGCCGGCGCACTGACGGCGTACTTTGGCGCCGAAGTGAAAGCCCACGAGACGAAATGCGTCTCCAAGGGAGACTCGCACTGCGAGTTCGAGTTCTCACCTTTGTTTACAGGCTCTTCTGGGTAACGAACTGCCCGCCCGAGAAACTCACTATGTTGCTGAACACACTCTTCACTACATTGACCTCCCTCTCTGCGTGGGCTCCTGCGGTCATCAGAAAGACAGCGGTAACGTGATGGGTGTTGAGCATCTCGTTCGCCTGCTTCAGGAACTTGTAGGTGACTTCGAGCCCCGAAGAGAGGATCAGATCGGAGACGCTGTCGAAGACCACGCCGAATTTGAGATCAGGGTTTGAAGTGATCGCCTTGTCAAGGACGTTGAGGAGGACGGACTGGTCAGAGGACGGCACAAGGACCTCGTCGGGCCTCTCTCCAGGCTTCGGGTAGGAGACCTTCCTGGTCATTGTGAAGAATCTGACGTTGGCCATGCCCACGAGCGACGTGTACACCGGGCTTCCGGCGGCCGTAAAGGCGAAGACGACGCGCTGGGTCGACCCAAGCTCGTTGGCGAGATCTCTGATGGGCTCCTCGAATTTCGAAGACGAATCTACCTCCATAAGGAATACCCGCCCCAGGACCATCTCCGTCTTGAGCCCCAGACGGCCAGAGAATGTGGTCGCAGGAGGGGCTATGCCCGTCGCTGAGATTCCCGGCTGGAAGAAAGCCGAAAGGAGGGTCGCCCTCCTGAATGTGGCGGCGGTAACTGAGAACGCCGCCGCGGCGAAGAGGTATCCGACTGCGCTTGCGTCAATGCCTTGATTGAGCAGGTACCCGTTGAACACGAGCAAGTCTATACCTATGCCGACCCATGCAATCGGGAGGATCGCGAATGCGCGCCTCACCTGCATGTCGCCCGTCCTTCTCCGGGCTACAACAAGGAGGACTGAAGGATAGACGAGGAAGACTAGAAGGATCCCCAGGAGCATGTCAAGGTACAGCGGGTCGAACTGGGTGGCGACTTCCTTCGAACCGACTAGTGTCGGGAGGATTTGCGCACTGAAAGAGCCCGGGACCGCTAGGAGGTACCCTTCGGCAATTATCACGTAGGTAATGTATATCAGTAAAAGTGTCGCTCCCAACTGGTGCTTCCCCACCTCTCTCACTATGTCGGCCATCCTCCTTCCGTTGGGCCTGTAGTATATCGCCACAGCTACCAGGGTCAGTAGAAGCACGTCTGCTAGCACGAACGTCGTATTGGAGATGGTGTACACCTTGAGGAAGAACAGAGTGGTCGAGGGGATCGGCAGCCCTGCCCCCGGAGCGGAAACGAAGGTGCGCACGAACTCCAGTGAGACCACCCCCATGTAGAACACGTGCACCATAACCAACAGGTTCCTCACCTGGGGGTACTCCGTCGTCCTCTGTCTGTAGACGTAGATGGCGGAGGTCGCTGTGATAAGCAGGGTTACAAGGTGTATCGCAGGAATGAGCAGATCGGTCGGTTCTAACGCCAACGCTACCTCCTCCTCGCCTCAAGCCACTCCGTGATGGTCTCCAGGGTCCTCCGTGGTTCTCCCTTCGGCAGGCTGTGCAATTTCGACCTGGCGAGAGTCGCATGTTTTCTGCTCAGTTCTGCGGCGTACTGTACTGAGCCTAGATCATCGAAAATCCCGAGTAGCTCTACCACGTCCCCCAGGCCGAATGCGCTCCTCGCCATGGTCGACCGGAGAATGTTGCCCGTCCTCGCGTCGGCGTGAGCGAGAGCGTGAATGACCACGATGTTAGAAGCGTTGTTCTGGAGGTCTTTCAGCATGGGCTTGCCCATCTCGTCGCTGCTCCCGGTCAGGTCGAGTATGTCGTCGACCATCTGGAACTCGATTCCAAGATTCCGTCCGAACTCGTACATGTCCTTGACGGTCTTCGGCTTTCCTCCCCCGATGATCGCCCCCGAAGCGGCAGCGGCCCCGAACAGAGCGCCAGTCTTCAACCCCGCCAGCGTTACGTAGTCGTCGACGGTGGAGTCGATCTTCTTGAAGAGCTGCATCTCCATGAACTCCCCCTCGGCGGCCTCCTTGGCCGACTTGGCGATGTATCCAAGCAGAGTCGCCAGCTGTTCCTTGGAGATGTCGATCTCAGAGTATTCGGAGAGCCGCTGGAACATATCGAATATCATCATGTCGGAGAGGAGGATGGCAGTCGTCACACCGTGGACCGTGTGTGCTGTGGGCATGTTGTGCCTGGTCGGGGAGTTGTCGATTATGTCGTCCTGGGTCAGGGAAGCGGTGTGAGCCAGCTCAAAGGCGACCGCCATCGGGAGGGCGTCCTTGTAGGAACCTTTGAGTGACTCGCACACGAGCAGCGTGAGCGACGGCCTAAGCCTCTTTCCACCTCCCTCGACGAATTCGTAGGCCAGGCTCATGATCTTGCTGTTGGGGTCCCTGTGCCTCCGGAGCTCGTCTTCGATGGCGTTCACATAGGGAGCCAGCTTCTCGTCGATGGCCGCGACTTCTAGTGTTGTCTTCCCATTCTCATAGGTGACCAATGTAAGTCACCACCCCCCAGAGCAGGTATTCCCCATCTGCTGCGAAGTCTCTTAGGGCATCCCTGTGCCTCCCTGACCGGGCGTAGAACCTGTACGCAAATGAATAGGGAACGAAGACAAGCAGCCCCCCGGCGAACAAGGGGAGCACGCCTGTCGCGACGACCCCGACGATATATGCGCCGGAAAGGATGTCCAACGCGTTCATGATCCTTGTGGAACCGGGCAATCCAATTCTGACGGGGAGGGTCTTCACCCCGAACGAAGCGTCAGCCTCCATGTCCCGCTGGTCGAAGAAGATTGTGTTCACCATTAGCCGGAGGAAGATGAAGGGTACCAGAGCGAAAATTGTCCAAGGGAGCTGCAGATAGTACAGGCCGACCAGGATTGGCACGAGAGACCAACCGAAGGACACTGTGACGTTCTTCACCAGTGTCCCCTCCTTGAGCCTCGAGATCCCGAGTGCCCCCTTCATCCCTTTGGATCCTATGCTGTAGGCCATCGCCAGGATGAGCGGGACAAGAAGGCCCCCGAAGAAAACGAAGTTGCGGAACAGAGCGAGGGCGTAACCCAGTGCGAAACAGACGATAGAGACCACCTTCAGACCCCCCAGCCTGCTCCTGAGGTAAGCAGTCCGGTCCGGGTGAGAGACTTCGTCCTGGTCGAAGTCAGAGATCCTGTTGATGGTGTAGGCTCCAAGAGAGAAGAGGTAGGCCATGAGAAGTAGGTCCCAGCTCGGTGTCCTCCCCATGACGAAGGCTGCGGTCGCCGCCATGCTCGAAGTCCCGAGGGCAAGCAGGTGCCCTCCGTACACGAGCTCCTTGTACGTCGCGGAAGCGAATGTCATTCGTCGTTCCCGATCTTGTCTCGGACCTGCTGTGGCCTTGTCTCTCCTGGAGTGTATAGCCTCCACCCCCTCTTGGGCTCGAACATCTCTTCGGGGATTGCGAGGGGCCTGGTCTTGGTGGCGTCCAGCATGGTCACCTCGTATGAGTCCCCCGCGCCCTGGAGGTGGACCTCAATCTGCTGGACGCAGGTCTGAAAGTCTGCCATTGGGATGTCCACGACGGCGAGGTAGGTCCTGTCCTCGGTCCCCGCTTCCAGCCAGGTAAAGGGGAGGGCGTTGCAGAACTTCCTGACTTTGGTCATCCCTGACTCATCCAGCTTCCTCGAAAGTATCACGGCCTGGACGACCCCGCCGGGGTTTCTTTCCTGGAAGGGTTTGACCCATCTGATGTTGTTTCCAAGGATGAACCCGTTCTTCATCACATGTTCTGCGTGATGGTAACGGACGGTTCGCGGGTTAACCTTGATCTCCTTCGCCGTCTTGGCCAGGGGCATGGTGGGGTCCTTCATCATCGAGCTCAGTATCTTCAGGTCGATGTAGTCCACCTCCGAATCGCGGTTGACGTCAATGAACGATGGCCCAATCTCGCTCATCGTCAGCTCGAACCTGTTCCAGTCGACCTTCCACCCCCTCTCATCAAAGTCGTAGAACTCCGGCCTGAAAGGCGGATACCTCATCCAGTACAGCTCCTTGAACTCGTATTCGTCGATCAGCTTCTCGCTCTTCAGCTGTTCGAGGCTGTCGAGGTACTTCTTCTTCAGCCTAAACGGTACAGCTGTAAGGCAGAAGTGGCTGTTGGACCCCATCTTCTTCCCCGAAAACACAACGTAGCTCATCCTGTCCTCCCAGGATTTTCCGGAAGTGCCGTTCGGCTTGACAGTCAGATACCCCATAGTCAGCCCAAGCTGCCCGTAGTTGACATCGATAGTCGTGGACAGGCCCAGCTTTGCCAGGTGCCGGTTCACCTTGTACCTGATTGTCTCCGCATTGAGCCCGGTGAGCCTCGCAAGGAGGGAATAATTCTGGACCCCAACCCGTTTTATGGTCTCCAACAGTTTGTAGTCCTGGTTCCTTCGCTGCAGCTTATCTACAGAACCCAACATTTGAAACGCCAGTGATACATCTTATAAGCAAAATGTATCCGCAATCAATTCTGGGATGTCAGTTTATATGCGGTGTTGCCGTTTTGGCCAACCCAGTAATCCAGCTCTGTTGATTCCGGCCACCAGACGTCGAATATAGACGTTCTTTCCGCATCCTCGATACGGGGGCTTGCCGCAAAACCCGTTCTGCGAACAAAAAGGATATAGAAAAGAGTCCAGGCCCTCGTTCCGTCAGATTTGCAAGAAGTCAAAGAAGACAGGATTCAAACTGGAATACCGGGACTGGACGGACTGATCCAAGGGGGTCTCCAGGCCGGAGACTTCGTGCTGCTTGTCGGCGGAATCGGGACTGGGAAGACAATATTCTCCTCGCAGTTCGCGTATCAGGGGGCGCTTTCGCTTGGCCAGCCCTCGGTGTACGCGACGTTCGAAGAAGACGTCCTGAGCCTCAGGCGAAACATGCTGAAGTTCGGGATCGACTTCCAGGCCCTCGAGGATGCGAAGAAGGTCCGGTTGCTTGACCTGGAGGCGCTAGAGGGGAGAGGAATGGGTTCCAACCTCGAAACGATACTCTCCGCCATTGACGAGGTCAAGGCGAAACGGCTGGTACTCGACTCGCTCACCGCTTTCCTCAGCGGCACTGCGGGGAAGTTCGACTACAGCTTTCTCATGCATCTGATCTACAAGACGCTGAAGCGAGAAAAGATCACCACCGTGATGACAGTCAGCCAGTTCAACGGGCCGAGCGAGTACTCCCAGGGACTGGAACAGTTCGTCGCCGACGGAGTGTTCGAGATAGAGAACTATCTAGCCGAGAATATGGAGTTGAAGACCCGATTTATGGTCAGGAAGCTTCGGGGCGCTGAGCACTCCAGGAAATATCACACCGTGGTGTTTTCTTCCAAAGGAATCGAGATACTACCTTACACAGTCTGACGCCTTCTGCAGAACGCTTTTACCCTTAGAAGCGACAAAAATCAGATATTCGTTAGAGGGTCCTCTCCGTCTGTCATGAAATCAGGGCGATTGCTCGCAGTCGGGGCGATTCTACTGCTGTTTGCCGCCGCCTCCCCTGCCTTCGCCAGCTCACCGCCTAACAATCTCTCGCTTTCGATGAGCGGCGCGATCCTGGACTCCGGTTCTCAGACCTATTCTCACACCGGAGGCCAATTGGTTGCCGCCGTCATAGGCGGAGTCTCCGTTACCGATTCGCACGCGGTTCTACACTACTCCCTGAAGGCGTCTGTTTCGGAGTTGACTGTGAGCGGTTCCGCAGAATTCAGCCTGCTCACTCACGACTCCCATGGGACATTTTACGATGTCCAGGGTACTGCAGAGATCAACGGTATGGTTGCAGCAGAGTCCTTCCCTCTGGGGTGCACCCCAGGGGTCGATTGTGCCAGCGGCATCCCAGGCCTCTTTCTGGGGACAGCGTCTGTGGAAGTGCAGTCATGCTACGGAAATCCGAACGCTGGGCACTGTGACACCCTCCTGTCAGAGACAGTGCCCATGAGTTTC
>Ga0187803_10000777_pt1 | contig 12582 bp, 7 predicted proteins | sample NC_wetland_sal_i_2_FD_132425 | JGI IMG/M metagenome (GOLD analysis project Ga0187803, IMG submission 132425) | Wetland sediment microbial communities from Neuse River Estuary, North Carolina, USA - Control_3 | ecosystem: Environmental > Aquatic > Freshwater > Wetlands > Sediment | place: USA...
CATGGCGAGTAATAATCTCGAGGAAGCAGTGGCCGTGGCAAACTTGTTCCTGGACCATGGGACCATCGTTTCCGTGGAAGGACAAAGGTATCCCAAGAAAACCTTTGTGGCGGAAAACAGCAAAGCTGTCTCGCAACTTCCTCTCGCCGTCCTCATTGACCGCGGCAGCGCGTCGGACGCCGAAGTGATCGCCTCGGCCATCCTGGAAAACAATCGCGGGGACGTTGTTGGCGAGAAAAGTTATGGGATCGGCTCGGTTCAAAAGCTGATTCCACTGGAGGATGGCGCGGCGATCATCCTGTCGGTCGGAAAATTCTTCACTCCTTCCGGACACCTGATCCAAAACGACAAGGATTTAAGTAAATCGGGCGTGACCCCAAACGTAGTGGTTAAAACAGACGACGATAGCCTGCTGGCATTGAACACCCCCCCGGATGAGTCCGAAGCATCCACAACGGAGAAGGGACAGGCGAAGGCAGGGTTGCCGCCAAAACCGCGCAATCAACCCGACCTGATCTTGAATAAGGCTTTGGAAGTCTTGCGCGAGGAACCGGTGAAGGACAAAAAAGCAGCTTGATGATGGAGGGGAAAAAGTTCAACCTAACTGCCCATCGAATTGAATTGAACCATCGGGAAATGAAATGGCGATCCACCGCAGCGGGTCGCCATTTTCATTTCAGGCGATATGCCGGGCCTCCAGGGAGGATGATGACCGTTGGTCGGATTTGCTGAATATTACTCTCCATGGGCGATTAGGCGGACAGGGGCTTTCGTCCTTGCGCTGCTCACCGTGATGCTCGGCTCCTGCACGCCTGCACCGGTTGAACGTCGAGAGCCGGCGGACTTGTTTCACGCCGAATTAAAGCAGTCCCTCCAAAAGGCACCGATGAGCGCCTGCGCCGTCACTATAACCAGCGAGCGGGTGTCCACGGACGGTGGGGTCAGAGAGGTCAAACATGTCAAGGTGATTGCTCCCAACCCCGCATTACTGGAGCAGGTGGAGAAAACGGTCCAGCGAAACGCTGCTGAGCAGGGTCTTTCCTTCCGGCGGTGGGCGGCGCCCAAAGAGGAACCCGGATTTGTGCTTTATGAGATTTCTGAAGGCCGGCGGCGAGTCAGCTCGATTTTGATTATGCCCAGATCGGAGGCTTGGGCGGGAACGGCCCCGGTACTTCCTCCTGATGAGCCGGAGCCCTCCAAAATCACTCTGCCCCGGAGTTTTCAGGGTGACTATAAAGTTTCGATCATTATCGATGATTTGGGGGCTGATTTGGCTGCGGCTGAGGAGTTATCAAAGCTGAAACAGAATGTGACCTTCTCCATTATCCCAGAATTGAAATATACGCGGGAGACGGCAGAACTCGCAAAATCGAGCGGCAAAGAGGTCATGATCCATTTGCCTATGGAACCCGAGGCTCATGAGGGATTGGTTATCGAGCCCAAAACAATCCTTGCCGCCATGTCCCCGACGGAAATTGAGTCGACATTTAATGAGTTGGTCGCCGGGGTCCCCTTTGCGGTCGGGATCAATAACCATATGGGGTCCAAAGTTACGCCGAATCGCGCCTTAATGTCCGAGGTCTTGGCCCTCACTAAATTGCACGGTTTGTTTTTCATTGACAGTCGAACCACTCCCGCAACGCAAGCTTATGCGATTGCCCGGGAGATGGGAGTGCCGACCAACTTCCGGTCCGTCTTTCTGGATGACAAGAAAGAAGTATCGTACACAGAGTACGAGCTCGATGTCCTGTTGAAAAGAATGTTGAAGCAAGGTTCGGCAATCGCGATCGGCCATCCCTACCCCACTACGGTTGAAGCCTTGCGCAGGAAACTACCCGAACTGGAGCGCCGGGGGGTGAAAATCGTATTTGCTTCCGAGTTGGTGATTTGAAGCGATCAGTGCGACGAACAAAGGGGTGAGGTGCCTGAGGGGAGAAGTTGGGGGCGAGAGACAGTAGGGCAGAGGATTGATCCGGGTACACAAGACGGTGCGTCTCTTGAAGAAGTTGAAGGCAGATGACACAAATCCGGGGAGAAGGATTTCCATCGTCGAACCCGATACCCGGGATTGTCATCCTGCAACCTTGAAGCGTAATTTCACGCCTTGATTGGCCCTTGAATTCTAATGCTCGTACGATTTGACCAAGTTAAATTGTCATTTGGCGCGACGGAAGTCTTGAAGGGGGCCGCGTTCCAAATTGATCCTGGAGACCGGGTTGGGCTTATCGGCCGGAATGGCTCGGGCAAGACCACGATCCTGCGATTGATCGCAAGCCAACTCGTCCCGGATTCGGGCGCCGTTCTGAAGTCGGCCCAACTCCAAATCGGCTATCTGGAACAGTTGGTTCATGCGGAATCCAACGCCACGGTTTTCAAGGCTGCGGAGAGCGTGTCCGGCGGTCTGCTTTCACAGGAGTGCGAGATAGAAGAACTTACACGCCGTGTCTCGGATCCTGCATCGGCTGAAACCCGGGATCAGGACTTGTCTCGCCTCAGCGATGTGTTGCACCAATTCGAACTGCGGGGCGGGTATTCTTTTCGGGCGCGCACAGAACGGGTGCTCATGGGTCTTGGGTTTTCCAGGCCAGAGTTCGCGAAATCATGCGCCGAAATCTCGGGTGGACAAATGAATCGCCTCAACCTGGCGCGACTCCTACTGGGCGATCCGAATCTGCTATTGCTGGATGAGCCGACCAACCATCTTGACCTCGACGCGGTGGCATGGCTGGAAGGGTTTCTGGGGAGCTATCCTCATGCCTTCCTGGTGGTGTCGCACGACCGATACTTCCTGAATCGGATCGCCCGGCGAATCTTTGAACTAGAGGACGGGAAGGTGTATTGCTACCCGGGAGACTACTCCGCATACCAGCGACAAAAACAGGAACGGATCACGCAGGCCGGCAAGGCGTATGAACTTCAGCAGGAGTGGATTGAACGGACCGAAGACTACGTACGCCGGAACATTGCCGGACAGAAAACAAAACAGGCACAGTCGCGCCGGAAGATGCTGGAAAAGTTGCAACGCTTGGAGAAACCATCCGATTCGCAGGCGTCGGCTCGTTTTGACTTTCATGTTCCTCTGCCCAGTGCTCATCGGGTGCTGGAAATTGAACAAGGCACGATCGGTTATGGAGAGAAAGAGATTGTGAGCGGTATTAATTTCAGACTGTTTCGCGGAGAACGCTATGGCGTCATGGGAAGGAATGGAACAGGGAAATCGACTCTCCTGAAGACGATCTGCGGAAGGATTAGGCCCAAATCAGGGGCCTGGATCCTCGGAGAACGCGTGCATCTCGGCTATTACGATCAGACCCTCGAAAATCTGAACCCGGCGAATACTGTTTTGGAGGAACTCCGTCTGCTTGCTCCGGTGGCCACGGACGGAGAGTTACGTTCCTTTGCGGCAAGGATTCTGTTCAAGGGGGACGAGGTGTTTCAGCGGATTGACAGCTTGAGTGGCGGGGAAAAGTCGAGACTCAGCCTGGCAAAGTTGATTTGCCAGCACCCGAATTTCCTGCTCCTGGACGAGCCGACCAACCATCTTGATATCGCGTCGCGTGAAGCGCTGGAAGAAGCGCTCGGCGAGTATGACGGCACTCTGCTCGTTGCCACCCATGACCGTTATTTGCTCGAACGCCTGGTGTCACGCCTGTTGGTAGTGGAAGATGGCAGAATGCAGGTGTTTGAGGGAACCTACTCCGAGTATGAACGGCAATCATCCTCGGGCCTCGCCCGTTCAAAGCCGGGGACATCCCGCCGGCAGAGCGAAGAGCCGGATCCGCATCTTGGCGCTCGCTTAAGTCTCGCGGACGTGCCCCGGGAAGATCCGGAAAAGACACGTCGGCCAAGGCGACCGAGCACCAACCGGGAGCGCCAACGCCTTCAAGAATTGCTGCGTCTGGAAGAAGAGATCGCCAAACTCGAGCTGGAATTGAACGGTGTGAAAGAACATCTTTCCGATTCCGGTCGCTATGCTGACCCTGAGCACATCAGATCCCTCAGCCAGTCGTACCAGTCTTTGACCGAACATCTCGAGCGTCTCTACGACGAGTGGGCCGTACTGGAGATGGAAGAAGCATGATGGGCGTCGGAGGGCGGAATCCGTGCCTATCGCAGACTCCTGAGCCCCCTCCCGCGGATCGCTGGGTGTGCGGACAAGAAGGGGCCGTTTACTTTTAAGCTGTTGACATTATTTTGTACCGCCAAGTAAACTCAACGTCCTTGCCAGGCACCTGTCCGCCGAGCATGAGAGTGGGGTAGGCATTCTCCTCTGGAACAACTCGATAAGCGCAATCATCAACCCACCTGTGGAGGGAATAATCATGGCAATCAAAGTCGGAATTAATGGTTTTGGCCGAATCGGTCGCAATCTCTTGCGGGCGGCCCTGGAGGACCGTGAGATCGAGTTTGTGGCGGTCAATGACTTGACTGACCCGAAGACCTTGGCGCACTTGTTGAAATATGATTCATTGCTCGGCATTTGCCCGGCTGAGATTCATCACGCCGATGACTGTATTGTCGTGAACGGAAAAACCATTCGCGTTTTGAAAGAAAAGAATCCCGAGGCGATCGACTGGACAAAATTCGGGGCCCAGGTGGTAGTGGAGTCCACCGGTAAGTTCACCAAGGGAGAGGAGGCCAGAAAGCACCTGCGTGGCACAGTCAGCAAAGTCATTGTGACGGCACCCGGAACCAATGTGGACCACACCCTCGTGCTGGGGGTGAACGAAAAGACCTATGACCCACAGAAACACCATGTCGTCTCCAATGCGTCATGCACGACCAACTGCCTGGCGCCCGTTGCCAAGGTTTTGAACGATCATTTTAAGGTGAAGAGCGGTTTCATGATTACCGTGCACTCCTACACCAATGACCAGGTGACACTTGATTTCCCCCACAAGGATCTTCGTCGAGCCCGGGCCGCAGCAGTTTCGATCATCCCCACATCGACAGGAGCGGCAAAAGCGATTGGGGTGGTCATTCCCGACCTGAAAGGAAAGATGGATGGGATTGCCATGCGGGTTCCGACCCCCAATGTGTCGGTCGTCGACCTTGTTTGTGAAGTGGATCAGCCAACGACCGTTGCCGAAGTGAATGCTGCCATGAAAACAGCTTCGGAAGGCCCCATGAAGGGAATTCTGCAGTACTGTGAAGAAGAATTAGTTTCGGTCGATTTTCGAGCGAATCCCCATTCATCCATCCTCGATGCGGGTTACACCAAGGTGGTTGGAGACCGGCTCGTTCACCTCATGGCGTGGTACGACAACGAGTGGGGTTACAGCTGCCGTGTCCGTGATCTCGTCAAATTCATGATTGCCCGCCATTGACTTTCTCAAGGAGGAAACGCGCTCTTCGTATCTCAACCCTAATTAAAGCTTGCGCACAAAGTGTTGGCAATATGGTGGAAGGTAGGCTCTCGCGGGGGCGCCCCGCGTTGCAGGAGTGAGTCTGCCGGTTCCGGCTGTTCTGGGATGGAAGAGAACCCAGCCGCGCTGCTGCAAACCCGCCATATCTTCGCGGCGGGGATGTTTTCCCAGCTGATCCCAATGGGCACTCATTCAGAATGAAGGGCGTTATTTTATGCCGATTAAATGCATTCGCGATCTCGACTTGAAAACAAAACGGGTGTTTATCCGAGTGGACTTCAATGTTCCGCTTGACGAGAAACTCGCAGTATCCGACGACACCCGAATCCGGGCCTCACTGCCCACGATCCAATATGCTCGGCAGAACGGGGCGAGGATCATTCTTGCCTCTCATTTAGGTCGGCCCAAGGGGAGAGTAAATCCAAAGTGCTCTCTGCGGCCGGTCGCCACCCGGCTCGAGGAGCTGCTCGGAGGAAGGGTTTACTTTGCGAGCGATTCTATCGGACGAGAAGTGCAATCCCGGGCCAGCCAGTTGAAGGAGGGCGAGGTTTGCCTCCTGGAGAACCTGCGTTTCCACAAGGAAGAGGAAGCCAACGACGCAGAATATTCCAAGCAGCTGGCTCAGCTTTGTGACCTCTATGTCAATGATGCTTTCGGCACGGCGCACCGGGCTCACGCTTCCACCGTGGGCATGATCCCTTTTTGCCGGGAGGCGGCTGCGGGCTTTCTGATGGAGCGCGAGTTGGAATATCTTGGAAAGCTTGTGTCTAATCCGGAGAAGCCCTTCGTCGCCATTCTTGGAGGGGCGAAGGTCTCCGACAAGATTGAGGTGATCAGAAACTTGCTCACCCGCGTGGATGCGTTATTGATCGGTGGCGCCATGGCATATACGTTCTTTCTGGCCCAGGGCGTCGAAGTAGGCAAGTCTTTGGTTGAACCGGAGAAGACAGACTTGGCGAAGCAACTACTCGATCTGGCTGCGGCACGGAATGTGGCGCTTCTGCTCCCAATAGACCATGTCGTCACCAGCAGCCTGCATAAGGGTGCCGAAACTCAGATCACTCGTGTGGAGAAAACACCTCCCGACTGGATAGGTGTTGACATTGGTCCGATGACGATTCAGATGTATCGCGAAAGGGTGCGCGGAGCGAGGACTGTTTTTTGGAACGGGCCGATGGGAGTATTTGAGAAGGAACCCTTTGCCGCCGGCACAATGGAAATAGCGCGAGCATTGGCTGACTGCCACGGGACGACCGTAATCGGTGGCGGGGACTCTGTCTCCGCGGTTAATAGCTCGGGAGTAGCCAACAAAATAACGCACATTTCAACCGGTGGGGGAGCTTCACTGGAGTTTCTGTCCGGGATCCAGTTGCCGGGGGTAGTCGCTCTCCAGCAGAAGTGACCTAGGACGGGGTTAAGTCGAAGGAGGGGCCCGCGCAACGAAAGTTCTGACCGGGGCGCGTTCAAAGATTCCCAAGTAAGACTCATATCTCAAACTCAACAGCAAGTGTTGGTTTATAGAAACGAGACCTTGAATCCTATGCGCAGACCAGTTATTGCAGGAAATTGGAAAATGTATAAGACCGCTGACGAGGCGGTTGCTTTTGTGGAGGCGATCATTCCGCTGGTAAAATACTCGTCGCATTGTGAAATCGTTGTTGCGCCCCCTTTTACGGCCATTCAGGCGGTTGCCAAGCGGACAGCGGGAACCAATATCCGAGTGGCGGCCCAGGATTGCCACTGGGAGCAAGAGGGGGCGTTTACTGGAGAAGTGTCTCCTGAAATGGTTGTGGAAGCGGGCGCCACTCACGTGATCATCGGTCATTCGGAGCGGCGACAGTTCTTCGGAGAAAGCGACGAGACGGTGAACAAGAAGGTTCTGGCCGCTTTGAGGGCCTCCCTGACGCCCATTGTTTGTGTGGGAGAATCGCTGGCTGAGCGCGAGCGGAATCGCACCGAAACAATCGTCGGAGAGCAGCTGATCGTGGGCCTCAATTCGTTGACAGACCTCGAGCTTTCCCATATCATTGTGGCTTACGAGCCGGTGTGGGCGATTGGCACAGGTCGGACGGCTACACCGGAGCTGGCAGCTGAAACGCATCGTTTCATTCGAGCCACTCTCGGGAAGCGATCTTCGCGTTCGATCGCTGAAAATCTTCGGATTCTCTACGGTGGGAGCGTCAAACCCGATAACATTAAGGGGTTGATAGCGCAGCCCGACATTGACGGCGCATTAGTGGGTGGAGCCAGTTTGAAACCTGAATCCTTTGTGGCCATCGTGAATTTCTAGGCCGGCAATCAACCAATTCTTTGAAAGGCGTTTTCATGGTAGCACTGTTTACGACGATTCACATCGTGGCCGCCCTGGTCATGATTTTAGTGGTGTTGTTACAGAGCGGCAAGAGCGCCGACTTGGCCGGAGCTTTTGGAGGCGGGGGAAGCCAGACAGCGTTCGGCCCTCGGGGAGCTGCGACCGTGCTGTCAAAAATGACGACGGCTTCGGCAATCGTTTTCATGATCACCTCTGTCACGCTCGCAATTATGGCCTCCAAGCGCACTGCAAACTCTGTTTTGGAGGGTGGGAATGCACCGACATCTCAACAGTCTGCACCACTTTCACCGCCGGTGCCACCCTCACAGACACCTGGTGGACCACAGCCGTCAACTCCGGGACCAAGCGGCGGCCAACCCAATGGTGCCGCGCCGGTTTCGAGTCAAGGGAAATCTGGGCCTGTTCAGCCCCCTAAATCGAATCCTGGGAAGCCGTCACCAGAATCGCCAGCAAAAAAGTAGTGCTGCTCTATCATCGGCCAGACCGCGTATTTGAGGGCTGACTCGCGAATTTGGGGAATTGATTTCAGACCGTACTCTGATTTGTTGCGCGTGCGGAAGTGGCGGAATTGGCAGACGCACCATCTTGAGGGGGTGGCGCCGTGAGGCATGTGGGTTCAAGTCCCACCTTCCGCACCAGATGTAAATCCCATTGGCGCTGCGGGTTACTTGAAAAGGCCATTCAATTATTGAATGGCCTTTTTGTTGAGGCACAGATTGCAGTCGTTCATTAATGCGGCCGAAGCCCCCCCCTTTAAATATCACATTTGGACTGAGGGCCCCGGAGAGACTGGCAAGCAGTTCGATGCGTCCGGACCACAAAAACCCCGCGAATCATCTCCAATAGTTGAGATCGCCGGTACTCTCTGCCAGGGGAGGGAATGCCGCCGAAATGGGCTACCACCAATCCAAATAGGATCTGAGTCACCCGCGTGAATTCACAGCACCTTTGCTCTGAATACATCTGAACGTGCTTTACAATAATAAGTGTTCTTGAGGACCGACGACCGGACTATCTTTTCCGAAGACCCGAGGTGATCAGTTTCAGACCAATAAACTCTCGAACTAAGTCGGTGTACCGCATCTATTGCACGGTTGTTACTTCAGAGTGTTTTGACGAGAGACGCACCGATTGCCAGCTCCCCCAGAGGATCGTTTCAATGCGGAAATCGCTAAAGCTCTTGAGAAATAGGACGATATGAAAGGTGATGTGATCGGGGAGCGGTGTATTGTGGCGGAGAGAAAGCACCGCTCAATGCAGTTAGGATTGCGTTGCTGATGGTCGGAGCTGGCCTTCTTCAGCGGCCTCGATTACCAAACGGCGGCAGCAGGATCCCTGAAGCTTTTGGGCGCCAAGTGTTTTATTTACTCCGGTTTGGATTTATTCGACGAGCAGTCATCGACGGGTGTTCCGAACGCTGCTGGAGGGACATCGTCAGATGATTGTTTTACGGCGCGGAAGGATTCTCTTAGGGGCGAGATGATTATCGTGCGGGCCCAGCGGATGGTGGGTGACACCTCCGACGAAGGAAACAGGGGATACATCAGTTATGGAGACAAGTGAACAAGTCGAACAGGCTGCAAAACTCAAAAGCCTCAATGACGCCTTAAGAGAGAGCGAGGCGCGTTTTAGAGGTATCTTTGAGAGCAGCAACACCGGCATATCATTTGGCGACCGAAACGGGAATCTCTTGTACACCAACAAAGCGTTTCAGGAGCTCGTGGGCTATTCCGGGGAAGAGTTGCTGGTAATGAATATCGCCCAGCTCACGCACCCGGACTTTGTTGAGACGGAGCGAGGCTTTTTGTCCGAACTTTTGGGAGACGAACGCGATCAGTTCCGGATGGAAAAGCAATTTATCACCAAAGACAGCTGTTGTATCTGGGTGGATTCGGCAGTATCAGTCATTCGAGATGATCATCGGAAGCCGCTTTATTTTGTTGGGGTGGTCAACGAAATCACGGGGCGGAAGCGGGTGGAAGAGGCTTTGCGCGAGAGCGAAGCCCGATTTCGATCCCTGATTGAGAATGCGCCCGTCGCCATCAGCGTAGCACGACGTGATCGGATATCTTATGCGAACTCCGCCTTCCTGCGGATGTTCGGCTTCCAAAGTGAAGAGGATCTTCGGGACCAGTCGGTGGTGGAATTGTTTGCACCTCAATGCCGGGATGAAATATCAGGTCGGATGCGGCGCCGCGCCCTGGGCCTGCCTGTTCCGGATGAATATGAGACGAGAGGCCTGCGCAAGGACCATTCGGAATTCCCGATGCATGTCGCCGCGACCCGCGTCGCTCTTGCTGACGGACCTGCCACGGTGGGTTTCATGACCGATGTCACCGAGCGCAAGCGGATGGAGCAGGCCCTGCGGGAGAGCGAGGAGAAGTTCCGGAACATCATTGAGAACATGCAGGACTATGTGCTGGTGGCCGGCTTAAACGGCGCGATCACGCTCGCCAATCCGAGCGCTGTCAAGATGCTCGGATACGAAAGCGAGCAAGACCTCCTTGGGAGAGACCTCGGTCAGACCGTGGGGGCGTTCCCTGAGGACCGTCGAAAACTATGGAAAGATTTGGCGGCCACCGGCTTTCTTCGCAATTACCGCATGCGCTTCAAGCGAAAGGATGGCACCTATATCATCGTGGAGGAGAATATCCGCAAGGTAGGGGGAGCGGATGGGAAGCCGGTTGCCATCGAGGGCATCGGACGGGACATGACGGAGCGCATTCAGGCCGAAGAGGAACTGCGCCTGGCAAAAGAAGCCGCCGAAGCTGCTACGCGTGCCCGGAGCCAGTTCCTGGCCAACATGAGCCACGAGATCCGGACACCAATGAACGGCGTAATTGGGATGACAAACTTGCTCCTTGACACTCAACTGACACCCCAGCAGCGGGAGTATGCGGAGACGTTGCGCACCTGCGGAGAATCCATGCTTTCTCTCATTAACGACATTTTGGATTTCTCCAAGATCGACGCCAAGAAACTCACTTTCGAGATTCTCGACTTTGACCTCCGCGAGGCAGTGGAGGACACCTTGGCCCTGGTGGCAGAGTCTGCTCAGGCCAAGAAACTGCAGTTGGCCGCGATCGTACCGCCGGAGGTACCGGCGCGCCTTCGGGGTGACCCGGGACGCCTGCGACAGATCCTCACAAACTTAGCCGGCAACGCCATCAAATTTGCGGACCATGGGGAAGTTACGGTGTGCGTCGCTAAGGAGAAGGAGACCCCCACACACGTGACCCTGCGTTTTGAGGTCAAAGACACCGGCATTGGGATCGCACCGGAAGACCAGGAGAGGCTGTTTAAGGCCTTCAGTCAGGCGGACAGTTCCACAACCCGGAAGTATGGAGGGACAGGACTGGGATTGGCAGTCTCCAAACAACTTGTCGAGATGATGAATGGTCAAATCGGCGTGAACAGCACAGTTGGAAAAGGCTCAACATTTTGGTTTACTGTGCAGTTGGAAAAACAACCCCAGGGCTCAAGACCTACAATTAGAGAAAAAGCCAATCTCATAAACATCCGTTTGTTGATTGTGGATGAGAACGCCACCAGTCGCTTGGTCTTGGAGCAGCAGGCCCAGGCTTGGAAGATGCGCAGTGAGAGCGCCGTCACAGCTGTAGAGGCGCTTCGAAAATTGAGAGACGCGTCTCCCAGAGATCCCTATGACCTGGCGATCTTCGATCGACAATTGCCCGATATGGACGGCCTGGCGCTGGCGCGGACGATCAAGGCCGATCCCACCATTGCCAATACGCGCTTGATGATTCTTAAGTCCGTGGGGCAATATCTCGAGGGGGAGGAATTGATCGGGGCAGGGATTGCTGCCTGCTTGACCAAGCCCGTCAAACAATCGAGCCTTTACGATAATTTGACCCTGGTGATGGCAAAAGCACCGCCGCAAGCGGTTCCCAGTGCATCAATTCCGGCTCCGGAAGTCCGTCCAAGCAGGAAACTCCGGGTCCTCTTGGCAGAGGACAATCTTCTCAATCAGAAAGTGACATTGGGACAGTTGCGGAAGCTGGGATACAGCGCCGAAGCAGTCGCCAACGGCTTGGAGGTTTTGGAAGCGATCCGACGCATCCCATACAACGTCATCTTGATGGACTGTCAGATGCCGGAAATGGACGGCTACGAAGCTACGGGTCAAATCCGATTGCGCGAGCGCAACGAAGGAAGGGCGCCGATCTATATCGTCGCCATGACAGCGCATGCCATGCAAGGGGACCGCGAGAAATGCCTCGCCGCGGGCATGGACTATTACTTGAGCAAACCGGTCCGCCTCGACGATCTGCGAAAGACATTGGAGCTTTGCCAGCCTTCTGACTTGACCGAAGAGAGCACGACAGCCCCCGCTCCGCTGGAGTCGATTGCGCAACAACCTGCTCCGCCGGTCATCCCGCAGGAACCAGTGGTGGACACGGAGCGGTTGCAGGAGATTTCCGAAGGAGATCCGGAACGACTTCGAGAATTGACCGGTCTCTACCTGGTGCAGGCTGACGAGATCATGAAGGATCTGGATGCGGCGATTACAGCGGGCTCAGCGCCTGAGATCAAACGTTTGGCGCATAAGCTCGTCGGGGCCAGTGCGACCTGCGGGATGCGAGCCCTGGTCATTCCCCTCCGGGAGTTGGAACTTCGAGGGCAAGCGGGGCAGTTGCTGGGAATTGAGCAGGTATTTATCCGGGCACGGCAGGAATTGGAGCGAGTTCGTGGTTTTCTGTCAACTGATATTCAAAGCGTGTAAATCGAACCCCTCACGGGTGACTGATGAAAAAGATTCTGATCATTGAGGACGACTTAATCATTGCCGCCATTTACCGCAATAAGATGGAGCTTGCCGGATACCTTGTCGAGGTGGCGCTGGATGGCGAGGAGGGATTGGAG
>Ga0187803_10000778_pt1 | contig 12574 bp, 8 predicted proteins | sample NC_wetland_sal_i_2_FD_132425 | JGI IMG/M metagenome (GOLD analysis project Ga0187803, IMG submission 132425) | Wetland sediment microbial communities from Neuse River Estuary, North Carolina, USA - Control_3 | ecosystem: Environmental > Aquatic > Freshwater > Wetlands > Sediment | place: USA...
AGCATCGCTGTGGCCGCTCACCAGGGATGGTCCGCGAACCTGTTCACCCTCGTCTCCGATCTCTTTCCCAAGAATGCCGTCGCCTCGGTCGTGGGCCTGGGCAGTTTCGGCGGCGCCATCGGAGGGGCGCTAATTGCAACGTTCACCGGCTTTTTACTGCAACTCACGCATAGCTACGTTCCGATCTTCTTCATCGCTGGTTTCATTTACCTGCTGGCGCTGGCAGTGATTCAGAGTCTCAGTCCTCGCTTACAGCCGGTCGCAGCGCTCTGAATGGCAGTTGAGGAACGACGCTCCACGCCGCTGAGGATCAAGTCGAAACCAGAATGCCGTTGGGATCTTGTGCCCCTCGGTACGATGCCACAACCACAAAAGATGGTTTGGCGTATTGCCCCGTCGAATGGGACAATAGGCCATGCAAAAATCTCTTTCCGCGGCGGTATACCTATTGGCCTCCGGGATGATGCTGGTTGGGCTTGGGTATGCCCAGACACAGCAGACTCCGGCGCCAACAACCAAAACAGCTCCAGCAGCCACCACTCCGAAGTCTCCACCGAAGAAAACACCGGCGGCAGCGAAAAGCGCCGCTCCCGCAGCTCTCAACACGCGCCTAGAAAAGTTCAGCTATGCCCTTGGGATGAATCAGGGCTCCGGGCTCGGTTCAATGCTGAAAAAACAGTCGGTAGATGTTGACCCAAAGCTCGTGATTCAGGGATTCAACGATGGATTGACCGGCGCCAAGACCCAGCTTACCGAACAGGAAGCGCAAGCTGTGCTCCAGGAAGTTGGCCAGGAGGTGCGCAAAGCACAGCAGGAGAAAGCGCAAAAGGCAGGCGAGGAGAACAAGACCGAAGGCGAAGCATTTCTGGCCGCCAACAAAGGAAAAGAGGGCGTGGTTGCGTTGCCCAGCGGTCTGCAATACAAAATTCTGACCGCGGGCACCGGACCGAAACCGACTGCGGCGGACACAGTCGTCTGCAACTATAAAGGCACGCTCATCAACGGCACCGAGTTTGACAGCTCTTACAAACGCGGACAGCCGGCCACCTTCCCCGTCAGCGGGGTGATCAAGGGCTGGACCGAAGCGCTGCAGTTGATGCCGGTGGGGTCGAAGTGGCAACTCTTCATCCCCTCCAACCTCGCCTACGGCGAACGCGGTGCCGGAGCCGACATCGGACCGAACGCCGCCCTCATTTTTGAGGTGGAGTTGATGTCGATCCAGGAGAAGCCCAAAGAACCGGCCAAGGAGCCAGCCAAGGAACCGGCCAAAGAGCCGACAAAGGAACAGGAAAAGAAGTAGCGCACAGTCGTGCCCAACCGCAAGGCTCAAAATCCCCGCCTTCGTTGTTAAGAAGAGAAGGCGGGGCTTCCCACTTCCTACTGGTTGTAGCGTTGCTTGTAGAACTCGATCTGCTGTTGGATCTGGGCTGGGCTCAGACCTTGCGTCCACTTGTGATCATCGCTCTTCATCACATCGGCTGTGACGCCCGGCATCAGCCGTTCGGCTTCCGGAATAAATTCGGTGTAGAAGGTCTTCGCCACTTCGTAGAAGCCGTGCCACTGCGTGTAATCCGGTCCCATCATGGCCGTGCCCATGCGCGCGCGGCGGCCCTGGTGGTGCCACAGTTCGTAATACGTCCATTCGATCTTTTCATCGAAGGGCGTCTTCGTGAGTTTCCCGCTCGCGTACAGCTTATCCATGATCGACTTGGCGGGCTTGGCGAACTTCTCGTTATAGAGCTCGACGGTGCTGTCATACTGCTTGTAGAAGTTCTCCACCCAACCGGTGGCATGGCAGTTCGAACACACATTCTGCATGGCCGCGCGCCGCTTCTCCCAGTTCTCCAGCTTGAAGCTCACCACCGGACGCAGCGTGTAGCTGATCCGGTCCCCCACGTCGTGGGTGACCTTCTGGTCCGTGGTCGCGCTCATGTGGCACGTTGCGCAGGTGGGCGCCGCCGAATAATCCTTGCCCACGATCCACGACTTGGATTCGAGGTTCATCTTGGCGATATTGGCGCGGAACTGGATGCCGTGCTTGGACTCGGCGTAGATTTCCGCCTGCGGGTGGTCCGGCCCGAGGTGGCACTTGCCACAGTTCTCCGGCTGCCGCGCCACGGCGGAACTGAACGAATGCCGGCCATGGCAGGCCGCGCACGTCCCCTTGCTGCCGTCGGGGTTGATCCGGCCAATGCCGCTGTTCGGCCAGGTCGAGTAGTCGAATTTCCCGTCGCCGATATATTTCACGTCGCTGCCATGACACTGCCGACACCCATTCATTGCTGCCGGGCCACCTTCCACGACCTCACCCAGCACGTTGTCGAGTGATCCAATGAAGTGGGCCGCGTCGGCGTGACGGCTCTTCTCGAACTGGTCCACCTCGGCCTGGTGGCAGCGCGCACAGTAGTAGGGCGTCACGATCACCGCGATCTTGTGTCCATAATGATCGAAGGCAGCCGGATCGCCGGGGTTGGCCTTGTGGCACGAATAGCAGTCCACACCCACTTTGGCATGGGCGCTTCCTCGCCACTGCTCGACCGCTCCGGGCGTGGTGGCGGCGTGACAGTCCAGGCATTGCTGTCCTTCGGTAGAAACTTTCGGAGATGACTGCGTGAAAGCGGTGGCGCAGAACAGCCCCACACATACCCAGGAAAAATAGAGGCGCATCGGTTCCTCCTCATGATGCTGGAACTGGGGTCGGAGACTTCGCCATCGTATTGCTACCTGCCTCAGCTTGTCTGTGACTTGAGTCTCACAGGCCTGTCCGTGGCCGGCTACTCGTAGCGCAGGGCTTCGATAGGGTCGAGGCGGGAGGCGCGGATGGCGGGGACCATGCCGCTGATGAGGCCGACGCCGATCAGGATCAGGACAGCGACGAGCAGCGTGCCGGGGTTGATCATCAGCCGGATGTCACCGGCTTCGGCGTACCTGGCCATGGCGCTGTAGAGGGTCAGGCGTCCAACTGAGATCGAGACCACGTAGGCAAGAATGATCCCGAAGATCCCGCCGGCAAAAGTGATGGCGAGGGCCTCGGCGAGAAACTGCAGAAAGATGTGACGGCGGCGGGCTCCGAGTGCTTTCTCAACGCCGATCTCTCGGGTCCGCTGAGTGACGGAGACGAGCATGATGTTCATCAAGCCGACGCCGCCGATCCCGAGCGTGAGCGTGCCGATGAAGCCCAGCAGGATCTTGAGGCCGAGCGTAATCACCTCGAATTGATGCAGTTGCACCATGAGGTTGAAGATCAGCAGTCCGCGGCGGTCGGCGGGATCGAACTTGTGCTGGATGGCCATGACCTTGCGGACGGATTGCTCGATGCGCTCGTAGTCGTTGGTCTCGTAATTGAACCAGATGGAGTTGAGATAGTGCGTGTCCATCAGGTCACTCATCGTAGAGAAGGGAACGAAGATCAGGCGGTTGATGTTGTTGTCCCCCTCCTCCATCTTGGGGCTATAGATACCGATGACTTCGAAGCTGATGCCGTTGAGGCGGATATGCTCCCCGATGGCGTTGCGTCCGGAGAAGAGCTTTTCCTTCGCTTCTTTGCCGATGACCGCGACGCGCGCGTGCTGCGCCTCGTCCTGACCGTTGTAGAAGCGGCCCTGATCGAGGCTCATCGCCCGAATGTCATAAGTGTTGGGATATTCGCCGTTGACATTGAAAGTGAACGAGCGGGTGTCGTACTGCACCGTCGCGTCCTTATTGCAATTCGGCGTGATGTGCATGATCTGAGGAATGTTGCTGGTGAGTAAGTCAAGATCGTCCAGCGTGAAGCGAATCTGGGCCCCCGCCTTATCGGCTCCCGCCTGCATGGAAGTGCGGCCCGGAACCATGATCATCATTTTGGTTCCGAAGGCGGCGAAGATGTTGGCAATGGCGCGACCGAAACCGTCACCATAGGCGAGCAGCATGCACACCGTGGCAATGCCCCAGGCCATGCCGAGCATGGTCAAGGCAGTGCGGCGCCGGTTGTGCCGCATGGCGACGTAAGCTTCTTCGAGTAGGTCGCGCAGTATCAATTTCACTCCTGTCGCAGCGCTTCGACCGGCTCAAGACTGGCAGCTTTGTGCGCGGGATACAAACCCGCGATGACCCCGGCCAGAGTCAGGCTGCCGATCGCCAGCATGGTCGTCATCGGAACCAGGCGTGGCGGGTCGAAGCCGCCCGGACCGTTGACCTTTCCGAGAGCGAGCATGAGCCCTCCCGCAAGGCTCATGCCGATCAATCCGCTCACCAGAGTTATCAGGACTCCTTCGATAAAGAACTGCAGCATGATGCTGCGCCTGGTTGCGCCCAGAGCTTTGCGCAATCCGATCTCGCGCGTCCGCTCGCTGACCGTTACCAGCATGATGTTGATCACGCCAATCGCGCCCAGTGCGAGCGTGACCAGCCCAACCGTTCCCAGGAATTCATCCATGGCGTCGAAAATCGCACCCATCATCTGAGCCTGCTTGACCGTGTCCCAGCCTTCGAAGGCATCCTCGTCGCGATAGTCGAATCCGTGGTTGCGCGCCACTACCTTGCGCACTTCTTCTTGTGCCAGCACGTGGTCGGCGGCGGTGGTCGGCTGGTAGTTCATAAAAGAGATGGCGTCGTATTCGCCTTCGCCCTTGATCGGGAAGTAAGAGCGCATCACTTGGAAGGGGATATAGGCGCGCATGTTGGTCATGTTGTCGTCACCGCGACCGACGCGCTTTAGGGTGCCGACGACCTGGAAGCGAAGATCGTTGAGCAAGATGAAGGCGCCGACGGCGGGACGGCCGGGGAAAAGATGACGGGTCATTTCGTCACCCAGCACTACGACATTGCGTTTCTGGGATTCGTCCAGATCGTTGAGCCAGCGGCCTTGCAGGAGCGGCAGGAATCGAATGCCGCTATATTGCGGTTCGGCTCCAGTGATTTGACCGCTGGCGGTGGCGAACTCGCTGACCGCGTGCACGTCATCCGTCGTGAGAACCGCCGTGATGGCGCGCACGTGCGGCGCCTCGTTGCGAGCTTCGAGGTAGTCGCGGTAGGTGAGCCGGTAATAGCGCGCTGAATTCATGCTGCCCTTCACGACGGGCGCGCGGCCGGGAAAGATAAACATGATGTTCTCGCCGTATTCGGAGAGGCCGCGCTTGTTGCCGGTGCGAAAACCTTCTCCCAGCCCGACCAGCAGAAGCAGGGAGCCGACACCCCAGGCGATGCCGAACATGGTCAGAAACGAACGCACCTTGTGCGCCCAGAGGGTGCGGAAAATCTGCGCCAACACGTCGATCAGGAACTGCATAGAGAATCAGGACCTGCAGACAATTTTACTAAAGACGGAAATCGAGTTTATGTGATCTAGAACACGCTTGAGGCTGCCCCACCCTTGCGTTCTTTGCAAGGGTGGGGATTCACCTGACGCGACGCCCGATGCCGGCAGTAGGGGCCCTTCGACTCCGCATGAATTTCGCTTTACGAAAATTCACGCTCCGCTCAGGGCAACAAGGTTGGTTAGCGCTTTGCGGATGCTGGGGCGCGCAGTCCGCGGAATCCGACTCCAGCCAGCGCATACAAGACAGCGGCCACCAGCAAGAGCGCCTTCATTCCGACGACCAGCGACAGATTCTCCAGCAGGCCACCGACAACCGCTCCCAACATGTTGGCTCCGAGAGCGGCGGCGGGAGAATCGGCGGCGCGGAATTCTGAGGCAAACAACAAACCGGCAAAGAAAATGGGGACGGCAAAAACTGCAGCGGCGATCAGCCCGACCCACGAGGCCGGGAGCGGGATCTGGCTGAAGGGAAAGAAAAACGCGAAGGCGATGGCGAGGAGCAGGAGAGCGAGCGTCCAGGATCGCGGCCACGGGTTACGGCGTTTTTCGGTGACATAGTTAGCGACCAGAAGAGCAGCGAGGATGGCAGCGATGACGATGCCGTTCACTTGCCAGGTCGTCCCAAAATAGAGAGCGAGGCGGCTGACGACCTGGGTTTCGAGCAGCAGAAAGCCCGCTCCCATGCTGAAGAAGAACAGGGAGGGCACGCGGCTGCGCGCCTCAGGAATCTGCAGATAAAACGCAACCGCCATCAGCACCACCAGCACGCTCAGCGTAAAGAACGCGCCTGGAATGGAATGCCCCTTCTGGTAGAGGTAAGGCCAGTCGTCGGTGGTGATCGCGACGGCGGGCAAATCGAGAAAAGTTGGACGCCGGGCCTCGACAAATTGGCGCAGGCGAGAGTCGGCAGCCAGTTTTGCTTGCACTTGCCCGGAGGCAGAAACGGCAAAGCAGGTGGCGGCAGCGCTGTAACTCGAAGGCGCGAGAAAAACCGTAGGGGCCTTACCGAAGGTGCGGGTCAGCATCTCGTCTAGACGCCGCCCCAGCCATGGGTGATTCACCTGGAACTTGATGAATACGATTCCGTCGGGAGCCAGTAACGTGCGCGCTTCCCGAAAAGACTCTTCGGTGTAGACGAAGTTGTCGAGGCGCATGTTGGAGTAGTCGGAGAGCTGAGTATGGGAATCGAGCAGGCCGAACAGGATCAGGTCGTAGGGCCCGCCGGCACGCTTCATGTAAGAGCGCGCATCGGTGAGACGGGCGGAAACTCGCGGATCGCTATACGGGTGCTCAGGGTGGCGGCGGCCCAGTTTCAGAATCGCCGGATCAATCTCGACGGCATCGACGGCGCTGCTGTGGTTGCGCAGAGCCGCGGCCACGTCGTTGCCGGTGCCCGAGCCCACGATCAGCACCCTGGGATTCGGGGTAGTAAAGCGGAAGGGCAGGTTGTAGGGATTCTCGTCTTCGGCTTCCTCTAGCAGTTCGGGATGGCGAGCAAGAAAATCATGAGAAAGATTCACGATGATCTGGTAGCCGACATGGTTCACGCGAATGTTACTCGCAATCGGTTCTCCGTTGGGGAAGGTCTTCTCCTCGAGTTCAATCTGCTGATAGGGCGTCCACAAAGTGAAGTGGCGTGGGGAGGAAGGATCCACCAACAGAAGCACCACGGGCACGATGGCCAGAGCGAGCAAGATGCGGTCCCGGCGGGCGGATTGCAGTAGAGCCATGCACGCCAGGATCGTCATAAACCAGACCCACGGCGGCAGAGCCAGCCATGAAACTGCGAAGAAGGCCAGAATCCCGACAAGACTGCCAGCGAGATTCCAGGAGTAACCGTAGAGCACGCGGGAAGCTAACTCGAGCTGTCGGCTCACGGTCTGTCCGAGGGGAATGAATATGTACGTGATGAGCAAGAGCAGGATGGTGGTCACCGCTGCCGCCAGTAGAAACAAGCCCCAGTGCCGCCCCGTGACACTCGCCCACATTTCGATGTCCTGCGCGGCGCCGAGAAGTCCCGACAGGTTCTCCATGACCCGCTCGCTGTACCAGGGAAGACGCACCACGACAATGAGTCCGAGCAATGCTTTGGTGGCGGTCAGCCAGCGCGTGTTTTGGCGAGCCAGCGCGCATCCCAGACCAAAGCCCAGAAAACAAAGCAGCAGTGCGAGGTTCTTCACGTACGCGAAAATTCGGACCTCGGTCGCTACCCAGCGGATGATGGCCAGTTCGGCAAACAGCGTCAGGGCGCTGGCCAGAAACAGTGTCGCAAGATTCCACCTGTCGGGAGCAGACGGCAAATCGCGCGCGCGGGGTTTCAGCAACAGCCGATATCCCGCCAGCAGTGCGACGGTTAAGACGGAACCTGCGATTCGCCAGACCATGTGGCCCCATCGAGGAGATTGAACCGTGCAGATTACCACAGGAACACAACCGCGCGGGCAGAGCCTGTCCTGAGCGAAGTCGAAGGGAATGCCCGCGCCACACGATCAGCAGGCTAGCTGCTCGCGCGTCAGTTTCAGCCCATTCAAGTTGCCGAGGATGGTGACTGCGATCTGGTCGGTGGTGAAGAACTCGTTGGCGGCTTGCTGGAGGTCGTCGGCGGTTACGGCTTCGATCCGTTCGATGAGTTCGTCAAGGGAATAGAACCGGTCAAAGTACATCTCCTGCCGCGCCAGGTTCGACATGCGCGCGGTCGACGATTCGAGCGAGAGCATCAGGCTGCCCTTGAGCTGATCCTGCGAGCGGCGCAACTCTTCTTCCGGCACCAGGGTTGCTTTCAGGTTCCGGAACTCGGCGACCACACACTCGACGACCTTGATGGCGGACTCGCGCGAGGTGCCAGCGTAAACGCACATGGATCCGGTATCGCGATAGGGATTGAGATCGCTGTAAATCGAATAGGCGAGTCCCTGGCGCTCGCGCACATTCTGGAACAGGCGAGAACTCATGCCGCCGCCGAGTAGCGTGTTCAAGATGTAAGAGGCGTGGCGCTGTTCATGGGCGATGGGATGCGAAGGCACACCGATACAGATCTGCACCTGCTCCAGCGCCTTCTTGTTGCGCAGGTTGATGCGCGAGAAGGTCTTCGGCGCGGGCGAGTGCAAGCCATTTTCCCCCGGCTTCACGTGTTCGAAGTGTCTGGCCACCAGTTCGACGAATTTGTCGTGGTCGAGGTTCCCGGCGGCCGCCACTATGAGATTTCCGGGAGCGAAGTGGTGTCCGTAGAATCGCGAGACCACCGGGCGCTCAAATTTTCTCACCGTGTCTCGCGTTCCCAGGATGGGGCGGCCGAGGGCGTGATCCTTCCAGAAACTTTGCGTGAAGATTTCATGGACCAGATAGTCGGGATTGTCCTGGTCCATCTTGATTTCTTCCAGGATGACGCCGCGTTCTTTGGCAATGTCGCTGGCATCGAACACGGGATGAAGGACCAGATCGCTCAACACTTCCATCGCGATGGGGAGGTGCTCGTCGAGGACTTTAATGTTGAAACAGATACATTCCTTGGCGGTAAAGGCGTCCATGTTGCCGCCAATCGAATCAACCTGGCGGGCGATAGCCTCAGCACAGCGCGTCTCCGTACCTTTGAACACCATGTGTTCGATGAAGTGGGAGATGCCGTTCCATTCGGAGTCCTCATCGCGCGAGCCCGACTTGAGCCAGATACCGATCGAGACCGAGCGAATATGGGACATCTGCTCGGTGATGACCGTAAGCCCATTGGGCAACACGTGACGACGGATGTTGCGGGTCTCCTTCACCATGTGATTCCGAGTCCAACTTGAAGAGGCAGGTTGCTTTTACTATTCTCCCACAATGCGGACCATGTTGCTGACGATTGAACTAGTGCTTAATTTTGTTTAACTTACAACCATACAATGGAGGGACGAGCGCCCCCCCGTTCCGCCGGGCGGGGCCGCCGGGCTCTCTATCAATGACATCCACACCATGATGCCACGCTCGACGCACAATTCGCTTCTGGGTCTTACGCTTCAGGAGCTTACGAACCTGGTTCTGGAGTCGAACCAGCCCGCCTATCGAGGGCACCAACTCTTTGATGCACTTTATCGGCAAAAGCTTGAGCAACTCGATCAGATTTCTACCCTGCCGCGCGAATACCGCGTACGACTCAGCGAACAGGGCTGGGCCATCGGGATGCCCAGAATCGCCCAGAAGTTCCAGTCGCGCGACGGCACGGTGCGGTATCTGGTGGAAATGGCGGACGGAGAGACGGTGGAGACCGTCTGGATGCCCGAGGGTGACGACGGTGAGAGCGGGGATGGCAGCGAGGCGGGCGACGAAATTGAGTCCGGGACGGCAGCAGCCCCGTGGCGGCGGGCCACGATCTGCGTTTCGAGCCAGGTGGGATGCGCGGTGAATTGCCGGTTCTGCCTCACGGCGCTGCTCGGTGTGAAGCGGAATCTGGAAGCGGGAGAGATTCTCGGACAGGTTGCGGCAGTGCTGCGCGAACAAAAGGTCGAGCCGCCGACGCAGCGGGTCAACCTTGTGTTCATGGGAATGGGCGAACCTTTCCTGAATTACGACAACTTCATGAAGGCGGTGCGGTTGCTGGTGGAGGGGGTCGGAATCCCAGAGTCGCGGATGACGGTTTCGACGGCGGGCATCGTGCCCCGCATCCACGACTTCGGCAAGGAATCTGTGCGGCCCAAGCTGGCGATCTCGCTGAATGGACCGAATGATGACTTACGAAGCGCGGTCATGCCTTTGAACCGGAAGTGGAATCTCGGCGAACTGATGAAGGCGGCGCGGGAGTTCCCGTTGCGGGCGCGGGAGCGGCTCACATTTGAATATGTGCTGCTGGCGGGCGTGAATGATGGCCCGCAGCATGCGCGGGAGGTGTCGGAACTGGTTCGCGGCGTGCGCGCGAAGATCAATCTGATCGCTTTGAACCCGGGACCCGGATTGCCTTACCAGACTCCCGAGAACCAGCGGGTGCTCGAGTTCCAACGGATTCTGGTTGCGTCGGGCATTCCGGCGTTTATCCGGCGGCCGCGCGGGCGGGATATTTTCGCGGCCTGCGGACAATTGAAGAGAACCGTAGAAGTCGGACCCGAAGAGTAAACCGAGCGCCCATGTCAGGAACCGGTGCCAGCCGCGGCGCGGGTTGGGTTAACACCGCTGGAAGACAAAGAGTCATTGAATGTCTTCGTGGCAACCGGCAGTTCGAGCCGGAACGCCGTGTATCCGCCGTGGCCAGGCTGCGACAAGATGCGGCCACTGTGTTCCTCAACAATTCGACAGCAAGCGTTCAGCGAGAGCGTCGAGGGCCGGTTCGCGCCTTCCGCGGCGCGAAGAAGCTGGTACGGCTCAGCGGAATCGGCGTTGCTTCTGAAATCGAGCACTACAAATTTGTCATCACGGCGCGTTTGCACGGAGAGCCCAGGGGCTTCGGAGTGAAATTGACTCGCGATCTGTCCCGCCAGATGCAGACAGATATGCAGCAGTTGGTTGGAGTCGGCGAACACGGGCGGAAGCGAAGGAGCGAGCGCCAGGCGCAGCGTGGCGGCTTGCGCCTCCAGTTGGGGCGTGATCAGGCGCATGGCAGTCTGCAAGACAGAATTCACGTCCACGGCAGACATTCGAGTGGGGGCCTCGCGGGCAAAGGTGAGCAGGTTGGCGACCAGGGTTTTGGTACGACGCACTTGGTCCGCGATGTGGTCGGCCAGTTGTTGTTCCCGCGGTGGCAATGCGGATGCGCTCAGGATGTCGGAGTATCCCAGCATGGCGGTCAGAGGATTGTTGATCTCGTGGGCGGCGCCGCCGACCAGTTGGCCGAGCGATGCCAGTCTTTCCGATTGAATGAGCTGCGCCTGCAGGGTTTTCAGGTCGTCAAAGGAATGGCGGGACTTTTCCAGAAGAAAGGAGAGTTCATGGCCCAGCAGGCTCTGGCGCCAGAACACCATGGCCCCCATCACTACGATCGTAAGCAGGGTCAAAATGACGCGAAATTCTCTGACTGGCGGCGGGGATCCGGCTTGGAGCAGGGCGCGGAGTGCGAACCCGGGAAGGCTGAAGATGGCGAGCATGCCGAACCGGCTGATCCAAACCCCCCAAATGGGATGGGAAGGTTTCGATTCCGAGAGATCCCAGCGCGCAGCGAATACAGCCACGGTTGCGATCCAGGCGATGGAAATAGTCAGCGGGATGTCGTAGATGCTGCCGGTGTAATAGGTCTGCCTTTCGATGGCCCAGTTCGCTAAATAGGAACTGGAGGCGTAGAGCGCGCTGGCTCCCAGCAGTTGCCCGTAAAGATGGCGCCAGCCGCCGCGCGCGGTGTAAGCGAGAAATGCGAGGCAGACCAGCAAAACGAGTTTTTCCGTCAGGTAGACGAGGTTGTAGTTAGCCCCGTAGATGGCCGCGTCGACGTGCACGGTTTGCCACGGGATCACAACATACACATAAAGGAAGACCCACCAGATGAGGAGGAGCGAAAGATCCAGCATGCGAATGCGGGCGCCCCGCTCGTCGTCGCAAAGATGGGGCAGCACGGCGAGCGCCGCCATCATGGGGACCAGGTGCAAGAAAAGAACCACATCGCCGCTGAACACTTCGGGTACATCCTGGCGGAGGAGAACCTCGAAGTAATTCCACATGGCTTGATAAGCAAGCCAAAACAGCATGCCGCCGCTCATGAGGATCCAGAACACCCGGGCGCGCGGCTTGGAGCTGCGCGAAGCGTTGGGGAGAAAGGCAGCGGTGGCAACCAGGAGCAAAGCGCCTTGGATGAGGTCGCTGGTTATGGTCAGCGTGTCGCCTCTGGGCGTGCGGAGCGAGACCACGGTTTGGGCCAGAACCAGGAAGGCAAGCAGGCCGCTCCAGAGTTTGACGGGGGGGGACAAGGCACACAACTCCAGCCTCCATTGTAGAGGGAAAGGCAAGGTCCCAGTGATTACTTGCGTAATGCCGATTGTCGAGTTAGTAGGTTGGATTGCATGGATTAAGGCAAAAGGCAGCCGCAAGAGCGGCGGGAACTGGCGGGCGGATAAGAGTTGACGCGCAGGTTGGGGTGTGGAGTTCTGTGCAGATTGACCGTAGAATTAGGCGCTAACCACGTGATCCCCTTGTCTTGGCTGGTTCCTCAATACCGCGATCTGTGGCGCTTCCGGGCGCCGTTCAGTGCGGGTGAGATTCGGCGCACCGAGCGTTGGCTGGCGACGGCCCGGGTGGCGCTGTCGATCGCGGCCGTCTTCGCTGTGTGGTGGGAGCCTGCGAGCGACACGACGTTTTCGCCTTGGATGTACATGCTCCTGA
>Ga0187803_10000779_pt1 | contig 12565 bp, 9 predicted proteins | sample NC_wetland_sal_i_2_FD_132425 | JGI IMG/M metagenome (GOLD analysis project Ga0187803, IMG submission 132425) | Wetland sediment microbial communities from Neuse River Estuary, North Carolina, USA - Control_3 | ecosystem: Environmental > Aquatic > Freshwater > Wetlands > Sediment | place: USA...
GCCGACGGGAACGAGGTCCGCGTCATAAATGACGATGTCGGCCGACTGCAATACGGGATAACCAAGGAACCCGAAAGTATGCAGGTCTTTGTCCTTCACGTTTTCGAGTGCCTCTTTGTAGGTGGGGACACGTTCGAGCCAGCCGAGCGGCGTCACCATCGAAAGCAGCAAGGATAGCTCAGCATGTTCCGGGACGGAGGACTGGAGGAACATCGTGCACTTCGCAGGATCGAGGCCTGATGCGAGCCAGTCCGTTGCAATTTCGATTGTGTTTTGCGCGACTTGGGAAGTATCTGCGTAGTCCGACGTCAGGGCGTGCCAATCGGCGACGAAGAAAAAACATTCGTATTGCGGATCGTTCTGGAGCTTCACCCAATTTTCGAGCGCGCCGAAGAAGTGGCCGATGTGAAGGCGCCCAGTGGGGCGCATGCCGCTCAGGACTCGCATCTTGTGCGAACTTGTCACTCTAACGGCCTCCCGAGGCAACGCCCGTGTGGGCGAGTAAATCGCGCGCAATGATCATGCGCTGAATTTCGCTGGTGCCTTCGTAGATGGTGATGACGCGGGCGTCGCGATACATTCGCTCGACATCGGACTCGCGCGAATAGCCGAGACTGCCGTGGATTTGCACTGCCTTGTAGACGACGCGATTCACCATTTCTCCCGCATATAATTTTGCGCGCGAGGCGTAAGGGCCGAGGCGCGGCGCGCTCGTGTCCCGCATCCATGCCGCGTGGTGCACCATGGCTCGCGCGGCTTCGATTTCCGTCTGCATATCGGCGAGCATCCATTGTACAGCCTGGAAGTCGCTGATGGTTTTTCCAAATGCGCGGCGCTCTTTGGCGTATGCCACCGACGCTTGGAGCGCTCCCTGTGCGATTCCGACAGCCTGCGCCGCGATTCCGACGCGACCGCCGTCCAAAAGTTCGAGCGCGATTTTCAGGCCCTGGCCTTCTTCTCCCAGACGATTCTCTTCCGGGACTTCACAATCGGTGAACGTGATTTCCGCCGAGCGCGAAGTACGCAGACCCATCTTATCCTCGTACCGCGCCACTCGAAAACCGGGAAATGATGGCTCGACCAAGAATGCCGTCACTCCCTTTGTTCCTGCCGACGGGTCCGTTTTTGCGAACACGACGTACACGCCCGCCTCGCCGCCATTCGTGACCCAGGATTTCGTGCCGTTCAATCGGTACATTCCGCCGTGGCGCACCGCGGAAGCGGCGATCGCGGCAGCATCGGAACCCGCCTGCGGTTCGGTAAGGCAGAAGGCGCCCAGGATTTCTCCGTGCGCCAGGCCGGATAGATATTTCTGTTTTTGCGATTCGTCGCCATATTTAAAGACCGGCAAAACGGCGAGAGAACTTGTGACGCTCAGCGCCACGGCCATCGCGGCGTCCACGCGCGCGACTTCCTCGAGCATCAGGACATAGGAAACGGTATCCGCGCCCATGCCTCCCCAGGATTCGGGAAGCAACATGCAGCAGCAGCCGAGTTCGCCGAGCTTGCGCAGTTCGTCGGCGGCGAATTTTTCTTCCCGGTCGCGCGCGCGAATCGACGGGCGCACTTCCGCTTCCATGAACTGACGAATCGTGTCTCGAATCAGGCGTTGATCGTCGGTGAGGGAAAAGTCCATCGCGTAGCGGGTACGAGCGATGCTAGCACAAGTAGGACAGGCTTCAGCCTGTCTTCCTTTGACTTCTGGCAAATTCACAAAAATTGAAACCAGACAGGCTGAAGCCTATCCTACCGAACTCTACATCTTCAGCAATTCGCGGAGGTGCCGGGTCTGCGCTCGGCTCACGGGAACTTCGGAGGCGCGCTTGTCGTCCATCTTTAGCATGTAGCTCGATTTGAACCACGGGACAACTTCCTTGATGTGGTTGATGTTAACGAGGTAGGAGCGGTGCGCCCGCCAGAAGACGTCGGATTCGAGCGTGGATTGCAGTTCTTCGATCGTTCGGTAATTTGACGTGCCTTCGACTTCCCGCGTCACGACGGTGATGGTGCCGTCCTCGATGGAGGCAAAGATAACGTCCTCGGCATCCACGAGGAACAGCCGCTGTTGCGTCTTCACCAGCAATTTTACCGGCGGCGTTTTCGCCGATCCGATTTGGTTGACGAGCGTCTCCAGGCGCTCACTCGGTGAGGCTTCGGCCTCGAGCGCTTTTTTCGCGCGCTGAATGGCGCGCGCGAGGCGGTCCTTCTCAATCGGCTTGAGGACGTAATCGATGGCGTTCACTTCAAAAGCCTGCACCGCATAATTATCGAACGCCGTCGCAAAAACGATTTGAGGGAGCCTCCCTTTGCGGTCCACCAGCTTCTTGATCACGCCGAAACCGTTGAGGCCGGGCATCTGCACATCGAGAAAAACAAGGTCAGGGGAGTGTTCCTTGATGAGGGCAAGCGCTTCAACTCCGTTTTTGCCTTGGCCAACGAGATGCACGTCGGGGAAACTTTTTAGCAGGAAAGCCAATTCGTCGCGTGCCGGTTTCTCGTCGTCGACGATGAGCGTGTTGATGGGCATAGGGGAATGTCAGATTGACAGAAACCAGTATATGCAACACCGATATGGCATTCAACTTGTGTCAACTTCCCTGCTAGAATTTCGAGCGTTCGACTATCCGGCGCGGCGGATACACACAACATACTTTAAACGATACCAATGGGAGCGGATTTGCCGACCAAAAAAGCAGAACTCCTTAAGAGCGAAGTCCTTTATCAAGGCAAGGTATTCCGGCTGCAGCGCGACACGGTGATCGAACCGGGCGGCGTGCAAGCCGAGCGCGACATCATCATTCATCCGGGATCTGTAGTCGTGCTTCCCATTTTTAAGGATGGGCGCGTACTGCTTATCCGCCAGTACCGCCACACGGTCGGCGAGTTTCTCTGGGAACTCGTGGCGGGACGGAAAGAGCCGAACGAAAGCCCCGTCGCCGCGGCCCGGCGGGAACTCATCGAAGAGACCGGGTACACGGCGAAGCGCCTGCGCAAATTGATGCGCGTTGTTCCGACGCCCGGATTTGTAAACGAGTGGATGTGGATTTTTGCGGCGGAAGGACTCACGGAGGGCGCCGCCCAGCCGGAAGAAGATGAGAAGATCACGCCGCGAATCTTCACATTGAAGCAAGCGGAGAAGATGATCGAGCGCGGAACGTTGCGCGACGCAAAATCCATTTGCGGAATTCTTTACTACTTGCGGTTTGTGAAGCGGGGTCGCTCGGTCTGACCACAATTTGTTTTTATTTCCCGCGCTAAGGAAATTTGTCCGCTCGCTCAAACCCTTCACCAACCATTCACAATTCATTTCAGGAAAATATTTTTGTCAATTCAAGTTCTTCGCTTGAAACATGAACGCGTGTAGCATAGGATTTGCGCAAGCACGGACTCCGTGAAAATATTTCGGAGAGAAAGGTCGGCATGAGCGTACGAGATTTCATCAAGCATCAATTCCGGCATTTCAATGCAGCGGTTGTCGTGGATGCTTCGGAAGCCTACATCGCGCATCTGGCGCGCGGCGGAAAGATGTTCCTGACAATGGCGGGGGCGATGAGCACGGCGGAACTGGGGCTCTCCCTCGCGGAAATGATCCGACAGGGCAAGGTGCACGGGATTTGCACGACGGGAGCCAACCTCGAAGAAGACATTTTCAATCTTGTCGCGCACGATCATTACAAGCGCGTTCCAAACTATCGCAATTTGAGCGACGACGAAGAAGTGGCCCTGCGCGATCGCGGCATGAACCGCGTTACCGACACTTGCATCCCCGAAGAAGAGGCCATGCGCCGGATCGAGCGCCAGGTGCTGAAACTGTGGCAGAAGGCGGACAAGGAAAAGCAGCGCTACTTCCCCTACGAATACATGTACCAGTTGATTCGTTGCGGGCTCATCAAGGAGTCCTACCAGATCGATCCAAAAGATTCCTGGGTCATCGCCGCGTGTGAAAAGAACCTGCCGATCTTCACGCCGGGTTGGGAAGATTCCACGCTCGGCAATATTTTCGTGGCCAACGTGGTCCGCGGTGATGTTTCCACGTTTCAGGTTGTGAAGTCCGGCGTGGAACAGATGGCCTGCCTGATCGAGTGGTACCGGCAAACTTCCGCCAACGAGTCGATCGGTTTTTTCCAGATTGGCGGAGGCATCGCGGGAGATTTCCCGATCTGCGTTGTTCCGCTGATTACGCAAGACCTTCGCGAGAAATGCCGCCTGTGGGGATATTTCTGCCAGATTTCCGACAGCACGACATCGTATGGATCCTACAGCGGCGCGGTGCCCAACGAAAAAATCACTTGGGGAAAGCTGGAAGCCGCCACGCCCCGATTTGTCATCGAATCCGACGCATCCATCGTCGCGCCGCTGATGTTCGCTTACATCCTCGGCCAGTAAGCCCGGGACGCACACATGGAAAATCGTGAAGTCGCCCGCATCTTGCGGGAAACGGCGCAGCTGCTGGAAATCGACGGCGCCATGATCGGCCGCTACCGCAGCTACGAACGCGTCGCGGATCTCCTCGTCGGACTGCCTGAATCCGTCGAAGAGCTGGCGCGCGACCGCGCCAAGCTGATGGAATTACCCGGGGTCGGCGACGGCATGGCCGACCATATTCAGGAAATTCTGAAGACCGGCCACTATTCCCTGCGAACCAAGCTGCTCAAGAAATATCCGGAGACGATCCTACATCTTCTGGATTTGCAGTCGCTCGGACCCAAAAAAGTCGCGTTCCTCTGGAAAACCTTCAAGGCGGGTACGGTGGAAGAGGTGGAAAAGCTCGCGCGCGAAGGCAAGCTGCGCGACCTGCCCGGCTTTGGAGAAAAAAGCGAAGAAAATATTCTGAAAGCGATTGAGGTATATAAGAAATCCGCCGGGCGCTTCCACATCGATGTGGCGGCGGAAGAGGCGGAAAAACTCGTTTCGTACATCCGCGCATTCGGCAAACCCATCGAGGCCGTGACGCCCGCGGGATCTTTGCGGCGCGGCAAGGAAACCGTGGGCGACCTCGATCTGCTGGTTACGATTTCCGCGGGGAAATACACTCCGAAATCTGTGGAATCGATCGCGAAACACATCTTCGAATTCCCAGAAATCGACCAGAAGTTGGCGCACGGTGAAAACAAAGTCAGCTTCCTCTTGAAGAGCGGGATGCAAGTGGACGTGCGAATTCTTGAAAAAGAGAGCTTCGGCGCGGCCCTACTCTATTTCACGGGATCGAAGGAGCACAACGTCGCATTGCGCGGCCGAGCGAACAAGATGGGCTACACGCTGAACGAATATGCGCTCGCGACGCTGAAAGGCGAGCGGCCCGTAGCCCGCGCGACCGAGGAAGAGATCTACGCCAAGCTGGGGCTCGATTACATTCCGCCCGAATTGCGCGAGAATACGGGCGAGATCGACGCCGCCGCCGAGCATCGCCTGCCCCACCTCGTCGAACTTTCGGACGTGCGCGGCGATTTGCAAATGCATACGACCGCGAGTGATGGCAGGAATTCGATCGAAGAGATGGCGCTTGCGGCGAAGGAACTCGGCTACGAATATATTTCGCTGACCGATCACAGCAAGGCTGTAACCGTCGCGAACGGCCTCGATGAAAAGCGAACGCTCGAGCAAATCAAAAAAATCCACGCTGCGAATGCAAAGCACCTGGGGATTCGCATCCTCGCGAGCAGCGAAGTCGACGTTTTGAAGAATGGGAAACTGGACTTGGACGACGAAGTGCTCGCGCAGCTCGACGTGGTGCTCGTGTCCATTCATTCATATATGAATATGGATCGTGCTGAAATGACCGATCGAATTCTGGCGGCCATCGAAAACCCCTACACGCAGATCGTCGGGCATCCGACCGGCCGACTGGTTCTTCACCGGGACGCCTACGCGTACGACATGGAGCGCGTCCTGGACGCCGCACACAAACACGGCGTCGTGATGGAGTGCAATGCCTCTCCGGAGCGCCTCGATCTGAAGGACACGCACCTGCGGATGGCGAAAGAGCGCGGCGTGAAAATCGTGATCTCCACCGATGCGCATACGACGCGAGGATTGCAGGCCATGCGGTATGGAGTGCAAATGGCCCGGCGCGGCTGGATTGAAAAGAGAGACGTCATCAACACGCTAAACCTTGAAAAACTGCTCGCGGGGCTGCGAGAAAAACCAGGCGCCGCCACGCACTGCAAGCATCGCGCCGCCGCAGCCTCGGCGCGGGCACCGTCAAGGCCACGCAGAACCGGCTGATCACCAGGTGGGGAATTGGCTCAATTTCACTGCGAAGAAGGCGTACCTGCAAATTTCGTTCGCTTGAACCGGCGAAGCTCACGTACCACGGGGAGAAGGATCGCAACAGCAAAAGCTACCGAGTCGGGATGCTGGTAATGGTTCATCGTGGAAGTCACGAGGGTATTCCCCACATGATAAGAGATCGTGTTTTGCCATGGAATCAGCATTACACATCCGAAGGCGGCAGGAAATCCAAGCGCGCCTAGAATACCGTCCAAGGCGATGTCTCGAATCCGAATTTTGAGTCTCAGCACAAGAGAAGCGACGAGTCCCGTAGGTACACCTACACCCAATCCGATGAATGAGGCACTGAGAGTGAGAAAAGTAAGCGAAAGAGGCGGTGTAAACACAGAACCATTCTACAACGGTTCACTAATCACATTTCGTTTGTATACGTGAGGTTCCGCGTTGCAAATCATCGCGCGTTCGCGCATGATACGTAGTTTGCGCAAGAGGAACCGCGGCTATCGTGCCGGGTGAAGAGAAGTCGCGCGCTGCTTCAGATTTCCGCACACTTTGAAAATGACAGGAGAAATAAGAATGCGCAGGTCCGCAGGCATTGCCTTGCCGAAGGGAAAACTCGGAGTCCTCACCGTCGGCATGGGTGCGGTCGCCACAACTTTCATGGCCGGTGTGGATCTGGTCCGGCGAAAGAAATCGCTGCCCATCGGATCGCTGACGCAATTGGGAACCATCCGCCTCGGGAAACGGACCGAAGGGCGCGCCCCGGCGATCAAGGATTTCGTGCCGCTCGCAACGCTCGACGACATCGTTTTCGGCGGGTGGGACATTTTTCCGGACAGCGCGTATGAAGCCGCCAAAAACGCCGCGGTCCTCAGCACCGAACACCTTGCTGAAGTGAAGAAATTCCTGAGCAAGATCCGCCCGATGAAAGCCGCATTCGACCAGAACTACGTGAAGAAACTCACCGGCACGCACGTGAAGAAGGCGCGCAACAAATACGAGCTGGCACTGCAGATCCGCGACGACATTCAGAAGTTCCAAAAGAAAAACAAAGTCTCTCGGACTGTCGTGATCTGGTGCGGCTCGACTGAAATTTTTCTCAAGCAGCACGCCGTCTATGAAACCCCCGAAACATTTGTGGCCGCGATGAAGGAAAATCACCCGGCGATCGCGCCTTCCATGCTTTATGCCTGGGCCGCGATTACCAGCGGCGTGCCGTTTGCGAACGGCGCTCCGAACCTGACCGTCGATATCCCCGCGATCGTCGCTCTCGCGAAGCAGCACGGCGTGCCCATCTGCGGCAAGGATTTCAAGACCGGCCAAACTTTGATGAAGACGATTCTGGCCCCGGGCTTCAAAGCGCGCCTCCTGGGAATGAATGGCTGGTTCTCGACCAACATCCTCGGAAATCGCGACGGCGAAGTGCTGGACGATCCCGAGTCTTTTAAAACCAAGGAAGAATCCAAGCTCGGCGTCCTCGAATACATTCTCCAACCGAAGCTGTATCCCGACCTGTACGGGCATATTCATCACAAGGTCCGCATCAATTACTATCCTCCGCGCGGCGACAACAAGGAAGGCTGGGACAACATCGATATCTTCGGCTGGCTGGGCTATCCGATGCAGATTAAGGTCGATTTCCTGTGCCGCGACTCGATCCTCGCGGCGCCGATCGTACTCGATTTGATTCTCTTCCTTGACCTTGCCAAGCGCGCCGGAATGCGCGGCATTCAGGAATGGCTGAGCTTCTATTTCAAATCTCCCATGTGCGCTCCTGAACTCTATCCCGAGCACGACCTGTTTATCCAGTCGATGAAGCTCAAGAACACGCTTCGCTGGATGATGGGAGAGGATCTGATCACTCACCTTGGCCAGGAATACTACGACTAAGGCCAGTTCCTCTCCGGTGTCAAATGTGTCCGAATTGGCCCGGGCGAAGACATAAATATTTCATAAGGATTCCAGATATAAGGAATCCAAATTTTCATCATTCAGAAAACTTGACTACCCTTCTGCCCATCCGGTAGATTCGCCCTTCCGATTCAGGGTTCCGAGCAGTGGAGGACTATTCCCCGACCAACTACGTTTTAAGGAGAGCGAATGGACGCAAAAGGTGTACTGGAATTTGCGAAGAAGCATGGCGCGAAGATTCTCGATCTTCGCTTCATTGACGTACCCGGCCTCTGGCAGCATGTCAGCTACCCCATCGGCGAGCTTGAGGAGAGCTCCTTCAAGGAAGGATTCGGATTCGACGCCAGTTCAATTCGGGGATGGGCATCGATCCACGAATCGGACATGCTCCTGATTCCCGATCCGAATACGGCATTTATCGACCCCTTTCTGACTACTCCGACCCTTGTCATGATTGGGGACGCCACCGATCCTCCATCGCAAAAACCCTACCATCGCGATCCTCGCCATGTGGCCAAGCGAGCTGAGGCCTACCTGAAATCCACGGGCATCGCTGACACGGCCTTCTTTGGGGCTGAAGCCGAATTCTTCATTCTTGACAGCATTCGATTCGACTCGGCGCCACAGCACAGCTTTTACTTCATCGATTCCGATGAAGGCCGCTGGAACTCGGGGCGGGCAAATGAGGGCGACTATAAGAATCTCGGTTATCGCACACGGTACAAGGAAGGCTACTTCCCTGTTCCGCCCGCCGATCACTATCAGGACCTGCGCTCGGAAATGGTTCTGAAGATGCTATCGATTGGTATGGACGTCGAGTGCCAGCATCACGAAGTGGCCACGGCAGGTCAGGCGGAAATCGACTTGCGTTTCAACACGCTGCTGAATTCCGCCGACAACATGATGAAGTACAAGTACATCATCAAGAACACCGCGAAGCAGGCCGGCAAGACAGTGACTTTCATGCCCAAGCCCATCTTCTCCGACAACGGCTCCGGTATGCACACGCACCAGTCGCTGTGGCTCGGCGGCAAACCGCTTTTTGCAGGCGATAAATATGCGGGACTTTCGCAGATGGCGCTTTGGTATGCAGGCGGCCTTCTCAAGCACGCCCGCGCGCTTTCCGCGTTCATCGCTCCCGGCACGAACTCGTACAAGCGCCTGGTGCCCGGCTACGAAGCGCCCGTCAACCTGGCTTACTCGCGCCGCAACCGTTCCGCTGCGGTGCGCATCCCGGTCTATTCGGAAAGCCCGAAGGCCAAGCGCCTCGAATTCCGTCCTCCGGACCCGTCGTGCAACCCTTACCTCGCCTTCTCAGCCATGTTGATGGCAGGTCTCGACGGCATCAAGAACAAGATCGATCCCGGCCAGCCGCTCGACAAGGACATCTTCGAGCTCGAAGCGGAAGAGGCTGCGAAGATTCCGTCGATGCCCGGCTCGCTCGAAGAAGCGCTCGGCGAACTGAGCAAGGACCACAAGTTCCTGCTCGAGGGAGGCGTCTTCACCGCGGAATTCGTCGAACTCTGGATCAACTACAAGAAAAAAGTGGAAGCCGATCCCGTACGGATGCGCCCGCATCCCTACGAGTTCCACCTCTACTACGATATTTAGGATGGTGCCGCGACCTTGTCATCGCGGCGCAGACCTTTTCGTAGGATCACCAAGACGCCCTCGACCACGTCGTCGAGGGCGTCTTGATTTGCGCTGTTGCGTGAACCAGTCCCGTCAGGGACGAAAGATCGTAGCCCACCGCGGGAGCGGTGGGGGCGAGGAGAGAATACAACCGGAGCCCTGGAGGGGCGGCACATTCTCCCAACTCAAAGCTAACCAAACGTGTATTTCGGATCGAATTCCACACCGTGTTTTTGAAGAAGCTTGCGAAATTCTTCCTCGAAACTGAATTCGCGATGATGAGCCTCTTGGTTGCGAATGTATCGGGAGACCTGATCGAGGTTTGAGGAGCTTACACTGAATGCTCCGTATCCTTATTCAATCCCTTGCTCACCCATCCATTTCGACGAATTTGCCTTCAAGAGTTGAACCGCCTTGGCCAGAGCCAGCTTGGGCGAAAGATGGAATAGAATGTGGACGTGATTTTCCGTGCCACCGATCGTCATGGCAATCATTTCGTAATTCTGGCAAATGCCCGCGATGTAAGCCCACAATTCGGGTTGCATCTTTTTCGGGATACTATTGCGGCGTTCCTTGGTGCTGAAAACTAGATGAACGTGATTCCGCGAATAGGAATGAGCCATTGTTTCGCCCCTCCGGGGCTTTATCCTACCGCATCTCATGACCCACCGCTGCCGCGGTGGGCTACGATCTTTCGTCCCTAACGGGACTTTCAGAATCAGACGTCCGTCAGCAGGGACGCCTCTGCTGGACTTTAAGTTAGGATCACTCCGAATCGCGATCGTTTCTTTATGTATGTGCGACTAACATTTGATCGTACTCGGTGTGTCCTCTTACCGCCGGGTGTGTTATTCTTTTTCATTCGCGTCACTGCAGTGACAATCCACAGAGGAACATAGACATGAAGCCATCGTATAACGGCAGGGCCATTCCGTCAGACGGGCAGGCAATCCAGTATGTTGGGGGCAAATTCGTCATTCCCGACAGGCCTATCATTCCCTTCATTGAGGGCGACGGGACGGGGCGGGATATCTGGAAGGCGTCCCAGCGCGTGTTTGACGCCGCCGTCAACATTGTGTACGGCGGGAAGCGGAAGATTGCCTGGTTCGAAGTGTTCGCCGGGGAAAAAGCATTCAACGAATTCAAGCAATGGCTGCCCGATGAAACCGTCGAGGCTGTGCGCGATTTCCGCATTTCGATTAAAGGGCCGTTGACGACTCCGGTGGGCGGCGGGATTCGCTCGCTGAACGTCGCGCTGCGGCAGATCCTCGATCTCTACGCCTGTGTGCGCCCGGTCCGCTACTTCCAGGGTGTCGCGTCTCCAGTAAAGCATCCGGAGCGGATGGATGTGATCGTTTTCCGTGAGAACACGGAAGACGTTTATATCGGGATCGAGTGGCGATCCGGGACGCCCGAAGTGAAGAAGCTACTCGAATTCCTGAACAAGGAGATGCTCGGCGGCGGGCCAAAACAGATTCGCACCGATTCCGCCGTGGGCATCAAACCCATCTCCCCTTTTGGAACAAAGCGTCTAATGCGGCGCGCGGTTCAATACGCGATCGATAACAAGAAGCGCGTCGTGACCATCATGCACAAGGGCAATATTCAGAAGTTCACCGAAGGCGCGTTTCGCGACTGGGGCTACGAACTGGCTGTCGAAGAGTTCCGCGCCCAGACCGTCACCGAGCGCGAGACCTGGATCCTTGGCAACCGCGACAAAGATCCCAACATCACGATCGAGCAGAATGCGGCGCTCGTTGAACCGGGACTCGAACAGGCCACCGACGCTTTCCGGAAATCCGTATGCGACGAAGTGAAATCCGTTCTCGACAAAATCTACGCGACCCACGGGCAGGGCAAGTGGAAGCAAAAGCTCCTGATCAATGACCGCATCGCCGATTCGATCTTCCAACAGGTCATTACGCGCGCCGATGAATATCAAGTCATCGCGGCGCCCAATTTGAACGGCGATTATATTTCGGACGCCTGCGCCGCGCAGGTGGGCGGGCTCGGCATGGCGCCCGGCGCCAACATCGGCGACGGTTACGGATGCTTCGAAGCCACGCATGGCACCGCACCCAAGTACGCCGACAAGGACGTCATCAACCCAAGTTCCGTGATGCTTTCGGGCGTCATGATGTTTGAATTCATGGGCTGGAACGAAGTGGGCAAATTGATCGAAACTGGGATCGAGCGCACCATTGGGCAAAAGCGGGTGACGTACGACCTCGAACGGTTGATGGAAGGCGCGACGAAGCTGGGTACTTCGCAATTTGCGAGCGCCATCATCGAGAACATGCAATCTTTGGCAGTCGCAAAGTAAGAACCGCAATAGCGGCAGTGGCAGGCGCTCCTGCCGCATTTCACTTTCATTTTGACCAATACAGGAGAACGCACTCATGCGGAAGAAAGTCACGGTTGTTGGCGGTGGATTTGTGGGCTCGACAACGGCGCAGCGCATCGTGGATCTGGAGCTGGCCGACGTGGTGTTGACCGATATTCTCGACGGGCCGCCCGCGGGCAAGGCGCTCGACATGGTGGAATCCACTCCGATCACAGGTTCGGACGCGCGCGTCACGGGCATTTCCACGGCATCGGGAGACTACAAGGAAACGGCCAACAGCGATGTGGTCGTCGTTACCGCGGGCTTTCCGCGCAAGCCGGGGATGAGCCGCGATGACCTGTTGAAGGCGAATTTCGACGTGATCAAAGGCGTCGTGGATCAAGTCGTGAAGTATTCGCCAAACGCAATCCTGATCATGGTGACGAACCCGCTCGACGCCATGGTGCA
>Ga0187803_10000780_pt1 | contig 12563 bp, 12 predicted proteins | sample NC_wetland_sal_i_2_FD_132425 | JGI IMG/M metagenome (GOLD analysis project Ga0187803, IMG submission 132425) | Wetland sediment microbial communities from Neuse River Estuary, North Carolina, USA - Control_3 | ecosystem: Environmental > Aquatic > Freshwater > Wetlands > Sediment | place: USA...
CCCACTTGACTTCACAATGGAGATGCCATCCTCTGTCTTGATGTACAGCGCATAACGTTTGGCCGAGATTGCGAAACCAAATACCTGACGACGAGGTTTGCGGGGGTCGGAATCGACAAAATTGACATCCTCAATTTTCAAGATCTCCGGGACTAGCGACTTGTTGTAGGGATTCAGCCGGTTGAATTTCGCTGCGATTTCGTCAACTTCATGCCAAGAAAGTGCCTTCACCGCCTCGCTGCTATCGGAAAGTTTATGGCTTCCGCCTGGGCACGGAACAAGGCCACCATGTTCATTGCTCACGATGCAAAGGGAATCGGTGTCGCAGAAAAGGTAGCTCCCGCCTGCCTCGGTGACAGTCACTTCGAGCATCGATAGCAGCAACCGCCCACCGGCGGTAATCAGGGACGCCAGTGGCGGAAAGTACCACGCGCCCGTCTTCTCTATCTCTGAAAGGTATTTCTCGCGCGCTATCTCCCCGGAAAATATATGAACATGTGCAGACTTGCTGACCCTTTCCTGATTAACCTCCACGAATAGACCGTAGCTTCCGGAGTTGGCGAGGATCTTGAGGAAATGCGATAGCCCCTTGTTTGTGGGTTTATGCAAGGTCTTCTGTTCGATGACATGGCAAAAGAAATCGTCTGAATTTGGATCGATCGCTACCATTCCAGCAAGATTGGTAGGATTCAAACCGGACTGCCGTCCTGAGGGAACCATTCGGATGGCCTTCACGATGTGCAGTGGTTTTTTCGTTTGGAGAGCAGATGAAACTGCGTCGGGACCGGCATACCAGACAGGCTTTGGAGAGGTCAGATAGTTTATCCCAATGTTCTGCGTCCGTCCGTTGTACACGGTCCGCACCGGAAGAATATCTTCTGCCGGGAGTATGAGAGCGAAGAACGATAGCCGCTTCCAGAATGCAGGATTGAAGGGGTCATCTGGTTTGATCCTGTCGAGCATTTCCCGGACTTCATCTGTACAATCCTCAACACGAACATTCTCCGCCGTGAGCAAATCCCAATTCCCGAGCAGTGCGTTCACCGTTGGATATTGACTCGTAAAGTCTGTATGCACGACCGGCACGTGCGTTTTTCGAATGCGAACCTCCGCGCGACCGCCGCAGTAGGTTTGCATTGCGATCCCTAGGTCTTTATCCGCAACATTGAAGTGTGCCTTTGGGCGAACAATCCCCATAGTGTCGAGGTAGGCTTTTGCGATGGATGCCGGCGAGTATGCCTTATCGGGTCGCAAATCAATTGGATGCTGGTCGAACTCCTTCTTCATGGCGTTTAGCAGGCTGGCAGTGGCCCGGACATCTTCGCGGCAGTAGCTAATTTCCTTGATGGTGACGTGACCGGTTGGTTTGTGTTTCATCTTGCCCTGCAGGTGGAATGCTTCACACGCGCCTTCCAAGTTGTAGGACTTATCCCGCAGCGCGTGGCCCAACGTTCGCAGATCGAGGAATCGTGTCTCTCGCGGCCATTCGTTTGGATGGCGAATGCTGCTGAGCCCGATGAACGCCATCTTGCTATCCAGCGACTTGATGACGATGCGGGGGCGCTCTGGATAAGGTTCCATCATTCCGGTTGTTCGGTTCTTACGTAGAGAGAGAATGAGCGACCAGCCTCCCTTGTGGGACGGAGACGCCTTGATCGCCAGCCTTGAAAGGTCAAAAGGCAGGTTGAAACCTACGACCATATCGCCCTTCTGGATGGCTTTCCAGAAAATGCGTTCAACAAAAACAGAACGGCTCATGAGAGGCAACCGGCTCCGCGGCGGAAACATCTTGACTTCGATTCCCGGAAGATTCGTCGGATCTTCGACGTAGCGTTTCAGCACGTCGCGTTGTTGGGCGTCGAGATCATCGGCGTAGAACAACCCTTCGTCGACACACTGGTAACCAACCGAGGCTAATTTCAAGTGGCGGTACGCTCCGAAGGTTAGCTTCTGCGTGGCATCGATGGTCGTCTCCGTATCAATAACCAGGACCTTCTTCGGCCAGTTCGGAAGCGAAGGGCCCTGTCGTGGTCGTTTTTGGGGAATAACCGTATGAGCGCGAACAAAGATTTCCTGAACGTCAGACATGTTCACTAATCCTTTCTTCGACCTTCGGGGGATCGGTCCTTTTGGAACGCGAATTCAGCTCTTCCATCGCTTCGAGCAACATAAAGGCGCAGACTAGCAACGCCTTCAGAGCACGTATTAATCGATCGACCGGATCCGGGGTGTATTCGAGGTTGATACCGGCGGCGCTTACCAAAGCGTGGAACTGAGTGTGGTGTTTGGGACAGAAAGGCATCGTGAACCATGCGACAAAATTCTTGCCGCCGGCATGGTTTCGTTCGATCCTCTTCTTGCCGCAAATAACACACCCGCCCACACGTGACTTCATGCAACACCTGTGAATGAGGAATACAGTTCCTCGAAATCCAGAACGCCAGCGTCTTCTAGTGTCGCGAGCAGCTTGATGTCCGTGATGAGAGGGTGACCGCCAACGGTTTGACCGTCGAAGGCCGCGAGCTCGGCCTCCGCACCGGGAATACCGCTGCGCCACTTTCTCAGTGCAACTTCATACTGTCCTTGCCGTTTGCGTTCACGCGAACCTCGTACGGGTGCGGGTGTGCGTCCTAGCGGAGTCAGTATGTTCATCGGCATCGTCAAGCGGTCGGACTTCGTCGGTACCCAACGCTTGCCGGGGCCTTCTTGGCGAAATTGCTTGTTGACATACTTTCTGACCGTGGCGGGCTTGATGTGCTCGGCCTGAGCTGCCTTGGAGAGGGATTCACCATGTCGCGTCCGCCGCAACACACGCAGTGAACGATCCCGGGTCTGTGCTTCGCGCTTAGTTCGTGGGGCTGACGTGCGTCGTTGCATGACCAAAATTCCTCATCCCAGGCTTGTGCACTCTGCATGCCACAAAGATCCGCTAACTACTTGATAAAAAATGAGTTAGATGGATTCTCTGGCATGATCCCGAAGATCAGGAATAGGTTTTCTGGCAATCGACGGCTGGGAAGCTAGAATTCACTGGTGCTAAAAACCGCAATTTCGTCGGCTTGGTCGCGGCTGGTGAACTTTCTCGCTGCTGTGCGCGAGAAATTCTTGCAAGTTATAGGAAAATTCCTCGACTGGCTTCTGAACCGAAAGGCAAAGGACACGTCTGCAGGTCGGCCTACCGTTGACGATTCCTCGCTCGTCATTCAGCGAGACTCTATTGTCGATATGCTTTCCTGCTGGTGGGGCGAAGTCGGCTGGCAACTTCCTAGGGCAACCACTAGAGATGAACTTCGTGCGGCGCTTGAGCCGTTGCAGGTACATTCCAACAGGCACCGCATTAGTCGCCTACTGCTTCCGAGCTCGGACTCTCCTACCCCCGAACAGATCCGGGAAGAAAGAGAAGTCCATAAAAGAGCGATAACGCGAATATACGAAGCTCAGGAGAGACAACGCGAATGCATGGATTTGGTCAGTCGAGCCGAAATGGCTTTGAGCCAAGCCTCGCCGGAACAGAGGGAAGCTGTGAGAGCGCAACTGTCAAAGTTCCAAGTGGACCTACAAACTGCAAACAGCGCATATGAGGCCGCACGCGTCGAGCAACAAGGTATCGAGAAGAAATTAGATCAAATGGAAGCTGGTTTTGCTCAGGACCAACTTTTAATGTTCATCGACAAGAGGTTTATCAAGGGGAAATACGCGCGCAATCCCCGGAATCTAGCCGACGCTAAGATACACATCAGTATCAACGTACCCCCGGATGCAACCGGCATACGCAAGTAGTGGACTGCCATCCCGGTTTTCCAGTGTTTCCTTTGGCCAGTCGGCCTGTGCGGTATTCAGATCTGCACGATGGTCATTGACTGGGACGGGTATCGTCGTTGGGTCGTTAGCTCCTCCTCCCGCGACACGTTTGACCCAGCGTCACCGAAGCGAAGCTAAAGGCGGGGTGTACACCCCGGTTGCGAAGTCAATTCCGAGACCCGAGAGAATTTGCCTTAATTGTGGCGCACCGCTCAAGCATGGGCGAACCCATTGCGCAGCATGCGCTGGTCCCGAGTCCGGCAAAAGAATGCTCGAAATCGCGCGGCTGGGCAGAATCGCTACGCACAGTCCGAAGGCCGAAAAGCAGCGAGCGGCCACTCGACGCCGACACGCAGCCGCACTGAAGTCATGGCAGCCCTCGGAGCATCCACGATGGCTGACCGAAGACGTGTACCTGAATCAGATTCAGCCTGCGCTCCGAGATTGCACCGTCTCAGCAATCGCATCGGCGCTCGGGGTGTCGCTTCCCTACGCAACGGACATCCGCGCGGGCCGACGCCGCCCGCATCCGAGGCATTGGCCGACGCTGGCGCACCTTGTGGGTATAGGGTTGTGATTGCCGTCATTGACACGTGCGCTCCCTCGTGACAATATTTCGCATCGTAGAATGATGCGGCGTATTTATCCGACTAAGGCGCGCCGCCGCACAGCTTCCCCTTCCCCATTCTGCACGGGCCCACGCGCCGCAAACCTTTGAGGGCACAAATATGAAGAGATCGATTTCCTTTCGAACCTTCACAGCCAGTTGCTTTGCAGGTCTTCTCTTAATTGTTCAGTTAGCCGGTGAGCAGCGTTCCAACTTCGAAGCCTGCAAACTCGGGTTGTACTCTTGCGACCGCTCAAAGTTGACCGCCGCTGAGCTTCCGGTGATAGCGGATTCCGATCACCAGCGCAACTTCAACGCCTGCAAACTCGGGTTGTACTCTTGCGACCGCTCAAAGTTAACGACTCCTGAGCTTGCGGTCGTCGCGGACTCCGATCACCAGAGGAATGTCAACGCCTGCAAATTGGGGCTGTACTCTTGCGACACCTCACAACTTGGTCCAACGGAGCTCAATCCTGTCATCGTCAAGCCAGCAGTGCCGGTGCAAACCAACTCTGGGACGGGTTTATGTGCGGAAAACGGCTCGTGCTATGGCGACCCTAACGTCAATGGCGTCCCCAAGACCGTTCATGTCAACGGATACTATCGTAAGGACGGAACTTATGTGCGAGGACACTACAGCAGCGCACCTGGGACAAACCCGAGAAAGTAATAGTCAGCTTTTTCGCGCGGCTTTCTTTGTCTTGGTTGCACTGACGTTGCTGCAAATGATTGGATGCAGTCCCGCTGCGAGACAAGGGGTCGGCAACGCTCTAGGTGCCGCTGGAGCTGGAGTTGCGCCATCCCGTCAACAGAAGCTAATGTTGTTTGGAGGCGAGGGCCATAAAGTGTACTTAGGCTGCTTGAGCTGCTCAGAGTACTCTACGGATTCAGTTTTCAACCAATACGGTACGTTCGGAAGTCGATATTCCGGCACAAGCATCTGGAATCACTACAGCGACTACGGATCAGCTTATTCGAGCTGGGGTGCCTGCAATCCGTATGCGAATGATCCTCCCGTAATCGTCGATCTAGACGGCAATTTCTACGGTCGCCTTACATTAAACGAATACCACGCGCAAATCGGTTCCGGCAGAAACTTTCATGACTGGCTCTATAGTGTCGTGTGCGAAGAGTAGCAAGGTCGTTTATCGCCACAGAAGCCCAGCTCCACGGCTACTTGCAGTCATAATCCTGACTCTTGTATCGCCGAATACCGCCAGAGTGGCATGGGGCTGGGGTAATGAGGGGCATACCTATGTGAACCGTGTTGCCGCCGAGCAGTTACCGCAGGATGTCCCCGCCTTTTTGAGAAGCGCCGTGTCCGAGCTAGCTTACCTGGGCCCGGAACCCGACCGATGGCGGGCGGAATCCGATCCAACACTGAAGAGCGCACAAGAGCCTGATCATTACATTGATCTTGAGAGGATTGCCTGGCTCGACCATTTGCCGGAAGGGCGGTACGAGTTTTACCAGAAGCTCTATGGAAAACGGGCACAGACCAAGGACAACCCAGACGATTACCTACCAGAACGAGTCGGTCTCCAACCCTACATCGTGATGGAAATCCTCGGGCGGTTGAAGAATGCGTTTCGAGAATATCGACAGCTTCGAGATCGCCATCAGCCGGCGGATTTTGTCGAGCACAAGATCGTTTTCTATGCGGGGTGGTTGGGTCATTATGTTGCGGACGGATCGCAACCGCTCCATACCACGATTCACTACGACGGTTGGGTGGGTGCAAATCCGAAGGGGTACGCGACTCGCGGAGGCATTCATGCTGAATTCGAGACCGTATACGTCTCCCGCAATATCGCAGCCACCGACTTTGCCAAGTTGGTTCACGCCCCGGAACGCCTAGCTGATCCCTTCGGCAGCTACATGCAGTATCTAAGAAATTCGAACAAACTGGTCGAAAAGGTCTACGCTTTGGATAAAGCTGGCGGATTTCGTGACGCCGGATCGCGGGAGGCTTTCGATTTCACAACGCAGAGACTCGCGGCTGGCAGCCAGATGTTGGTAGACCTGTGGTATACGGCTTGGCTGGATAGCGCAGACTGATTAGGAGGATGACATGATCTACCGCAATTGGAGGATTGTTGCAGTTTCGGTCGTTGCAGTTCTCTGGGCTACGCTAGTCTGTGCACAGAGTCCGATTTCAGCAGCGGAGGCCAAGAATCACGTTGGGGAGAAGGCAACCGTTTGCGGGGAGGTAGCTAGTACACACTACGCTGCAAGGAGTCGCGGAAATCCGACGTTTATCAATCTCGACAAGCCATACCCGAACCAAATTTTCACGGTGTTAATTTGGGGGAGTGATCGCCCGAAATTTGGCGATCCCGAGGAGGCGTACCGCAGCAAGCGCATCTGCGTAACCGGAAAGATAAGCGATTACAAAGGCGTCCCTGAAATTGTCGCTTATGAACCGACACAAATCAAAGCCCAGTGACTATGGCTTAGCAAGGAGCAGGCGCAGAGCATGATCACCCCATGGAGGTCCCGCGAAATGCTTCTGAAATTCTCGCTCGCAATTCTGATATGTTGCGCGTCCGACAACTTGTATGGTCAAGCCAAGACGCCAGCTTCCGGAGGAACTCCGCAGGTTCAGAAAGAGTTCGCTGATCTACGGTCGCAGGTCGTCCGTTTAGCACAAAAGGTAGACTCCCTTGAAAGGAAGCTGGAACTACATGGGTTATTGATTAAGGGGAAGCAGGATCGGCAAGACTCTGTTTCCCTAGACCTTACTGAGCATACATTTCAGAGACTGGACACCGACAATGGATTCTTTCTGATCAGCGTTGTAGACGCTGAGCCATACCTGACCGGATACAAGCTTCATCTCCACATTGGAAACCCTTCATATGCGAGCTACTCGGCAGCGAAGCTCAAGGTTCGATGGAACAAACGGTACGAGTATGAGAAGTACACAGAGACGTCTTTTGCCGAATGGCAGAAAGCTTTTCAGGAAAAAGAAATATCTCTCACAGACACGCTTGATGCTGGCAGATGGAATAATGTTGAACTTATCATAGCTCCGGCAACGACTGAACAACTCGGTATCGTCACATTGTCGATGAGCACGGATACGGTGATGCTGACCTCCAGATGACGGGCCGCAGGTCAGTTTTGACAAAATGCAGTTGTCGTTCCGAAGGCCACCTTTGTTCCTGCCCATGTTACACTGGAAGGGCTTTCTGCATAACAAGTAGACCTATCATACTCGTGGAGACAAAGCCATGAAGGTCATGCCGCTGTTGCTCGGTTGCATTGTTATTCTTTCTGCTTGCAATCGTACTAGTGAGAACGGTACTCCCGCTCCGACTAACACTCAGGCCATTTCAAAGAAGCTGTTCGGCGTGACGGTCGGCGGCAAGAAGGGGTACATCGACAGAACAGGAAAACTTATCGTCAACCCGCAATACGACCAGGCCTCTGACTTCTCTGAAGGACTTGCGCTGGTCTGTGTTGGCCCGTGTGACCAAGATCATTGGCAAGGTGTCCGTTACACAAAGGGTCTGGAAACCGAAAAACTCGAACAGACGTTCAAGTACGGCTACATCGACGAGACAGGGAAAATGGTTATCAACCCCATGTTCGAATCGGCTGAAAAGTTTAGCGAGGGGCTTGCAGGAGTTTGTGTCGGACATGGGTGCTATTACAGCCTTCCTTCCGACAAACCGAAAGAAGAGGGGAAGTGGGGCTTCATCGACAAGACTGGAGCGATTGTCATCCTACCGCAGTTCAAATCTGTCAGCACGTTTCACGAGGGACTTGCCGCAGTATCCGTCGGAGACAAATGGGGCTATATCGACAAGACTGGAAAGTTCGTAATCAACCCCCAATACGATTCTGCGAATGACTTCGAGCAAGGTGTCGCTTGGGTTAGCCTGAAGGTCGCCGGAACCGACTCGACACTCGACTATCAGTACGGCTATATCGACCGGAACGGAAAGTACATCTGGCAACCGTCAAACTGAATCAGTTCGGCACAGGCCACCCGTAACTGTTGCGCGCTCCCCCCGATCACGAGCCTAGCGCCCCTCACGCCAGCCTAGCGCGCGCTCAGCTCGCCAACCTAGCGTTCCACGCGCGCGCTGGGCCAGCCAGGAATCTTGTGTTAAACTGCGAGCGAAATGGCCAAAAAAGAGTTACCTAGAAAACACATAGTGGGGTCTCGGGAGGACCTTAAGTCAGAGGACATAGACCGCATCCTCCGGCTAGGACCAGGGGCCTTCGACCACATTCCAGAGTACTGTCGAGTACAAGCGATGGGGGCGATTGCACACGTACTCAAGATGGAAGAGCAGCATCTCCTGCGGTCGGGCGTTTACTACGTCGTTTTGTCTGATCTCTCGGGCGCAACGGCAGCCTCCCAGAAACTCGGGATGGAAATGAATCGACGCCGAGTGGAATCGTTCATAACCCTCTGTGTCGAGAGTCTTGGATTCTCGCGTCCGGCCAGCTACGCTCAGTTCGTAAAGCCGATTGGGGATGCCGCTTTGTTTTTGTTTTCGGCTTTTGTTGACCTATATGGCTGGTGGGAGGAGACACACCACCAGATGCAGTTTTATTCATCGGAGTGGAATCGAAAAATACCGGCTGAGATGAGAAGTGTGTTTCAATTGCGCTCGAAGACAGTTTTCCATGTTGGGGAAGTTGTGTACTCCGATGGCAAAGATCCAGTTGCCGCGGCAGTGAACCAGGTTTTTAAGATTGAGAAGCTCTTTAAGCCCGGGGAACTCGGGTGCACCGAGACCGCAAGGATCGTTGCCTCCCCGTGCTTCGGGGACCTTTCGTTGCGACCGAAGGCACGGAAAAAGGTACGTCTTCCTGGCATGACTTCCGAAACCATGACCTGGGTGGTAGCGAAGAACGAACTGGCCAAGTACGATCTCGCTTAAACCCAGGTGCCCCGCTCGCCCGCACCCACTAGCGCACGCCACCCCGCCCAGCTAGCCCGCCCGCTCGCGCGCCCCAGCCTAGCGCGCCCCCGGCCTAACGAGCGCGCGGGCGGGCCCCTCGGTCCTACCCCACCCCTTTCTGTTAACGAAGTGGTAACGAGGGCAGTTTCAAAGTGTTCTACCTCCTATCCCCCCAAGTCAATGACCCTCTGTCAGCCCCGCCCCTAGATTGGTCAGTCATCTAGAATGAATTGTGGGTGATAAAATCTCCGGATGCCAAAAACACTGATGCAGTCTGTGATCCGTCAACTCCGGAAGGAACGCGTGCGACTTGAGGATGAACTGCACCGCGTGACAGCTGCCCTCACAGCGTTCGGAAAAGTCTACCAGCGCGGGAGAAAATCTAGCCGGAAAAAGAGAACGATTTCGGCGGCAGGACGCAAGAGAATAGCAGCCGCGCAGAGGGCACGCTGGGCAAAGGTCAGGGCAGCTAAGAAGTGAGCCCCGGTTCCGCCGTTTTGATTGCTACCGCTGCCAGGTAGACATCTGGGGTTCGCGTCTCTTAGATGTACTGCATATTTCAATCTCTGGGAGACTCTCCGAGCGTCAATCTGGGGCCATTTGGGTCCTATAACAGGTCCATGATTTCAGGAGATCCTGATCGCGCCGTTACTTCCGGGTTGCCGACTATCCACGAACTGGCTTGGTTGCGGACAATCTGCTGCCCGCGCTGAAAGCTTTCCGCATTGCCGGCGACCAGGACGAAAGCCAAGCAGTTCTTAGTGTTCCAATCCAGCGCGGCGCAGCAAATCCTGGAACCGCGGATCACTCCGAATCGGGTCATACATCGGGTCTACTTTGATTTGCACCACCGCATTCGAATGCTCCGAGTACGCTTTCTGCAGCAGTTCGATCACCCGGTCTTTCTGGCCTGTGCCCGAATAAGCGACCAACAACGTTACGGTTCCCTCCGCCCGCGAGCTGGCAATCTGCTCGAGTTTCGTCAGCGCGCGGCGTGCCTCCTCCGCGCGGCCCGAGCGGCCATAAACGGCCGCCTTCCGCGCCAATGCCCATGGCCCTTCGCCGCGGGCTGCCCCTCGATTGATCTCGTCGACCGCCTCGTGGTATCGGCCCAGTTGCAGATAGGAAGCAATCATCGCGTCCCGCGCATGAGCAAAATTGGGATCGAGTTCGAGCACCGAACGGCATTGCTTCACCGCGCTGTCATATTGGCGCGAGTAATACAGGATCGCTGCGTAATCGCTGGCAATAATCAGCGATAACGGATCCAGATGCCGCGCCTGCTCGCTTTCGGCAAACGCTTCGTCGAAGCGGCCTTGCCACGAAAGAAACTCCGCATACCACTGGTGCGCGGTCGCATATTGCGGATCGAGTTGAATCGCCCGCCGAAATTCCTTCTCTGATCCCGGCCAGTCGTAATCGTAGTTCTCTCTAATCAGGGCGAGGGAGGCGTGCGCCTCCGGGAGACTCTCATCCAGTTCCAGCGCCCGTAAGGCCGCAGTCCGCGCCTTTGGCATGAGCTCGTTTTGCGGACCCATGTACCATGTGCTCATCAAGGTGAAAGTGTCCGCCAGCCCGGCGTAGGCGCGTCCGTAATTCGGATCCTTATCGATCGCCTGCTGGAAGTAATCGGCTGCCTGTCGAAATCCTTCCGCCGTCCGCTTGTTCCAGAAATACCGGCCCTTCAGATACAGGTCGTACGCTTCATATGACTTCGCCCCCGGTGCAGGCGCAGCGGCCTTCCGCGCCGCCTCGATCGGCCGACGCCCGCTCAGGCTGAACTCGATTTCGATGGCGACCTCGCGCGCAATCTCCGCCTGCAGCTCCAGCAGATGGCCCAGATCGCGATCGTATTCCCGCGCCCACAGGTGGCTCTGGTCCTTCACCTGGATCAGCTGCGCCGTAATTCGCACCCGCTCCGAATCGCGCCGCACACTGCCCTCGATCACATACTGCACCCCCAAATCTTTTCCGATCTGGGGAATTGATTCCTGCGAGTGCTTGTAGTGCATCACCGAAGTCCGGGCAATCACTCCCAGATGGACGGGATCGAGGTCGCCGAGCTGGCTGATCATCTCCTCCGTCAGACCATCGCTGAAATATTCCTGCCCCGGATCGCCGGTGAAATTCTCAAAGGGCAGGACCGCCAGCATGGTTCTGACATGCTGCTCCGCAGGCCCCTTCCGTGAACGCCAGGGCCAGATGGTAAACCCCGCTATCAGGACGAGCGCAACTGCGGCCAGAGCAATGACCGCCGATCTCCAACTGCTCAAGCTTCGCAGGTGCGATTGCAATTGAATCTCGCGGCCATCTCTCGCCGTGGGAGGGGCGACAGGCGCCTCTGTCTCCGGCCCACCACTCGCTGCATCTGTAACTGGAACAAGGAACCGATAGCCTTGGCCCTGCACGGTGAGGATGTAGCGTCGGTCGGTCGTCTCGTCCAACGCTTTTCGCACCATGAAAATCGTCTGCGTCAGGTTTGACTCTTCGACGAAGCTGTCCGGCCAGACCGCCTTCATCAGTTCGTCTTTGTTTACAGTCCTTCCCGCGTTTTGGATCAGCAGAAGCAGGACATCGAAGGCCTTCGCGGTCAGGGGCACAGCCTCTGCGCCCCTCCTTAGCACCCGGCCCTGTGCGTCGAGGCTGAATTCGCCGAACCGGTACAAGTTGTTGGTCAGGCTGGGCATAACAGGGTTTTTAGAAGTTTTGAGAACTTTTGAACGCCGATTTTAGGACATTCGAGGGACATGCGAAGTAGCGTTTGCCGCTGGAGGATGGCGGAACGGCGCAACCCAGAAACTGCCGGAATTTTACCACGATTGTTCCATACGGACCGCTGATTCTGGGCACAGAAGAATCTAGGAGCCACATGCTCGTTGCTTCCACGCCCGCTATCCCCGCGAACGAAAGAAATTCCTCAAGGAGATTCCTATGTCACGCAAAAGCATGTGGTTCTGGCCCAACCGGACCCGCAAACGAATCCTGCACTGGGTTGTCGCTCTTGGGCTCCTTACCAGCGGTACTGCGATCGCCGACGTCTACCTTCGGAATCTTTTCCCGTTCCTCGACTTTACCGGCTTTTCCGCCACGAACAGCACGACGGGCTCCATTGATCTAAGCAGCGCCTTTTTCCAGAGCCTGGGGACAAACGGGCGTACCTGTGGCACTTGCCATGCCCCGAGCGATGGCTTCGGATTAAGCGCGATAGACGCCCAGATCCGCTATTACCTGTCGCA